>Ga0079224_100016510_pt1 | contig 10379 bp, 9 predicted proteins | sample Stecom2015_FD_80414 | JGI IMG/M metagenome (GOLD analysis project Ga0079224, IMG submission 80414) | Agricultural soil microbial communities from Utah to study Nitrogen management - Steer compost 2015 | ecosystem: Environmental > Terrestrial > Soil > Agricultural land | place: USA: Utah...
AGAGGGCATCAATTATTAGCTGATAATTTAAAAATTTCGGAAATTAACACCCTAATTGGTGGTTCTCTTGGAGGACAACAAGCATTAGAATGGGCAATTTCTAAAACTATTAAAATTGATAATCTTATCGCTATAGGAACAAATGCATCCTTTTCTCCTTGGGGCATTGCATTCAATGAAAGCCAACGATTAGCCATCACAGCAGATTCAAGCTTCTATGAAAGAAAAGTAGGTGCAGGCGATAATGGTTTAAAAGCAGCCAGAAGTATGGCTCTGCTCTCCTATCGAACTTACAATGCATATGCAACTACCCAAGTAGAGTCTGATCATGATAAACTTGATGCCTACAAAGCCTCATCATATCAGTCTTACCAAGGTGATAAATTAGTTAAAAGGTTTAATGCTTTAAGCTATTGGTACTTAACCAAAGCAATGGATAGTCATCATATTGGACGAGGACGCGGCTCTATTGAGATGGTATTAAAATACTTAGCAGATATTAATGTATTAGTGATTGGTATCCCTTCTGATGTGTTGTTTCCGTCTCAAGAACAAGAGTTTTTAGCCAAAAACATTCCCAATGCAGAATATTACGAACTACATTCATTCTTCGGTCATGACGGTTTCCTTATTGAAACAAAAGTGCTAACACAAGTAATTGGAGATTTTTTACAAAAGCATAATAGCAAAGAAACAAAACAATTAAAATTAATAAATTAAAATGAGTAAAAAACTTACTATTGGTATGTTTGGTTTTGGGGTGGTTGGTCAAGGATTATATGACATCATTAAAACGAAAAATTTAAATCTAGAAATAAAGAAATTTGTTATAAAAAATGCAAATAAAAAAAGATCTTTAAATGAGGATCTCTTTACCACAGACCCATCTATAATTCTAGATGATCCAGAAATTAATACTGTAGTAGAATTAATTGATGACGCTGATGCTGCATTTGGGATAGCCAAACAAGCGCTAAGCAATGGTAAGAATGTTGTTTCTGCGAATAAAAAAATGATTGCTTTACATTTGGAGGAATTAACCGAAATCCAGAGTGAGTTTGGTACTTCTTTACTATATGAAGGTGCTGTTTGCGGAAGCATTCCAATTATACGTAATTTGGAAGAATACTACGATAACGAATTATTACATTCAATAAGTGGTATATTTAATGGTTCGTCTAACTATATCCTTTCTAAAATTTTTAATGAAAACCAAAGTTATGACCAAGCCTTAACTAAAGCCCAAGAACTTGGTTTTGCAGAAACTGATCCTATTTTAGATGTTGGCGGATATGATCCAAAATATAAATTAACTATTGTTGCCTCGCACGCATATGGTTTATTTGTAGATCCTGAAAAAGTTTTAAACTTAGGTATAGATACCTTAGGTGATGCAGATATCAGATATGCTAGAGAAAAGAATTATAAAATAAAATTAATCCCATTAGCCAAAGAACTTGAAAATCATCGGGTTGTACTTTATGTGATTCCTAAGTTTATTTCAAAGGATAATATCCTTTACAATGTGGAGAATGAGTATAATGGTGTTTTAGTTAAAGCAGCATTCGCAGATGAACAATTCTTTTTAGGAAAAGGTGCCGGTGGTCATCCTACGGGTTCAGCAGTATTATCTGATATTGCAGCACTACGTTATGATTATAAATATGAGTATAAAAAACATCTTGACAAACAACAATTAACTTATTCAACAGATTATAATATCAAAGTTTACTTCAAATATGAAGATGAAGATGTATTAGAGAATATAAATTTTATTAATATCTCCGAAAGATTTCATAGCGAAGAACATAAATACGTGATAGGAACTATAAACCTTCAAGAAATCTTAGAAAAAAGAGACTTAATTCATCAAAAAGGTAATTTTTTAGCTGAAATTTTATAAGAAATACAATTCATTCTTCTTAAAATTGCAGGTAATATTTTCTTTACCTGCAATTGAATAAGTATTATAGAAAGATAAATACATTTTTTACTATATAGTGAAAAATTAAATATTCATATTCCTTGTTTTAGTATGATTTTTGCTCTATCTTATGAATAAATAATTAATAAACTTTATCATGATGAAAAAATGGAATATTTTAGGGCTATTTAATGCAATTTCAATTAGTTTGATTGCTCAGGACAGTACTTTAACATCAACAAATGAAAGTTCATCCTCAGCAACAACTTATTTAATTATAGGTTTTATTGTGTTGGTTCTCATTATATACATTTTGTATAGTCGTCAGAAAAGAAAATTTAATGATTAAGATCATAAAAAATAATGCCTTCCTAAATGGAAGGCATTATTTTTTATACTTGGCAACCTTGTCTTTTATCAATCTCTTTTTAGTCCAAACTTTTCAATTTTACTATATAAATGACTACGCTGAATATCTAAATCGTCTGCAGTCTTAGAAACATTCCAATTATTCTTTTCTAATTTATAAGTGATAAACTCGCATTCAGAATAGTCCTTAAAATCTTGAAAAGAAGTAAACTGTTCCATATCTAAATCATTTGAACCAATTGCATGTTTATCTGCCACTGAAGTTGGACCTCCTGGATTAGCAAAAGTGAAAACATCCTCTTCAGTGATTTTTTTATCACACAAAATAATTAATCTTTCTATCATATTGCGCAACTCCCGAATATTACCAGTCCAAGGAAGGGATTGTAATGCTTTAATTGCATCTGTTGTAAATCCTTTTAAAGGAATACTGTATTCCGCACAGATTTCTTCACAAAACGAAGCTGCAATTGTTGGAATATCATCTTTACGCTCAGTTAAAGATGGAACATGTATAAGAATAACACTCAACCTATGGTATAAATCCATCCGAAAATTACCGGCTTCAATTTCTGATAATAAATCTTTGTTTGTAGCAGCAATTACACGAACATTAACATCAATTTCTTTTTCCCCCCCTACCCTTGTAATTTTATTTTCTTGTAGGGCACGAAGTACTTTAGCTTGAGCAGATAAGCTCATATCTCCTATTTCATCTAAGAATAAGGTTCCGCTATTAGCTTGTTCGAATTTACCAATGCGTTGTTTTACGGCAGATGTAAATGAACCTTTCTCATGACCAAATAGTTCTGACTCGATTAGCTCAGATGGAATCGCAGCGCAATTGACTTCAATTAACGGTGAACCTGAACGAGTCGATTTCTCATGGAGCCAGCGCGCAACCAATTCTTTTCCAGAACCATTCTCTCCGGTTATTAAAACTCGAGCTTCTGTTGGAGCAACCTTTTCAATAGTATCTTTAATAAGATTAATACCATTAGAATTTCCCAGTATTTCTTTAGTTTTTGAAATCTTTCGCTTTAAAACTTTTGTTTCTTTAACCAAAGAGCCTTTTTCCAAGGCATTCCGAACAGTAATTAGGAGACGATTTAAGTCCAACGGTTTTTCTAAAAAATCAAAAGCTCCCTTACGCGCTGCTTCTACAGCGGTTTCAATGGTTCCATGTCCCGAAATCATGATAAATGGAATATCAGTGAATTTTTTGGCTGCCGTCAAGACCTCCATACCATCCATTTTATTCATTTTAATATCACATAGAACTAAATCAATTTTTTCTTTATTTAAAATGCTTAGCGCCTCTTCTCCATTATCAGTATCTAATACCTTATAATCTTCATATTCTAAGATATCACGTAAAGAACTACGGATTGGTCGTTCATCATCAATTATTAAAACTGTAGTCATAGTTAAGATTTACTATTTATATCTATTTAAAAGTATATAATTATGAAAAAAGAAGCAAACCTTATAAGCCGGGTTCTGTATCCTAAAAAAGGATTTCTATCATTTATCTAGATTTAGGCTCACGCCTAAACTCAATCAACCTACCCGTTACGAGTACCAAAAGGTAGAAAACGAGCAGTTTTCGAATCTCGTAACCTATTTGGTTTTTCAACACACGAGGTTTACCGTAATGTATGTCACCATACAATACCGTGAGCTCTTACCTCACATTTTCACCCTTACCTTTTGCAAGGCGGTATATTTTCTGTGGCACTTGCTGTTTATCCAGAAGGATACCCTTCCCGTTAGGAAGCGTGTTGCTCTATGTTGCCCGGACTTTCCTCTTTTTCACATCTGTGAAACAGCGATAGAACCAGTTTGCTTCATGCCACAAAATTACAAAAAAAACCAATCAAATTTAGACTAACTAACTTAATCTTTATTATGTAGAAATGTATAGTTTCTAAGTCGGTCTCTTACTTTTACAAATCATTAGCAACTGCAAATCCGGATGCCCAGGCCCATTGAAAATTATAACCCCCAAGCCATCCCGTTATATCTACAGCTTCTCCGATAAAATATAAACCTGGATGTTTAATAGTTGCAAGCGTATCTGGGCAAAGTTCACTTGTTGAAATCCCACCACGCATTACCTCAGCTTTGTCATAACCTTTGTCACCAGCAGGCTTTACTTTAAACTTATGGATTGTTGAAATAATTAAATTAGCGTCATTTTTACTCAATGAGGCTATCTTAAGATTTATTGGTAAAAATTTAGAGAATGCTTCAACCAATTTCTTTGAAAAATAATCATTTAGTAAATTACCAACCGTACGTTTCCCACCATTTTGCCTTTCGAGTTTAATTAATTCAGACAAATCATGCCTTGGAAGTAGATTAATAATAAATTCCTCCCCAGGTCTCCAATATGTAGAGATCTGAAGTATAGCTGGTCCACTAAGACCCCAATGTGTAAACAAGATATTTTCTTCGAATAATATTTTGGAATTAGACACTTGAGCGAAAACCGCATTACCAGCCAATGAAGCATACCAATCAGCTTCTTTTCCTGTAATTGCCAAAGGAACCAATGCTGGTGCAGTTTCTATCACTTTAAGGTTCATTTCTCTGGCAATACGTAAGGCAAAATCGGAAGCACCTAATTTTGCAACAGGAAGCCCGCCTGTAGCTATAACCACTTTAGGAGTGGAAATATGCATTTCCTTTCCCTGTTTGTTAAGGGTAAGGAAAAATTCATTTCCGCGCTTCTGGACGGCGTTCACCTTTGTACTTAACCAAATATCCTGATTAGTTTTATACATTAATTTGGTAAACATGGCCACAACATCTTTTGCCTTATTGGTATTCGGAAAAAGTTGACCTAAAGTTTTTTCCTCTCCCTGTATGCCGCCATATTTTTCAAAAAAATCTATGGTATCATCAACTGTCCAGCGTGAAAGAATGTTCAACAAAAAATTGGGGTTTTCTGTTTCAAAATTCTTGATATTTGTATGAAGATTTGTGAAATTACATCTTCCTCCTCCCGATATCAATATTTTGGCTCCAGCATGCCCATTTCCTTCTATTAATAAGGTCTTTTTACCTAGTAACCCTGCCTGAACTGAACACATTAAGCCACTCGCCCCTGCCCCAATTATGATCGCGTCATATTCCTTATCCATCAGGAAATAAGTTCACCTTTCAATGATATTACACATTGATCAGCACTAGATTTTTCAGCTAATTCTAAGATTCTGATCACATCTCGCGCTTGTTCTGGTCTAATAAATAATTTATTTTTTTCTAGTAATGTTTCTACAATATTTTGATAAAAATCTTGACCGGACCCCTTTTCACTCGGTATGCGTTCATTTACATCTTTGCCTTCTTCAAGAATAGCCAAATTCCCATATATTTCCGTTGATTCTTCACCCCAATTAGGAAATTCAGATGGTAAACCTCCATTTCTCAAAAGTACTTCTTGGGGATCTTCGCCCCATTTCACAAAGCTGCCATTTGTACCATAAACAGCATATCTAGCTGTTGGTATTTTTGCCAACATTTGCCCTTTTAACGAAACTTTAATACCGGGGTAGGATAAAATAAACTCAAAATCATCCACCGCTTTTGCACCATCTCTTTGAATGCGAAGATCTGCATAAATAGATTCTGGATGGCCAAATATCTGGAGTGATTGGTCGATCAAATGTGCACCTAAATCATAATGAATGCCAGAACCAGGTAAATCTTCTTCTCTCCATGCGCCCGGACGTAAAAAATTGCGGAACCTGTCATATCGTGCCTCAAAATTTCTTATTTCACCTAAACGGCCCGACTTAACCATTTTTTTTACTGTTTTGAAGTCAGAGTGGAATCTAGCATTATGATGAACCGAAAGTAATAATTTCTTTTCATTAGCAAGGTTAATTAATTCATCCGCTTGGTAAGAATAATTGGTAAATGGCTTTTCTACTATGACATGTTTACCGGCTTCCAAGGCAGCTTTAGCTAGGCTGTAATGAACATCATTTGAGGTAGCTACCACAACGATATCGACTTCAGGATCATCAATAATATCATTTGCAGATTGAACAGCAATTGCATTAGGGTAACGTTCGGCCAACATTTCCTGTTGAGCTGCTTTTCGCGCGGTAACCTTATATAAGGTCAAATTTGGATTTTCATGGATAAATGGTGCATGAAAAACATGACCTCCGATTGAAAACCCTATTAATCCAATTTTAAATTTTTCCATATTACATTCTTTCAGGAACTTCTATTCCTAACATTTTCATACTTGATGCTATAATCTTAGCTGTTGATGAGGATAATTGTAGACGAAACTGCTTTACGATCAAATCTTCCGCTTTTAGAATACTTTCCTCATGATAAAATTTATTATAAAGTTTTGCTAATTCATAAGCATAGTTAGCTAATTGAGCTGGACTATATTCTTTTGCAGAAGCTTCAATTATAAATGGAAAATTCCCCAATGCTTGGATTAAGTCCCGCTCATAAATAGAAATATTTTTGGGTTTTACTTGAACAGCTGTTGTGTAATCTGCTTTTTTTAATACAGATTTAATACGTGCATAAGTATATTGTATAAAAGGACCAGTATTACCTTGAAAATCTACCGATTCTTTGGGATCAAACAATAAACGTTTTTTAGGGTCAACTTTTAATAAGAAATATTTTAAAGCACCCATTCCTATTGTCATGTAGAGATGATTTTTCTCATCGTCTAATAATCCCTCTGTTTTACCCAGTTCCTCAGTCCTATCCTTTGCTGTTTGGACCATTTCATCCATCAAATCATCGGCGTCAACTACAGTACCTTCCCTTGACTTCATTTTCCCAGATGGTAAATCTACCATGCCATATGATAAATGAAACAACCCATTTGCCCATTGTTTCCCTAATTTCTTAAGAATACAAAATAGAACTTTAAAATGATAATCTTGTTCATTTCCTACGACATATATTGATTCATCCATGTTAAATTCATCAACTTTCAATTGAGCAGTTCCTAAATCTTGGGTAATGTAAACAGAAGTTCCGTCACCCCTAAGGACTAGTTTTTCATCCAGGCCCTCTTCCGTCAAATCAATCCAAATCGAATTATCTTCCTTTTTAAAGAACACGCCTTTTTCAAGCCCCTCAAGGATAATATCTTTCCCTAATAAATAAGTGTTGGATTCATAATAATATTTATCAAAATCAACCCCTAATTTTTTATACGTACTGGCAAATCCTTCATAAACCCAACCATTCATCGTTTTCCAAAGCTTGAGAACACTAGCATCATTAGCTTCCCACTTTTGCAACATACTTTGAGCTTCCTTCATTAATGGGGCATTCCTTTTTGCTTCTTCTTCGGTTTGTCCAGCAGCAATTAAAGCCTGGATTTCATTCTTATACTCCTTGTCAAAAATCACATAATATTTTCCAACCAAATGATCTCCCTTCATACCAGAGGATTCAGGTGTTTCTCCATGACCATATTTTTCCCATGCTAGCATAGACTTACAAATATGTATCCCTCTGTCATTGATCAAATTGGCTTTGATTACTTCATAACCATAAGCTTTTAATATTTCAGAAACTGAATAACCCAAAAGGTTATTACGAATATGTCCCAAATGTAATGGCTTATTTGTATTAGGAGAAGAATACTCGATCATTAATTTTTTTCCATTTGTCGGAAAGAAACCAAAAGAATCTGTTACAGCAATTTTATTTAGTAGCTCAATCCAAAATTGATCTGTAAAACTCAAATTCAAAAAACCTTTAATAACATTATACGATGAAATTTCAGTAATTTGAGATTTTAAGAATTCACCTACCTCATTTGCTGTTACTTCGGGGGATTTTTTAGAAAATTTTGTAATAGGAAATACAACCAAAGTTAGTTGCCCTTCAAATTCTTTTCTTGTTTCCTGAATTGCAAGATGGGAAACAGGAATATCTGCGTTATAAAGTATTTTAACTGCGTCAATTGCCTTATCAATAAGCAGTTTTTGGATTGATTTTTCCATGTATATTATGAGTAATTTTTACAACTTTCTGATTATCATTTAAAAAAAATAACACCATGAATATTAATGTATTCAGTATGAAAGTATATCTTTGCCAAAAATAACAAAAAATGCAGAGCTATCAGGAATTTCTTGACTTAAGTGTTGGTTTCCCTCAGGACGGGTTCGATATTATCGATGACGAATTGTATTTTCACGATTTGAATTTGATGGAAATGATTGAAACTTATGGTACACCATTACGTTTTACCTATCTTCCGATAATCAGTAAAAAAATTCAACAAGCGAAAATATTATTTCAAACAGCGATGTTGAAATACAATTATCGAGGTACTTATAAATATTGTTATTGTACTAAATCATCTCATTTTAAACATATAGTTGAAGAAGCTCTTAAAAATGAAATTCATTTAGAAACTTCCTCTGCATTTGATATGCCGATGATTGATGCTTTAGAAAGACAGGGAAAAGTAACAAAAGAAATCACGGTCATTTGTAACGGTTTTAAAACCTACCAATATAAACAATACATCATTGATATGTTACATGATGGATTCCATAATATTATACCTGTTTTAGATAATAAAGAGGAGTTCAATATGTATGATGATGAAGTTGAGCTTCCAGAACCATGCAACTTAGGTATACGAATCGCTGCAGAGGAACAACCCGACTCACAATTTTACACCTCTAGATTAGGGATCAGAATGGAGGATGTGATTGATTTTTATAATAACAAAGTTGCTGAAAATCCTCATTTCAAAGTAAAGTTGCTACACTTCTTTATAAACTCTGGAATTTCAGACACACCTTATTATTGGAACGAACTTGAAAAATATGTAACGTTATATTGTAAGTTTAAAAAAATAAATCCAGAATTAGATACTTTAGATATCGGGGGTGGTATGCCATTTAAGGATTCTTTAGTACATGATTTCGATTATGAATATATGGTCAATGAAATTGTGAATAGAATTAAACAAATCTGTGCACATCATGAAGTAGTAGAACCCGATATTATTACTGAATTTGGAAAATATACCGTTGCAGAAGCTTCTGGAATACTATATAAAGTATTAGGTCGTAAACAACAAAATGATCGGGAAAAATGGTTAATGCTTGATGGTTCTTTTATTACCAATTTACCAGATGTTTGGGCATTAAATCAAAAATATATTCTAGTACCTATTAATAATTGGGACTCCGAATATGAACGAGTAAATTTGGGTGGAATCACATGTGATGGTCAAGATTATTATAACCAGGAGGCACATATGAATTCAGTGTTTATGCCAAAAACCCGAAAGGTACAATATTTAGGATTTTTTCATACTGGCGCTTATCAGGAAGTTCTAAGTGGATATGGTGGAATTCACCACTGTTTACTTCCTTCTCCTAAACATGTTTTAATCCGAAGAAATAGGGATGAAACATTCAACTATGAGGTATTTGGAGAAGAGCAAAATTCCAAACAAGTAATGAAATTATTGGGTTATCAATAAGTTGAAATATAGGAAATGGGAACCCACTTAACCGAAAAGCTGTTAAGTGGGTTTTTTAATTCAATTGAAAATGAAGGTCCTAGCCTGCTCCTTTCAATCAAAATTAAACAATAATTTTATTCCTCTTTTACGCTAATCCACCATTTGGAATCCTATTTTGTACACCCTTGTTATCATCATAAAATCATATTTTTATAATTCACTATTAGATTAAATTTAAAATTCTAATTTGCGATTATAAATGGTAAAAAAAACTTTAAAAATATTTATGTACATATTATTAGCTGGTTTACTGATCGTTAGCATTCTCATCTATTTTTTGTCAACATCCGATCAAATAGGCAATGTAGCAAATGGAGAAAGACTGAAGGCCATGGAATCTAAACCAACTTTTAAAAAAGGAATATTTGAAAATATTGAATTCACACCAGATTTAAAAGAAGGAGAATCATATTTTAATGTCTTACAAAATTTTCTCTTCAATAAAGATAAGAGGAATGTTCCTTCAACGCCTTTACCTGTCATTAAAACTGACTTAAAACAAATTCCGATTGATCAAGATGTTTTTGTATGGTTTGGTCA
>Ga0079224_100016511_pt1 | contig 10379 bp, 9 predicted proteins | sample Stecom2015_FD_80414 | JGI IMG/M metagenome (GOLD analysis project Ga0079224, IMG submission 80414) | Agricultural soil microbial communities from Utah to study Nitrogen management - Steer compost 2015 | ecosystem: Environmental > Terrestrial > Soil > Agricultural land | place: USA: Utah...
ACAGCGCCGGTACCCGGGCACGCTGGACAGTTCGAGACCAGCCTGATGCTCGCAGTATCACCCGAGCTGGTTCGGCTCGACCGGCTGCCCGTAGGTTCTCGTGACGCGCCGATCCAGGCAGCCGAGGGAAGGACCGGCTCGGTCGTCCACGAGCACGGAGCATGGCAGCGCTCCGGCGGCTACACGGACGTGCCCACAGAGCCGAGCGCCGAGCTCGGCCAGTTGCTGCTTCGGGTCATAGCCGAGAGCGTCGCAGCCGAGCTCACCGCGTTCGACGCACTCTCTCGGGGCGCCGCATGACCACGCAGGGAACGCTGAGTAGGCTCGAATCTCAGGGCATGGTGGCCATCCTGCGAGGAAGCTTCGAGCCCGAAGCCGTACTCGAGATCGGGCGGGCGCTCGTTCGCGGAGGCGTCCTCTCGATAGAGGTGACCCTCAACAGCCACGCGGCGCTCGATGCGATCGCCCTGCTTAGCCGGCACCTCGGCTCCGAGGCGCTCATCGGCGCAGGCACGGTGGTGGCGCCTGAAGAGGTCGATGAAGCCGTTGCTAGCGGCGCCCGCTTCCTCGTTTCGCCCGGACTCGACATGACGTGCGTCGAGCAGGCGAAGCGGTTGGACGTGCCCTTCGTGCCCGGCGTGTTCACGCCCACAGAGGTCGGACAGGCGCTGCGGCAGGGCTGCAAGCTTCTCAAGCTGTTCCCCGCGTCCGAGGTCAGGCCCGACTACCTCAGCGCACTGCGTGGGCCCTTCCCACAAGCCCGCTTCATGGTGACGGGTGGGATCGGGATCTCCGAGATCGAGCCTTTTCACCGCGCCGGCGCTGTCGCGTTCGGCCTTGGCTCGAGCCTCGTGAAGGAGGGCCGCGAACGGGAGGAGATCGAGGCGTCTGCGAGGCACGCCGTCGCCGAGTTGAAACGCGTTCGCTCCGTTCTGGACGGCGAGCGATGAGGTCGCCAGGAGAACCTACAGTGACCGCCCCGCCAACCTTCGACGCCACGAGCGTAGGCGAGACTATGCTCAGGCTCGCGGCTCCGCCCGGCGTGACGCTCGACTACGCACGCTCGCTGAGCCCACACGTCGGAGGAGCAGAGTCGAACGTCCTCGGCGCCTTGGCGGCTCTCGGCAGGGCGACGGCGTGGCATAGCCGACTGCCGGACAACCCGCTCGGTCGCCATGTCGTCCGTGAGCTGCGAGGGGCAGGCGTCGACACGTCGGGCGTGACGTTCGACCGCGCTGGCGGGCGCCTCGGGCTCTACTTCTTCGAGCCGCCGAACGGCCCGAAACCCGGCAGCGTGGTGTACGACCGCTCGGGGTCGTCGTTCTCGGCCTCCGATCCCGGCTCGCTCGAGTGGGATAGCCTCCTAGACACCCGGGTGTTGCACCTGACTGGGATAACTCCAGCCCTCGGCCCTGGTTGCCGCCGCCTGACCCTCGAGGCCATCGCCCGCGCCAAGGAGGCCGGAGTACGGACCTCGTTCGACGTCAACTACCGCCGCCTGCTCTGGACGCCCGGCGAGGCGCGAAGCGTGCTGGCGCCGCTGCTCACCCAGGTCGACCTCCTGATCTGCGGGCTGTCGGACGCCCGGGAAGTGCTGGGGCTCGAGGGCACGCCGGCTGAGGTCCTTGAGCGCCTTGCCGACTCTCGCGACGGCCAGGACGTCGTCCTAACGTGCGGCCAGAGCGGGGCCCTCGCTTGGGCAGGAGGTGAGCTGCTAAGCACTCCCGCTCACCAGGTCGACGTCGTGGACCAGGTGGGAGCCGGCGATGCGTTCGCGGCAGGGTTGATCGACGGGTGGCTCGACGGCTCCCTCGCCGAGGGCCTCCGCCGCGGCGCCATGCTGGCGGCAGTGAAACTTGGCAGGTGGGGCGACATGGTCGTGCTGACGCGTGCGGAGCTGGACAGCCTGCTTGCCGACGAACCCGAACGCCGCGTCAAGCGCTGAACCGGCTACCGACATGACCACGCACAGCAGAGCGTGCTAACGTAGCCCCAACGAAAAATTGGTCATACCATCTGTCCGCTTACGGTCAGCGAGCCACCAGTACGGGAGGGTCGGGTGGTACGGCAAGAGGAGACGTCGAATTGGCGACGATCGCCAAGGTAGTGACTCAGACGAAGACGGAGGCGGTCGTCGAGAGCCTCGCGCGTTTCGTCACGGAGGCGAAGCTTCAGGTGAGCGATCGTCTGCCAGCCGAACGCGACCTGGCCATCGCTCTCGGTGTCAGCCGGCCGGTGCTGCGCGAAGCGCTCAAGCGCCTCGAGGCCCTCGGCGTCATCGAGCCGCGCCCGGGCAGCGGCACCTTCCTGAGGACCACGCTCTCCCCCAACCACACGCACCTCGTCGTGCAGGTGGACCTCGAACGCGAGTCGTTGATCCAGCTCCTCGAGCTGCGCAGGGCTCTCGAGAGCGAGGCGGCGGCCATGGCGGCTGCCAGGGCGCCGGACGAAGCGATCGCCAACCTGGGTGGCCTCGTCGACCAGTTGGAGGATGAGTTCCGGCGCACGGGGGACAACCCGGAGTCCGACAAGGCGTTTCACATGGCGTTGTACGTGCTTGCCGAGAACCGTCTCTTCTGGGACGTGATCACGCCGGTGTGGGAGCAGCTCGAGACCTTCTGGCAGTACCCGCTAGGCAAGCGGGATTTCGCCAAGCGGACCCTCCCGCTGCACCGCGAGCTCTACGAGCGGATCCGCGCACGTGATCCTGAAGGGGCGCGCAAGGTCGTCCACCGCATGTTCGAGATCGTCGAGGAGGACCTGCGTGCCTGATCGCGACGACCTGCTACGCGGGGCCGGCGAGGTAGCTGCGGCCGTGCGAGAAGGGTGGCCGGAGGGCGCCGCGGGACGCAGCGGGCCGCAGGGCGTCGCGGATCGGACGGACGCGCTCGCCGCGACCGGCCCGAGCATGGAGACGCTCCTCCTGCAAGCGTTGGGCGACGACGCCTTCGCGGGCGTCTCCCCCGCCATCCACCAGACGTCCCTCTTCACGTTCGACTCGTTCGAACAGATGCGTTCCACACTGGACGGGCGGGAGTACCGCTACGTATACACGCGCGGGCGGAACCCGACGGTCGAGGCCTTCGAGCGCATGATCGCCCTTCTGGAAGGGGCCGACGAGGCTGTCGCCTTCGCCAGCGGCATGGCCGCCATCTCCGCCGTGCTGCTCGGCACCGTTCGCTCCGGAGACCGGATCGTCTGCGTGCGCAACGTCTACCCGGACGCGCACAGGCTGATGACGCAGCTGCTTCCCAGGTTCGGCGTCGGCGTCGAGTTCGTAGACGGGACGGACACCGCCGCGGCCCTCGAGGCCGTCGCTGGCGCGGGCACTCCGGCGAGGCTGCTCTACCTCGAGAGCCCGACGAGCCAGCTCTTCGAGCTGCAAGACTTGGAGCCGCTGGCCGCCGAGGCGCGGCGGCTGGGCACGCTCACGGTGCTGGACAACTCGTGGGCTACTCCCCTCGGGCAGCGGCCGCTGAGCGCCGGGGTGGACCTGGTCATCCACTCGGCGTCCAAGTACCTCTCAGGTCACTCGGACGTCGTCGCCGGCGTCGTGGCGGGGTCGTCGGCGCTGATCGAGCGCCTGCGCCGCTCCGAGCTGATGATGCTGGGCGGCAAGCTCTCGCCGCTCGAGGCCTGGCTCCTCGTCAGGGGCGTCAGGACGCTGCCCATCCGGCTGGAGCGCCATGCCCGCAGCGCCCTCGAGGTCGCTGGCTTCCTGGAGTCCAGCCCCCACGTCAAGGCGGTCAACTACCCTGGCCTCGAGAGCCACCCGCAGCACGACCTGTTCCGCCGCTACTTCAGGCACGGCAGCGGCGTCCTGTCCTTCGAGCTGGAGGACGAGCGGATGGTCGAGCCCTTCGTCGACGCCCTCGAGCTGTTCAGCCTAGGCGTGTCCTGGGGCGGGTACGAGAGCCTCGTCTACCCCTCCCTACTAGGGCACCTGACAGGTGACGAGGCCGGGTTCACCCGCTACTTCGGTGTACCGCGTGCGCTGGTGAGGCTCCACGTAGGGCTCGAGGACCCGGCAGACCTCATCGCGGACCTCACGCAGGCCTTCTCGGTCGCAACGAAGGGAGGTACGTAGCTGTAGGTCAGACGTCCCGAGCATGACCGCCGTATCCGGATCCATAACCATCCACGACCTCTGGAGGAGGAAAAGATGAAGTTGAACCTCTGGCGCGGAACCCTAGCAGCGCTCGTAGTCGCCCTGATGGCGACCGCGGTCGCACAGGAGTTCCCGTACGACCAACAACAGGACATGGAAGGGCAGCCCGACACGATCATCGTCATGGGCTCGTCCGACTTCGATCCGTCGACTCCCGCGGGCGCGTACCTGCAGGAGGTCGCCCGCCTCTACATGGAGCAGAACCCGCACATCACCGTCCAGATGGACTACGGGAGCTGGGGCGACCTGTGGCAGAAGGTCGGCGTGATGCTCGGCAACCGCGAGGGTCCCGACCTGCTCGTTGGCCCGCGCGACTACCTAATGGCGAACGGTCGCGGCGGTGGGCAGTGGGAGGACATCGTCACGGTCCCGGAAGACCTCTTCGTCAGCGAGATCTCGCGTCAGGCCATGGGTCCGACGCTCCTCGAGGCGTCACGGTTCCCCGGCCGCGAGGGCTACATGGTGTGGCCGTGGACCGTCTACTTGGACGGCACGATGGTCGTCAACGGAAACATGCTCAGGGAAGTCGGATACGACCCTGTGGACATCCAGGCCAACGGCTGGACGATGGAGGAGTTCACCGACGTCGCCCAACTGGTGACGGACGGCGACACCTACGCCGCCTTCTTCGGTCCGATGGGTGGCCACAACGGTGAGCGCATCTTCCTTACCGGCCTCATGTCCCACCAGCTGCCGTACCGCCTGCAGGCCCACGGTGGCCAGCCCACGCTCGTGGACATCGACACGGGCGAGCTGTTCTTCGACGACGAGGGCTTCATGGCGTCGTGCCAGGCGATCGGCCAGTTCCTTGACGAGGGTTGGATCCCGGAGGACACGGTCGGCATCTCGATGGACGAGTCCCGAGACGCTTTCATCACCGGGCAGACGGCCTTCTCCTTCGACGGCCCGGACCTGTTGAACCTCGTCGAGCAGCGCAACCGGAACATCGCCAACGGCACCGAGCAGGGCGAGCCCATCGACGCCTACGTCGTGCCTCGCCCGCACATCGCAGGCGACGGTTACCAGCCGATCCCGATCACGGCGCTGTCCTACGGCTACTACTCCTTCAAGCAGGAGCCGTACAAGGGCGACTACCACACCCGCAATGTCTTCGACTTCGCCCGCTTCCTGACGGACCCGGTCTTCCAGATCCGCAAGGCGGCCGACAGCAGCATCCCGCCGGACGAGCGCGTCTACCGCGGCGAGCAGAGCTGGTTCCCCGGCATCATGGGCACCGGCGACAACGCCCGGTACCTCGAGTCCGTCCGCGACGTGTGGCAGCCCAGTATGGGCATCTACCTCACGATGGCGACGACCCCCGAACTGCAGAACGCCCTCGCCGCCTTCCGCACCGAGGTCTACAACACCACGCGCGAAGAGATCTTCCTCGGCCGCATCAGCTGCGAGGACGCCCTTGCGCGCATCACCTCAGAGCTCGAGCGCGTTGGCGAGCAGGTGCCGATCGAGCAGCGCCTGACCGCCGAGGCGCCGGCGATCGCCGAGGACATGGCGGCCTTCGCCCGCGAGATCGGTCAGCCCGAGTAAGTCCGTCCTAGTCGCGGTGGCCCGGCTCTCGCCGGGTCACCGCCCCCTCACTACCCGAGAAGGACTATGAAGAGAGCCGGATTCTTTCGACGCTACCGAGAGGACAGCCGCTACAGCCAGTGGCGCTGGGCATATATCTTCCTCAGTGTCGACCTCGCCTGGGCCGTCATGTTCCTGTTCTTCCCCCTGGCCCTCGCGATCCTATTCAGCTTCCAGGACTTCAGCCTGGCGAACATCGGCAACGTGCGGTTCATTGGCCTCGACAACTACGAGCGCATCCTCACCGACGGCCGGGGTTGGTGGCACTCGGTGCGCGTGACGGCCATATGGACGCTTTTCACGGTGCCCGTGAACGTCGCCATCGCCATGGGACTGTCGCTCCTGATCAACCCGCTGCGCGAGGGGCCGGCCAACTTCTTCAAGGCCGCCTTCTACCTGCCGGCGGTGGTCAGCCAGGTCGTCATCTCGGTGATCATGGTCTGGATCTTCTCGCCGCGCGCCGGCCTCGCGAACATGCTCCTCACCGGCATCGGGATCCCCGCGCAGCGCTGGTACGCCTCGCCGGACATGGCGCTCTTCACCCTGATGCTAATGACCTGGATCACCGGACACGGGTTCGGCGTCCTGCTCTACACGGCGGCGCTCAAGCGGATCCCGAACACCCTCTACGAGGCAGCCGACATCGACTCGACGCCGCCATGGAAGAAGTTCTGGAAGATCACATGGCCGCTCATCAAGCCGACCACGCTCTACGTGACGATCATCAACCTGATCGCGGCGTTCCAGACGTTCGCCGGCGCGTTCTTCATCACCAAGGGCGGCCCGCTCAGGTCGACGGAGTTCGTGAACTGGCGCATCTACGAAGCCTTCTACACCGACGGCAACTTCGGACTGGCCTCCGCCATGGCTGTGGTGCTGATGGTCGTGATCGTGATGATCTCGATCGCCAGCTTCCGCCTCCTCGGCACCGACGTGGAGTACTGACGTGGCTATGACGCTTTCCCGCGACCGTCAGCAGGCGGACACCTTCGAGCGCAGCGAGCGGGCGCGTAAGGTGTGGACCTTCTTCGCCTACGCGATGCTCACGTTCTGGGCTCTGCTCTCTCTCGTTCCTATCTACTTCCTGTTCATCCTCTCGCTGCAGGATCTCGGCATCAACCTGACCATCAGGGACATCAACTGGCTGCCCGTGAACCCGAACTGGGACAACTACGTCAAGCTGTTCCAGCTCGACGCTCCCTACTGGATCGAGCGCAGGCCCATCGGCCGGTGGATCCTGAACAGCGCCCTGGTCGCGTTGATACCGACGATCTCCAACCTCGTCTTCGACGCCGCCGGCGGCTACGCGCTCGCCAAGATGAAGTTCCCTGGGCGGAACCTGATCTTCGGCATGGTCATCGCGACGATGACGATCCCCGAGTTCATCACGTTCATACCTCTCTACCGGATGATGTCCGACTTCGAGTGGATGAACACCTATTGGGCCCTGCTCTTCCCGGGCTTCGCGGGCGTGGCCGGCATCTTCCTGATGAAGCAGAGCATCCAGAGCCTGCCGTCGTCACTGATGGACGCGGCGCGCATCGACGCGGCCTCCGAGTGGGGCATCTTCTGGCAGATCGCCATGCCGCTCTCCAAGCCGGTGCTGGCGATCGTGGGTATCACCTCGTTCAGGGCCGGCTGGAACTCCTACTTCTGGCCGTACCTCGTCGCCCAGTCCCGGGACATGCTCACGCTACAGGCAGGCCTCTCCTCGATGATGGGCGCCGGCGCGACCGGCTTGCCGCCATCGACCAACGACCTCGGCGTCGTCATGGCGGGCGCGGCGCTGGCCGCGATCCCGATGATCATCGTGTTCTTCCTGTTCCAGAAGTACATCGTCCAGGGCATCACCGTCGGCGGGATGAAGGGCTAAGGCAGATGCCCCTCTGGCCGTTCGTCATGCTGTTCCTGGTCTTCCTGGCGGTGCTGTTCCTGCCCCCGCTCATCGCCGCCTACATCGACCACTTGTCGGATCGGCGCCGGGGCGCTCCCGGCGGCAGAAGCGAAGCGAGGAGCGATGGGTAGCGTCAGGTTCGTCAACGTCACCAAGGAGTTCGGCGAGAAGACCAAGGTGCTCGCCGTCAAGGACTCCAACCTCGAGATTTGCGACGGCGAGTTCACCGTGCTGGTCGGACCGTCAGGTTGCGGGAAGAGCACGTCGCTGCGCATGGTCGCTGGCCTCGAGCGCCCTACCAGCGGCTCGATCTACATAGGCGACCGCGACGTCACCAGCCTCCACCCCAGGGCCCGCAACATCGCGATGGTCTTCCAGGACTACGCCCTCTACCCGCACATGACCGTCGAGGAGAACCTCTCCTTCGGGTTGCGGAACCTGGGCCACAAACGCCGCGAGTGGCAGCCGCGCGTCTTTGAGGCAGCCAAGATCCTCGGCATCGAGCCGTTGCTCCGGCGGAGACCCCGTGAACTGTCCGGCGGCCAGAGGCAGCGTGTCGCGCTGGGCCGCGCGATCGTGCGTGAGCCGGACGTCTTCCTCCTCGACGAGCCCCTCTCGAACCTCGACGCCAAGCTGCGCGTCCAGATGCGGGTCGAGCTCGCCGAGCTCCAGCGGCGGCTCGGCACCACCATGGTCTACGTCACCCACGACCAGGAGGAGGCGATGACCCTCGGCCACCGCATCGTCGTCATGCTCGACGGCGAGATCCAGCAGGCAGACACGCCAGACGTCATCTACAACACGCCCAGCAACACTTTCGTTGCCCGCTTCATCGGGTCGCCCCCGATGAACCTCTTCTTCGGGCAGGTCCACGACGACCGTGAGGGCCTCAGGTTCCGGCACGAGGCGGGCGATCTCGAGCTGACCCTGCCGGCTGGCTGGCGTGGACCGCTGCGCTCTCGTACGGGCCGCGACATCTACCTCGGCATCAGGCCCGAGAACATCGGGGGCGAGTCGCCGAGGCAGGGTGAGATCGTCGTGCCGGTCACGGCCGGCGCGGTCGAGATGCTGGGCCCTCAGAAGCTCGTCTACTTCCACGCAGGCGACGAGCTGGCGGTGGCGTCGTTCCCGCCAGATCACCCGGTCAAGGCCGGTGAGCGCGTCGACACGGTGTGGCGGGCCGACAAGCTGCAGTTCTTCGACGGGGAGACCGAGCAGCGGCTCGACCTGGCGCCGGAACCCATGCCGCAGGGTTGAGAGGGCGGTACGCGATCGGCGAACCCGCCAGCCTGATACTTCCGCCAGACGAGCTCGCCAGCCTCAGGGAGCGGCTGGACCTCTACCCCTGGTACCGGCGAACCTTCGATTCGTTCCAGGCTCGAGCAGACGAGCTCGACGCCCGAAGGCCCGCCGTGCCGGTCGCGAAGGGGCGCGCCTTCTTCGAGTCGTGCGAGGCCTGCGCGGCTCGCCTGAGCTTCGATCCGTACGACCAGTCGAACCACCGCTGTCCCAAGTGCGGCCGAGAGCACCACGGTGAGGCGTTCGACCTTGCCTGGCTCCGGCAGTTCCACGACTGGCTGGGGAAGCGCCTGGTGGAGGCAGGCATCGTCCACCAGGTCACGGGGGAACCCCGTTACGCCGGCCTGGTACGGCACTACCTGAGCCACTACGTCGCCCGCTACCGCGACTACCCCCTGGCCAACAACCTGCTCGGGCCGACGCGGCTGTTCCAGAGCACCTACCTCGAGGCGTTCTGGCTCGTCGACATGGTGGCGGCGTTCGATCTCACGCGCGACTCGCCCGCCTACTCGCCGTTTGACCTGAACGGGATCCGTGACCTGCTGTACGAGTCCGCCGCCGTCGTCCGCTCGTACGACGAGGGCAGGAGCAACCGCCAGGCGTTCAACAACGCCGGCATGGGAGCGGTCGGGCTGCTGTTCGAGGACGACGAGCTGATCACGCACGTGCTGACGGGGCCGCACGGCTTCGAGTTCCACATGCGCGAGTCGGTGCTCGAGGACGGGGTCTGGTACGAGGGCGAGAACTACCATTTCGCGACGCTCGACCACACCCTGAACCTGGCCGAGATGGCGAGACACCGCGGCATCGACCTGTACTCAGGAGGGTCCGGTCACGGCAGCCTCAAGCCGATGTTCGACGGCCCGCTGAAGGTCATGCTGCCGGACCTCACCTTCCCGTCCCGGAAGGACTCATGGTTCGGGCGCGGCATGGAGTTCCACCGTCACGTGTACGAGTTGGGCTACGCGCGCTACGGCGACGTTCGCTACGGCGGCCTCCTCGCCGACGCGTACGCGAGCGGGATCGACCGCGGCGACATGAGCTGGCGGACGTTCCTCTACCTCGAGCCGGAGCTACCGCCCTCGAGCTTCTCGGTCCGTCCAACGGGCAACGAGCCGATGCCGGGCACCGGGGTGGCCGTCCTGCGCAGCGACGACGGCGCTGACTACGCCTCACTCGAGTACGGCCATTACGGCGGAGGCCATGGCCACCCTGACCGGCTCCACCTGACGCTGTTCGCGGGGGGCGTGCACTGGCTGCTCGACCCTGGCACCGGCTGGTACCACGTGCCCGAGCTCGGCTGGTACCGCTCCACGATCGCGCACAACACGGTGACGGTCGACGGGAAGAACCAGCCGCCCCGCGAGGGCAGGCTGGTGGCGTTCGGCAGGGCTGGAGGGTTCTCGGCGGTACAGGCGACGGTCGAAGGCATCG
>Ga0079224_100016512_pt1 | contig 10378 bp, 11 predicted proteins | sample Stecom2015_FD_80414 | JGI IMG/M metagenome (GOLD analysis project Ga0079224, IMG submission 80414) | Agricultural soil microbial communities from Utah to study Nitrogen management - Steer compost 2015 | ecosystem: Environmental > Terrestrial > Soil > Agricultural land | place: USA: Utah...
CCAATCTAACATATGGGGCAGGGCCCCGACAAAGAAGGGTATGGATATGAGTCCGGCAACTATGGAGTAAAGCAGGATGCTGATCTGAAAGTTCAGGGCCTGTTTCCCATTGTAGTCCACAAAGGCGTATTGTTTTTTATTGGACATCCATAAAATCAGGGGAAGGATGAAATTCCCAAATGGGAAAAAATACTTGGCGAACATGGAGGCATGGATGATCGCCGATAGGTTTCTTTCATGTTTGGTCAATGTTGTCGCCATTTTTTTTGAATTTTTGGGTTGTAATGGGGCTTGCCTATTAGCTGACGATGCAAATATATATCCAAAAGACAGTACTATGCAAAACAAAGTACTTTAAATTAACATAGATTTAACAAAACTATCCTATCCATTTTTTAATTAATTTTAGGCCATTGAACTTTGAATATGGCACTGACACCCAGTAAAATCAACACCTTTACATTCTTTAAGTTGCCCGCTGCCTGGTGGTGCGGGGTACGGCTTAAATATATTGACCGGCAGAGGGCCGTCACCACGGTACGCCACAAATGGATGAATCAAAATCCGTTCAAATCTATGTTTTGGGCCGTACAGGGAATGGCCGCCGAACTCAGTACCGGGGCCATGGTGATGAATGAGATCCAAAAAAGTGGAAAGCCTATTTCCATGTTGGTTGCCCAGAACCGGGCCATTTTTACCAAAAAGGCAACGGGAAGTATCGAATTCAGCTGTGAGGATGGTGCCTTGATTGCGGAGGCCATCCAAAAAGCCATTGAAACCGGAGAGGGGCAGACCCTGTGGATGAAATCCGTAGGGGTCAACAGGGAAGGGGTGGAGGTGTCCACCTTTCATTTTGAGTGGTCCCTGAAAATTAAGGGTTGATCGTGGGAGGGTCGGGAATTTTTGTCCGCGATCGTAACAAATTCCGCCTATGTCCAACCTATGGATCGAAGGGGACATCTCTTTGGCCCGAGGGCATTGCAATCACTTAAACAAGCAACAACATACAATTAAACAAATCCTTAAAAAATGAACGCACACGAAATCGACTACCACATTTACGGAGAGGAAATGCAATATGTGGAAATAGAACTCGATCCACAGGAGGCCGTAGTGGCAGAGGCAGGCAGTTTTATGATGATGGACACCGATATAAAGATGGATACCATCTTCGGGGATGGCTCCAACCAGGATTCCGGGGTCATGGGCAAACTTTTTTCCGCGGGAAAACGCCTGCTGACCGGTGAGAGCCTGTTCATGACCGTATTTCTCAATGTGGGGCAGGGCAAAAAGCAAGTGAGTTTTGCATCTCCCTACCCGGGGAAGATCCTGCCCATCGACCTGTCCGAAAAGGGAGGGAAGTTCATTTGTCAAAAGGACGCCTTTCTATGTGCGGCCAAAGGGGTGTCCGTGGGCATTGAGTTTTCCAAACGCCTGGGAAGGGGACTCTTTGGAGGGGAAGGCTTTATCATGCAGAAGTTGGAAGGGGATGGTCTGGCCTTTGTGCATGCCGGAGGTACCATGGCCAAAAAAGTACTGGCCCCTGGCGAAGTGCTCAAGGTGGATACCGGCTGTATCGTGGGATTTTCCCATACCGTGGATTACAATATCGAGTTTGTAGGAGGGATCAAAAACACCGTTTTCGGAGGGGAGGGCCTCTTCTTCGCCACCCTTCGTGGCCCGGGCATTGTTTACATTCAATCCCTGCCCTTCAGCAGATTGGCCCAAAGGGTCTGGGCCGCCGCACCCAAGGGCGGTGGAAAGGACAAGGGGGAAGGGAGCATCCTCGGCGGTCTGGGCAATCTCATCGATGGGGACAACAGGTTCTAGTTGAATTTCACCGTGCCCATGGATTTCAATGAAATGTTCGATTTCCTGGAAAAGCTCCGGGACAACAACAACAAGGAATGGATGGATGCCAATCGCAAATGGTACCGTTCCATTCGGGACGATTTTGTGCTTTGGCTGGACAGCCTGGACCTGGAATTGTCGCACTTGCACGACAATTATTATTCGACCCCCGGCAAAAGGGGAATCAACCGTATCAACAACAACCTGATGTACCATCCGCTCAAACCGGTGTACAAGGACCATTTTGGGGCCGTGCTGGACAAGGCGCCGAATTCAGCGGATTTCTATATCGAACTTGGAGTGGATAATTGTTTGGTCGCCGGGGGATTCTGGAGACCGGGGCCAAGGACCCTGGCAAGCATCCGTCAGGGCATCGACTACAATGGGGAGGAGCTCGTCGAGCTGATGGACAAACCTTCCTTTAAAAAGACCTTCGGCGGGTTTTACAAGGATGAAAGACTGACCCGCCCCCCCAAAGGATATTTCGCGGACCATCCACATTTGGAACTGCTCAAGAACAAGACCTTTGCGGTGGAACACCGTTTTCCCAGAGCGGATGCCCTATCGGAGGGTTTCAGGGAAAAAGTCCTGGCCCTCTATATGGAAATGCTCCCGTTTCGCAATTATCTCAACCTGGCGGCCAGCGTTTGATTGTCAACCCAGTTTTGCCGGGCAATGATCAATTCCCTTTCAATAGGTGAAATAGAGCTCCTTCAGGGTGTTGTACACCATAGTTCTGATCTCGGATGATGGCGTTCTGAATTGATTGTTCATAAAACTGAAGATGAGCAATTTGCCGGATTTGGTCTTCAGGTAACCGCTGAGGTTGTAATTGTTTCTCAAGGAACCCGATTTGGCATAAAGGAAAGGCTCCGTTTCCGGATCTTTCCACTCCTTTACCGACCCGTGGGGCCCCCTCATGGGGAAGAGGTCAAAAAGGCGCTCCTCGGGTACCTCCCGGTACAATTTCTGGAGGATGGCCACTATGGAATTCGGGGTAAAGAGGTTGAAACGGGAAAGTCCGGACCCATCGACCCAGCTGGGCTCTTGGGGCAGGTCTTGCAAATGGTGTTCCAGCATATAATCAATGGCCCTGTGAATCCCCAGGGTATCCGATAGGGTGGAGGAAGCGGCCATCATCAGTTGTTCGGCCAACAGATTGTCGCTTTTGAACATCATGGGTTTGATTATGGAGTCCGTTTCCATCCCATATAGGGTCTGTTTGGGAACCTTGGGGAAGTGATCGACCGTGACAATATCCTTTTGAAGGATGTCCTCCAAAAGCAGTTCGGTGAGCCTTTCACTGGTAATAAAGGGCGTTTCTATGGTATCCTTTCTCCTGGGGGACAAATAAAATTGATTTTCGTCCTCCTCCCTCCGGACCCGGCTTTCCATGACCAGGGTACTGTCGCGGAACAGTTCGGGGGAGACCTGTAGGCCGCCCACGTTGGAAAGGGTCACCACATTGCCATAAAGGGGAAGGGCCGTCCGCTCCGGGGAATAATAGTATTGGTAATCCCCCCAGGCCCATCCCGGTCCAAACCTGAGGTCCTCGGTGTTTCCGCTGTACAGGGCAATGTTCGATTGTTGCCTGAGCCATTCAATTGCCGTACTGTCCCTTAAATTGGGATGCATCCAACTTGGGTCCCCGGTGCCCTCGATGTAGAGGGTGTCCCCCGAAATGGCATATTTTAGGCTGGGAATATGTTTGGGGAGCATCTTGATGCTCGCGTAGGTGGTGAAGATCTTGGTGTTGCTCGCCGGGGTAAAATAGCGATCTCCATTGACGCTATATAATACTTTATCCGTTTTTGCGTTTACTACTACCAGTCCATGGAATGAGTTTTCCATGGCCCTGTTTTCCATACGTCCGTCCAGGGTCTTTCGCACCGTGGAACAGGAGCTGAACAGGAATGAAAACAATAAGGAATTGAGGATTAATAATTTAAATTGTCCTTTGAATGGAGCCATCATTTTGATCGGTTTGTAAGGTTCGGGACTAAGTTATTTAATTTTTAACTGGATTTTTGGTTTTACAAAGGGGTTTTTTGCCTAATTTAGATGCAGTACCACAAATCCAAATTATACAAATTTCTATGCAAAGAGCAATGTTGGAATACACCAAGACCATCCTGCAGAAGGTAAGTTTTGACGTAAAACTCTTCACCAAGGAATTGAAGAAAGCTGTTTCAAGGTTATTGCCTAGTGAAATTGAAGAACTTAAAATCTGGTTAAAGTCCTATATCGTGGACAAGCCGGAATTGGAACCCACCCTGGGATTATTGAAGATTTAAAATGTATGGGCCGCAATTTTGCGGCCCTTTTGCTTTTTAGGCACTGGCCAAGGGACTTATGATCTTGACGTCCTGGAAGGCAATGGCCCCCCTGACGATACCTGAGATCACTTCCCTTAGGGCCTCGGTTATTTGGATTTTCAACTCGCTTTTGTGGTATATCATGCTGATTTCCCGGGCAGGGGATGGTTTTTTGAACGGTTTGAGGTTTTGTTTTTTTCCCTCGTCCAAGTACAGGCTGTTCAGGTAGGGCAACAGGGTCATGCCCATCCCTTCATCGGCCAGGCCCACCAGGGTCTCGAAGCTTCCACTCTCTATCTTGAACTGTTCCACCCGGGTATTTCCCGAAGTCTTGCAGAGGTTGATGACCCCTTCCCTGAAACAATGTCCATCCTGTAGCAAAAGGATATCGTTGACCTCCAGATGGTCCGAGCTCAGTTCTTCCACCAGGGCCAGGCGATGGTTCCGGGGGACGTAGCCCACGAAGGGCTCGTAGTACAGGGGGCGTTCCTTGATAAACTCAATTTCCAAGGGGGTGGCCGCTATGCCCGCATCCAAATGCCCATCCAGAATATTTTTGATCAGGCCGTCGGTGGACTGCTCCTTGATGACCAGGTTCACCTTGGGGTATTTCTTGATAAAGGTGCTAAGGAACATGGGAAGCAGGGTGGGCATCACCGTGGGGATGATCCCCAGGGTAAAGTCCCCGCCGATATATCCTTTGTCCTGGTCCACGATATCCTTGATCCGATCCGCTTCCGCCACAATGTTCTTGGCCTGGGCCACGATCTTTTTGCCTACCTCGGTAATGGCAATGGGCTTCTTTCCGCGGTCAAAGATCAGGATTCCCAACTCCTCCTCCAATTTTTGGACTTGCATGCTCAGGGTCGGTTGGGTGACAAAACTTTTTTCGGCGGCCAGGGTGAAGTTTTTGTGTTCCGCCACGGCCAGTACGTATTGAAGTTGGGTAATGGTCATATTAACATAGAATTTGATGATAAAAATAATAAAAATCATCAATATAATCTATGGTTATGGCGGATATCACATATAGGGGATTCCAAGAACCCCCATTTTTGGTATGCCGCCCATGGGAGCTTTGGGGTCGTCCCGGCCTAGGGTCCAAAAATGGATCCCATCTATTTGGGATACAGACCTTGATCACGGTCAATTATTGAAAGCCCACGGACCGGGCGGGGAAGGAGAACAACAGGCGTACGCCCGGATTTACTTTTGCATTTTAAGGTAATAGTCCACAGAGTGCTTGCCGGAACCATAGGCCATGAAAAACAGACAGCCGATCAGCACCAAAATGGCCATGATCAGATTGGGAAAGTGCATGCTTCCTAAAAAGTTGATCAGTACCGCCCCGATCAGGATCGGCAATTGGGCTATGGCCGCCCAGCGGGTCAGAAGCCCCACTACGATCAAGATTCCACCCACAAAATGGGCGGGTGCCACATAGTGAAGGATGATCATTCCCCCGGGAATGTCCTCGAAGGGCCTGGCCATTTCCGCCATTTCCGGATAATTGGCCATGAATTCCACGCCCTTCACAAATAGAAAAATCCCCAGGGCGACCCTTAACAGATCCAAGGGGTAATAGGTATGGGCGTTGGCCCATTTGTTCAGTCTTTTTACTGTTCCCATGACTGGAAGTTTTTGGTTGAGCAGCATCAAGGTACCGATTTTTTGCGAAATATGGAACAAGAGCGACTTCAAATTCAGGGGATTGGGCAAAAAAAAGTTGAAAGGGGGCCTGGCAGACCAAGGTTGGAATTCAATCCCGGTCCCTAAAAAGGTCCAATTCCATTTGGATGTCACTTCGCCGGTAGGGGGAGGGCATGCCATCCACCTCCACGAAACCCAACCTCCGGTACAGGGAAAGGGCAGGTCCCAGTACGCGGTTGCTTTCCAAAAAAAGTTTCTTGGCGCCCAGGGATCTCGCCTTTTCGATTATGTGAAGGACCAGGGTCTTGCCGATTCCCATTCCACGAAGGTTTTCCCGAACCCCCATCTTGGCGAGTTCAAAGTCATAGCCTTCCAAATGACAGGGTATCAGGGCACAGACCCCGACCGCCTCCCCGTCCAACAGGGCCACGGCGATATAGCCGCCCGGGTCCAGGATGTATTCCTGGGGATTGCCCAGGGACCTATGGTCCATTTCCTCCATTTTGAAGTACTGGACTATCCAAGCCTCGTTCAAGCTCTTGAACGCATTTTTATGGGCATTTGAATAGGGGACTACGATCAGGTTTTTCGACATGGGGGCCTTCGAATTGAAATCTGGACAAACTTCGTTTTTTTTGGTTTTGAAGCCAATTTTTTAGCCCCAATTCCGTAATTTAAAATTGCGGCCATGCCATTCAACGAAAAAATTGGAGTTTGGCCGAGATAATCCGTAATATTACAGTAACATAAGTCATATAACTCTTACAAGTTCCCAAATCTTGCTAATGAGACCGAACAAAAAATACACGCCTGACCCAATCAGGTGCCCTAACCTACAAATCCCATTCGGCTATGGATATGAAATTACCCTTGTTCCCCAGAGAATTTCCCCTATCTAACGGTTTACGGTTTTTTTGCCTGCTGGCCCTTTGCCTGGCGATGGGCCCCAAATCCCTGGCACAGGAAGGAAATCCCTATGTGAACTATAATGTTCCCTTTCAAAACCTTTTGAAGTTCAACAGGTTTTTGATCAATCCCACCTTTTCTTCGGTCAGGGAGGACAAAACTTATGTCAATCTGTTCCACAGAAGCGAAAGTGCGGATTTTGACAACAACAGACAGAACTATTTTCTGAGCTACGGCGGAAGGATCAACGACATGATCGGCATGGGTTTCAGCCTCTACAACCAACAGGAAGGAGTGATCTCCAACCTGGGAGTCATGGCCAACTATTCCCACGGAATCAAGCTCGGCAAGAAAAGCAGTTTGACCTTTGGGGTAAATATTCCCTATTATGTGAGCAGTTTTGATCCCAGCCGCGCCATTGCCCTGGAGGACGACCCCGTCCTGAACGAGGCTTCCCAGAATTCCATCATTTCCCTACAGCCCGGACTCAACTTGAGCCTGGGAAAATTTGACATAGGGGTGTTCGCTCAAAATTTGGTGGATTACAATATCAAGTCGGGCAAATCCCTGACCGATCTCAACCAAAAGACCTTTTCGGGACACATCCAATTCGCCCATGAGTTCAAGAACTCTTCGGGCCTTTTGGAGGATGGTCGGCTCCTTCCCTTGGCAAGGACAAGATTTGAAGGCAATGAGTCCCCAATTTTTGGAGGGGGAATCATTCTGGACCTGCCCAAATTGGGATGGATCCAAGGAGGTTATGACCAGCTCTATGGGGCATCCGCCGGAACGGGCTTCAATTTGAACCGCAGGCTCTCCTTTGGGTATAATTTTGAAAAGAGCATGGGCAACAGCATTGCCAATCTAGGGGTCACCCATGAAATTTCCATAGCCTATTCCTTTGTTCCGACCCTGACCAAGAACACTCTGGTATCCAACGAAGAAGATCTTGAGGATGCCGGGGAAGAGGTGGTGGTGGCCGCCGGGACAACAGGGATGGGCAAGGAATCGAACACAAAGGGGAAATTGGACGTACAGACCACCTTGAGGCCCACGGACAAGGCGGACCGAGCCTTTTGGGAAGAACAGATCGCCCTGCTCAGGCAACAGCAGGAAGACAATTATGCCGTGATCAACGAATTGGTCTATAAGATGGATTCCCTGGAGCGTAATCGGGAACGCGACATGGAAAGGCGCTTTGAAATGGTCATGAGGGTCGTAAAAAGGCATACCGGGGACGAGTTGCCCGAGGTCGAGGCCAAGGCGCAACAGATATATTTGGCCGACAGCCGGGATCTGGATTCCCTTGACCAGGCCATCTCAACCACAGCCCTGGCAAGTGCCGCCCCCGAGAAGGAAGTCTCCCATGGGGACAATAAGGAAGGGGGCTTTCACGGAGGTGCGTTCAAGCCCTTGGAAAAATACATCAGCCTGGAGGGAGTGGGGCAGGGGCACTATATAGTGGCCAGCGTCTTCAGGGACGGGAACAATTTGAGCAACTTCATGGAAAAGCTCAAGAAGCAGGGCATAGAGACCCAGTATTTCAAAAATCCCGAAAACGGTCTCAATTATGTCTATTTGGCCAAATACCAGGACAATGAGGATGCCTATGCGGCCTATAAATCAAAGATGAAGGGCAAGTATCAGGATGAAATCTGGATCATGCACGTGGAACAGCCCCGCTATTCAAATTGGGCGGATACCATATTTCAGGATGTGGAATAGTGCTCTCGGCCCCCTTTCATTCTTTGGGCGATGGCCTGGCTGCCACTGTCCCGGCGTTCTTCGAGTTCCCCAATGATCTTCGGGTGGTCCTCAGGCCGGGTCTGGGAAAGCTTATAGGTGGCCTGTATGTCAGTGATCAATATTTGGAAGCCCACCACCCCCTTGACCTGCCCCAGGGTCTTTGGGGACATTTCCTTGAGGGAAATCGGTTGTTTTGAGGATTTTTCATATTTGTCCACCAAACGATGTAGGGACGCCATGGTCTTCTCCTGGTCCAGTACAGTCAAGTTGCCATAGACATGTACGGCCAAATAATTCCAGGTGGGCACCTCCTCCTCCCGGTACCATGAGGATGATACATAGGCATGGGGTCCATTGAATATGCAGAGCACCTCTGTTGGATCTCCGAAACTTTTCCATTGGGGATTTGCCTTGGCGATATGGCCCACCAGAACATCCCTGCCCATTTCGTCCTGTTCAAGTTCCAATGGAATATGGGTGCCCCAGGGTCGGTTGTCCAGGACGGTGATCAAAATACCAAAGGCATTGTGAAGCAGGAAATCCCTGATTTCCTCCATATTATTGTTTTTGTAATAGCTCGGAGTGTACATGGGCAATGGGTTGGGTTTAACCTTTGGCTAAAGTACCGAAAAAAAGTCCTTTCCCTTAAATGCCCGACTATAAAAGAAAAAGCGGGGCATCCGCCCCGCTTTGATCAATTTTCAATCACAATAGCAATCAATTTCCCGTTTCCACCGCTTCCGCTTCCAGGATGAAGTCCTGGACCGTTATATTGGCGGCGGTGATTTTCACTTCCAGGGTATCGCTGTCCAAATAGCCGTTCAGCGAGGTGAACACCTTATAGGTGCCTGCCTCGAGGCCCAAAATGGAATAGGAGCCTTCCTCGGTGGTCGCCCCGGATGTGACGGCCCCATTATTGGCATCCAATACGGAGACCTGGGCAGCTTCCAATGGGAGTGTGGTTTCTCCGTCCATTTGGACCACGGTCCCGCTAAGGGTGCCGGCCGTTGAAAGGTTGCTCGCCTTGATCACGGGTTTAAAGTTGAATCCCGTAATGCCGGCGGGAGTGTCCAAATTGCCTTTGGCCACAAAAGACCTGCTCACATCAAAATCCAGTAGAAGGTCGCTGCTGATCCCCCCGCTGACGGCGAGGCCCGGATCGATGAATATTTTGATGCCGGTCTGCTGCCCACTGGGGACATCCAAATCAAAGGAGCGTCCGTCGGTAAGGACCACGTTCACACCATTGACATAGACCCGGATCAGATCATAGGTCCCGACAGGGACATCCAAATCGGCCAACTCCTGGGTAACCCCATTGGAGAGTTCCAATAGATTGACGGCGAGTTCCTCTTCCATTAGGGTCACAAAACTCGATCCATCTCCAATGGAATCCCCCTCAAGACCACCCTTGAGCCGGGCGTCCACCTTGAAGATGGTGACATTGGCTTCCGCTACCAGATCAAAGGGAAAGGGAGCATCCGTGAGTTGGACGGTGAGGCGTCCCATAGGTTCCCCATTTGGGTTTGAGTCGTCGTCGGAACAACCCACAATGGCCAGAAATGCCAAGCATAGGCTGCATAAAAAAATTTTAGTTCTCATAAATTTGGGATTTATTTGACTGAAGTCAAGTTATGTACTATTTACGAGGGAAATCGAATTTTGGCCCATTTCCGGGGCGGGACCCAGGCCCGTATCCGGGGGGCATTTTATCCCGAATTGGGTTCGATTTCCTTTGAAAATGGGACATGGAAGCCCAACGGGCCATTTGGATCGGACATCAATTCATCCCCTACTTCCCACGATTGGGTCAAACTTTCTTTGATATCGACCACCTTTGTCACAAATTTGTGGGTCAATAATCACAAAACCCGGCGCGATGGGAGTTTTTCCCTTGACATGGGCTCTGG
>Ga0079224_100016513_pt1 | contig 10377 bp, 4 predicted proteins | sample Stecom2015_FD_80414 | JGI IMG/M metagenome (GOLD analysis project Ga0079224, IMG submission 80414) | Agricultural soil microbial communities from Utah to study Nitrogen management - Steer compost 2015 | ecosystem: Environmental > Terrestrial > Soil > Agricultural land | place: USA: Utah...
AAGCAAATTAATTATGGTTAGCGCCGATCATGGTGCCCGTGCTGATACATTTAGAGCATTCTCAGGCCAATACCTGCTAACGACCTGGTGTTGCGCAAAGAGAAGGTGCAAAGTAGCCCCTCCTCCCGCAGTAGGTGGTCATTACTTCGCTCTTTCGCTTCTCTTTATGACGTTAAATAAGAATAAAACCAGCGAAGCAAGAAATACAATTGCACAAATGAAGATGCCCCAAGAGACAAGGATGGAACTCCCCCACAATATCTTTGAAGCTGAAAATATAACCACTCCTAGAGCGCAAACACTTATAATAATAGTCAAATTCTTCATAACTGCCTCAGACTAACTCTTTTATTAACGAACATAGATGATGTTTCGGAGAAATATCCTGAAGGTTTTTCTTAAATTTAGACGGCCTTTCACTAAAACAATCATATGAAACTGCCAGTGGTACATTGTTGTTTATTAGTTTTCTCCATTGGCTTTTTGTTTTTCTTACTCTGGAAAAACGACTTCCTCATCAGCACCCAGTCCGGCGACTTAACATCCATCTTAGGCTATATTTTTTTAAGTTTAAGCTCAGCGGCAGGGATTGTGTTTTTATTGTTAACGGATAAAAAGCTGATTAAGAAGGATTAGAGATTGCCATAGGAGGAAAGAATATCAAATTGGGATCCTAAGACTGCGGTGGGTTATTTATCCCAGGCTAAACCCAGAGTTCCACGTGTTCAATTACTCCTAAGTTTGCGGGATAAGCTATTCACATGCTATGGCAACCGCGGGACCTAGAAGCAACCGATTTTACTTACCTGTTGTGGGAGGAGTATCGGTACTGCGACAGGAGTCGGGGGAAGAGTCGTAAAAAAAACGGGTGTGATTAAGCGACTCACTTATCACTTTGCCTTTAAAAGAACACTAGTGAGATTACTTTTATCGATTACAGCCCCATCTTGTATCCTATGTCTTCCATATCATGTTTCACATCTATTCCCTCTAATACGGCTTGCCAATGGTAGCTAAAATCCCGCCGTCCACAGAGATGACCTGCCCGTTCACAAAGTCACTCGCCCGGCTGGCTAAGAACACTGCCGCACCAGAGAGATCCTCTGGATTCCCCCATCTTCCCGCGGGTGTGCGGTTAATAATAAAGTCGTTGAAGGGATGTCCGTCCACCCGGATAGGGGCGGTCTGAAGCGTGGCAAAATAACCCGGCCCTATCCCGTTAACCTGTATATTATATTGAGCCCATTCCGTAGCCAGATTGCGGGTGAGCCTTTTCAATCAGCCCTTGGCTGCGGCATAAGCCACTACATTGTCTCTGCCAATTTCACTCATTATCAAGCAAATGTTAAAAATACACCACTATTTCTCCCAGTTCTTTGGCTAAAAAGAGAGACAGAAAGATGCTGCCTCTCTTTTTAGGAAACATTCTACTCCTTCAGGTCTGGGAAAAATTCCTGATGGGGCTATATAGAAGATAGGAATCAAATATTTCTTTGTCGGGTCTGATTACCCTCGGATCACCCTATTTTCAGAACAGGCCAAAACTGTACTTTTAAAGGGCGGAATTGCACAACAAATTCCGAAGGAAGGCCACAAAAAACCACGAGGATTTAGTTATTCCTTCGTGGCCCAATTTTGGCGAATTGTCCAAGAAGCCCTAAAAAGACACTGTCAAGAAATTAGTCAAACCACGTTGATAGGAAATTTTTGACTAATCAGGTAACGCAAAGGCAATAATTGAATCGCCAGGCTTAGTATTTGGCTTACCCGCCCCTCCCGCTGCTATCACAATGTATTGCTTACCTTCCATCATGTAGACACTTGGTGTAGCATAGCCTCCTGCTGGTAATTTATACTCCCATAACACGGCTCCAGTATACTTATCAAATGCCCTGATCTTTTCATCTTGAGTAGCTGCGATAAAAACCAGACCTCCTGCTGTTACGACCGCCCCTCCCATGTTCACGGTACCTGTCTTATCAATTCCTAATTCAACCAATTCTGGATATTCACCTAGTGGAACCTTCCATTTGATCTGGCCTGTTGCCAAGTCGACAGCACTGAGTGTACCCCATGGTGGAGATATAGCAGGGTAACCCATGTGATCAACAAAAAATGGAGCTTCATTCGCGTATTGGGGAGTCTTCGAAGACCACTTCCAAGCATCACTACCTCCTGACCAAGTTGGCGTTTCTGTTATCGTTCTAGAAGCTGGACTCTCAGAATTTTGGGGATCAATATCGTCACTTTCTAAATAAGAAATTAGATCACTTAACTCCTCGTCTGTAAATTGTGGAAAAGGGGGCATAGCACCTCGCCCATCTCTTATTATTGTGATAAGTTCTTCATTTTCTTTCCGCAAATTGGTTAGGGGAGGGAAAAACGGAGGATTTCCCTCCTTACTAAAACCATGGCAGGCCGTACAGTTTGAGTTATAAATACTTGAACCACGTTGAATCGGAGTTTGTTCCCCTGATCTGTTATCAGGTTCCAAAGGTATTAACTTATGAATTGTAGGAGCTTCATTGGCATTAACATATATTACATTATTTTGTGGGTCAAAAGCTCCACCATGCCATTGCATCCCTCCCAAATGTCCTGGGGTAGTTATTGTGCCTGCCACGGAAGCGGGGGTATATAAAAATCCTGTTTCATATTTCCTGAACTGCTCCAAGGCATTAGCGTGGGATTCAGGGGTTATATTAGTCAGATCTGATTCATATAACTGTAACCTAACAATGGGTGGTGGCAATAATGGAAAAGGTTGGGTTGGCCAGGCCTCTTCTCCCGGAACTTTGGAGGCAGGGACAGGAAGGTCTACTACGGGAAATACCGGTTCTCCTGTATCACGATCCAATACAAAGATTAGTCCCTGCTTTGTAAGCTGCACAGCAACATCCTTAGTCCCTTCCTCAGTGGTAATGGTAGCCAAAATTGGTGCTGGTGGAAGGTCATAATCAAAGATATCATGTCGTGTAACCTGATAATGCCATTTTCTTTCGCCAGTGCTAGCATCCAATGCAAGAACGGTACTTGAAAAAAGGTTCTCTCCTTTTCTGGATCCTCCATAGATAAACTCCCCTGCTGCAGACCCAGTTGATGCAAAAACCCAACCCCTTTCCTCATCAATGGTCACTCCACCCCAAGCGTTGGCTCCGCCGTAGTGAATATCTTCTTCCCACTCCCATGTGTCATAACCGTATTGGCCTTTCAACGGTATAGTATTAAAGATCCACTCGAATTCTCCCGTAAGCGCATTATAAGATCGAATATCTCCGGGCGAACTAGTAATCCCCTCAGGCACACGAGAGACTACTATGAGAAAATCCTTATAGACAGCTCCGGGAGTTGTTACCTCGATATCTGCTAATTCATAATCTACAGGGAGATCCTTCTTCAAATCTATAAACCCATTTTCTCCAAAAGATTTAATAAGTGCCCCTGATTTAGCATCTAAAGCATAAACTCGATCCCTTACGAAATTGAATATCCTTTTATTATTACCATTATCATCTTCCCAATATACAAGTCCACGATTCCGTCCACGAATAACTTGACCCTCATTATAATCTGCATTAATAAATCTCCAGACTTCCTCGCCGGTAGCTGCATCAATGGCTACAGCATTCACTCTAGGAGTCGTAAAATATAATAGGCCATCTATAATGATGGAGTTACTATACATCCCGGGTCGTTCGGGATTGCCGTGGTGGTATTCCCAGGCCGGTTCAAGTAAATGAACATTTTGCGCATTTATCTGGGATAATTCCGAATATTGGCTACCTTTTTTGTCTCCTCTATAGATCGCCCAATCAGTAAAGTTATCATATCTATGCCCCCCTTTATTTGCAGGTATTGTGTCCTGTCTAACTTGATGCTGAATTGATATTAAAGGCTTGTCGATATTTCGGCTATGGAACAGAAGATGAGTTAACAAGGGCAATATCAAAAAGCCGAATACAAAAGATTTAATAAATGTCATAGAATTTCAATCGGGTTAATATTTTTAGATAGTTGGAGGAATAGTCCTTTTCTTCCGTTCAGGGATTCATAAATCGTTGCGTTAACTATTCACAGAACCGGTTACCGAGTGGCATACTCGGTCCACAATTGGGATAATTCAAAATGGTTTAGGTCACCCGTGTAAGCTACCAATCTATAGTTGATGGTTTCGGTCTCGCCTTTATTGATTTTCCAATCGCCCAATATTTGAATTGACGGGCCTACCCCCAATTCATTATCGACACGCCAGGGTGTAGGGAAAGCTCTATTATTGGGGTGATCGAAGATGGCGATATGTGCAAGATCATCACGCCCCTCCAATTGTATGCCCACATCGACCCAAACGGCGCGATGTGTCTCTGCCTCTTTATTGCGTTGCCCGACAGCATTAACCACCTCACCATTGACTCCCTTATGCCACGGCATCCGAAGGAACAACCCACCAACATAGAACTTCCCCATAGTGATGTCAGTCTTTGCTTCGCCCTTCCATTCCAGGTCTAGCAGAAATTTTCCGTTTTTTTCCTGCATCGACCAGTTTTGTGTTTCGGTTAGAATGGCATTACCTTTTTCGTCAAGCAAATTATAAACTGTCTGCCACTTGACTTTTGGTCCTTGCCCTTCTATGACACTAGCCGAAACGCGTTGCCAATATTCGCCCTGCCAGTTCATAAAATAGTCCCGCTCGTTTACCCTTTTTAGTCCCCAGTAAAGCCCCGTTTGATGTAGGTGGTGCTTTGGACGGTATTCCGTAAGCACACCTGTACCATCAGGTGCGACAATTGGGTGAATGTACGGCCGGATATCCTCCTTGGCATTTTGAACTAAAATAGGTTCGCTGCTATTAAACGAAAATATAGAAATGGTACCTGCCTTGTCATCAGTTTCAATTCTCAACTCCTTTTCTTCAATGTAAGGTGCTCCTTTTTTAAAAGCCACTACCTGAAAGGTTCCGAACACAAAACTTAATGTTAAAATGATTTTTGTCACTGAATTATACATAGAACATAATTTAAGGATGTTCAACAAATTACCACAAATTTGTCCTAATATCCCGGATTTTGAGTAAGAACAGATTTATCCTCTTTTATAGATATGTCAATTTGCCTTTGTGGAATTGGCCAAATTTCATGTTGACCTTTTGAAAACCTACTACCATTTAGATAATCTCTTTGGGTACTTTCCACATTGAAGTAATTGTTCAACACGGGTTCAGCAATGCCCCATCGCACCAGATCAAAAAACCTGTAACCTTCCATTGCAAATTCTATACGATTTTCTTGCTGAATTGCCCGCATGGCAAATTCCTTAGTGGAAAAATCAACAGGATACGGCTCTATGTTATAATTGGCTGCAGGAGTACCATCATCAAATCTCACAATATTAGAGTTTTTAGCGCGGTTTCGTATCTCGTTTACAAGCTCAGTAGCCCTGTGTAACGAACCGGCTTCAGCTTCACATTCCGCCAGCCAAAGAATTACATGACTTAACTTAAATTTTCGATAATTGTTGGCATTTAGAAATACACGCCCAGTCGTGCTGGACATAACACCTCTTTCTGACTGCTTAAACATTGCTTTCTTATTGATATAAGGCCCTCCATTGCTAATATTTCGGATCCAGGAATCACCCTGATGAATACCCCAGTCAAGATAAGGAACACCTGGACGGCCTAACGTATGGTCAAGACGGGGGTCTACTGGGCCAGTATACAAAACGCCTGCACCCGTTGGGGAATAGGGAAGAATATCATCTTCAGAATAAGTATCATCCAGTAGCGGCAGCCCATAAGAATTGACCCGGTATGAACTAACAAGACTATGTGTTGGCTGAAAAAAACCACTTGACCCCATGAAATGAGGACCATTTATCCCATCTCCCAAACCTCCATTGGGCGAACCGTTAAATCCATCATTTACGGCGTATTGGATTTCAAAAATTGATTCTTCATTGTTATTGTACTGTATCAAATAATTTTGTTCATAACTCGGCATCAGCATAAACCCCCCATTGGTATAAACATCGTCAAGGACTGGCAATGCGTGCGAAAATTTCCTTTGGGTCATATAAATTCGTCCTAAGTAAGTTTTGGCTGCCCATTTTGTTGCCCTTCCTTTATCTTGCCATCTATGTGGAAGGTTTTCGGCAGCAAATATCATGTCCGCTTCCATTTCAGGCCATAGGAAATGGTCGTTGGGTACTTCTCCAGGATTCGTGGTATTTTCATCGATATATGGTACTTTTCCATGGATAATGGTAAGTTGATAATAAAAATGGGCTCTAAGAAACCTTGCCTGAGCTTCTGCAAGCCTTTTCTCATCATCACTCATATCACTTGCAGTGGGTATGACTTTCAATACATCATTTGAACGTACAACACCGTCAAACATCACTGCCCAATGTTGAGCGACATATAGATTTTCCGCATCCACAATAAACCCTTCAATCTGATTGATCTGGCTTTGGTCGCCTGGATTTGATCCTTTATATGCATCATCTGCAGCCACACTTCCCCAGACCCAATTGGTTACCGCACTTGCCCATCCGTCTCCTGTTCTGCCGTTAACACCATCAATTACAGAATATGCTCCAATTAATAAAGCATCAACTCCTTGTTTGGATGAAAACAAATCGATGTCAGCTTGGCCTTTAGGTTTTATTTCCAAAAAATCGGAACATGAATAAAACAATCCCGTTATTACGACCAATATATATGCTAGTATCTTTTTCATGATATTTTATAAGTTTAAATTAATTCCTAAAATATACATTCTGGAAACAGGATAAATACCTTCATCTACTCCCATATGACGGTCATTGGAAATACTTACTTCAGGGTCAAGGCCACTATAATTTGTTATAGTAAACAAGTTGGTTGCCTGCCCATAAATACGAAGGCGGTCAACTTTCCATTTTGAAAGCAAACTAGAAGGCAATGTGTAGCCAATCTGTAGGTTCTTTAATCTGAAATATGAACCGTCCTCAACAAAGAAAGATGAAGGCTTCTGCATTGCTGCATCGTTTCTAATGGCCATCGGTACTGTTATTTTTTCACCGTTTGCGTAACGTTCAGGGGTCCATGATTCATAGAGCCGTTCCTTCTTGCGATTACCTTCAAATAAATTGAAAAGTGTCCACCTATTTAGATAGTTAATGAGCTCATTTCCTTGAACACCTTGAAGAAAAGTACTTAAATCCCAATTCTTGTAAGAAAGATCAATGTTGATCCCGTAAGTAAAATCAGGATGAGGAGATCCGATAAAGGTTCGGTCGTCAGGCGTGATTTTTTGATCACCGTTCACGTCCTTATATTTTAACATTCCAGGCATACCGTAAGCATCATCTCCGTTGATGTCAGGGTTATATTTGGGATGTGCCTCAACTTCTTCCTGGGTATTAAATATCCCCTCCACCTGGTAACCAAAAAAAGAAGAGATCGGAAGCCCTGCTTTGGATGCGGTATAGACTTCCTCTCGTAAACTGTTCCCAAACCTGATTTCATTTGGATTATTATTTAGGTTAACAACTTCATTTTTATAATGGGAAATATTTGCACTAACATTATAATTGAAAACACTGCCAGGCTTTCCTCGATAATTTAGAATTAAGTCAATCCCGGTGTTTTTCATCTCCCCAATATTTATAGAAGGTAGCACCAATCCTCCCCACGTATCAGGTTTTGCTTCTGGATAAAGCATATTCGTAGTAGTACGACTATATGCGTCGATATTAGCTTCAAATCTGCCAGCGAACAACACCACGTCCAGCCCTAAATTTGTCGTTGTAGTGGCTTCCCATCGTCCATCGGGATTTCCAAGTGAATACTTGTGGAAACCAGCTGCCGATTGGCTACTACTTGTCCCGGAGATATTATAATATGAAGCGTTTCCGGCTGTTCGGTAGGTGGTATAGGAGTTGTAATTGCCTACATTATCATTACCGTTCATGCCCCAGCCTAGACGTACTTTAAGATCGGTAATCCATATTGACTTTTCCATAAATGATTCTTCTGAAATTCTCCATCCCGCTGAGAAAGCCGGAAAGGTTCCCCAACGGTTAGCTTTAGAAAAACGGGATGAAGCATCCCTACGCGCAACAGCCTCCAACAAATATTTTTCTTTATAGGAATAATTAAAACGGCCAAAGTAAGAGAAAAGGGACCACTCATCAAATGATCCGGAATTTGTCAAATCCTTCTCACCTGCATTGAGCACCATGTAGTCAAAATCCATAAAGGCAAAAGTCGTTCGACCAGCGTTAATAAACTCTTGATCGTTCTTCAAAGCTTCGGCACCAAGAAGAACGTTGATCAGATGGTCATTACCTATGTTCTTATTATAGCTTAGTGTATTCGACCAGTTATACTGCAACCCCCCACTGTATCTTTCGGTTAACCTATTGGTGTAATTACTTTGGACATATTCAGGATCCATCAGGAATAGATCTTTAGAACGGTCGGTGGTATAATCAACTCCAAACAAGCTCCTAAAGGATAGATCATCGGTAAAATTAACTTGTGCATATAAATTTCCAAGAACACGCATTTGACGAGAAAAATCGTCTTTGTTCCTATCAAGGAGGGCTTTGGGATTCATTGCGTTACCTGTTGAAGACACCTTTGAGCCAGCGTAATTTCCACGAATATCATACACTGGTAAAATCGGGTGCATACGATGTGACATGGACACTGGATTATACTCATCGTTGTTCCCAAAACTTACCCGATCCGTATATGCGAACCCTAGGCTTTGGCCCACTTCCACCCAATCCTTAATTTTTACATCCGAATTTGCCCGTAAAGTATAACGCTTAAACCCAGTCTGAACCACGATACCTGCCTGATCCATATAACCTGCAGATATTGCATAATTACTGTTTTCGCCACCACCACTCAACGTTAAGTTGTACTCCTGAATCGGGGCAGTAGCAAAAATTTCATCATACCAGTTTGTTCCTGACCTATTTGCTCTCGTTATCCCATTGTAAGGATTTGGATAACTATAGGTGCTTTCATCCACTTCTCCTTCCATTTTACCAGCAGGCAAAATGTAGTCAGGAATCACGGGTCTAGGACCGTAACCGTACTGCAAATCCCCCCAGCCAGGATCTCCCGGAGCCAAGCCCCGGTTTGTATTTTCTAACCATAGTAATTCACCCAGTTCTTGAGTGTTTAAAAGATCAAGTTGGTTCACAGCGTGCTGTACGCCATATCGTGAATTAAAACTTAATTTCGGATAGCCGGATTTTCCTCTCTTGGTAGTAACGACGATCACTCCATTGGCAGCCCGAGAACCGTAAATAGCCGATGAGGAGGCATCTTTTAATGCCGTCATAGATTCAATATCATTTGGGTTGATATGGGTAAGCCCGCTCGTAGTAGGGACGCCATCTATTATATACAGTGGATTGTTGTTGTTTATAGATCCTACCCCCCTTATTCGTACTGCGGCTTCACCCCCAGGAGAGTTATTTGCGGTCACCGTTATACCGGCAACCCGACCTTGGAGCAAGGCAGCTGCATCCCCTGCAGGAACTGCTAAAAGTTCTTTTTCTCCGACGGAGGAAACAGCACCAGTAAGTGTCTTTTTCTGTTGCACTCCGTATCCCACTACCACCACCTCATCCAATGATGCCATATCTTCACCCAGCACCACATCAATCACACTTCTTCCACCAATGGCAATGGTCTGTGTCTCAAATCCTATAAATGAAAACACGAGGGTTGACCCTTCGGGTACTGTTAAAGTGTATTTTCCTTCAAGGTCAGTTGCAGTGCCAACACTAGTACCTGTCAATGAGACGGTTGCTCCGGGAATAGGTTCTCCGTTGGCGTCTGTGACTGTACCCGAAACCGTCACATCCACTACCTGTGCAATTTCCACCGCTTGATCCTTATCGTTCTCAACAGACTTCACATGAATATTCTCATTCACCTGAACAAAGTGCAGATCGACCTGGCGGGAGACAGCTTCCAAAACTTCGTACAAAATCCTATCTCTCTCCTCTACAGTTACCTTTTGTTTCAGATCCACCAAATCATCGTTATAAGTAAATTTGAATTCAGTCTTGGCCTCCACCTGCCTGAAGAACTGCAATAAAGTCTTTTCCTGGAGATTCAGGGAGACCTCTACCTCTTCAATGCTTTTGCGCTGCGCATTCCCCGTGTTGGCCAATAATACAGTGCACATAAAGAGCTGTATCAGGAAGGCATACATTAATCTTTTTGACAGCATAATCAGTTGCCTAAGTATATTTTTTTTCATACTATTGTTTAGTTTAAGTTGAACGCTTGAACTTGAGCCTTCCCTGCAAAGCACGGCGAGGCTTAGATAAGGCAGGATCATGTTCCCCCCAGAACAGGTTCTGCCTTTGACT
>Ga0079224_100016514_pt1 | contig 10377 bp, 1 predicted proteins | sample Stecom2015_FD_80414 | JGI IMG/M metagenome (GOLD analysis project Ga0079224, IMG submission 80414) | Agricultural soil microbial communities from Utah to study Nitrogen management - Steer compost 2015 | ecosystem: Environmental > Terrestrial > Soil > Agricultural land | place: USA: Utah...
AGCGCTTGAAGGCGCTTGCCGGAGAGTTCGAGGACGACGGCGAGATCCTCGACATGCTGGAGGCCATGCTGCGCCGTCAGGCGAGCAAGAGCGACCTGCGCTGGCTCTATCATCATCGCGAAAAGCGAGCGCAGGACGCCGAGAGCAAGGCGATCGTGCTGCTCGAATGGGCCCAGTTCGAGGAGCGTGAAGCGGGGCAGCCCGCTTCGGCGCTCGAGCTGTACCGACGGGTGCTCGACGGCGGCAGCGGTTCGGTGGCGGCGCTCGACGCCGTCGTGCGTTTGGCGACCGAGCTGGAGCAGCCGGAGGTCGCGATTGCGGCGCTCGAGCAGCATCGCGAGCTGTCGGAAGGCCGCGACCGGGCGGACAAAGAGGTGGAGCTGGCCACCCTGTATCTGGCGGCCGGCCGCTTCCGTGAAGCTTTGGAGGCCATTCTGCGCGCGCTCGAGAGTGGCAGTGAGCCGGGGCTCGTCATCCCCAGCCTGCAGCGCTTGGCCGACGTGCCCGAGCTCCGGGGCGAAGCGACACGCATCCTGAGCGAGCAGTACGAGGCAGGCGGCGACGCGCGTAAGGAGAGCGAAGCGCTCCGCGCGCTCATCGCCGAGACGGCGGACCCCGACCAGAAGTTCGAGCTGATCGAGCGCTTGGCCACGGTGTACGAGCAGAAGTTGGCGGAGCCGGGCAGCGCGCTCGGCGTGGTGCTCGACGGGCTGCACGTGCGCCCGGGGGCGCTGGAGCTGTGGGATCGCGCGCACGAGCTGGCGGGTGCGTCGGGACGTCCGGTCGAGCTGGCCGACGCCTACAAAGAGATCCTGTCCGGCCAGATCGAGGAGGACGTGCTGCTCGCGCTCGCGGCGCGCGCGGGCGAGCTGCACGAGACGATCCTCGGCGACGCCGCGGGGGCAGTCCCCTACTACGAGAAGATCCTCAGCATCCGGCCCGATGACGACGAGGCCTTCTCGCGTCTGCGCGGCATTCTGACCGGCGCTGAACGCTGGCAGGAGCTGGAGCAGCTCTACGATCGCGAGATCGCGCGCCTGGACGACGCTTCGCGCAAGCTCGAAATGCTGGCCGAGGTCGCGCTGCTGGCCGAAGACATCATGGGCGATCCGGCGCGGGCCGCCACCTATCACGATCGCATCCTCGAGCTCGAGCCGACGTACGGCGTCTCGCTCGAGGCGCTCGACCGCATCCACGCGCGGCTCGGCCAGAAGAAGCAGCTGCTCGATGTGCTCGACCGGCGGGTCGAGCAGGCCCATGGTAGCGAGCTTTCCGGCTTGCTCCTGCGGGTCGGCCAGATCGCGCTCGGTGAGCATCAGCCCGAGCGGGCGATGACGGCCATCGAGCGTGTGCTCGAGGACGAGCCGAGCAACTACGAGGCGCGCGATGTCGCCGAGCGTCTGCTCGAAATCGGCAGTGTGCGGGTACGCGCCAGTCGCACGCTGGAAGCGGTCTACGAAGCTCAGGACGAGATTCGCGATCTGGTACGCGTGCTCGCGGCGCGCGTCGAAGCGCTGCGTCCGGATCCGGAGCAGACGCTGAGCGCGGAGGAGCTGGCGGAGAGCGAGTCCGAGCGACGTGACTTGCTGCGCCGTATCGCCACGCTGAAGGATGACCGTCTGCACGACGATGAGGGCTCGTTCGAGGTGTTCGCCGAGCTGGCGCCGCTCGACCCCGACGATCTGGATCTGCGCGAGCGGCTGATCGATTCCGGTCGCCGACTCGGGCGCGGTACCGAGGTGGTGGCGGTGCTGCTGGCGACGGAGAAGAACGCCGCAGCGGACGCGGTCAAGGCCGAGATCCTCTCGCAGGCCGCGGGCGTGCAGCAGGACATCGGCGACGTGAGTGGCGCCGAGGCCACCCTAGCTCGCGTCATGCAGTTCGAAGAGAGCGAGCCAGAGGCAGCCCTTCAAGCGGCCAAGCACCTGGAGGCGATCCTCGTGCGCGCTGGTCGGCACGCCGACGTCGCGCGCAACCTGCAGTTCCAGATTCGCCTGGAGAGCGAGTTCGAGCGCAAGGCCGAGCTCTTGGCACGCGTAGCGCAGCTCTCGATCGAGGTGCTGGGTGACACGGCGCAGGCCATCGGCGCCTGGGAAGCGCGCCTGGTCGATAGCCCTGACGATCCCGAGGCGCTGCAGAACCTGACGGAGCTGTACGAGAAGACCGCTGCCTACGAGGATCTGGGGCGCGTCTTGGTCTTGCGCCGTGACGCGGCCGACAAGTCGGAGGAGCGTCTGCGCATCATTCGTCACCTGGCCGACGTGCAAGAGCGTCACCTGGGTGACATCGCCAGCGCCATCGAGTCCTACCAGGTGCTCTTGGAGGAAGGCGGAGCGGATCAGGCCTCGTACAAGTCGCTGGTGCGCTTGTTCCAGAAGGAGGAGCGCTACGAAGACCTCGCCGACGTGCTGGTACGGCAAGCCGACGTGGTGGAGGAGCGCGCCGAGGAGCTGGCAGCGTTGGCTCTCCTGGGTCAGGTCAAGAGCGAGCACCTGGGCGACGCGCTCGGTGCCATCGAGGCATATCGACGCGCGCTCGGCCTGGACGAGCGACACGAGCCCAGCGTGCGTGCGCTCGAGCAGCTGCTCGATCACGAAGACCCGAGCGTGCGTCTCGACGCGGCTTCGATCCTGGAGCCGATCTTCGCGGCGTCGCGCAACCACGAGGGCCTGTTGCGCGTCCTCACGACGCAGGCAGAAGCCAGTGACGATCCGACGCTGGTCGCTGCGAGCTTCGAGCGCTGCGCCGAGATCTGTGAAGACCTGCTCAAGGATCCGGTGCGCGCCTTGGGCGCGGTCGATCGGGGCCTCCAGGCGGCTGCGAAGATCGGTGAGGTTGGCAAGTGGCTGTCGCGCTTGGAGCGCCTGGCCGCAGCGACGGGCGACCGGAAGAAGCAGGTCGAGGTGCTGTCGCGCGTGGTGCCGGACCTGTTCGACGCCGACGAGCAGCTGTCCGTGCAGAAGCGCATCGCCGAGCTGTTCGAGACGGCTCTGGGCGAGCAGGAAGAGGCCGTCCTTGCCTATCGTAAGGCGCTCGAGCTGCAGTCGGACGACAAGGAAGCGCTCTTGGCGCTCGAGCGGCTGTACCTCGGCCGTCGCGAATACAGCGAGCTGCTCGAAATCCTGGAGCGTCGAGCCGAGCTTGCCGAAGGCGAGGACCAGCAGAAGGCGCTGGCCTATCGACGCGCCGAGCTCTTGGCCACTCGCATGGACGAGGTGGACCGGGCGATCGAGACCTACGAATCCATCTTGGATCTGAGCCTGGAGGCGCCGGCCATCGAGGCGCTCGAGGCCCTCTACCTGAAGACCGAGCGCTACGACGATCTCGTGAGCCTGGTGACGCGCCGCATCGACGCGGCCGACCGCGGTATCCCTGACCTGCGCGTGAAGCTGGCGAGCATCCTGTGGGAACGGCAGCAGGACGCCGAGCGCGCCCTGGACGAGCTCGAACAGGCGCTGGCCATGGAAAACCAGCACGCCGGGGCCGTGCGTTACCTCGAATCGCGTTTGAGCGGCGAGCTGGAGCCGAGCGAGCGTGCGCGCGTGGCGGCGCTGCTCGAGCCGGTCTACATGCTCAAGGCCGACTACACGAGCGTGCTGCGCGCGCTCGAACTGCGCGTGGCTGGTGCCGACGAGCCAGGCGAGCGGCGCGAGCTGCTCACGCGTATCGCCAAGATCCACGAAGAGCAGCGGGAGGACTATGGCGCTGCGCTCGACGTGATCGGGCAGGTCTTGGCCGCTGAACCGGCCGACTTCGACGCCCTGGAAGAGATGGAGCGCCTGGCCAAGGTGGCGGGCGCGCAGCGTCGCCTGGCCGAGCTGCTGGAAATCCCCGCGCTCGCCAATGACGACGAGGACAGCGCGCGCCTGGCGCGGCGCGCGGGCGAGATTTTCGCCGTCACCGGCCAGGACGACGCGCGCGCACTCTCCCTGCTGCGGCGCGCGCTCGCGCTGTCGCCGGACGACACCGAGCTGTTCCAGCTGATCGATCAGCTGCTCGTGCGCAGCGGCACGCCAGAGGAGCGCATCGAACTCCACGCCGCGGCGCTCGACCACCGCTACGATCCGGCCGAGCAAGTCGAGCTCTTGCACGTCATCGCGCAGCTCTCGAAGGACGCGCTCAGCGACGCCGACGCTGCGATCGACGCGCACCAGCGTGTCCTCGCCATCGACGATCAGAACGTCCTCTCGCAGGACGAACTCACGGTGCTGTATGCTGCCGCGGGCCGCTTCGAGGAGCTGGCCGAACTCTACCTCAGTCGCGCCGAGCCCCTGCCGCCAGCAGAGGGCGCGCGCTACCGGCTCGCGCTCTCGGCCCTCTACGCCAACCGACTGGGGCAGCCCGAGGCCGCGCTGGATCAGCTGGAAGAGGTGGTGCGCGAGCTGCCCCAGCACGAGGATGCCATTCAGCGCATCGAGGGCTTGCGCACGCGCGAGGACCTGAAGCCGCGGGTCGTCGAGATCCTGCGCCCGATCTACGAAGCCCAGGGCGATTGGAAGAAGACGATCCGGCTCAACGAGGATCGCTTCCATTTGGCCGAGGATGTCCATGAGAAGCTGGCCATCTTGCGCGAGACGGCCGAGCTCTGGGAGCTTCGCGGCGAGGATGCAGAGCGCGCGCTCCGCGTGTTCGCCGAGGGCCTGCGCCTGGTGCCCGACGACGACGCCTGCCGCGAGGATGTCGAGCGCTTGGTGCTCGTCACGGCGCGCTGGCAAGAGTTGGCGGATCTCTACGCGGCCATCCTCGAGGACAGCCCGGACCTCCTGGCCAAGCCCGAGATCTTGCGTCGTTTGGTGGAGATCCACGACGAACGCCTGGACGACCCGCGTGCGGCTCTCGCACGTGCCACCGCGCTGGTCGACCTCGACGAGTCGGACGAGTGGGCGCGCGCGGCGATGATCCGCCTGGCGACGCTGCTCGGTGACTGGCGGGCGCTCGAGCGCGGGCTCCGTGTCGAGAGCGAAAGCGCCTTCGGTGAGACGGAGCAGATCGCCACCTTGCTGCGACTCGGCGAGCTGCGCCACCTCACGTTGGACGACGAGGCGGGCGCCATTGCAGCCTACGAGCAGGCGCTTGAGATCGATGATCACAACGCCGCCGTCCTGGATCGCCTGATCGCCATTCACGAAGGGCGCGAGGAGGCGGGCCGTTTGGTCGACCTGTATCTCCTCCGCGTCGACACGGCTGATGCGGATGACGACCTGCGGCACACCTTGCAGCGGCGCGCTGCGCACCTGCTGGAGACGAAGCTGGGCGAGCCGGAGCGCGCGATTGAGGCGCTCGGTCAGGCCTTGATCGCCATGCCCGGCGATACCGCGACCATCGCGGAGCTGAACCGCCTCTACCGCCTGCAGAAGATGTGGCCGGAGCTGCTCGACAATCTGCGGCTCGAAGCTGGCACGGCCGATTCCATCGAGAAACGCTTGGCTGTGCGCCACGAGATCGCGCGCATTCTGGCGGCCGAACTCGAGTCGTACGACGAATCGCTGGAGGCGTACGGCGTCGTGCTCGATGAGCGGCCCGACGATTTGGTCGCGCTCGATGCGGTGTTCGCCATCGCGCAGCGTGAAGAGCATTTGCGCTCACGTGCGGCCGACCTGCTCGTCCCGGCGCTGCGCCAGACTGGCTTGAAGGAGCGACTCGCGGCGGCACTCGAGCTGCGTTACTCGACCGAGCAGGATCCGCTGGCTCGCGTCGAGACACTGCGCGCCGTTGCCCAGATCCAGGAGGCGGATCTGGGCGATCAGAAGGCCGCTCTGGGCGCGCTCTTGCGCGCCATCGTGGATGCTCCGGAGGCGCGTGATCTCTACGAGGAGCTCGAGCGTCTGGCCGCGGCTACCGGTCTGTGGGCGAAGCTGGTCGATGGCTTGGCCGAGCGTGCGGTCGAGTCCTACGACTCGGAGCTCTGCGCGGAGCTTTGGGTTCGGGTGGCGCGCGTCCGCGAGCTGCACCTGAATCAACGGAAGAAGGCCATCGACGCCTATCAGAAGGCCACCGATGCCGTGGGCGACCGGGCGGACCTCTTGGATGCGCTGGACAGGCTGTACACGGCCGAAGGCGACACCGCGGCCGTGGTCGAGCTGCTCGAGCGCCGCATGGCGCTTGCCGACACGGACGAGGCCCAGGCCAAGATCCTGACCCGTCAGGGGCAGCTGCTCCTGGAGAAGCAGAAGGATTCGGCTGAAGCGCTGCGCACGCTGCGTTCGGCGCTCGAACGCGACGTGCAGAACGAGGAGGCGACCGAACTGATGTCGCGCCTCCTGCAAATGAAGGCGCACTTCGAGGAAGCCTTCGATGTCTTGGACGACGTGTACCGTCGGCGTTCGGACGGGGCGCGCCTGTCGGCGCTCCATCAGATGCGTGTCGACGCGGCGACGTCGCCGAACGAGCGCCTCGAGATGCGTCGTTCGCTGGCCGAGGTGCTGGAGCACGACTGCATGGATGCGCTGGCTGCTCAGCAAGTGCTGCAGGCGGCGCTCGGGGACGACCTGGCCGATGTCGGCATCCAAGACGACGTCGAACGCCTGGCCAACCTGTCCGGTGCTTGGCAAGAGGCGGCCTCCGCACTCCTGGCAGCGACCGAGGCAGCCAAGAAGATGCCGAGCGACGTGCGCGCCGATGCAGCTCAGCGGGCGGCCCTCTGGTTCCGCGACCGTGCGGAAGATCCCGTTGGCGCCGAGAAGGCCTTGCGGGCAGCGCTTGGATTTGCGCCCGAGGACGAGAATCTGCTCGAGCAGCTCGATTTGCTCTTGAGCGTCCCCGGACGCGAGGAGGAACTGCTCCCGGTCGTGAAGCGTCGCATCGAGGTGGCGCCGAGTGCGGGCGATCGGCTCGACTTGCTGTGGCGCGCCGAAGATTTGGCGCAGAAGGCCCAGAAGGCGGACGAACGCGAGGCCTTGCTCCGCGCCGTGCTCGAAATCGAAGCGGACGACGCGCTCGCCTTGGAGAAGCTGACCGAAGTCCGGCGGCAGGCGCGTGATTTCCAGGAGACGTACGACCTGTTGGTTCGCCGAGCGGCGCTCGAGAGCGACCCGGATCGCCTGCGCGCCTTGCGTGTCGACGCCGCCAACATCGCGCAGGCCGAGCTGGGGCAGCTGCCCGAAGCGACGAAGATCCTCGAAGAGATCTTCGAGGAGAGTCCCGACGCCGCCGGTGCCCGGGATGCGCTCGCGGCGGCCTACGTTACCGGCAAGCGCTACGACGACCTCGAGCGCTTGTTGCGACGCTTGATTGAGTCCAGTGACAGCCCGGAGGAAACGGCGGCTCTGACCTTGCGACTGGCGACCGTGCGCCGCGAGCATTTCGCGGACGTGCAAGGGGCCGTGGACCTCTTGGAGGGCCTGATCGAGCGTGATCCCACGCACCGCGTGGCGCAAGAGCAGCTCGCCGAGGTGTATGAGTCGAGCGGACGTCACGCGGATCTGGCCGGCCTGCTCGATCGGCAGGTGGAGCTCGCGCGTGGTGCCGCCGACGTCGTGGCCGCCGTGCTGACGCAGAAGAAGCTGGCTGCACTCGTGGAGTCGGCGCTCGGCGATCTGGCTCGTGCGGCGGCGGTTTGGTCGTCGATTCGCACCGTGGAAGAGTCGGACGAGGTACTCGAGGCACTTTTGCGGTTGCACACGGCGCTGGGCCAAAAGGCCGAGGCAACCGAGGCGCTCGAGGTGCTGGCCGGACGGGCGACGGGCGGCGCAGCCATCGAGCGTTTGATCACGCTGGCTCGCTCGTACGCAGAGCTCGGCGAGACGGCGGCTGTCGTGCGCAGCCTGGATCGGGCGCGCGCGGTCGATCCAGAGAGCCGTGAGCTGCGGGCACGCCTACGCGCGGAGTACGAGCGGGCCGGAGCGTGGGAGCCGGTCGCCGTCATGGTCCTGGCCGATGCCGACGCCAGCGAAGAGAAGAAGACGAAGGTCGATCTCTATCGGGAAGCCGCGAGCATCTATTTGAAGAAGCTCGAGGATCCGTCGACGGGTGCGGACGTGCTGCAGAAGGCCGTCGATCTTTCGCCGGAGGATCGCGGGTTGCTGTTGGATCTGTGCGATGCGGTCAGCCTGGCGGGCCGGGGGACGGAGGCCGTGGCGGTGCTGCAGAAGATCGTCGCAAGCTTTGGCGGCAAGCGTTCCAAAGAGCTGGGCGAGATCCACCGTCGCCTGGCCAACGCCTACTTGGCGATGGGCCAGAAGGAGCAGGCGCTGGGCGAGCTCGACAAGGCCTTCCGCATCGAGCCCGGCAACATCTCCGTGCTGCGCCAGCTCGGTGAAGTCGCCATGGAGAGCGGCGACATGGCCAAGGCGCAGCAGATGTTCCGCGCGCTCTTGCTCCAGCGCCTGGATGGGAATGCGCCCATCACCAAGGCGCAAGTATTCTGCCGCCTGGGGCAAATCCATCAGGCGCTGGGCGAGGGGCCGAAGGCCAAGCAGATGTTCGAGCGCGCGCTGCAAGCCGATCCGCAGCTGGAAGAGGCGCGCGCTGGGCTCGCCGCCGTCACCTGACGCGAGTCAGGTGGCGCCGCGGCCGGACCGCGGTGGGGCCGCTCTGGTGCGGCCCTTGGCACAATGCCCTCGTTTAGCCTTTGAGCGGCCGACCCATGTGCTGCAGCACCTGCTGCAGGTCGCTCCACACGTCGCGCTTGGCGCTCGGCTGGCGCAAGAGATACGCCGGGTGGAACGTCGGCATGACGGCGATCTTCGCGCGGTACAGGCTGAAGCGTCCGCGATGGCGGGTGATGCCGCCGGTCTTGCCCAAGAGGCCTTCGAGCGCCGTGGCTCCGAGCGCGACGATCACAGTCGGCGCGACGAGCTCCAGCTGGCGGTGCAGGTAGGGGACGCAGGCGGCCATCTCTTCGGGCAGCGGCTTGCGATTGTCAGGAGGGCGGCATTTGACGATGTTGGCGACGTAGACGTCGTCCCGCTCGATGCCCATGGCGGCAATCATGCGGTCCAGCAGCTGTCCGGCCGCGCCCACGAACGGCTCGCCCTGCTGATCTTCGTCCGCCCCGGGCCCTTCTCCGACGAAGCAGAGGCCGCTCTTACCGGTACCGCGCGCAAAGACGGTCTGCTTGCGGTGTTCGCACAGGCCGCAGGCCGTGCACGCGGCCACGTCTGCCCGGAGTGCCTCGAGTGAGGCCGCCTCGGCGACACGAACGACGGGGAGTGGGGCAGACTCGCGCGCCGCGGCGTTCGCACCACGGCGTGGCTTGGCAGGGGCCTCGACGGCCGGCGGCGGCTCGAAGGTGGGCGCAGGCTGCGCGTCGTGCACGGGGCTCGGCGTTGCGGCCGCGCGGGCCGGGTCCGCGCGCTCTGGGCGGCTGGGCTCGTGCGCTGGTTCGCTCAGCGTCTGCGCAAGGCGACGCTTGGCGTCCGGATCGCGCGGCAGCCCGGTGGTGCCTGTGGCGCTCTGCCATTCGATGGCTGCACGTAGCGCCTGCACGAACTCGAGCAGCTCGCTGCGGTCGTCCCCTGGGGACTCGCTCGGCGCCGAATCGGCTGACATCAATGAGCAGCTTCGGCCAGCCAGCGCTCGGCGTCGAGGGCCGCCATGCAACCGGTGCCGGCAGCCGTGACGGCCTGGCGGTAGGCCCAGTCGGCCACGTCGCCCGCTGCGAAGACGCCCGGGACGCTGGTATGCGTGCTGCCGGGACGCACCTTCAGGTAGCCGTTGTCGTGCGTCTCGAGCTGACCCTTGAAGAGATCCGTCATCGGCGTGTGACCGATGGCCACGAAGAAGGCGTCGACGTCCACCCGCCGCGAGTCGCCGGTCTTGAGGTTCTTGGCCACGACGCCGGTCACCGAGTCCTCGCCGACCACCTCGGTCACCGCATGGCTGAACAGCACCTCGATGTTCGGGTTCTCGAGCACGCGCTGCTGCATCGCTTTGCTGGCGCGGAACTCGTCCCGCCGGTGCAGGAGCGTCACCTTCGAGCACAAGCCCGACAGGTACATGGCCTCTTCCATGGCGGTGTCGCCGCCGCCCACGATGGCAACGGGTTTGCCGCGGTAGAGCGGGCCATCGCACACCGCGCAGGCACTGACGCCGCGGTTCTTGAGCTTTTCTTCACTCGAGAGGCCCAAATAATTCGCGCGCGCACCGGTGGCTACGATGATGGCGTCGGCAGTGTGCAGCTCGTTTTCGTCCTCGCCCACCCACACCTGGAAGGGGCGCCGCGACAGGTCGACCTTTTGCACGTCGGCAGTGATGAAGGTGGTGCCCTGGTGCTCCGCCTGCTCCCGGAAGTCGGCCATCATCTGCTGGCCGGTGATACCCTTCGGGTAACCCGGGAAGTTCTCGACATCGGTCGTGAACATCAGCTGCCCGCCGGGGATGAGGCCGCCCGCGTTGAAACCCTCGACGCAGAGGGGCTTCAAGTTGGCGCGCGCGGCG
>Ga0079224_100016516_pt1 | contig 10377 bp, 8 predicted proteins | sample Stecom2015_FD_80414 | JGI IMG/M metagenome (GOLD analysis project Ga0079224, IMG submission 80414) | Agricultural soil microbial communities from Utah to study Nitrogen management - Steer compost 2015 | ecosystem: Environmental > Terrestrial > Soil > Agricultural land | place: USA: Utah...
CACGTCGGCAAGGCTTTGGTCCGGGTGTTGGCCGAACTACCGGTCAGAGTGGCCTGGCTCGATCCCCGCGAAGACGAATGGCCGTCCGACCTTCCCGATAATGTGCAATGCGTCAATGGGGGCGCAGACGAAGTTCCGGATTTTCCGGATGATGCATATTGGCTGGTGCTGACGCACAGTCATGCTCTTGACCTTGAGATACTCGAGCAGGTACTGCGACATAAATCATTCTCGTACCTTGGCTTGATTGGCTCAAAAACCAAGTCGGCCAAGTTCAGATCGCGCTTGCTGCGCAAGTTTCCCGAATCATTGGTCGACCGAGTTACCTGTCCTATTGGAGTCGTCGAGACGTCCAGCAAGGTGCCAGGTGTGATTGCCGTGTCGGTCGCTGCACAGCTGGTCGGGCTGTTCGAAACAGCAGGTGCCGGCAAGCCCTGAGCCGCTGTGGGCACTTTACGCGCAACAACCTCTATAATCATTGGTTACCTCTTTATTCTGCGCGTTGTGCCCCGATGAAAACCACCGAGATCCGTCAGAAATTCCTGTCTTTTTTTGAGTCGAAAGGCCACACGGTTGTACCGTCGTCGTCGTTGATTCCAGCTAACGATCCGACCCTGCTGTTCACTAATGCAGGCATGGTGCAGTTCAAGGATGTTTTCACTGGCAAAGACAGCCGGTCGTATCAGCGGGCGGTCAGCTCGCAACGATGCGTTCGCGCAGGCGGCAAGCACAACGACCTAGAAAACGTGGGTTACACCGCCCGGCACCACACTTTCTTCGAGATGCTCGGAAACTTCAGCTTCGGAGACTATTTCAAGCGCGAGGCCATTGCCTATTCGTGGGAACTCCTTACCGAGGTATATGGCCTGCCCGCCGAAAAGCTGTGGATTACGGTGTATCAGGAAGATGACGAGGCCTACGATATCTGGCTGAACGAAATCAAGGTGCCTGCCGAGCGCATCATTCGCATCGGCGACAACAAAGGTGGGCGTTACGCCTCTGATAATTTCTGGCAGATGGCAGACACGGGGCCATGCGGTCCCTGTTCCGAGATTTTTTACGATCACGGCCCCCAGATCTGGGGCGGGCCTCCCGGGTCACCCGAAGAGGACGGAGATCGCTACATCGAGATCTGGAACCTCGTGTTCATGCAATTCGAGCGCGATGCACAGGGCAATATGCTGCCCTTGCCAAAGCCTTGTGTCGATACCGGCATGGGCCTTGAGCGCATCGCTGCCGTGTTGCAGCATGTGCATTCCAACTACGAAATTGACCTTTTCCAGGCTCTTATTTCAGCTGCAGCGCGAGAAACCCGCACTGCCGATTTGAGCAATAACTCCCTCAAGGTAATTGCCGATCACATCCGCGCCTGCGGGTTTCTGGTTGTTGACGGTGTCATACCCAGCAACGAAGGTCGGGGTTATGTCTTGCGCCGAATCGTGCGTCGGGCCTTGCGTCATGGTCACAAGCTGGGGCAGACCAAGCCTTTCTTCCACCGTCTGGTCAAGGATCTGGTCGAGCAGATGGGGGACGCCTATCCCGAGCTGGTCGCCAATCAGGCCAGGGTCGAACAGGTGCTGCGCCAGGAAGAAGAGCGTTTCAGTGAAACGCTTGAAAACGGCATGAAGATCCTTGAATCCGCCTTGGCTGGCTTGAGCGAGGGAAGCCAACTGGATGGCCAGACGCTGTTTACCCTGTATGACACATACGGGTTCCCGGTCGACCTCACCGCGGACATCTGCCGCGAACGCAATGTCGAAGTGGATCTGGCCGGGTTTGACGTTGCCATGTCCCGCCAGCGCGAGCAGGCCAGGGCGGCGGGCAAGTTCAAGGCGGCCGGCGGCCTGAGTTATCAGGGCGTAGACACCCGCTTCGAAGGATATGAACAGCTTCAGGGGCAGGGGAACATCACTGCCATCTACGTGGATGGCACGTCGGTCGACCGTATTGACGCCGGCGCCGAAGCCATCATTGTCCTGGACGCCACGCCGTTCTATGCCGAGTCGGGCGGCCAGGTGGGAGACGCGGGTGTGCTTGAATCGGGCGATGCGCGATTCGAGGTTTCGGACACGCAGAAGGTTCAGGCCAATGTGTTTGGACACCATGGCACTCTGGCCTCAGGAAGCCTTCAGGTCGGTCAGACCATTCAGGCGTCGGTAGATGCTGAGCGCCGTGCGCGCACAATACGCAATCATTCGGCGACTCACTTGATGCACAAGGCCTTGCGCCAGGTGCTGGGTGGTCACGTGCAGCAGCGCGGATCATTGGTAGACGCCGATAAGACACGATTCGACTTTGCTCACGACGCTCCTGTTACTGCAGCGCAAATCAAGGAGATAGAGCGTATCGTCAACGACGAGATTCTGCAGAACCACCCGGTTCAGGTGAATCACATGTCGTACGACGAAGCCGTAGCGGGTGGTGCCGTTGCATTGTTCGATGAAAAGTACGGTGATGTGGTCCGCGTGCTGGATATTGGTTCTTCTCGAGAGCTGTGTGGGGGTACCCACGTGGCTCGCACCGGAGACATCGGGCTGTTCAAGATTGTCTCCGAGGGTGGCGTTGCAGCGGGTGTACGGCGCATCGAAGCCGTGACGGGTGTCAACGCGTTGAACTGGGTCCAGGAAACCCAGGCTACCCTGAATCATGCCGCTTCCTTGCTCAAGACGCAGCCCGCTGACCTTGCCGACCGAATTCAGCAGTTGCAGTCGCAGCTGAAGTCTCTTGAGCGAGACCTCGATCAGGCCAAGAGCAAGCTCGCGACCTCGGCAGGCAACGATCTGGCGGGGCAGGCAGTTGCCTTGCCGGGTGATTCCCGACTGCTTGTAGCCAATATCGACGGGGCCGACCCCAAAGCCCTGCGCGGCATGGCCGATCAGCTTAAGGATAAACTCAAATCGGCAGTGGTCTTGTTGGCCACCGAGGCCGAAGGCAAGATCAGCCTGGTTGCTGGGGTCACATCTGATCTGACAGGAAAGGTCAAGGCGGGCGAGCTGGTGGGTATGGTTGCTGGTCAGGTAGGCGGTAAGGGCGGTGGACGCCCTGACATGGCGATGGGTGGTGGTTCTGACGTCGCTGCGTTGCCAGGAGCCATTGCTCAGGTGCATGATTGGGTGCTTGCCCGTCTACAGGGGTAAACATGGCAGATACCACTACGCATCCGGAATTCGACCTCGAAGTCGATGCCTCGGGTCTGAAATGTCCGTTGCCGATATTGCGGGCAAAGAAAGCCCTGGCGCAACTCCAAAGCGGTCAGGTGCTGCGGGTTATCACTACAGATCCTAATGCCATCCGCGATTTTCAGGCGTTTTCCAGACAGACGGGCAATGGCTTGCAGGCCCAAATAGAAAGTGGCGAAACGACAATTCATTATCTGTCGCGTCGCTAGGTGTTGTTGTCTGGCTGCTCAAGCCACGTGCGCTTGCGCAGGTGCAGCATTATCCTTGGGAGATTTGCGTCTTTAGTTTGCTTAGCAAGCCTTAAAGATGCTAGAATCTATTGTTTTTCACATCATTTTCAAAGGATTACCTATGGTGGTGATTCGTTTAGCCCGTGGTGGCTCGAAGAAGCGTCCGTTTTACAATGTTGTAGCAGCCGATTCGCGCGATCGTCGTGATGGCCGTTTTATCGAGCGCCTGGGTTTTTATAACCCGGTAGCCAGCGAAGGCCAGGAAAATCTGCGCCTGGCTCTGGATCGAGTCGAGTACTGGAGGGGCAATGGTGCCCAGATGTCCCCGGCCGTGACGCGTTTGGTCAAAGAATACTCCGCCAAGGCAGCTGCCTGATAGGCTTGTGGCCTGATCAGGGCAATGTCGGCATGACCGGCGCGTACTCCGAAGGTCCTCCGCAGGATCTCATTGAACTTGGGCGTATTGTCTCGGCGTACGGAGTGCGCGGCTGGATCAAGATCCAGCCGCACTCGTCTCAGGCCGAAGTCCTTTTGCAGACTTCAGATTGGTGGTTGAAGGCGCCCGTCCCGCAGATCGGCGGGGCGGGCGCTTTTGCGCCTCCTCGAAAAGCGAAAGTGCTGGCGTCACGTCCGCATTCGGCGACGGTGGTGGCAAGTCTCGATCTTGCGCCGGATCGCAACGCTGCTGAAGCGCTAAAGGGGCATACCATCTGGGTTTCTCGTGCGCAGTTTCCGCCCGAGGATCCTGACGAATACTATTGGGTCGATCTCATCGGTTGTGTCCTGTACGGACACGATTCCGATGGCAGTCCTGCGCTCATCGGAAAAGTGGTCAATGTTTCCGATAACGGCGTTCATGCGGTATTGCATGTTGCGCGCGCGCAGCTCGAGGCCGACGGCTCGTTGACCCTGCTACAGAATCAGAAGGGCAGGCACATCGAAACCTTGGTGCCATTTGTGCGTGCGCATGTGCATACTGTCGATATCGCCGGCAAGCGGCTGGATAGCGACTGGCCGGTAGATTTCTGACTGCCATGCGCTTCGATGTTGTCTCTCTGTTCCCCGATATTTTCGAAGCAGTCTGCAAGTACGGTGTAACGGGTCGTGCACACACCCAGGGTTTGTGGCAACTGAAGGTGTGGAATCCTCGCGATTTCACACAAGACGTGCATCGTACGGTAGACGACCGGCCATATGGCGGCGGCCCCGGGATGGTCATGATGGCCCAGCCGCTTGAAGATGCCGTCAATGCTGCGCGCGCCGATCGAACCGATGAGACCCCGCCCGTCTGGCTCATGAGTCCGACAGGGCGCTGCTTCGATCAGAAGATGGCACAAGAACTGGCCTTGGGGCCGGGCGCAATTTTGATATGTGGCCGTTATGAGGGCGTCGATCAACGCTTCATCGATCGTTGCGTGACGCATGAGGTCTCTATAGGAGACTTTGTGCTTTCAGGGGGAGAGATCCCCGCTCTGGCAATAATGGACAGTGCCGTTCGGTTGCTGCCGGGCGCTCTGAACGACAAGGAGTCGGCTTTGCAAGACTCTTTTCACGATACGCTCACCGGATTGCTTGACAGCCCGCATTTCACACGGCCCGAGGTGTATCAAGGGCAGGCCGTGCCCTCTGAGCTGCTTTCCGGCCACCACGCCAACATTGCTTTGTGGCGGCGCAGGCAATCGTTGGCACTTACCATGGCCCGCCGGCCCGATCTGATTGAGTCCGCCCGTCAGGCGGGGCGCCTCAGCAAGTCTGATGAGGCGTTTCTCGCGTCTTTGACCAAGAATTAGAACGGGTTTTCCCGCCCGGGTGTTATCCGGGCGGGTTGGGTACGGGCTTAAACCAGTCGCTGCAATTGTTCCTGCACTTTTTGCAGTGTCTGACTAAATTGCTCGACGCGGGCCTTCTCTTGTTCGACAACCTGGGCAGGTGCCCGCAGAACGAAACTTTCATTCGAGAGTTTGCCCTGAGCCTTGGCAATTTCTTTCTCGAGGCGTTCGATTTCCTTACCCAGGCGGGCGCGCTCGGCATCCACATCAATCTCAACATGCAGCATCAACTGGGTGGTACCGACCACCTGGACGGGTGCGCCCAGGCTGGGCAGGCTTGAGACAATTTCTACTTTCTCGAGCTTGGCCAATGCCGCAAGATATGGACTGTTGATTGCCAAAGTGGTCGCGTCGCCCAAGGCGATAAGTGGAACACGCTGGGCCGGCGACAGATTCATCTCACCACGCAAGGCGCGCACGGCTTCTACCTGGGCCTTGAGCTCAGCCACCTGGGCCTCGGCCTTTTCATCAATTTTCGTCAGGTCGGCAACGGGGTAGGGCTGGACGCAGATACTGGTTTCAGTGTCGACCTGTCGTTGACCGGCGACGACAGACACCTTCTGCCACAACTCTTCGGTAATGAAGGGCATGATAGGGTGCGCAAGGCGCAGCACCGTTTCAAGGACGCGGATGAGCGTTCGCCGAGTGCCTAGCTGTGCCGCCGCATCGCCCTGCTGTATCTGTACCTTGGCAAGTTCGACGTACCAATCACAGTATTCGTCCCATACGAAATGGTAAAGGGCATTGGCAATGTAGTCGAAGCGGTATTCATTAAAGCCGCGCTCGATATCAGCTTCCAGGCGCTGTAGCAGGCTGACGATCCAGCGATCGGCAAATGAGAGCTGTTGATCATTGTCGCCCCAAAGGTCGTGACCCTCGGTGTTCATCAGCACGAAGCGAGTGGCATTCCACAGCTTGTTGCAGAAGTTTCTGTAGCCTTCGCAGCGCTTGAGGTCGAAATTGATATTGCGGCCCAAAGTCGCGTACGCAGCCATTGTGAATCGCAGGGCGTCAGTGCCATAGGCGGGGAAGCCTTGGGGGTAATCCTTGCGGGTACGCTTTTCGATGCTGACAGCCTGCCGGGGATTCATAAGCCCGGTTGTGCGCTTGGCCACCAGTTCTTCGACGCCAATGCCGTCGATCAGGTCGACCGGGTCGATGGTATTGCCCTTGGACTTGCTCATCTTCTTGCCCTCGAGGTCGCAGATGAGGCCGTGCACATAGACATCGCGAAATGGCACCTTGCCGGTAAGGTGCATGCTCATCATTACCATCCGGGCAACCCAGAAGAAGATGATGTCGAATCCGGTGACCAGCACGCTTGAAGGCAGGTAGCGCTGGAGGTCGGGAGTTTCTTGAGGCCATCCCAGGTCGGTGAACGGTACCAGTGCGGACGAGAACCAGGTGTCAAGGACGTCGGGATCGCGTACGAGCGGTTCGGTAACACCGGCTTCCCGTGCCATTTGTGTGGCTTCCTCTTGGGTGCGAGCGACGAAAATGCGGCCATCAGGGGCGTACCATGCGGGAATCTGGTGTCCCCACCAAAGCTGTCGCGAAATACACCAGTCCTGTATTTTTTCCAGCCACTGGTTGTAGGTGGTCGTCCAGTTTTCCGGGTAAAAGCGCACGCGGCCGTCGGCGACAACTTCCAGGGCGACTTCGGTAATGCTTTTGCCCGGGTGTAACGTGCCTTCGGGAGCCGGTTTGCTCATGGCGACAAACCATTGGTCGGTCAGCATGGGCTCGATAACCGTATTGGTACGGTCTCCACGGGGCACCATCAGCTTGTGGGGCTTGACGGCCTGCAACAAGCCTTGGGATTCCAGGTCGGCCACAATCTGCTTGCGTGCCTCGAATCGATCAAGCCCCCGGTATTTTTCTGGGGCATTTTCGTTGATTCGTGCGTCGAGGGTCAGGATGCTGATCTGATCAAGCGCGTGTCGCTGGCCCACCGCATAGTCGTTGAAATCGTGAGCCGGTGTGACCTTGACAACACCGGTACCAAATTCCCGGTCTACATAGTCGTCGGCAATGATGGGAATTTCGCGGTCACATAATGGCAGCTTTACGCGCTTGCCGATAAGGTGGGCATAGCGCTCGTCTTCGGGGTGCACCATCACCGCGACGTCACCCAGCATGGTCTCCGGGCGTGTGGTGGCTACAACCAGATGTGAGACACCAGAAACCGGTTCGGCAAGCGGGTAGCGGATTTCCCACATCGATCCGTCTTCTTCTTCGCTGACCACCTCGAGATCGGATACTGCGGTTCCAAGGACCGGCTCCCAGTTGACGAGGCGCTTGCCCCGATAGATAAGCCCTTGCTCGTACAGGCGAACGAACGTTTCGACAACTCCCCGTGACAGGTTGTCGTCCATGGTGAAGTACTCTCGCTCCCAGTCGGCTGATGATCCAAGGCGGCGGAACTGTTCGGTGATGGCGCTGCCGGACTTTTCCTTCCATTCCCAGACTTTCTCAACGAATTTTTCGCGGCCAAGGTCGTGTCGAGAGATATTTTGAGCGTCAAGTTGACGTTCAACCACAATTTGCGTGGCGATGCCGGCGTGGTCGGTGCCAGGTATGAAGACGGTATCGTCTCCCTTCATGCGATGGTAGCGAACCAGCCCGTCCATGACGGTCTGGTTGAAAGCGTGGCCCATATGAAGGGTGCCCGTGACGTTGCGCGGCGGAAACTGTACGGCGAAGGGTACGCTTTGATGGCCTGCCGCAGGTTCCACATGGCGACCGCCCTTGAAATAGTTACGGGCTTCCCAGTATGAATACCAGCGCGATTCGATTTCTTGGGGCTCGAAGCTCTTTGAAAGCTGGGCCGATGTGTCTGCTGCAGAGTTTGAAGTCATGGCGAGTAAAGCGTCAAAAAGTGTCGGCGCCGGTATTCAGGCGCCGTCTTGAGGGGTGTATGGCAGGAACGCTTGTGAAGCGTGTGCGTGGTCGGCCGTGGGCAATGCCGCGGCGGACAGGTAATCCATCATTTTATGATGGAGTGCGGAATCATGGGCATGGTAAAATGAACGGTTAGCAAAAACAGCGCCGAAGTCGTTGTTTTGTCTTGCAAATTTGCTTTTTTTAAACCTTATGGTTTCCGGTCAAAGGATCGGACCATTATGCGCAAGCATACTCGTCCGGGCTCGCGGCTCGAAATCTCTTTTTTTCACTCCTCGGATATTTTATGGCTATTGAACGCACTCTTTCCATTATCAAGCCCGATGCCGTTGCAAAAAACGTTATCGGACAAATCGTCGCCCGTTTTGAACAGGCAGGCCTCAAGGTGGTGGCCGCTCGCCTGCAGCAATTGTCGCGCGCCGAGGCCGAGGGTTTTTATGCGGTTCACAAAGAGCGCCCTTTTTTCAAGGATCTGGTGGAATTCATGATTTCGGGTCCGGTGTTTGTTCAGGTCCTCGAAGGTGAAAACGCGATTCAAAAGAACCGCGACCTGATGGGCGCCACCGATCCCAAGAAGGCCGAGCCCGGCACGATTCGCGCCGATTTCGCAGACAGCATCGACGCCAACGCCGTTCATGGTTCTGATGCTCCTGAAACCGCCGCCGTTGAAATCGCTTTCTTCTTCCCCGAAAGCAATATCTACAGCCGTTAATTTCTGACGCCGCAAACGCGGGCAGGCAAGTTGTCCATGTCTCAAACCGAACCTGTAAACCTTCTTGGCCTTGGCAGCCCCGAACTGAGCGATCTGGTCGCACAGTGGGGGTGCAAGCCGTTTCGTGCCAAGCAACTGCAGCGCTGGATTCATCAGCGTGGCGTTGACTCGTTCGACGACATGACCGACCTGGCCCGCGATTTTCGGCGGCAGCTTGCCCAGAGTTGCGTCGTGGCCGCTCCAAGTGTCCAGACCGAACAAAGGTCGAACGATGGTACGCGCAAGTGGCTGTTTGATGTCGGGCGCAATAATGCTGTCGAAACGGTGTTCATCCCCGAAGACGATCGCGGTACCTTGTGCATCTCCAGTCAGGCCGGCTGCACGGTGGCCTGTCCTTTTTGTTCGACGGGCTATCAGGGATTCAACCGGAACCTGACCACCGCCGAGATCATCGGGCAGCTTTGGTATGCAAAGCGCGTGCTTGAGGCCGATTCCTCCAGTGCCCGTATTTCCCGCCCAGATGGCACGCCGGCCAGTCAGCCCCAGCGTGTCATCAGTAATGTCGTCATGATGGGCATGGGAGAACCCCTGCTCAATTACGACCAGGTGCTGGGAGCCTTGCGGCTCATGCTCGATGACAATGCTTATGGCTTGTCCCGACGCCGGGTCACGGTGTCTACTTCGGGGGTGGTTCCCATGATCGACCGGCTGGCACGCGACTGCCCGGTGGCGCTGGCCGTGTCCTTGCACGCGCCCAACGACGCGCTGCGCGACAAGCTGGTCCCTCTAAATCGCAAGCACCCGCTTTCTGAACTGCTCGATGCGTGCAATCGTTATCTGGAGCATGCGCCACGCGATTTCATTACTTTCGAATACATCATGCTCGATGGCGTCAACGATAGCGATGAGCATGCGGCGGAATTAATAACTATTGCAAAACGTGTCCGATGCAAGTTTAATTTGATTCCGTTCAACCCTTTTCCGCAGTCGGGGCTAAAGCGCTCTCCTGCGGCTCGCGTGCGATTATTCGCGCAACGTCTCATGGATGGTGGCGTCGTTACGACTGTGCGCAAAACCCGTGGCGACGACATCGCAGCTGCTTGCGGGCAGCTTGCCGGCGACGTCCAGGACCGCACACGTATCCATGAGCGGCTACCTGATCGCGCGACCATAGCCATCATAGAGGAACGCGAATGAATAAACCGCTGCTTCGAGCTGTCAGTTCCAATTCCGAACCCTTGGCCGAACCCGACGAGGCAAAAGGCCTGGGCGCATCGCTGCGCCAGATCCGCAATGCCCGGGGTATCAGCCTTTCTGACGCTTCAGGGCGTCTCAAATATTCTGTTCGTCAACTCGATGCGCTCGAGAACGAGCGCTGGGACGAACTTCCGCAGGGCATGCTGCTGCGTGGCTTCGTCAAGAACTATGCGCGCTTTCTCGAGGCAGACATGCAGGCTTTGCTGACCATGCTCGAGAATCAGGTGGGAAGCCAGGCTGCCGCACCCGCCTCAATGCCTGTTCAAAGG
>Ga0079224_100016517_pt1 | contig 10377 bp, 10 predicted proteins | sample Stecom2015_FD_80414 | JGI IMG/M metagenome (GOLD analysis project Ga0079224, IMG submission 80414) | Agricultural soil microbial communities from Utah to study Nitrogen management - Steer compost 2015 | ecosystem: Environmental > Terrestrial > Soil > Agricultural land | place: USA: Utah...
CATTATTGTGGATTTTCAGAAAATGTTATTGAAACTTGTCAGGCTTGTGGAATGCCTAATATGCAAAGTAAAGGATTTGGTACTGAAAGGGTAGAAGAAGAACTCGCGATTCTATTGCCAGAAATTAGAATAGGACGTTTAGATTTAGATTCCACGAAAGGCAAATATGGGTTTGAAACGGTCATAAATGCATTTGATAATCAAGAATATGATGTTCTAATAGGAACACAGATGATTACAAAGGGCTTGGACTTTGGGAATGTTAGTTTAATTGGTATCATTAATGCTGACGGCATTATTAATTTTCCAGATTTTAGAGCCTATGAACGCGCCTTTTCTTTGTTTTCTCAAGTTGCTGGAAGAGCGGGTAGACGCCAAAATGAAGGAAAAGTAGTCATTCAAACATATTCACCTAAACACCGAGTTTTAAATCAAGTTATTAACTATGATTATTACGAAATGTTTTTAGCAGAAGTGACCGAAAGGAAAAATTATTTATATCCTCCTTTTTATCGACTAATTCGTCTAGATGTAAAGCATAGCAACCAGGATTTAGTAAATGACAGTGCTATTCGTCTTGCATCCATATTAAGACATCATCTCGGCGAAAGAGTATTGGGTCCAGAACCCCCCTTAATTTCGAGGATAAGAAATAATTTTATCCAATCCATTTCACTTAAAATTGAGAAAAAGAATATCTCGATCAAAAAGGTAAAAGAGCTAATAAAACAATCTATTTTACACTTTGAATTAGATAAAAGAAATAGGGGAATTAGAATTCAAATTGATGTAGACCCCTATTAATAATGTGCTATTAAGATTAAGGAACTTTCCTAGATATTAAAGCCTAATTTTTGACTTTTTAAATGGTTTCTTCACTGCCTTTTGAGCAGCCTGTTTTGCGATTTTAGCCTGTTCTTCAGTAACCTTCTCAGGTCTATAACTGTTTTTCCGAGGATCTAAGTTAAATAGTTTAGCATACCAAGTTAAAGCTGCTGTAAAACGACCGTAATCTAAGTTTAAATGATAGCCATCTCTTGTATAATGATCACCAATCGAACTACTCCTTCCATTTTGGATGGCTGTACCACTTGGAACTATAAAGGCGAAATCTTGAGATTTGTCTATCTTAGATGTTACTGACATAATACTATCATACATAGTCAATTGATCATTGTCGTAATTTTTGAACCCTGCATGTTTTGAATCTTGTTGATAAGCCCATGTTTGGTGATATATAAGTTTAGTGTCTGGATTCATATGAGCATATACATAGGTCCATAGATCAGTTAAGGATGCCATTACGATATCGTACTGACCGGAAAAACTGCTTGCTTGTTGTAAACTAATATAATCCCAATTGTCAGATTCAATTGCTTGTTCAATACTAACTTTTTCTGTTGTTTTTTTAGTGCCATCCAAAGTGATTTTACGAAAACTATAGGCATTTAAATTATTATGAGCATTTTTTAGATGTAACTCTAATGATGCCCCTCCGATATAAAGATTCCCAATCTCTATCTTTTTGCCAGCGGATTGAGAAATATCAAACAGGTAGTTTTCAATTGCATCTTCAGAAAAACTATTTCCAATGGCAAGGACTTTAATAATATCATCATCTTTTGGGGAGGATTCTTGGGCATCTGCAAATTGAATCTGAAGGAAAAATAATAGGAAAAATAAAGAAAGTTTTCTCATGATTTCATGTTTAAGATATTGCTATTTCAAAGGTCATAAAATTTCTTATCAATTTATGAATTGTTAGACGAAAAATCAGTATAAAATTTCATAACTCCTAAACACAATCATTTACCTAAATGGGAGTGTTCTGATAGTTAATGTTTTGTATTTTCCTCAAATTATTTGGTAAAATAAGGTTATTTTTGGGAAATATGGCTTATAAATTTGTTGATAACTATCGGGAACAAGGTGCGAGAAAAAGATTGGTTAAAATTCTTGAAGGTAGAGGGATTGAAGATAAGGACGTGTTGAGGGCGATAGCCAAGGTTCCTCGCCATTATTTTTTTGATGAAACATTTTGGAACCAAGCATATCGAGATATTGCATTTCCTATTGGTGATGGTCAGACCATCTCTCAACCATATACTGTTGCGTACCAGAGTCAATTATTACATATTAAAAGAGGGGATAAAGTCTTAGAGATTGGAACCGGATCTGGTTATCAAACTTGTATTTTATTGGAATTGGGTGCAAGTGTATATACGATTGAAAGACAAGAAAGCCTATACAAAAGAACCATTCAAATATTGCCTTATATGGGATATAATCCCTATTTCTACTTAGGTGATGGGTCAAAAGGAATTCCGGAAAATGCACCATATGACAAAATAATTGTGACGGCAGGTGCTCCCTTTGTTCCGCAGAAAATGCTAAAACAATTAAGACTGGGAGGTCTCCTGGTCATTCCTGTTGGCGATGAAAAATTTCAAAAAATGGTGACGATTTTAAGGGTAGGAGAGAATGATTTTGAACGTATTGAACTTGATACATTTAGATTTGTACCATTAGTAGGTGATCAAGCTTGGTAGTATTTATTAATTAAGCAAATCAAATTACAATTGCAAAACCATCTTCTATTCACCTAAATATTTCTCTTTTCGATACTAAATCCTATTTTTACCAGATGAGTTCAACATTTTACCAGCAAAATATTGATACGGCCAAAAGCAGTATTAAAGAAATAGAAAAAAAAATTAATCTAAATTCTTTTTATCGCTTATTTTTAATGTTGGGTGGTGGTATTGTTGTCTTTCAATTATTTAAGACAAACAATATATTTTTAGTTTTAGGGGCTATTTTTTTGTTTATTTTTCTATTCGCTTATTTTGTGTTTAAGCAGAGCAAATTGGATCGTTCTCTACAAGAAGCTCAAGTGTTTTTGAAAATAAATGAAAATGAGATCAATTTAAAACAAAATTCACCTAATTTATACGATGATGGTCATGAATATGATGATTCACAACATCCCTATAGTTCTGATTTAGATGTTTTTGGCAAAAATTCCCTGTTTTCTAAATTGAATCGTTGTGCAACAATAGATGGTAAAAATAAATTGATGAGTTGGTTGTCTGCGGCCTCAAGTAAAGAGCAAATTATTGAACGTCAAAATGCTATTGAAGAGTTGAAAAATGATCCAGTACATTTGCAAACCTTCCAATCAAAAATGTTTTTTAATTTAGGTTCCGGAATTAATTTACGTGCTTATGTCTTGAGTTATTTTCAGGACAGATCATTTGAATTTGGCAATTTATTTCTACGATTATATGTTTTAATCGTTCCATGGATATTTTTGATTGGTTTTATTTTTTCCTTTTTAGTATATAATATTGGAATTTACCTGGTATTACTTGGAGTTATACATTTATTATGGACGATTAGTCAAGCAGGTAAAATTGGACAGTTTTCGAATCGAATTGATAAAATCGGTGTTTCTTTAATTGGATATGCACAAGCAATTAAATTGATTGAAGATAGAACATATTCAAGTTCTTTATGCACTCAAATTCAAGAAAAAGTTGTTACCCATAAACAACAAAAAAAGTTATCAGAAATTATTCATGAACTGGGAAGACTAATTGATAAGTTAGACGTACGAAATAATATGCTTGTTGGAGCTATTTTAAATATATTATTTCTATGGGATTTTAAACAAATTATGGCCATTGTTAAATGGAAGAAAAAACATGAAGATAATATTATCTCTGGTTTTGAATCTATCGCCACTTATGAGGGGTTAATTTCTTTATCCATTTTATCTTATAATTATCCAGGGTGGTGCAAACCTGTAATTCATGAACAGGGCAAAGGACGAATTGCTGGAGTTGATATAAACCATCCTTTGATTCTGAACGATAGAGCTGTGGGAAATGATTTTGATACGCAAGATCATTCGATCACTTTAATTACAGGTTCAAATATGGCTGGTAAAAGTACATTTCTTCGCACAATAGGCATAAATGCAATACTTGCCTATTCTGGTGCCGTTGTTTGCGCTAAAAGCTTTGAAATACCTATTTACGATATCGTAACTTATATGCGAATTAAAGATTCTTTGAATGAGAGTACTTCAACATTTAAAGCGGAATTAAACCGAATGAAATTTATTTTAGATCATGTTGAACAGCAAAAAACCACCTTCTTTTTGGTAGATGAAATGCTTAGAGGTACTAATTCTGTAGATAAGTATTTAGGTTCAGAAGCAATAATTAAGAAATTTATCGAATTAAATGGAAACGGAATGCTGGCCACACATGATTTGCAATTATCACAATTAGCGGAAGAGTTTCCAGATAAATTAAAAAATTATCATTTTGATATTCAAATTCAACATGGTGAAATGCTTTTTGATTACAAACTTAAAAATGGCCCTTGTAAAATATTTAATGCCTCAATGCTTTTAAAAGAAATTGGAATTGAGGTAGAAAACAAATTTGATTGATATAAAAATATTTTAAATATGTCTATAGAAGAAAGGATTGAGCAAAGTGAAACGCGTATTACAATGACTGTATTTCCGTTTCATACCAATCATCACGATACTTTGTTTGGAGGAAAAGCATTAGCGATGATGGATGAGGTTAGTTTTATGTGTGGTACACGTTTTTGCCGGAAACAATTAGTTACGGTTTCTACCGATAAAATAGACTTTCATAAATCAATCCCTTCAGGAAGTATCGTGGAAGCTATTGCCAGAGTAGAAAGTGTCGGAAGGACTAGCTTAAAGATTTTGGTTGAGATTTATCTTGAAAGTATGTATAAGGATGGGCGAGAGCTAGCCATCAAGGGAGGGTTTACTTTTGTAGCTTTAAATGATGAAAAAAGACCCATTCCAGTTTTAGTGGATTTGGATCTATAGTATTAAATAATAGTGGACAAAGTTGCTTTTTAGGGCATGGAGATATTATCGTTTCATTGCCCGATCCAATTCTCTTTTACTTTCTCGGTCTTTAATTGTTTCTCTTTTGTCGAAATCTTTCTTTCCTTGCGCAAGTGCAATTTCAATTTTTGCAAAACCTCGTTCATTTATGAAAATACGTAAGGGTACGATTGTAAAACCTTTTTCTTCCCCTTTTTCCCTTAACTTTTTTAGTTCTTTTTTTGTAAGTAATAATTTACGGTCACGTTTGGCTTCATGATTATAGAAAGATCCATAGGAGTATTCAGCAATATGCATATTACGTATATACAAACCATCATCAAAAAAAGAACAAAAACTGTCATTTATGTTCGCTTTTCCTTCACGTATAGACTTAATTTCAGTTCCAAGTAGTGCCAATCCAGCTACATACTTATCTAATAGGTGATATTCAAAAGATGCTCGTTTATTTTTTATATTTACTGAAGATGAAATTGCCATTATAATTTATTAAATTGAAAGACAAATGTAAGATTTTAAATAATTCTTAGAGACTTGAATATGTTTATTCCTAAACTTTATGTTAATATTTAATTTATATTTATGATATTTATATGTCAATTATACCATAAAGTGAAGCTTAAGTTTTGTATGTTTGCGTCGATTTTTTGTGTCGAAGTGGATTGATTGCGTAAATTAGCATTCAAATTGAAGTAGTTTTTGCCCTTCGATTATTTTTGACGTTTTTGTTTGAATGGTCAAATAGTAAATTTAATAGTGTAATATAGAAACCTGACGAATGAGCAAGGGAAAATTAAATGAAAGAACTGCGCAATTTTTAAGTGGCGAGCTTAATGATATTAAATCAAAAAACTTGTATGCTTTTTTCAGACCAATCCAATCTAAACAAGATACAGAGGTTCAAATTGATGGTAAGCGTGTATTGATGTTTGGCTCTAATTCCTATTTAGGTTTGACTACTGATTTACGAATTATTCAAGCTGCCCAGGATGCCTTAGCAAAATATGGGACTGGTTGTGCGGGATCTAGGTTTTTGAACGGGACTTTAGATATTCATGTTGAATTAGAAGAAAAATTAGCTGATTTCGTTGGAAAAGAAGCATCGATATTATTTAGTACAGGTTTCCAATCCAATTTAGGTCCTCTTTCTTGTTTGACTGGCCGTCATGATTATATTCTATTAGATGAGCGAGATCATGCCTCTCTTATTGACGGTAGTCGTTTATCCTTTTCCAAGGTTATTAAATATGCTCATAATAATATTAATGATCTTCGTGAAAAAATGTCACGCTTACCAGAAGAAAGTTTCAAATTAATTGCAACTGATGGTATTTTTAGCATGGAGGGAGATATAGTCAAATTACCAGAATTAGTTAAAGTAGCCAATGAATTTGATGCAGCAATCCTATGTGATGATGCTCATAGTTTAGGGGTTATTGGACAAAGGGGGGCAGGTACTGCTAGTCATTTTGGCTTAACTGATGAAGTTGATATGATTATGGGTACTTTCAGTAAGTCATTTGCGTCCTTAGGTGGGTTTGTTGCTGCTGATAAAAATACAATTGAATTCTTGAAACATAGGGCTAGATCATTAATGTTTAGCGCAAGTATGACGCCTGCTTCTGTTGCTTCAACACTTAAGGCTTTAGAAATTATACAAACTGAACCTGAACATATAGAAAAGCTGTGGGCAAATACTGATTATGCTAAAAAGCTTCTACAGGAAAATGGTTTTGATTTAGGACCTACTGAGAGTCCAATTTTACCTGTATATGTAAGAAATAATGAAAAAACATATATAGTTACCAAGATGCTTCAAGATGACGGTATATTTGTCAATCCTGTTGTTGCACCGGCGGTTCCCGCTGAAGAATCATTAATTCGTTTTTCTTTAATGGCAACTCATACTTTTGATCAGATCGATGAGGCTGTTGATAAGCTATCAAAAGTCTTTAAGTCTTTAGAAGTAGAAAGTTTTATTGGTTAATTTATTTCCATGTCCGTGATTACAATTGTTCCTATAGAAACTAAAAAACAAAGAGCAAAGTTTATTGATTTTCCACATGATTTATATGCTGGGGATCCAAATTATGTTCCTGAATTGTTCTTGGGTCAAGAAGATTTACTTAATCCGGATAAACATCCTTTTTTTAAACATTCTTCTGCTCAATTATTTTTGGCCTATCAAGGGGAAAAAATTGTTGGTCGTATTGCGGCGATCTGGAATGTTAATTATAATTCATTTAACAGAGTTAATGAAGGTCAATTTGGCTTCTTTGATTGTGTTAATGATCAACAGGTGGCTAACAAACTCTTCGAGGCGGCTGAGAAATGGGTTAAAGAAAAGGGGGGGGGCGTGATTTGTGGTCCAATAAACTTGACTACAAATGATACTTGTGGTTTACTTGTCGACGGTTTTAATCGCCCGCCAATGGCCATGATGCCTTATAATGCCTCCTACTATGTTGACTTTTTCTCGAAGGCAAATTATTCAAAAAGAGTAGATTTAAGGGCATATTTAGTTAATAAAGATGGAGCGGATCGTCGTTCAGTGCTTTTGTTAGATAAACTCGAAGCTAGATTAGGTAGATCTGGCATTCGTCTTCGTAAAATAAATTTGAAGGATTTTAAAAACGAAGCTGAAAAAATAAAAAAAGTATATAATAAAGCCTGGGATAAAAATATCGGCTTTGTTCCCATGACTGATGAAGAGTTTAACTTTGTTGCCAATGATCTTAAAAGGATTGTTGATCCTAAATATTGTATTTTAGCGGAGAGAGGTGATGAGATTGTTGGGTTTGCTTTAGGTATTCCAAATATTAATGAGATTTTAATTAACATTAAACGTGGAAGGTTATTACCTACAGGGATATTTAAACTTTTATTTGGTTTGAAAAAAGTTAAATCTGTCCGTGTATTAATGCTCGGAGTCCTTGAGAAATATCGAAAATTGGGAATCGAAGCATGTTTATATGGTAATATTATTAAAAATGCATTACCCTCGGGTATTAAAGAAGCAGAATGTTCTTGGATGCTTGATCACAACTACATGATGAATCATGCTATCGAACAAATTAATGCTGACCTTTATAAAAGATATCGACTTTATGAAAAAACGTTATGAAAAAGAAAATTTTCATAACAGGAGCAAGTGGCTTTGTTGGATCTCATCTTGTTGAGGCTGCTCAAAAGCTTGGATTCGAGGTTCATGCGTCCATAAGAAAACAAAGTAATATAACTGAAATACAGCCCTTCGTAGATAAATTTGTTTATACTAATTTAGGAGACTTTGAGGAGCTAAAAACGCTTTTCGAGAAAAATCAGTATCATTATATAATACATGCAGCCGCTTTAACCAAAGCCAAAAATACTCTTGATTTTCATAAGGTGAATGTTAAATACACCGAAACAATTATGCAAGCTGGGTTTTCTGCTCACATGCCTTTAGAAAGAATTACTTTCGTTAGTAGTTTAGCAGCAATTGGATCAATTGGTTACGATAACCCCCGTTTAATTAATGAATCCTTTCCATATAATCCCCATACAATGTATGGTAAAAGTAAAATGGAAGCAGAGTTAATGATTAGACAGAAATTTAGTAACCAGCCAATTTCAGTTTTTAGGCCCACCGCTGTTTATGGCCCACGTGAGAAAGATATTTTTATCTTATTTAATACACTGAATAAGGGGTTTGAACCATATATTGGGAGAAAACCACAAAAGTTAAGTTTTATTTATGTTAAGGATTTAGTTGATGTGCTACTAAAAGGCTGTGTGACTCCTCAAGAAGGGCTTCAATTTTACAATATCAGTGATGGTGAAGTCTATAGTCGATACGATATGGCAGATGTTTTTAAATCAATTATGAGGAAAAAACTTTTTAGAATGCATATTCCATACGGAATTGTTAAAGCCTTCGCAGAGATTTCGAGAAGTATATACAAGCCTTTGTCAAAAACGCCGGTTATCTATCCTGAGCGGCTTCAGGAATTAACAGCTGAAAATTGGAGTTGTGATATTACTCTGGCAAAAAAGACACTTGGGTTTAAGCCCCGCTTTTTATTGCAAGAAGGTTTAGAAGAAAGTTTACTGTGGTACAAAGACAATAATTGGCTTTAAGGAAATATAGAAATGAGTGAGCAAAAGATTAATAAGAAACTTTTCCAGGACAGAAAACGTACAAATATTTTAAGCAATTTAGAACAAAGATTCATTACCTACTTAGTTCCAAAAATTCCAAATGCTATTACTTCAGATGGATTAACAACCATAGGCTTTTTTGGATCTCTTATGATCTTAGGGAGTTTTCTGCTGGCAGAATATGTTGATATCCATTTCTTGTTGCTGGGTGTTGTAGGATTTTTCGTGCAATGGTTTAGTGATTCACTCGATGGTCGCATTGCTTATTATAGAAATAAATCTAGAAAAGGGTATGGTTTTGCTCTAGATATTATAATGGATTGGATAAGTACGGTTTTTATAGGTCTTGGATATGTGTTTTATGCTTCTGGTGATTTTAAATATCTAGGATTTGCCTTAGTAGCTTTATATGGATGGGCAATGATTATTTCCCAGTTGAGATATAAGATTACAGATCAATATACTATCGATGCAGGGTTGTTCGGTCCAACAGAAATACGGGTAGTAATTTGCTTAGTATTTATATTAGAAGTTATTGTACCTGGATCTATTGATTATTCCGTTTTGGTCATATGTATTGTTCTGTTTTTTATTAACATTTCCGATTCCCTTAGTTTATTGAAAATTGGTGATCTTAGAGATAAGCAGGAAAAAATTAATAAAATTAACGAAGACCAGTTTTAAAACTAACTTGTTGGTGTATGTTTACTAAATACAAAGAGTTTTTTAAAGCCCAATTTTCTGCTTTCATTGGTGGCCTTTGTGATTTTGGTATTTATACTTTTTGTTATACAGTTTTAAATTTTACTGCTCCTTTTTCGAATGTTATTAGTGGGGGTTTGGGGGCAGTTGTAAATTTTACGATTAATCGCTACTGGTCATTCGAAAGTTCTGAAAATTCTGTCGGTAGTCAACTTTGGAAGTTTATTTTAGTTGTTATAGGTAGTATTTCCTTAAAATCCTTTGGTATTCATATATTAGTTGATGTTTTCCAATGGAATTTTATCGTTTCTAAATTATTAGTTGAAGTTGTTGTCTCATTAGGATTTAATTTTCTACTTCAAAAGTTCTGGGTTTTTAAAAAATAATTTTTGTTAGCAATACTTGCTCTTCATTAGTTTATATAGCATTTCTTTATATTCTTTTCTTTATTTTTCTTTCGAGTTGGAAGCTATTGAGCTGTCTAAATCTAATAGACTTAGTGGTTAAACGCTGTATTTATCTTTGTTTTTTAGGTTTCTTTTAAAAATTATCATTCAATTATCCAGGCAGTTGCGATATTAGGGGGATAAATAAGTAAATAAAGCTTGGATTGGGGTTATATATTTTTCTATCTTTGC
>Ga0079224_100016518_pt1 | contig 10376 bp, 8 predicted proteins | sample Stecom2015_FD_80414 | JGI IMG/M metagenome (GOLD analysis project Ga0079224, IMG submission 80414) | Agricultural soil microbial communities from Utah to study Nitrogen management - Steer compost 2015 | ecosystem: Environmental > Terrestrial > Soil > Agricultural land | place: USA: Utah...
ACCCGGGTCCCAGGCGGGCCCGCTCACGGTGCCGCGCGCCAGCGCGGCCACGGCGGCGAGGTCGACGTGGGCGGCGACCAGGTCGGTCATGGCGGCGACGGCGACGGTGGCGGCGGACCCGTGCTCGACGGCGGGGATGAGACCGAGGTGGCGGGAGGGGACCTCCAGTTCCGCCATGCGCGGCAACGCGCCGAGCACAGGCAGGCCGACGCGGGCGCAGGCGGCACGCAGCACGTGTTCGTGCCGTTCGCTGCCGACCCGGTTGAGGATCACCCCGCCCAGCCTGATGCCGCTGTCGAAGGTGGCGAAGCCGTGCAGCAGGGCGGCCAGGCTCTGGCTGTGCCCGCGCGCGTCCACGACCAGCACCACCGGGGCGCCGAGCAGGCTCGCCACCTGGGCGGTCGAGCCCTCGGCCACCGGGCGCGCGTCGTCCTCGTCGATCCGGCCGTCGAACAGACCCATGACGCCCTCGACGATCGCCAGATCGCAGCCCGCGCTGCCGTGCCGGTACAGCGGCGCCACCCGGTCGGCGCCGACCAGCACCGGGTCGAGATTGCGGCCTGGCCTGCCTGCGGCCAGGCCGTGGTAGCCGGGATCGATGTAGTCGGGGCCGACCTTGAACGGCGCGACCCGGTGCCCCGCCCGGCGCAGCGCGCCGATCAATCCCGTTGCCAGCGTGGTCTTTCCGCTCCCCGACGCCGGGGCCGCGATGACGACGGCTCGGGCCGCCTGTCCTGCCGGGGCGGCTGTTCCCCCGGGAGCGGACCCCGGCACCCGGCCGTTCACCACTCGATGCCGCGCTGGCCCTTGCGGCCCGCGTCCATCGGGTGCTTGAGCTTGGTCATCTCGGTGACCAGGTCGGCGGCGTCGAGCAGGACCTGCGGTGCGTCGCGTCCGGTGATGACGACGTGCTGGTTGCCGGGCCGATCGACCAGGGTCGTCACGACCTCGTCCACGTCCACCCAGCCCCACTTCAGCGGGTAGGTGAACTCGTCGAGCACGTAGAAGCGGTGCTCCTCGGCGGCGAGACGGCGCTGGATCTCCCGCCAGCCCGACAGCGCGGCGGCGGCGTGGTCCTCCTCGCTGCCCTGCTTGCGCGTCCACGACCAGCCCTCGCCCATCTTGTGCCACTGCACCGGACCGCCCGCGCCGGTCCGCTCGTGCAGTTCACCGAGAGCACGGAAGGCGGCCTCCTCGCCCACCTTCCACTTGGCGCTCTTGACGAACTGGAAGACCGCCACGTCGAAGCCCTGGTTCCAGGCGCGCAGCGCCATGCCGAACGCCGCGGTCGACTTGCCCTTGCCCGGACCGGTGTGCACCGCCAGCACCGGTCGATTGCGGCGCTGCCGCGTGGTCAGCCCGTCGTCGGGCACCGTCTCCGGCACACCCTTCGGCATGTCCCGCTCCTCGTCTCCCCGTGCCGCACCGACCCGTTCGGCCGGTATCGGCGATGTCGTGTACCGCTCACGCCGCGCGCCCGCCCGTGGCACGCTCCGTTCCCGCCCTGACCACCTCGGCGACGGCCACGCCGGTCAGCTCGCCGAGGCGGACCACACTGCCGCGCAACGACCGCGCCAGCTCGGCGGCCAGGCCGAGCCGGATCATGCCGCGCTCGCAGTCCACCACCATCGAGGTGACGCCCGCACCCGCCAGCAGTCCCGCCGCGATCTTGGCCCGGCCGACCGGATCCGTGCCGCCGGTGGCGCGTCCGTCGGTGAGCAGCACCAGCATCGGGCGCCTGCGCGGATCACGGACCCGCTCGCGGCGCACCACCTCGCGGGCCTTCAGCAGTCCGGCCGCCAGCGGCGTCTTGCCACCGGTGCGCATGCCCGCCAACCTGCGCACCGAGATGTCCACCGAATTGGTCGGCGGCAGCACCAGTTCCGCCTCGGCGCCGCGCACGCTGATCACCGCCACCTTGTCGCGCCGCTGGTAGGCGTCGCGCAGCAGGGCGACGACCGCGCCGGTCACCGCCGACAGCCGGTCCCGCGCGGCCATCGACCCCGAGGCGTCGACCACGAAGACCACCAGATTGCCCTCGCGCCCTTCGCGATACGCGCCGCGCAGATCCTCGGGGGCCAAGACGATCCCGCCGCCCGCCCGCTCGCGCAGGTGCTGGCGCGGGGCGGCGGCGAACACGGTTCCCAGCAGGTGCAGGCCGGTGCCCGGCTCGGTGGTGGCGCGCACCACCCGGCCGTTGCGGGTCTGGGCCCGGGAGCGGCGACCGGGGGCGCCCTCGCCGACACCGGGCACCTCCCAGCGCGGTGGCCGGGCGGCGCCGGAAGCCGGTGTGCCCGAACGGCCTGCACCGGAATTCCCGGCACCGCGACCACCGGGACCGGTGCCGTCGGGATCGTCGTCCGGGTCCGGCTCGCCGCCGGTGGAATCGCCGTCGTGTGGATCCTCACCGGGGGGATCCTCACCGGGGGAATCATCGCCCGGCACATCGTCACCGCTGTCGCCGTCCCGGTTCTCCGGCGGGCCGGGAGGCGAATCCGGTTCGGGCGCGGGCGGTCGCGCCTGGTCGACCGCCTCGGCGGCCTCCCGCATGGCCTGTTCGAGCTGTTCCTCGCTGATCCCCGGCTCGTCGAAGGGGTCGCGGCGACGGCGGTGCGGCAACGCCAGTTCGGCGGCCACCCGCACATCCTGCTCTTCGACCGCGTCCGCGCCGCGCCAGGCGGCGTGCGCGGTGGCAGTGCGCGCCACCACCAGGTCCGCGCGCATGCCGTCGACGTCGAAACAGGCGCACAGCGCGGCGATGCGGCGCAGTTCGGCGTCATCGAGCGCGATCTGGGCCAGCCGATCGCGCGCCCGCAGAATACGTTCGGCGACATCCCGGTCGGCGGCGGCATAGCGGGCCGCGAATCCCGCCGGATCGGCCTCGTAGTCGAGCCGTCTGCGCACCACCGCCATGCGGGTGTCCACCTCGCGGGAGGCGGCCACATCGACGGTGAGGCCGAACCGGTCGAGCAGCTGCGGGCGCAGCTCGCCCTCCTCCGGGTTCATGGTCCCCACCAGCACGAACCGCGCCGGGTGCGAGTGCGACACCCCGTCGCGCTCCACGTGCACCCGGCCCATGGCGGCGGCATCGAGCAGCACGTCCACCAGATGGTCGTGCAACAGGTTCACCTCGTCCACGTACAGCACGCCGTGATGGGCGGCGGCCAGCAGACCGGGCCGGAACGCCTGCTCGCCGTCGCGCAGCACCCGCTCCAGATCCAGCGAGCCCACCACGCGGTCCTCGGTGGCGCCGACCGGCAGTTCCACCAGCCGCGCGGGCCGGGCGCCGGTCTCGTCCACCACCGGCGGCAGCAGGTTCGCCAGCGCGCGCACCACGGTCGACTTGGCGGTGCCCTTCTCGCCGCGCACCAGCACACCGCCGATACCCGGGTGCACGGCGCACAGGATCAGCGCCAGTTGCAACTGCTCCTGGCCGACCACGGCGGAGAACGGGAAACCGGCCTCCGAGCCGGTCGCGGGCACGACGTCGGCCTGCGCCGGTTCGGCGGCGGACCGTTCGGCATGGGACAAGGACATGGCCCTACCCTAGGCGGGCGCGCGCACGGTGTGACCGGCCACCCTGCGCCGACGGCCGTGGCGCTCAGCGGCTCCCGGGCGGCGACGGGGGCGGCGGATGGGCGTCGCGGTCGTCGACGCGCCAACCGGGCCCGAGAAAGAACTCCGCGTAGGCGACGGGCAGCGCGTCCCGCTCCCGGACGATGGTCAGCAGCTCGGCGTACCAGGCCACGTAGGCGGGGTCGGGCTCACGCGACGGCAGCACCGGCAGAGTCTCGAGAATCAGCGCGGCCACCCGCTCGGCGGGCCACGAGGCCGTCACCGCGGCGCCCGCGAAGGCCGGGCCCGCCGCCGAGGTGTAGTGCAGCACCGACTTCCACGCGGTCTCCTCGTACCCGCGGGTCAGCGCGTGGATGGCAGCGGCCTCGCCGACCGCGAGCCGCCAGCTCGTCCCCGACGGACTCACGCCGGGCAGCACGCGCACCCGGTGGAAGCCGAGCCGGTGCAGGGCCGCGACGCCGTCGAGCAGCCGCAGTGGGATCCGGTGGTAGCACCTGCGCCGGGCGGCGGCCGCGGCGGCGGCTCCGTAGGCGACGAGCAGGATCTCCTCGAGCGTGGTGGGGGTGCTCGCGAGCGTGTCCACCGCGACCTCGACCGCCTCCTCCAGCGGCCGGCCGAAGGCACCCGCTCCGATCAGCGGGAAAGCCGCCGAGCGGGCGCCGAGTTCTCCCGCGACCCGCAGCGCACGCCGGTAGCAGGTCTCCAGCAGCAGTCGATCCCCCGGCCGACCCGCATGTCTCGGGCCGACGGCGTGGACGAGCCAGGTGGCGGGCAGATCGCCCGCCGAGGTCCACCCGGCATCGCCCGGGCACAGGCCCGAGGGATAGCGGGTCAGGCTTTCGCGGCGCACCGCCGGGCCGGCGACCCGGTGGATGGCGCCGTCCACCCCGCCGCCGTCCCCGCGCAGAGACGGGGGCGCGGCGGTGACGATCACATCCGCCGCGACGGTGGTGATGTCGCCGTCGACGATCGTCAGGTCCGCCGGTGTGCCCGCCGCGTCCATGACTGTCCTTTCGCGGCGTACCGCACGACGGCGGGCCGCCCCCGCCGGGAGCGGCCCGCTCCGGTGGCCGGGTCAGCCCCGGCGCATGGGCACGTGCTCGATGCCGTCCTCGACGAACACCTCGCCGTCGGGCTCGAAGCCGTGCTTTGCGTACATGTCGACCAGGTAGGTCTGGGCGTTGAGCCGCACCGTCGACTCCCCCGCCTCGGCCAGCGCGGCCTGGAGCAGGCGGGTGGTGTAGCCGTGCCCGCGCGCGGGCACGGCGGTACAGAGGCGACCGATGCGGAAGGACTTCACGCCGTCCTCGTGCTCCTCGAGCAGGCGCAGCGTGCAGATGACCTCACCCTCGTCGTCGAGCCAGAAATGGCGCGTCTCCGGCAACAGGTCGAGCCCGTCGAGTTCCGGGTACGCGCACTTCTGTTCGACGACGAAGACTTCCACGCGAAGCTTCAACAGCTGGTACAGGGTGGCGGTGTCCAGATCCGCGGCCCAGGAACGCTTGAGCACAACCGTTGACATCATCGCGCTTTGCTATCACACCTCAGGCGCCGGGCGCGACCCCCACCGGCTGCGGCGTGTTCGCGGCGTGGGACGCGGTCGAGGACTCCGAGAGCCGAAGGGCCTTGTTGGTCCAATTCCAGACTTCGTGGAACAGGGCCTTGTCCTCCGAGAGCTTCACCCCGAGCGAGGGGATCATCTCGCGCAGCCGCGGGGTCCAGTCGGCGTACTCGCGCGGGAAGCACTTCTGCAGCACGTCGAGCATGGCGGTGACGCAGGTCGAGGCTCCCGGCGAGGCGCCGAGCAGGCCGGCGATGCTGCCGTCGCCCGCCGCGATGACCGCGGTGCCCAGCTCGAGCACGCCGCCGACGCCCTTGCGGCGGATGATCTGCACGCGCTGACCGGCGGTGATCAGCTCCCAGTCGTTGCCGTGCGCGCGCGGGACGAACTCCTCCAGGGTGACCACGCGACCCGACTGCGACTTGAGCAGCTCGGAGACCAGGTACTTCACCAGCGACAGCTCGGTGACGCCGACGCCGAGCATCGGGGTCAGGTTGCTCGCCCGGATCGACTTGAACAGGTCGGCGTTGCTGCCGTCCTTGAGGAACTTCGGGGTCCAGCCCGCGTACGGGCCGAACAACAGGCCGGGCTTGCCGTTGATGACGCGGGTGTCCAGGTGCGGGACCGACATCGGCGGCGCGCCGACGGCGGCCTTGCCGTACACCTTGGCCTCGTGCTTGTCGATCAGCGCCGGGTTGGTGCAGCGCAGGAACTGGCCGCTGACCGGGAAGCCGGCGAAGCCCTTGATCTCCTTGATGCCGGCCTTCTGCAGCAGCGGCAGCGCGCCGCCGCCCGCGCCGACGAAGACGAACTTGGCCTGCACGGTGCGGGTCTGGCGGGTGCGCCGGTTGCGCACGGTGACCTTCCAGCTGCCGTCGCGCTGCTTGGTCAGGTTGCGCACCTCGTGGCCGAAGGCCAGGTCGGCGCCCACCGACCCCAGGTAGCCGAGCAGTTCCTTGGTCAGCGAGCCGAAGTCGATGTCGGTGCCGCCGTCGGTCCAGTTCAGCGCGACCGGCTCGGAGAAGTCACGCCCCCTGGCCATCAGCGGCAGGCGGCGGGCGAACTCGTCGGGGCTGTCGATGAACTCCATGCCCTCGAACAACGGATGCGGGGCCAGCGCGTCGTAGCGCCTGCGCAGATACTGCACGTCGTCGGCGCCGTGCACGAAGCTGACGTGCGGGATGGGGTTGATGAACCGCGACGGGTCGCCGAGGATGCCGTTCTCGGTGGCGTAGGCCCAGAACTGCCGCGAGACCTGGAAACGCTCGTTGATATCGATGGCCTTGGTCACATCGACGGAGCCGTCCGGCTTCTGCGGGCTGTAGTTGAGTTCGCACAGCGCCGAGTGACCGGTGCCCGCGTTGTTCCACGGGTCGCTGCTCTCCGCGGCGGCGGCGTCGAGGCGCTCGAACAGCGAGATCGACCACTCCGGCTGTAGCCGGCTGATGAGGGCACCGAGGGTGGCACTCATGATTCCGGCGCCGATGAGCACCACATCGGTCTTTTCAGTCATGGCAGCGTTCGGCACGGCTTGATCGACTTCCTTGTCACTTCTGGTGGCACGGCCGCGGGGTGGCCTGCCTTGGTTGTAGCGAGCCTGGCGTGACTCGGCGGAAAGAGGTTACCCGCCGTTCACCTGTACCCGATTGTGCACCTCATACCCTCGGATTCAGGCAACGGGACCTTCGAATGTGATAAATATTCCTCTCCCGTGGCTGGTCGCGGCGGGTCTGTTTTCACTTCCCTCGCTGGCTTAGATTGGTGGACGTGACCGATCGAAACGCAGCGGGCGTGTCCGACATCACCGAGGTGAATTCCGTCTCGCGGAAAGGCACGGCCCAGTGGCGGCCCGACGTGCTCGGTGACGGCTACCAGCAGCACACCATCGACCTCGGCCCCGACCCCGACGGTGAGGGCGAGATCGTGGCCACCCTGGTCCGGCACCTGCCCGACGCGGGCACCGAGACCGAGCAGACGGCCGACACCGCCGTGCTGTACGTGCACGGTTTCACCGACTACTTCTTCCAGCGCCACCTCGCCGAGCACTTCGCCGCGCGCGGGCACCGCTTCTACGCGCTCGACCTGCGCAAGTGCGGGCGCTCGCTACGTGCGGGGCAGAGCGCGCACTACGTGACCGACCTGGCTTTCTACGACGCCGAACTCGATGAGGCGCTGCGGCTGGTCAGGGCCGAGACCGGCGGGGCGAAGGTGCTGCTGGTGGCGCACTCCACCGGCGGGCTGATCGTGCCGCTGTGGCTGGACCGGCTCAATCGCGCGCGCGGGGTGGCCGAGGCGGGCATCATCGGCCTGGTCCTCAACAGCCCGTGGTTCGACCTGCAGGGGCCGTCCTACTACCGGACCATCGGCACCCCCCTGATCGAATCGCTCGGCCGGCTGCGCGCGACCTCCCGGTTGCCCGGCGGCGGCATCAGCACCTACGGCGAGAGCCTGCACCGCTCGGTCGCCGGTGAATGGGACTACAACCTGGACTGGAAGCCGCTGTCGGGGGCGCCGGTGCGCTTCGGCTGGCTGCGCGCGATCCGGCGCGGTCACTTCCGGCTGCACCAGGGCCTCGACGTGGGGGTGCCCGCGCTGATCCTGCGCTCGAAGCTGACGAAATTCCTGCGCAAGTACGGCCCGGCCGCCGATGTGGCCGACACGGTGCTCGACGTCAAGCAGATCCAGCGCTGGTCGGGTTGCCTGGGTGATCGCACGAACATCGTGCCGATCGACGGCGCCCGCCACGACGTGTTCCTGTCGTCGGAACAGCCGAGGGCCAAGGCCTTCGCCGAGCTGGACCACTGGCTGGACTGGCTGGAGCAGTACCGGCGTTCCGAGCAGGACGAACTCGCCGAACGCTGAGACCACTCGCCCCGCAGGCGGCAGAGCGCGGACTCACCAGAGACTGGTGCGCAGCACGATCTCGGTGGCCAGCTCGTGCGCGGCTTCGGCGGCCACGTCGTCGGCCTCGACCTCGACCAGGCGGAACTCGCCGTAGACGTGGCGCCCCGACGCCTCGGCCGCGGCCCGGTCCAGGCCCTTGGTGACCAGCACGGTCACCGGCAGTTCCAGCGGACGGCAGTCCGGGTCGGCAGGTGCGCCGCCCGGTCCGGGCACGGCCGGGTGCGGGCGGTCGGCGACCACCATGCTGATGTAGCGGCCGAACGGACCGGCACAGGTCCGCCAGGCCAGCTCGGCGCCCGCGCCGCGACCGGCCACGTGCGCGTAGGGCACGCCGAGCTCGTCCAGCAGGGCGGGCACGTCGGCCGGAGTCAGCCCCTCGACCGATTCGACGGCGAGAGTGCGCAGGTCGGAGGTGGTGAGCCGGGCGACGACCTCGTCGTAGGCGTCGGCCGGGTCGCCCGCGTCGGGCAGCAGCAGCACGGTGTGGCGGGTGTGCGGGCCGTCGACACGGACCGTGACGGTCCGCTCACCCAGCGTGATCCGGCGGGACTCCATGTCGGCACGGTACACCGCCGCGGCGGGCACGGGGCGGCCCGAGCGCCGGACGATCAGGCCCGGCCGACCGTCAGCACGGGCAGCCCCGGGGGAACACCGCCGGTCAGGATCGCCTCGAACGCGTCCTGGTCGAGATGGCGTTCCACGAGGTCGGCCAGCAGGTCGAGCTGGCCGGCGCGGACCGCGGCCACCGAGGTGCCCGGCGCGGGCACGAAGCCACGCCGCCCGGCGCGTTCGGCCACCTCGGCCAGCCAGGCGCGGCGGAACTCGTCGCTCTCCAGCAGCCCGTGCACATGGGTGCCCCAGGCCGCGCCCGCCACCGAGCCCTCCGGCGCGCCGTCCAGTTCCAGCCAGCCCGGATCGCCGGTGCGGGTCACCCGGCCGTGGTGGATCTCGTAGCCGTGCCAGGCAGTGGCCGAACGCCGATCCTTCCCCTCGACCCGGCGCAGCAGCTTCGGCTCGGCGAACTCGATGTCCAGGTCGAACACGCCCAATCCCGCGACCTCGCCCGCGCCCGATTCCACCCCGTCCACGACGCGCCTGCCCAGCATCTGGTAACCGCCGCAGACCGCCAGCACCGGCCGCCCGCGCGCCACCCGCTGCCGCAGCGCGTCGGCGATGCCGGTGCGACGCAGCCACGCCAGATCCGAGACGGTGGACTTGCTGCCCGGCACCACCACCAGATCGGCATCGGCCAGACGGGACGGCTCGCCCACCCAGCGCACCGCCACACCGGGCTCGCAGGCCAGCGCCTCCACATCGGTGGAATTGGAGATGCGCGGCAGCCGCACCGCCGCGACGGTCAGCCATTCCTCGCCGATCGGGGGCCGGGGACGGCCGACCGGGGCGTCGGCGACAGTGCCGAGCGAGTCCTCGGCGTCGAGCCACAGGTCCTCGGCGAAAGGCAGCACGCCGAGGGTCGGCCTGCCGGTCAGCGCCCTCAGCTGCTCCAGGCCCGGCCGCAGCAACTCGACGTCGCCGCGGAACTTGTTGACCACGAACCCCGCGATCAGGCGCTGGTCCTCCGGTTCGAGCACCGCCACGGTGCCGAACAGGTGCGCCAGCACCCCGCCGCGGTCGATGTCGCCGACCACCAGCACCGGCAGATCCGCCGCCCGCGCCAATCCCATGTTCGCCACATCGCTCGCGCGCAGATTGATCTCGGCGGGCGAGCCGGCGCCCTCGCAGATCACCACGTCGAATTCCGCGCGCAGCGAGGCCAACTCGTCGGCGACCAGCTGCCGCAGCGCGGTGCGGTGCCGGAAGTAGTCGGCCGCGCCGACGGTGTCGACCGCGCGACCGCGCACCACCAGCTGGGACCGCCGGTCGCTGCCCGGCTTGAGCAGGATCGGGTTGAAGCGCACGCTGGGTTCCAGCCCGCAGGCGCGCGCCTGCAACGCCTGGGCGCGGCCGATCTCTCCGCCGTCGAGGGTGACGACCGAGTTGTTCGACATGTTCTGCGCCTTGAACGGCGCCACCCGCACCCCGCGCCTGGCCAGCATGCGGCACAGCCCGGCCACCACCACGCTCTTGCCCGCGTCGGAGGTGGTGCCCGCGACCAGCAGCGCACCCCTCGTCGCGGCGCCGTTCGCCCGGCTCACCGCCGCACCACCTCGTCGAGGGCGGGCGTCACGGCAGGGTGAGGACTTCCGCGCCCGTCTCGGTGACGACGAGGGTGTGCTCGAACTGCGCGGTCCACTTGCGGTCCTTGGTGACCACGGTCCAGCCGTCGTCCCAGATCTCGTAGTCGATGCCGCCGAGGTTGATCATCGGCTCGATG
>Ga0079224_100016519_pt1 | contig 10376 bp, 8 predicted proteins | sample Stecom2015_FD_80414 | JGI IMG/M metagenome (GOLD analysis project Ga0079224, IMG submission 80414) | Agricultural soil microbial communities from Utah to study Nitrogen management - Steer compost 2015 | ecosystem: Environmental > Terrestrial > Soil > Agricultural land | place: USA: Utah...
GCGGGCGAGGTGTTCAACATCGGCTCGGCAGAAGAAGTGACGATCGAGCAGTTGGCGCGGGCCGTCCTGGCGCGGACCGGCAGCGACTCGCCAATCGAGTTTATCCCCTACGAGCAGGCGTACGAGGCGGGTTTTGAGGACATGCGCCGCCGCGTGCCGGACACGCGCAAAATCCGCAAAGCAGTCGATTGGGAAGCAACCACCGCGCTAACTGAAACCATCGACCAGATCATTACGTATTTCCAGGTAGAAGACCAACGGGCGCGGGCAAAAGCGGAAAATTAGCACGCCGCCCGAAGCGAAGCCTTCTCAGCCTGGAGAAACGCATGTCGACCACCTTGAAGACGCGGCATCTTCGCAAGTATTTCGGCGAAGTCCATGCCGTCGAAGATGTGTCGCTGGACATCGACGCCGGCGAAGTGTTTGGTTTTCTCGGCCCTAATGGCGCAGGGAAGACCACGACCATCGGGATGATGCTCGGCCTGATCTACCCGACCGCTGGGGAAATCGAGATCTTCGGCCAGCCGGTCACGCCCAGCCAGACAGCGCCTCTGCAGCGCGTCGGCGCGCTGGTCGGCGCGCAGCCCTCGCTGATCCCCTACCTGAGTGCGCGCGACAACATCCAGATCATTGCTGACCTGCACCCCGGCGTGACGAGCGCCCGCATCGACGAGGTGCTGGAGCTGGTCAAGCTGACCGACGCCGCCAAGCGCAAAGCCGGCAAGTTCTCGACCGGCATGAAGCAGCGCCTGGGGCTGGCGATGGCCCTGGTGCACCGGCCCGAGCTGCTGATCCTGGACGAGCCCACCAACGGCATGGACCCGGCGGGGATGCGCGAAGTGCGCAATCTGCTGCGCGCGCTGGCCGAGAACGGAACCACCATCTTCCTCAGCAGCCATCTGCTGCACGAAGTCGAGCAGATCTGCGACCGCGTCGCGGTGCTAAATCACGGGGCGATTGTGGCGCAAGGCCGCGTCAGCGAGTTGCTGTCCGGGGGCACAGCGGTCCGCGTGCGCGTCAGCAATCCGCAGGAAGCCGCCACCCTGCTCCGCCAACTGCCGGGCGTAGAGGCGGTCGAGCCGAACGGCGTGTATGTGACCGTCACCGGCTGCGACAGCCAGACCGTCGTCGCGCACCTGGCGCAGCACGGCATCATCCCGTCCGAGGTCATCACCCCGCAGAATGACCTCGAAAGCCTCTTCATGCAGTTGACGCAAGAAGCCAGCTAGACCGGCGAAAGGATCGCAATCGAATGTTCGCACCGATGGTGAAAACCGAGTTCAAGAAGCTGGCGCGTCGCAAGCTGCTATGGATCGAGATGATCGTGCTGGGCGGCCTGATCGTGATGTTCTTCGGGTCGCTGTTCGCGCTGCATGAGAGCGGCCTACTCACTGAAGATACTTCTGAGGTCAGCGACGTGATCGCCTGGCCGGACGGCCTGATCACTGCGCTGGGCTTCGCGTCGGGTCAGGGCCTGGGCGGCTTGCTCGTCGTGATCCTGGTCAGCGTAGTCGTCGCGCAGGAGTATGACTGGGGAACGATCGGGCTCTGGCTGCACCAGGGGATCAGCCGCCGGACCGTGCTGGCAGCCAAGTTCGCCGTGCTGCTCGTGGCAGCCGTGCTGCTGACGCTCGCGCCGCTGGTGATCGGGGGCCTCTTCTCAGCAGCGATCACGCCGTCAATCGTGGGCGAGCTTGATCTCTCCCAGGCAAACTTTGGCGAACTCGTCCTCAGCGTTCTGCGCACAGCTTATTCGCTGGTGCCTTACATCGCGCTGACCTTCCTGTTCGCCGTTCTGACGCGCTCGATGGCCTTCAGCATTGGCGTCGGCGTGGGCTACGCGCTGGTGATCGAGGGCGTGGTCTCACAGTTGATGATCCTGGTCGGCGGCCTGCCCGAGAAGATCGCGATGTGGCTGCCCGGCTTGATGGCCGGGTCGCTCAGCGAACTAAACCAGCAAATTGTGCTCTCGGCGAATGGCGAAGAGAGAGAGTTCATCGTGGAGTATCTTGACCCGAACCTCGCGGCGGTAGGGATCGCGGTCTACACGGTGATCTTCCTTGGTCTGGCGTTCTGGCGCTTCCAAAAGCAGGACATCTCGGGCTAGCCGCCTGTGCCCACGCGCAAAACGCCCGCCTCTAGTCGAGACGGGCGTTTTACATTTGTTTCAGTCTCCGAGCGCGAAACAGCCAGTCTGCCAGAAGGACGGATACTCATAGTGCGGCAGGCCGTAATAGTCCTCGACGATGCGCGCGACAATCGGCGAGGAGACCTCGGACCCCTCGCACGAGTTCTCCACCACGACCGCGATCGCGATCTCCGGGTCGTCCTGCGGGGCAAACGCCGCGAACCACGCGCCGGGCTTTTGCCCCACACCGCCGCTCTGCGCCGTGCCGGTCTTGCCGCATACCACCACGTCCGTCTCGTGGAACTCGTACCAGTCGTGGTAGATGTAGCGCGCTGTGCCGTTCGGGTCGAGCGTAACATTGCACATCGCCTGCTGGATCAGTTCGAACAGCGACGGATCGAAATCGAGCGTCTCGACCGCTTCCGGCGCAGACTCGTACACCGGCGTCTGCCCGATCAACTGCACTTTCTGCACAAATTCCGGCTTCCAGACCTGCCCGCCATTCGCCAGCGCCGCGACCATCCGCGCGATCTGCAGCGGCGTGACCAGCGTTTCGCCCTGACCGATCACCAGGTTGTACATATCGGCGGGGGTCCAGTGGCGGCCCTGCAAGCGCAGCACGATCGCGTCGTTGGAGATCTGGCCCGCCGCTTCCGGCAGAACAGTCTGCCCGGTCGGCACGCCGAGGCCCATGCGATGCGCGTACTGCTCGATCAGCGTGTAATCGACCGCCTGGACGTTCTTGCCAAGCTGCCAGAAATATGGGTTGCACGAATAGGTGATCGCCCAGGGCGCCGTGACCCAGCCGTGACCGGTCGGCAGCCAGTCATAGCGGACCGGCAGCCAGTCGTCGTCGCTGGACCAGCGCCCGGAACACGTCCAGCCGGTGTTGGCGTTGTAGATACCGCTGTCGAGCGCCGTCGTCAGCGACACTAACTTGAAGACCGAGCCGGGCGGCAGCGCCGCCGAGGTCGCGCGGTTCAGCAGAGGCGTGCGCGGGTCATTTTGCAGCGCCGCGATCTCCGCCTCGCGGTCAGCGAGCGCGACATCCGGGTTGAAGACGCTCGGGTCAAACCACGGGTAGCTCACCATCGCCAGGATATCGCCGGTCTTCACGTCCATCACGACCGCTGCCGCGCCGGGCGAGGTCTGCGCCCAGGTTGGCCCGGCGGCGGCGTAAGCATCCGCGAGCGCCTCTTGCACCGCGGCCTGAAACTCCGCGTCAATCGTCAGGTAGACGCTCTGCCCGGCCTGCGGCGCGACCTCGGCTAGCACGCGGCGCACCGCGCCATCTGGCCCGACGATCCGCAGCGTGCCGCCCATCTGCCCGGCGAGGTATTCCTCATACGCCGCTTCGATTCCGTCTTGCCCGACGATCGCGTCCGACGGATAGCCGCGCTGCGCGTACTCCGTCGCCTGATCGGGACGGATCGGCCCGACATAGCCCACCACGTGCGGCGCCAGCACGCCCAGATAGCGCCGCGTCGCGCGGGTGCGCGTGTCACGGTCGTCGTCGCCAATCGCGCACGCCTGGAGCAGCGTCTGCTCCTCGGCCAGATACGTCTCCGGCGTGACCTCGCCCACCGGGAACAGCACCTCGTTCCCGAAGCGGTCGAAAAGCGCGCGCAACTCAATCGAGTCTTTCGCCAGGATGCGCGCAAGTTGGTCGATGCAGGCTGTCAGATCGGACACGTCACGCTTGACGACGCGCAACTCGACCGCGCGCCCATTCTGATCGGCGAGCACCTCCCCATTGCGGTCGTAGATGTTGGCGCGCCCCGGTTGGAGCCGCACCCATTCCAGCCGCGCACCGCCGGTCAGCTCTGGAAACAAATCGCCTTCGGACCACGCGACGCGCCAGCCTTCGTCCGTCTCCACCAGGCGCAACGTCCGCTCGTAGTCGTCAATCGGGCCGAAGAACTCGGTCGTGAAATGCGCGTCATAGAGGACGGTCGCGATCGTGTCCTGGCGCAGCGCGTTGGTAGTGCTGGTTTCGACCGCCTGTAGCGTCATCGTCTCAACGGCGCGCGCGTACACCGCGCTGAACGCGTCCTCAGCGTAAGCGTCGCGGCTGTTGGGGCTGATCAGCCCGTACATCGTCGGATAGTCACCGTCAGACCACGCGCGCAGAAACGTCTCGGCGACCTGCACCGCTTCTTCTAGCGAGCCGCTGACCGCCGCCGCGGGCGCGTCCCCCTGGCGCACCGCTTCGGTCAGCGCCGCGTCGCCGCCGCACCCGGCCAGCATCAGCAGGGCGAGGGCGAGCGCGAAGATCGAAAGCGACCGTTTTGAAGACATTTCAGCACTCAACACCAATTACGAGCTGCTCGCGGTTAGCCGTTAGTGAGTAGCGGAACGAGCCGGAAACTCTCCGCGAGCCGCTAATAGCTGGTCTTCATTATAGGCAGCGGATGGGCTTGGGGCGAACGCGCGGCCCGGTGCGCTACTCGCCCAGCGGAATGCAACCGTCGATCCACAGGTCCGGCCACGACGAGCGCGGCATCCGGTAGTAATCCTCGATGATGGCGCGCGTGATCGGCGCGGCGACCTCGGAACCTTCGCACGAGTTCTCAACGATCACCGCGATCGCGATCTCCGGGTCGTCATGCGGCGCGTAGGCCACGAACCACGCGTTGGGCGGCGTGTCTTCGCCGCCGGTCTGCGCGGTGCCGGTTTTGCCGCAGATGATCAGATCGGTGTTCTGCCACTCGTACCACTCTTCGAAGATGAAGCGTGCCGTCCCGTCCTCGGCGAGGGTTACCTGGCACATCGACTCGCGGAGCGCCTCGAACACATCTTCGCCATAGTTCAACTGCCGCTCTGCCTGCGGCTCAGCGACATACGTGGGCTGGCCACCGGGCGGCTGCACCTTTTGCACAAAGTTTGGCGCCCACATCGTCCCATTGCTGGCGATCGCAGCCGTCATGCGAACCATCTGCATCGGCGTGACGACCAGATCGCCCTGTCCAATCGCGATGTTGATCGTGTCACCGAACTGCCAACCGCTGCCATCTGTGCGCCGGTATGTGGAAGGGTCCGGGATCGATCCAAGCTGCTCCGGCAGCAAAGTCTGTCCGGTGGGGACGCCCAGCCCCATCTCCTTCGCGTGCTGGGTGATGATCGCTGGATCGACCTGATGGATCTCCGCGCCAATTTCCCAGAAGTAAGGGTCGCACGAATACGTCAGCGCCTCGGTGAGGGTGATCGTCCCGTGACTCTCGGGGTAGGTCCAATCCGTCCGCTGGTCCAGCACGTCCGACGGGTGTGACCACGTTCCCTCACAGGTGTACGTCTGATCTGACGTGAAAATGTCCTCGTCCAACGCAGCGGCCATCGTCACCATCTTGAACGCGGACGCAGGTGAGTACTGCCCCTGCAAGGCGCGATTTAGCATCGGGCGGCGCGGGTCGTTGCGCAGCGCAGCGATCGCTCCCGCCGGGTCATCTGATGCCGCGTTCGGGCTGAACAGCCCTGGCTCGTAGGACGGGTAGCTCGCCATCGCCAGGATGTCGCCCGTTTTCACATCCATCACGATCGCCGCCGCACCCGGTGAATCTGGCGCCCAGGTCGGCCCCGCGATGTTGTATGCTTGTCGCAAAATTTCCTGCACGCCTGCCTGCAGGCGGCGGTCAATCGTCAGGTAGACATCCTGCCCCGGCTCGGACGGCACCTCGGCGATCTTGCGAATGAGCTCGCCGGTCGCCGCGGTGATCACAAGCTGCCCGCCGAGCTTGCCGGTCAGTTCCGCTTCATACGCGGCCTCGATCCCTTCCTGGCCGACCAGCGCGTCCGGCGCGTATCCTCGCGCCGTGTAATCGTCGATCTGGTCCTGACGGATCTGCCCGACGTACCCGACCAGGTGCGGCGCCAGCTCGTTGTAGTAGCGCCGCCCGGTGCGGATCGCTGTGTCAATCGCTTCATTGCCGATGTCACACACATTCAGCAGCGCGGACTGATTCGCCTGGAAGATGTCTTCATCCAGCTCGCCAACCGTGAAGATCGTGTCGGGATTGTAGCGGGCGAACAAAGCCACCATATCGGCTTTTTCGCGCCGCAACAGGCGGGCAAGCAGCGTTTGGCAGTCATCCACATTCGCCATTTTGTCCTGCGAGACACGCATCAGCACCGAGCGACCGCCTTCTTGCACCAACACCTCGCCGTTGCGGTCGTAGATGTTGCCGCGCCCCGGCGAGCTTGAACGGCGCTCTAACCGGGCGCCTGCGGTTAGCCGGTCGAAGATATCCATGCGCGACCACGCGATCCGCCAGCCGTCCGGCGTCGTTACCAATCGGATGGTGCGGCCTGTGTCCGCGATTTCGCCGAAGAACCCCGTCTCGAAGGTCACGTCATAGTGAATGATCGCGGTTGTGCCCTGCTGCTCGGCGGTGGTGATCGTTGCGCTCAGAGTGTCGAGCGCCATCTGGGTCGCCGCGTTCTGGTATTCAGTTGCAAACTGGTCTGACGTGAACATCTCGCGGCTCTTGGCGCTTAGCTGATCGTACATCGCGGCGAAATCGTTCTCGGCCCAGCGCTCGAAGAAGGTCCGGGCCGCGCTCTCCGCCGCGCCCAGAGAGAGGTCAGGCCCCGTGTCCAGGCTCAGCGCGTCGGGCGCGCCGCCTGGCGCGTTGAGATCGCACGCCGCGAGCAGAACGCTACTCAGCACCAGCAGCGCGGCGATCATCTTGATTCTGTGTTGCACACGATCAGTCAAACGCTTCATAGTTCCAACATCACCTCGAAAGCCAGCAATGAGCGGCTAGCCACAAGCAGAAGGACACGGGCGAAGCTCGCTCCGCGCCCGATTGGTGGGCGGCTTTACGATGCTCTTTGCTGCTTTTCGCTGACAAATAAAGGGCCAAGCCTCGGCGCCACCGGCCCGCGCTTGCCCCCTGAGAATCGATCGCTTGTCATCGGCCACATCGCGTCGGTTGAAGCCGCCCATCTTCCACCCCTCACCGCCAATTTACGGGGGAGTCCGTCCTGTTCGGCTCCTTCCCTGGTTCTGGGGAAAGGAACCGACCGCAGGTCGGAAGGATGGGGGCCAAAATCAACTCGCCCAAGCTTATTACAGCCTGCCGGACAGAATCGCATCCGCGATGTCGCAGTCGTTGCTGGCAAAGTCCTGGCACGCGCCCGGCACGCTCACCGGCGGCGCGAACCCTAGCTTGCGCAGCCCGCGCTCCAGATAGCACAGCGGCAGCCCGACCACGTTCGAGAAACACCCGCGCGCTTCAGCCGGATGAAACGCTGTGTTCTGGATGGCGTAGCCGCCCGCCTTATCGAACGGATCGCCGCTGGCGATGTACGCCTCGATCTCGTCGTCGGAATACTCCCGCATCCAGACGTCGGTCGTCGCGACCTCAGTCACGCTCTGCCCCGTCACCGAGTCGATCAGCGTCAGCGCGGTGATCACCTGGTGCGTGCGCCCGCGCAGCCTCAGCAGCATCGCGCGCGCGTCTTGCGCGTCTACCGGCTTGCCGAGAATCTCGTCACCGTCCGCCACGGTCGTATCTGCGGCCAGCACCACCGCGCCCGAAACACGCGCCGCAGGCAGCGCGGCAGCGGCCTTTTCCTGGCTGAGGCGGATGGTGTAGGCGCGGGCAGGCTCGCCCGGCTGGACGGTTTCATCCACGTCCGTCGGGGCGATCGCAAACCGCAGCCCCAGCAGCCCCAGCAACTCGCGCCGGCGCGGCGAGGCTGACGCCAAGAGAATAGTCGGGTTCGATTGGCTCGTCAAGGAATCATCCTGGCTGTACGCTGACTCTAGAATGTGTTGCGCTTGCGCTGGGTGACTCCCCCATCCCCCGGCCCCGTGCCCCCAAAATGAGGGAAGGGGAGCAGCTTGTCCGCCTGGTGATTTTCCTTCCCTCCTTGTGGGGGAAGGAACCGATCGCAGGTCGGGAGGATGGGGGGTGATTGGCAACCGGGCACCTTGCGTGCATAGCTCCCTCAGTACACCGACTGTGTGCGATTCTGAAACATCAAGCCAAAACCGCGCCGCGTCACCAGATAGTCATGCGCGGGATCGGCGTCTTGCAGGCGCTTGCGCAGGCGGCTCACCAGCGCGTCGAGCGTCTGATCCGCGACCGTCTCGTCCGGCCCCCAGATCGCCTCGACAATCTGCTCCCGCGTGACGATCCGCCCGGCGTTTTCAACCAGCAGCGCCAGCAGCGTGAACTGGTGCGGGCTGAGCGGCGGATCGAGCACCTGCCCGCCAACAGTCACCGTCGCCGCATCCGGGTTGATCTCGAGGCCGGGTGGCGGAATCTGCACCGGGTCGATCTGCATGGTCGTCACCGGATCGTCAAACACCACGCTGAAGCTCTCGCCAAAATGGATCACATCCCCGGCGCGCAGGCGGCGCGGCTGGCCGGGCAGCATCCGCTGGCCGTTGACGTACGTCCCATTCGTGCTGCCGAGGTCTTCCAGATACAGGTTGAGGTGATCGCTGTCAAGCTTCGCGTGCAAGCGCGAGACATCGCTCGCATCCAGCACCAGATCGCACTCGCGCGCCCGCCCGATGGTAAAGGGGAACGTCACCAGGTCGATCGCGCGTCCCGAACGCTCCCCGTCATGAATGAGAAATCGTTGTACGCTTGGCATCGCAAACCCCCGTTTCGCGTCGCTCACAGCCTCAGTATCGACCGGACGCGCGCCGGGTCCTTGTCGCGCTCTGTGCGGCCACCCCACGCGCGCCTGACGCCCGCCTTATGCGTCGCCGTCGTCCTCGTCCGAGCTTTCGTCAGCGTACGCGGGCAGATCGCTCGCGTTCTGGCCGACACGCGCCTCAAACCGGGCCAGCGCGTCCTGCAGGCGCTGCTGGCGCAGGCTGTTGGTCAGGTCGCCGCGCGTCCGTTCCAGCACGCCGCGCAGTTGGTCGATCCGCCGCCGCAGCCCGCCGGTGATCGCGTCGTGAAAATCGAACGAGATCAGCGTGTCGTAGATCTGGTCCATCTCTTCGAGCAGGCGCACCGCTTCGTCGGAATGCCCCTTGCGGATAATGTCCAGAATCTGCCGCCGCAGCTCGCTCGCCGCTTCCGCCAGCCCATTGAGATACGTTGACGGCTCGATGTTCAGCGCGTCAGGCAGAGGGAGGCTTTCGCCACGCACCAGCGCGTACGTCGCAAAGGCTTCCCCCAGCTCTTTGAGCGCGTCTTGCGTGTAGCCGGTGTGATACAGATCAGGATACTCCACCACGGCCTGGCGCATCTCCTCGGCGGCCTGGCGCGCAGTCTCAAGACGTTCGCGTGCGGTGTCCCACTCGCGGCGATGCACCGCGCGGATCGCGTTCGCGCAGTGGCCGATCACCGTGCGCGACTGGGCGATCGCAGCATCACGCGCGGCGCTTTTCGCCTCGAAAAGCTGGCGCGTCTGCTCGATCATGGCGTCAAACTGGTCACGATCACTCATTGTCGGGCGTCCCTTCGGGCGGAGACTCGTCGCCATCCGAGCGGATCGAGTTAAACAACCGGTCAGCGAGCGATGGCGGGCGCTCGGGCACTTCAATCTCGCCGTGTTGCGCCTCATAGCGCGTGATGTTCTCTTGCAGTGCGCGCAGCAGCATCTTAGCGTTGGCGGGCGCCAGCACGATCCGCGTGCGGACGCGCGCCTTCGGCGTGTTCGGCAGAAACTGCGCAAAGTCGAGGAAGAACTCCCACGGCGAATGGGTGATGATTGCGAAGTTGGCGTAGGACGCCGCCAGGTCCGCCGGAATCTCGACATTCAACCGGCGCGGCTTCGGTTTAGCAGGCTCAGGCATAAGTACTCCCCTTGCTGATCAAACGAACAGGCCGCCGCTGGTGGGCGGGCATAGGGAGATTGTACCGCAAAGGGAGCAATGAGCAGTTAGCGATTAGCGGTTAGCAAGAGCAAAGAGCAGCGCGAGCAGATGGCTCTGTTCTGCGCTGCTCCTGGCTGTCACTAGGTGTCGTTCGCCAGAATGTGTTATGCGCTTGCGCTGGTGTAATCCCGACATCCCCTGCGCCCATGCCCCGTGAAGATGGAGAGTCCGCCCCGGTTCTTTTCCTTCCCTCGTTCTGGGGAAGGAACCGAGCGACGCTCGGAAGGATGGGAAGATGAGCCGAAAACCAGCCAGCGAAAGCCATCACGCCGTCTAGAACGGCAGATCGTCGACCTGCTGGTTGCCGTAATACTCGCCGCTCTCCTCGGTACGGTCGCCACGGCTGCCGAGGAACTGGACGTTCTGCGCGGTAAGCTCCAGCGAAGCGCGCGCTTCGCCGTCCTGCCC
>Ga0079224_100016521_pt1 | contig 10375 bp, 5 predicted proteins | sample Stecom2015_FD_80414 | JGI IMG/M metagenome (GOLD analysis project Ga0079224, IMG submission 80414) | Agricultural soil microbial communities from Utah to study Nitrogen management - Steer compost 2015 | ecosystem: Environmental > Terrestrial > Soil > Agricultural land | place: USA: Utah...
AGCATGGACCTGGAGCGGGAACGCGGCATCACCATCAAGAGCCACGCCATCCAAATGGAATACAACTACAAGGGGGAACAATACATCCTAAATCTGATAGACACTCCGGGCCACGTGGATTTTTCCTATGAGGTATCCCGGTCCATAGCCGCCTGTGAAGGGGCCCTTTTGGTGGTGGACGCCGCACAGAGCATCCAGGCCCAGACCATTTCCAACCTCTATCTGGCCCTGGAGAACGACCTGGAGATCATCCCGGTGCTCAACAAGGTGGACCTGCCCTCGGCCAATCCGGAGGAGGTGACGGACGATATCGTGGACCTGCTGGGCTGCAGGCCGGAGGAGGTCATCCCCGCCAGCGCCAAGACCGGCATCGGGATCAACGAGATCCTGGAGGCCATCATCGAGCGCATCCCCCCTCCCGAGGGTCGCGTGGACGAACCCTTGCAGGCTTTGGTCTTTGATTCGGTTTACAATCCCTTTCGGGGGGTGGAAACCTATTTCAGGGTGATGAACGGGCAGATCCAAAAAGGACAGAAAATCAAGTTTGTGGCCACCGGAAAGTCCTATTATGCGGACGAGATCGGCACCCTGAAACTCAAGCAACATCCCAAGGACAAAATATCGGCCGGGGATGTGGGCTACCTCATCACGGGAATCAAGGACGCCCGGGAGGTCAAGGTCGGGGACACCATTACAGATGCGGTCAAGCCCACCCAAAATGCCATTGCGGGCTTTGAGGACGTCAAACCCATGGTCTTTGCGGGAATCTATCCCGTGGACACCGAGGATTTTGAGGAACTGCGTTCCTCCATGGAAAAACTGCAGCTCAACGACGCCTCCCTGGTCTTCACCCCGGAGAGCAGTGCCGCCCTGGGCTTTGGGTTTCGCTGTGGCTTCCTGGGCATGCTCCATATGGAGATCATACAGGAACGCCTGGAGCGGGAATTCGACATGACCGTGATCACCACGGTCCCCAACGTAAGCTACCACGCCTTCACCACCAAGGACAGGGAAACCCCCTTGATCGTAAACAACCCTTCCGACCTGCCGGACCCCTCCACGGTGGACCGGGTCGAGGAACCCTATATCAAGGCCACCATCATCACCAAGGCCGATTTCGTGGGCAATGTGATGTCCCTCTGCATCGAGAAAAGGGGACATATCGTCAACCAGACCTACCTGACCACGGATCGGGTGGAACTGATCTTCGACATGCCCTTGGCAGAAATTGTATTCGACTTTTACGACCGCCTCAAAACGGTCTCCAAGGGATATGCCTCCTTTGATTATTCCCCCATTGGGATGCGCCCCTCCAAACTGGTACGGGTGGACATTCTGCTCAACGCCCAGCCCGTGGACGCCCTATCGGCCCTGATCCACTTTGACAATGCGCACAACATCGGAAAAAAGATGTGCGAAAAACTCAAGGAGCTCATCCCCAGACAACAGTTCGACATCCCTATCCAAGCCGCCATCGGCGCCAAGATCATCTCCAGGGAAACCATAAAGGCCCTGAGGAAGGACGTGACGGCAAAGTGTTATGGAGGGGACATCTCCAGAAAGCGCAAGCTCCTGGAAAAGCAGAAAAAGGGGAAAAAGCGGATGCGCCAGGTCGGCAATGTGGAAATCCCCCAACAGGCCTTTATGGCCGTGCTCAAATTGAACGATTAGTAAAAGAGCCTAGCGGTCCTTCCTTTTGAACACCCCGGCCAGGGTCTTCCCGATCACATCGAGTTTTTCGACGGCCTCCAACAGGGAAGGATTGTCCAGGTCCATCCTTTCGTCCTGGGAGAAAGCCGTTTGGGAAGGATAGACCAAAAGAAAGTTCCGCTCCTGGAAATGCTGTTCCAAATAGGCGGGAATGCCCGCCATATCCTCCTTATAGGACAAGAGGTTCTCCCGGCTAAGGACCACCACCAGGTTGTCGTCAGCCCCAAGCTGTTGGGCGAGATCGGGAAAATCGTCCCAGTTCTCAAAGAGCCCAAAGCTGATGTCGATGGGGTGTTCCTTTTGAATGTATTTGATCAGCTTGATGGTGGACCTGTCCGTATAAAAGACCAGCGGGGTTCCGGTGTTCAGGGCTATGTTCCAGATCTTGGACAGCCAAAAGGAAAAGCCGCTCTCGTATTCCGCCTTCTCCGGCACCACCACCAAATGCCTTTTTATCGTGGCCAAGGGTTGCCGGGCATTGTAGACAAAGGTGGTGATATTGCTTTTTTCCAGGATTCCCTTGGTCAGGTTCCCCAAAAAGCTGTCGGTGTTCCCCTTTTTCAAATGCAGCCCAAGCACCAGATCGGTGATCCCCTCCTCCTTGATCACATTGGTCACCCCGTGGACCAAGTCCAGGTCATACCGAAGGGAGGTCTTCAGGGAAGTATCCGTGGCGGCGGCCACGATCCTGGCCCGCTCCAACATCTTCTTGCCCCTGCCCTCGGCATCGGCCGGACTGTCGGTATCGCTCTTGATGATGTTCAGGGCACGTAGTCCGGTGGTGTTCCCCTTGGATTTGATGTTGAGGCTCAGGTTCACCAGGTTTTCTATGGTATCCGGATTGCCCAGGGGAATGAGGATCTTCTCCTCCCTGGCCATGGACTCCTGTTCGGTATGCTCCGAAAGGGCGATCTTCTTGCCGCTTTTCTCCGTGGCAAAGGAGGCAATGGTGCAGGTGACCAGAATCATTATGATGGTCCCGTTCAGCACATTGTTGTTGAGCAGCCTTATGGGTTCCCCCATTGGGGTCTCCCCAAGTACAATGTTGTAACCCACCAGTACGGCCGCCAAGGTGGCCGCTGCCTGGGCATTGGTCAGGCCAAAGATCAACAGCCGTTCCTGGGCACTGAACTTGAAGGTCCTTTGGGTTATCCAGGCCGCCAGGAACTTTGCGATTGTCGCTACCACGGACATCACCACGGCCACCAGGACCGTCTCCCGGTTACTAAAGGCCCTAAAGTCGATCAGCATGCCCACCCCGATCAAAAAGAAGGGGATGAAGATGGCGTTGCCCACAAAATCGATCCGGTTCATCAAGGGGGAGGTCTGGGGAATAAGACGGTTCAGGGCCAGGCCCGCCATAAAGGCGCCGATGATGCCCTCGATCCCGGCCAACTGGGAAAGGACCGCGCCCAGGTACACCATGGCCAAAACAAAGATATACTGGGTGACATTATCGGTGTACCGCTTAAAAAACCAACGGCCCACAATGGGGAACAGGTATACGATAACCAGGGTAAAGGCCACAAAGGAAAGGGCCATCTCCAGCCAAAAGAATCGGCTGAGGTTCCCATTGGTCATTCCCACCACCACGGCCAGGACCAAAAGGGAGAGGACATTGGTGATCAGGGTACTGCCCACCGATAGGTTCACGGCCAGGTTCTTTACGATGCCCAACTTGCTCACAATGGGATAGGTGATCAGGGTATGGGAGGCGAACATACTGGCCAACAGCACGGAGGTCATGGGTGAAAAGTCCAACACGTGGATGCCCGCCAAGGTCCCGAGGACCATGGGAATCAAAAACCCCGCCAGACCCAAAAAAGTGCTTTTAAGGGCATTGCCCTTAAAATCCTTCATGTCGATCTCCAGCCCTGACAGGAACATGATGTACAACAGTCCCGCCGTCCCCGAGAGGATGATGCTGCTGTCCCGGGCCAAAAGGTTCAGTCCGAAGGGGCCAATGACAATCCCCGAGACGATCATCCCCAACAAATGTGGGAGTTTGAGCTTCTCGGATATGATGGGCACCATCAATATGACAAGCAGGATGACCATGAACTTAAGAACCGGATCGGTCAAGGGCAAGGACATGTCTATGATCAAACTCATCGGCGGTTATCTGTGCGCTCAAGATACGAATTCAATTTCCAACCACCCCAGTGAAAACGCCACGGACCCCCAAAAAATGGCAATTTGTTAAAATAGCCACAACAATCTTGGGGTTTATGGCATTTTGCCCCCTTCTTTTCTTATTTTGCATGCCATTTGCTTTCTAAATGACGATTTATCCCATAGCGTGCGGAAATTTTAAGTTGGACGGGGGGGCCATGTTCGGCGTGGTGCCCAAATCCATCTGGAACAGGACCAATCCGGCCGATGCCAACAATATGATCGATCTGGGCACCCGATCCCTTTTGATCGAGGATGGGGACCGACTGATTCTGATCGACACCGGCTTGGGGGACAAGCAATCCGAAAAATTCTTCAGCTATTACCACCTCTGGGGGGACCACAGTCTGGACGGTTCCCTGAAAAAGGCCGGCTTTCACCGGGACGAGATCACCGATGTCTTTCTGACCCACCTGCATTTTGACCATTGCGGGGGCTCGGTCGCCTGGAACAGGGACCGAAGTGGGTATGAGCCCGCCTTTAAAAACGCAAAATTCTGGACCAATGCGGAACATTGGCAGTGGGCCACTAAGCCCAATGCCCGGGAGAAGGCCTCCTTCCTCAGTGAAAATTTGATTCCCCTGGAGGAAAGCGGGCAACTGCACTTTATAGCGTCCAACGGAAAAAACTTTATCGCGGAATCCCCCCTGGGCTTTGGCATCCATTTTGTGGACGGACATACCGAAAGGCAGATGCTGCCCCATATCGCGTACAGGGGAAGGACCCTGGTCTATGTGGCGGACCTGATCCCCACCCTGGGCCACCTCCCCCTGCCCTATGTGATGGGATACGACACCCGGCCCTTGCTCACCCTGGGGGAAAAGGCGGAGTTTTTGGAAAAGGCCGTAAAAAACGATTGGCTGCTGTTCTTTGAACACGACGCCCACAACGAGATCTGTAGCCTGCAACCGACCGAAAGGGGGGTTCGGGCAAAAGAGGTGCACGGTTTTGACCAGCTGTTCACAACACAATAAATGTTTATCTTATATGCATAATTTATGAATCGATCCTATTTCAAATTGAGTTTGTTGTCCGCTTCCCTCTTCTTTGTGGGCTGCGGATCCACCGCCCTGATATCGACCCCCATCGGGAACATCGATACCATTCCGCTGAAGATCGGGGAACTGGACCAGGACCAGAAAAAGAGTTGGGGACATGCGGACCTGGTGGCGGACACCATTCCGGGAATGAGCGTGGACAAGGCCTATAGGGAGATCATCAAGAACCAAAGGGGAAAGACCGTAGTGGTCGCCGTACTGGATTCCGGGATGGACCTGGACCACGAGGATTTGAAGCCGGTCCTGTGGACCAACAAGGGGGAAATCCCCAACAACGGCAAGGACGATGACGGCAACGGCTATGTGGACGATGTGCACGGGTACAACTTTTTGGGCGACTCCTACAACGAGCAGTTGGAATATGTGCGCATGCTCCGATTGAACCTGGGCTCCGCCTCGGACCGTGCCAAGGCCACCCTGCTTCTCGATGAGAAATACCCACAGGCCCTTGCCAACAAACAGCAATACGAGCAGATCTATCAAGTGGTCGGCAATGCGGACCGGACCGTCAAGGAAAAACTGGGCAAGGACAGTTACACCAAAGAGGAACTCCAGGCCATCAAGGCGGAGGACGAGCAAATGCAACAGAGCATTGCCGTACTCTCCCAGATGTTCTCCTATGGGGACGACATTCCCACCGTTCTGGCCGAACTGCAGGAGGGAATCACCTATTTCACCGAACAGGTCAATTACAACCTCAACAAGGAATTCAACGGGAGGACCCCCGTGGGGGACGACCCCTATGTGCTCACGGATGTGGGATACGGCAATGGAAACCCCAACAATATGGTGGAATCCGAAAGCCATGGCACCCATGTGGCCGGCATCATCGCCGGGGTTCGCAACAATGGGCTCGGGGCCAACGGAGTGGCCAACAATGTGGAAATCATGAGCATCCGGGCCGTACCCAATGGGGACGAATACGACAAGGACATAGCCCTGGGCATCCGATATGCCGTTGACAATGGGGCCTCGATCATCAACTGCAGCTTTGGAAAATCCTTTTCCCCCAAGGCGGAATGGGTCTATGACGCCATTCAGTACGCGGCCTCCAGGGACGTGCTGATCGTCCATGCGGCCGGGAATGATGGCAAGGATCTTGACGACCCAGAAAATTCCAATTTCCCCAACGACCACAAGGGCCAAGGGGAATTCGTGGACAATGTGATCACCGTCGGCGCCCTGACCGAGACCTACGGTTCCAAAATGGTGGCGAGCTTTTCCAACTACGGAAAAAACAATGTGGACATCTTTGCCCCAGGGGCGGGAATCTATTCCTCCATGCCCGATGACAAATACAAGTTCCAGGGAGGGACCTCCATGGCCGCACCGGCCACTGCCGGGGTCGCTGCCCTGATCCGTTCCCATTATCCCAAATTGAGCGCTCCCCAGGTCAAGCAGATCATCATGCAGTCCGGGCTGGAGTCCAAGGCATCCGTCATCCTGGACGGGGACCCTGCAAAGGCCCGGCCCTTTGACCAGATCTCAAAGTCCGGAAAAATGGTGAACGCGTACAACGCCCTGATTCTGGCGGACCAGGTCTCCAAGGGAAAGGTGGACCTGGCCATAAATACCAACCCTTAAAAAGAACACAATTCGAATGAAACAAGTAAAACGATTGCAGCTGTTCCTTTTTGTGGCCTTGGCGGGCCTATCGCTACAGGCACAGCAAAACGGATATTGGCAACAACACGTGGACTATACCATGGACGTGGAGATGGACGTAAAGAACTTTCGCTACACAGGCACCCAAAAACTGGTCTATACCAACAACTCCCCGGACGAGCTCAAGCGGGTGTTCTACCACCTCTTTTACAACGCCTTCCAACCCGGAAGTGAGATGGATGCAAGACTACAGCACATCAAGGATCCGGACAAGAGGATGATGGATGGCGACAAGAGCCGGATCGCCTCCCTGTCCGAGACCGAAATGGGCCACCTCCATGCAGAGCGGCTCACCCAGGACGGGCAGCCGGTTTCCTTTTCGGAGGAGGGCACCATCCTGGTGGTAGATCTTGCCAAACCCATTCCCCCGGGGGGAAAGACCACCCTGGAAATGGAGTTCACCGGCCAGGTGCCCCTGCAGATCCGTAGAGCGGGCAGAAACAGTCGGGAGGGGGTCGCCCTCTCCATGAGCCAATGGTACCCCAAACTGGCGGAATACGATTTTGAGGGCTGGCATGCCGACCCCTATATCGCAAGGGAATTCCACGGGGTCTGGGGGGATTTTGATGTAAAGATCACCTTGGACAAGGAATATACCGTTGGGGGAACGGGCTACCTGCAGAACCCCCAGGAGATCGGTCACGGCTATGAAAGTCCCGGAAGCAAGGTCAAGACCAGGGGCAAGACCCTTACCTGGCACTTTGTGGCCCCCAGGGTACACGATTTTGTTTGGGCCGCCGATCCGGACTATATCCACGATATTTTGGATATGGAGGACGGCCCCACCTTGCACTTCTTCTACAAGGACGATCCCGAAATCCTGGAGAACTGGAAAAAGCTCCAGGAGAAAACGGCCGAGACCATGCGCTTTTTCAATAGGAACATCGGGGAATATCCCTATGATCAATACTCCGTGATCCAAGGCGGGGACGGGGGCATGGAATACGCCATGGCCACCCTGATCACCGGGGGAAGGGAATTTGGGAGCCTGGTCGGGGTGATGGTCCACGAGATGGCCCACTCCTGGTTCCAGCACGTGCTGGCCACCAATGAGTCCAAACATTCCTGGATGGACGAGGGCTTCACTTCCTTTATCAGCAGCCTCTGCATGAACGAGATCATGGGACAGAACAAGGAAAACCCCTTCGAAGGCTCTTATAGGGGCTATCTGGCCTTGGTGAACTCCGGCCTGGAAATGCCGCAGACCACCCATTCCGATAGGTATACCACCAATTTTGCATACAGCATAGCGGCCTACAGCAAAGGGGCCATCTTCCTTTCCCAATTGGGCTATGTCATCGGGCAGGACAAACTCATGGAGACCATCAAGAAATACTATGAGGATTTCAAGTTCACCCACCCGGTCCCCAACGATTTCATCAGAACGGCCGAAAAGGTCTCGGGAATGGAACTGGGCTGGTACCTGACCGATTGGACCCAGACCACAAATACCATAGATTACGGCATCAAGGAGGTGGTGGCCGAGGGTACCGGGACCAAGGTCCGCCTGGAGCGCATCGGGGAAATGCCCATGCCCCTGGACCTGCTTGTGATCGGCACGGACGGCAGCCAGCAGACCTATTACATTCCCCTGAGGATGGCCTATGGGGAAAAGGAGAACCCCTATCCCGGACTGAAAAGAACGGTATTGGAAGACTGGACCTGGGCCCATCCCGAATATGAATTCACCCTGGAACTGCCCTTGGAGCAGATCCGGGCCATCGTGATCGACCCCTCCCAATTGATGGCGGACGTGAATGCGGAAAACAACCATTACCAGGCGGAATAGGCCCAATGGGACGAAAACTTTTGATCTAGGGGGCCTCGGCCCCCTTTTTTGGCCCCCGGCCCAACATTTTCAATATTTAAGTACCTTGGCCAAATCAAAACCTTAAAGGACCAGGCAAAAACAGTGGAAGACCCCAGGAACCCATACCCGATCGATACCTCCTTTCCCAAACGGGAAAAGCTCAAGGGCAAAAAGCTGATCGAGACCCTTTTTACGGAAGGTAAAAATCAGGGCAGGGGACCTTTGAAGCTCATCTACCTGAAGACCGACTTTGAGGATGGGGTCCCGGTCAAGGTGGCCGTGGTGGCCCCAAAGAGAAAATTCAGGCATGCGGTGGACCGCAACCGTGTCAAACGCTTGCTGCGGGAAGCCTATAGGCTCAACAAGCCCCTTCTTTTTAACAACATTGAAGGGAGTTATGCGTTCCTGTTTTTATACCTTGGCCCTAGCCTTCCGGACTTCGATCGGGTGGACCGGGCCATGAAAGAACTTATAACGGCATTTCTAAAAAAGGAATCCCATGAAGAAAATACTTAGAAAAAAGCTGCTCATTCCCCTTTTGGCGGCCGCGGTACTGGTCGGTGGGGGGAGTTTTACCCTCAAGAACGATTTTTTCGAGATCGCCAAACAGATCGAGATCTTCACCACCCTCTTCAAGGAACTCAACATGAACTATGTGGACCAGACCAATCCGGCGTCCCTGATGGACACGGCCATAAAGCATATGTTGCGGGATCTGGACCCCTACACCACCTTTATGAACGAACAGGATGTCGAGGCCTTCAAGATCAACAATTCAGGGGAATATTCGGGAATCGGGGCCCTGGTCAGATCCTCCAGGGACAAGTTGCTCATCGTGGAACCCTATAAGGGCTATGCCGCGGACAAGGCCGGCCTCAAGGCCGGGGACGAGATCATCAGGATCGGGGATGTCCGGGTAGCGGATATTGAGGACAACGCCAGCGAACTGCTCAAAGGGGCGAGGAACACCAAGGTGGAAGTGGGCTTCCTCCGGCAGGGGGAGACCATGACCGCCACAATAGTACGGGAAGAGGTGGAAGTGGATGCCGTTCCCTTTTACGGAATGATCGATTCCAAAACCGGCTATATCGTCCTTTCCCGCTTCAACGAAAAGGCCTCAGATCAGACCCGGGCCGCCATGCGGGACCTCAAGGGGCAGGGGGCGGAGCGCTTGGTCTTGGACCTCAGGGGCAATCCCGGGGGACTGCTTTCGGAGGCCATCAATGTGACCAATCTGTTCATCGAAAAGGGAGAACTGATCGTCACCACCGAATCCAATGTCAAAAAGTTCAACCGGCAATACAGGACCTCCAACAGGGCCGAGGACCTGGAAGTCCCATTGGCGGTACTCGTGGACGGCAGGAGCGCCTCGGCCAGTGAAATCGTTTCGGGCAGCCTCCAAGATCTGGACCGTGCCGTGATCATAGGGGCCAGAAGTTTTGGGAAAGGCTTGGTACAACGCCCCCTCAAACTCACCTATGGCACCCAGCTCAAGGTCACCATTTCCAGGTATCACACCCCATCGGGACGCTGCATTCAGGCCCTGGACTACAGGAACAGGGACCAGGAGGGAAATGCCCTCCGCCATGCCGACTTCAAGGAATTCACCACCCGGAACGGCCGTAAGGTCCAGGACGGGGGCGGGGTCATGCCGGACATCCCCATCCATTCCCTGGGCTCCAACGCCCTGATCGACGCCCTGCAACGGAATGAACTGATCTTTGATTTTGCGACGGACTTCCACTACGGACACCCCTTCGAAAATCTGGATGATTTTACCTTTACATCCAAGGATTACCAAGCCTTTAAGGAGTATGTCAAGGAAAACAACTTCAGTTTCCAGACCCCGACCGAAACCCTTTTGGAGGGTTCCATCAATGGGGACGACTCCCTTTTGGGACCCGAGGTACAGGAAAAGTACAAGGAACTCCTATTGGCGGTAAACCGCGGGAAAATCACT
>Ga0079224_100016522_pt1 | contig 10375 bp, 6 predicted proteins | sample Stecom2015_FD_80414 | JGI IMG/M metagenome (GOLD analysis project Ga0079224, IMG submission 80414) | Agricultural soil microbial communities from Utah to study Nitrogen management - Steer compost 2015 | ecosystem: Environmental > Terrestrial > Soil > Agricultural land | place: USA: Utah...
ATTCTGGGTTTTAGTAGGTGCATTTTTCGCGTTAGTACTCAATAAAGACAAATTCGAAACAAAGGCTTCCCAAGGATCGAAATGGAGAGAATTGGCCAATGGACTTACCATTGTAAAAAAGGAACCTAAGGTATTGCTGGGTGGGCTTGTACGTGTGATCAATACAACAGCACAGTTTGCTTTTCCTGTATTTCTTCCTTTGTATATGGCAGAACATGGCTTTACAACAAAAGAATGGCTGCAAATATGGGGAACGATTTTCACAAGTAACATCATCTTCAATTTGATTTTTGGCTTTGTTGGTGATCGGATGGGTTGGCAAAACACTATTATGTGGTTTGGCGGTGTGGGGTGTGCGATCACTACTGTTTTGTTCTACTATGCACCAGTATGGTTTGACGGAAGCTATTGGGCGGTTATGGCAGCAGGTGTAGCATGGGGTGCGTTGTTGGCTGGATATGTACCTCTATCGGCTTTGGTACCTTCATTGGTGAAGGAAGACAAAGGCGCAGCTATGGCTATTTTGAATTTAGGAGCAGGACTCCCTGTATTTGTTGGACCTGCACTGGTTGGTATTCTGATCGGTATGATTGGTAGTGCAGGTGTCATCTGGGTATTGGCGGGGCTTTATGTGTTGAGCGCTATCTTAACCAAGTTTATCACTATAGATAAGGCTAAGGCTGCTGAATGGAAAGAAGCAAATAAAACAAAGGAAATAGTATCAGAATAACAAGATTAAACACGAACATATAATGATGAAAGTATTACTGACTGCGCCTTATGAGAATGAGAAAGCGCTTCGAGAATTAGAGGGGTTATTTGATGAAATCATCTATAGGTCATGGAAGCCTCACGGGCGGGCATATAATCCAACGGAATTAAAAGTTTTATTAGCAGAAACAAAAGCGGACGCGTTAATATCCGAGCACGACGAGATTACAGCAGATGTTTTGCGTGCAAACCCGCATTTAAAATTTGTGGGTATCTGTCGAGGTACACCATCCAATATTGATTTAACTGTTGCTACCGAGTTGGGAATTCCGGTTTTCCATACACCGGCAAGAAATGCACAAGCGGTAGCAGAAATGTTTATTGCGAATGTGATTACGCTTATGCGGAATACAATGCCTGCTATTCATTGGTTGGAAGGCAAGAACTGGGGAGAAGGGGCACATACTTCCTATCTCCAATTTAAAGGAAATGAGTTAGCAGGGAAAAAAGTCGGAATGGTAGGATTTGGAGCAGTAGGGCAATATACAGCACGGATGTTGTCGAGCTTTCCAGCGGATATTTTGTATTATGATCCTTATTATGAGGATCCCAATCCAATGTATAAAAAGGTCGAATTAGAAGAGTTATTTTCTGTATGTGATATCGTAGGGATTCATTTGCCGGTTACCACGGAAACGAAAGGCATGATAGATAAAAAATATCTTTCCTTATTAAAGAAAGATGCCATTTTTGTGAATACTGCCCGTGCTACTGTAGTAAATCGGGAAGATCTCTTGGTGTCGTTGGAAACGGGACAGATTCGTGGAGCTGTATTGGATGTATTCTACCATGAGCCTCCCGATGAGATAGATTACAAGATGATTCACCACAAAAATGTATTAGCAACACCACATATTGCGGGAGCGACCTATGAGGTGGAAGATCACCACGCTTTTATTATGAATAACAACTTGCGGGCATTTTTTCATGAGGGTGATAAAACTATCAAACAGCTTGTAAATAAAGCGGTTTTGGAAAAACAAACAACAAACTGATTATGGTAGAAAAAGAAGCGTATTTAATCGTCGATATTGGTACGGGTAACGCCAGGGTGGGTGTAGCAACGCCAGCAGGCGACATACTGGCTATAAAAAGAGAAAACGTACAGTACCATGCTGATGCTAATTATGACGAATCTATTTATTTTAATCCGGACGTGTTGTGGCAGCAGATATTAAAATTGGCAGCAGAGGCGTTGTCGGATGCAGGAGAAGTCTTTATTAAAGCAGTTACAGCCACGAGTCAGCGCGAGGGAATTGTTGTGGTTGACAGTGAGGGATTGTCCCTTTTGGGTATGCCCAATATTGATCATCGCGGTCGCAAGTGGGAGAAAGAGCTGACCCAAAAGGATCTGGTTTACCAACTTTCAGGACGTTATCCGACATCCCTATTTTCCGTATATAAATTGATAGGTCTTCGTAATATATATCCTGATTTGTTTGAAAAGACGGCCTGTTTTATGAGCATTAGTGACTGGATACAGTTTAAGTTTTCAGGCATTACCAGCTACGAACATTCACAGGCGTCCGAAACATTGTTGTATGATGTTGAGCAGAAAAAGTGGTCTACAGAACTCATTAGGTTGTTTGATATTCCCGATGGTATTTTCTCAACATTGAAACAATCCGGAACGGTATTGGGTAAAGTACTTTCGGACGTCGCTCAGGTACTGCACATCTCGACAGAAGCTGCTGTTGTAGTAGGTGGTGGAGATACGCAGTTGGCCATACGCAGCATGGAGCCATCAACAAATGATGTTGTTATCGTCTCGGGGACGACTACACCAATTATTAAAATGGTTGCACAGTATGTTAAAGATAGCAACCAACGTACGTGGACAAGTAGGCACATTGACGAATCACATTTTATTTTGGAAGCTAATGCCGGTGTTACGGGCTTGAACTATCAACGTTTAAAAGAGATCTTTTATCCGAATGAAGGTTATGATGTCATCGAACGGGAATTGGACAACACGAGTTATTCCCAGTGTGTAGCGTCTTTGGGGTCGTTGATTGCTGATGAAGATGAACCACTGACGAAGGGCGGATTTATTTTTAATGCGCCGGTCTCACACCAGCTTACACGTGGGAGTTTCGTGTTTTCTATTTTATGGGATATTGCCTGTTCTATTTATGAGAACTACAAATTTCTGTGTGATGTTTCGCAACATAAGGAAAGCTATATTTGGGCATGTGGCGGTGGGATAGAAAGTAGAAAGCTACGACAGTTTTTGGCGAACTTACTTGGCAAAAGCATTCGAATTCGAGAAACTTATCGGCAGGCATCTGTTTTGGGTGGTGTTTTCGTCTGTAATAATGCCCTCGGAATAAATAATACAACACCCGTGTTGCTGGATGAAACATTTCCGGAAAGCCATGAACAATTTGAACAGCTATATCTAGAGTGGAAGAATGCCCGTAAAACCTTTAAACAACTCTTATCCTAATATGCGAATATACTTTATAGGAATAGATATTGGAACACAGGGGGCAAGGGTCATTCTTGTTGATCAGCGGGGAATATCAATAGCTTCTGCGTCTCGTTCTTTTGTGTTAGATAATCGCGCACGAGAAGAGCAGTCGCCCGCTGTATGGTGGAATGCTTGTGTAGAGCTTCTTGATGAGATATTGAATGGATTATCGGCAGATTTTGATAAATCAGCTATACAAGCTGTATCCGTTACTTCGACGTCTGGTACGGTTATCCCTTTGGACGTATATAACCAGCCGCTTCATCATGCTATTATGTATAGCGATGGACGGTCTGCTGAACAAGGAAAACGTATTCAGAAAACAGCCTTACGACACGTGAAAGACGGTTATACCGGATTTAATGCCTCTAGCGGTATCAGTAAAATGCTTTGGTTTATGGAAAATTATCCCCAACAGAGAGACGGTATTGCCCTGTGGGTTCACGCATCGGATTATATAGTAGGCAAATTATCTAGTGTGTATAACACAACGGATTATACGAATGCATTGAAATCGGGTTATGATGTAGCTGATTTAAAATGGCCGACGTATATAATTGATGAACTGGGATTGAAAAAAGAATGGCTGCAAATAGTGGTTCCGTCGGGTACGGTGGTTGGACAGTTACAGGAAGATTTAGCTATCCGCTGGGGACTAAAAGAAATAGAAGTGGTCGTCGGGATGACAGACGGTTGCGCAAGCCAGGTGGCATCTGGTGCGGTTAAACCGGGTGATTGGAATACGACTATCGGCACTACGTTGGTCATTAAAGGTGTAACACGAAATCAAGTAATCGACCCTTTGGGCCGGTTATATAGCCATCGACACCCCGAAGGGTATTGGATGCCGGGCGGAGCAAGCAATACGGGTGCAGATTGGATTACCATTGATTTTTCATCGGACATATTACAATGGAACCAAGCGGCGGAGAAACTAATACCTACGGGTAAGATCGCTTGGCCCTTACTTCAGGAAGGCGAGCGCTATCCGTTATCGGCACCACAAGCACGAGCGATTGTGCCGGAACAAATATCGAAATCCGAATTATATGCTGCGAATCTGGAAGGCGTAGCATGTATAGAACGGCTTGCCTATGAAAGTATTGAAGAACTCTCCGGCGAAAAAATTGCTGCGGTGTATACCGCGGGGGGGGGCAGCAATAGCGAGGTGTGGTTAAAGATAAGGGCAGCGGTATTGAACGTGCCTATCTATAAATGTAAAGCTGCAAGCGGTGCATTAGGTGCTGCAATTATGGCCGCTTCTAAAACCTATTACTCATCTGTCACAGAAGCTGCTTCATATATGACCGCAATCGAAAAAGCGATTTTTCCCGAGATAAAATTGAGGGCTAAATATGAAGCACAATATCAACAATTCAAAGAAAAACTCAAGGCACTTAATTATTTATAAAAATGGTTACAATTTGTTTGCTTAGACATGGTGAAACGTCATTTAACGCCGATGGCAATAGGTATTGTGGACGGACAGATGTCGAACTCACTGAAAAGGGGGTTTCTCAGGCAAAAAGAATGTATGAGTTGCTAGAAGCATACGACTTTGATGCAATTTATTCTTCCCCGTTGCAAAGAGCTAAAAAAACAGCCGAGATTGCTTCCGGTGGTGTTAAAAAAGTATTGCTAGACGATCGTTTGATAGAGGTTGATTTTGGGGAATGGGAAGGGATGCGTCCGGAAGAATTTCAGGCAAAAGATCCCGAATCTTGGGACAATTGGCTAGCGGCGCCCGAACGTTTTCCAGCGGGAAGAACTGGAGAAACCGCTATGCAGGTGATCTCTAGACTGCAATCCTTCTATGACGATTTGATAGCGAGATATAGTGGCAAAACCATTTTGGTTGTTGGACATAACGGGGTGAACCGACTGTTTTTAGCAAGTCAATTGGGGATGCCATTAAAAAACTACAGACGACTGGTTCAAGAGAATTCAGCGCTTACGTTACTCACCTTAACGCATCATCGAGGTTGTCAATTGCTAAAGTTAAATGCCTAAATAAATAGATTTATCCATTAACAAATTTATACAGATGAAAACAATTCTACACGCTATTGCATTTTGTTGCGCAGGCATGTTAACCGTCGCCTCTGTGACGGCACAAAAGCTTCATAAACTAAATTTTAACAATTTGGAGGAGATGTACGCATACTTTGCATATGCGCCCGGTAAAAAGATTATTAGCGGGCATCGTGGGACAATGGAGGAAGGGCTTCCTGAAAATTCCATTGTGGCGATGAAAGAGGTGTTGAAACATACGCCCGCTATTTTTGAGATCGATCCACGTTTGTCCAAAGACGGTGTGCCGGTTATGGTGCATGATGCAACCTTAGACCGCACGACGACCGGGACAGGGAAAGTTGCTGATTATACTTGGAAAGAACTTAAAAAATTACGGTTGAAAGACCATCAGGGTAATCCCACTAAATATCGTATCAACACGTTAGACGAAATGATTAAGTGGGCGAAAGGAAAGACCATCCTTAACCTAGATAAAAAAGACCTGCCTTTGGAAGTAACAGGTGAAATAATCCGGAAGCATAATGCTTATAAATGGGTATGGGTTACGGTACATAATGTCGAACAGGCGAGGTTTTACCTGGACAAAAATCCCAACCAATACCTATCCATGCACATAAAAGATAAAAACGCCCTGGAGGAGTTTAAAGCGTCTGGATTACCCTATGACCGGATGATTGTTTACATCGGACCTGAAATAAAAGTAGTCAACCAAGCGATGTATGATTTCTTTAAATCCAAAGGCGTGATGTGCATGATATCGACTGCGCCAACGTATGATAAGTTGCCAACCAAAGAGGAGCGGGCAAAGAAATATCGCGCTGTATTTGCTGATGGTGCCACGATATTAGAGTCCGATTTACCTATTGAGGTGAGTGAGGCGATAAACTAAAATTATTTATACAGCATTGTTATGAAAAAAATTATAATAGCGTATGTCTTAACCGTTATGGTTTTGCTGCCCTTTCATTCTTGTAATAAGCCAAGTCAAGAAATTGGAAAAGATGTTCTTGATCTAACATTCGGGGAAAACAGCACCAAGATGAATACGGGAGAGAAATATCTCATTAAGTTTTCAACAGGAGAGACGAAAGTCTCCTCACTGAGTTTAACGTGGACATCGTCCGATGAACAGGTTGCAATCGTCACGAATGCTGGAGAGGTGAATGCCGTTGGACCGGGAAGAGCATCAATAAAAGCAATTTATCAATCTGTAGAAGCGCTGTGCGAAGTAGAGGTAAAAGATACAAATTATGATCGCCCATTAAACCCAAAATCTTTGTCTCAACCTTTTTCAGATCCGATGGCGTATAGTATCGACGTGCCATTGATTGCTCCTTTTCGTGTGATGCAATCTTTTGATTTTGATAAATCTGGAAATATCTATTACAGTCAGATTGGTGTTGCAGGAGGATTTGAGCCAGGCCGAACCAAAGCACATGAGGTCTATATCATCAAAAGTAAACCTAACCTGACAGGGAAAACAGATTACATGACGTTGAAATATTTTGGCCATGGGGGCAATATTGCGATTGAGGAAGACGACAACGGCGAACTGTATGTCTGGGTGGGCAGTAATGCGACTAAGTACGCTTCGGGAGAATATTGGGATGAGCAATCAGTTTCACGCATACCCTATCGATCAGGACAAATACATAATGGTTATGCGGGTGAGTCCTACTTTCTGAATAATGGTTTACTTAGAATCCAAGCCGCGGTGGATAGGAAAAGCGATTTGCTGTGTATTAACGCTACGCAAGGAGGCGAAAGACATTTTTATACTTATAAATTGAGTGAAGCGGAATCATTGAATCCAAAGAATTTTACATTTTCTGTTAAAGTCGGGGGAGAGGAAGTGGGCGGTGTAGAACAGATTATTTCCAGAACGGTTAACGGACGAGACTTAAGTGAGCTAACTCCTTTGGGTAGTTTTTCTGTTCCGGCTGGCAGTAACAAAGCTGTTGATGTTAATTCCTTTCCTTTCCAAGGGTACGATATAGACGGAAGTCGTCACGTTTATTTTTTTGAAGGAAATTGGACAGAAACTAGCGGTTCTGTTGGTCAATCTCAGGCGTATGTAACTGTTTTCGATCTTCAAGGAAACATCGTATACCCACGCACCAGGGTGGCAGCGCTATCTGATATAAATAGATTGATGCAAACAGGTGTCACCAATAGTAGTGGATATATGGAAGCAGAGGGAATAAAAATAAGAGGCAATCAGTTATATCTAGGATTTGCCTCCTACCAAGAAACTGAAAATTACCGAAGAGCAAATATCTTTAAATATGATGGAGCACGTGAGTGAAATACACCTCTTTTTACACCTAAAATTACTTTATTAAATAAAGCATAAGTTATGAATACAATAAAAGATCTAACTAAAAAAAGAGCACTACTATTGATGTTCTGTTTTTGCTTGGCTGGCGGACATTTATCGGCTCGTCATAGTCTGACTAACGCCACGGTATCTTCTATATATCAAGACGGCGATATTCGAGGCAAAGTAACAGATGAAACAGGTCGTCCAATTTCCGGAGTAACGGTCTCTGTTCAAGGGGCTTCAAGGGAGGCGACGACTGATGCGGGGGGGAATTACCGATTAGATGACGTTCCGCAGAATGCCGTTTTGGTATTTACGTACGTTGGATTCAGGCAACAACAGATTGCGATTGACAACCGTAATATAGTAGACATCCAATTGACATCGTCTTCGACAGAATTAGACCAAGTCGTCGTTGTAGGGTATGGTACCGAAAAACAGGAGAACATTACAGGGTCAATCGCGACAATCAATATGGAGGACAATGAAGGGAGACCCTTAACTAATGTGAGTAACGCTTTGTATGGAACATCTGGACTTTATGTAAATCTGAATACAAGCCAGCCTGGAGTTGACCGAGCTATGATTCGGATACGTGGTATAGGAACATTAAATAATAACAATCCATTGGTTCTAGTGGACGGTATCGAATATCCAATGGACGAAGTTAACCCGAATGATATCGCCAGCATTTCTGTTTTGAAAGATGCATCCGCAGCCATATACGGCTCGAAAGCGGCTAATGGCGTGATTCTAATTACGACCAAAAGAGGTAAGGGTAAATCAAAAATAGATTATGGGTATTATCACGGTATCCAGCAGGCTACGATGATGTTGGATTTGGTATGGGATCCTATTGTCTATATGAAGGCATTGAACCAAGCAGAGTTTAATGAGGGCAAGGCAAGCCAAACATTTTCAGAACAAGATATAGGTGGGTATCAGTTGGGGATGACGCTGGATCCTTATACTTATCCGGCGAATAACTGGTATGATATTGCGTTTAAAAATGGTATCATGAACAAACATGATTTGAGCGCATCGGGGAGCTCTGAGAAATACAACTACAGATTTTCGGTTGGATACCTAGACAGGGATGGAGTTATTTTTGGTCCTGGAAATCAGGAAAAAAGGTATTCATTAGGATTGAATACATCCGCGAAGGTAACAGAGCGATTGACTGTTGATCTGTCTATGCATGGATATTTTCGGAATTATACGGAACCCGCCTATGGTATCGGGGAATTTATGAGTTTGGTAAATCGTGCTTTGCCGCTTCAAAATGATCTTTTGGCAGATGGGAACTATGGATATCCTTTCCTTCGTATTCCGGGTAGAAATAACTGGGAACATCCCCGTATGCTTGCCCATGAAGGTTCACAAGAAAAACGTGTAGTAAGATATTTGACTACACTTCAGGCAAAATATGAGTTACCTTTTGGTTTGTCCTATACAGTAAAGTTCGGAGCCGATAAATATGACGGATTGTTGGAGCGGTTTGTTCCGGTCATGTATAAACTCGATGCCAAAACAGGGGAACGTCAGAACTATAACAGTCCAGCAACTGCGCCTAGATCGTATAGTTATGATGATAATCAAACCAACGTGCATATATACAATACGTTAGACTATAAGAAGACCTTTGGGGACCATGATATTGGCGCAATGCTAGGCTCGCAATATGATTACTATGAGGATATTGCCACCGGCGCACAAATGCAAGGATACGCTGACGATATTTTAACCGATCTTAATGCGGGGACAGTGCTTGCTGAAATCACCGGCAGAACGACGCAGGAAGCCATTATCTCTTATTTTGGTAGGGTCAATTATAATTTTAAGAATCGGTATTTATTGGAAGGGATATTTAGATATGATGGATCTTCTCGTTTTGCACCCGGATACCGGTGGGGTTTTTTCCCCGGAGTATCGGCTGGATGGAAAATAGATCAAGAGCCATTTTTTGAAAATATAAATTTTGTTGACCAATTGAAATTAAGAGCCTCGGTAGGACAGGTGGGTAATCAGGCCGTACCGTTATATAGTTATCAAAATATGGTAACATTGGGACACGATTACAGTTTTGGTGGAAGAAACGGTGTGCTGACTTCCGGGGCCGCCGCAACAGCTGCAAACGACCCAACGATTTCTTGGGAAACCACAACAAATTATAATGCGGGACTAGATTTGTTGATTTTTAATAATAAACTTAGTTTCACCGCAGACGTCTATAAGCGGCTAACCAGTGGAATATTGAGGAGGGTTAGCCTTCCTTCTCAAGTCGGTAATCTATCTGGACCACAGCAAAATGTGGGTACTGTAAGTAATGCAGGGGTTGAACTCAGCTTAGGGTATCGGGATGTCCTGGAGAACGGCTTGGGGTATAGCGTATTTGGAAATGTTTCCTATAATAAAAATAAGGTGGTGGACTTAAAAGGGGAGATTATATATGGACATGACACCAACTTGCCTACGATAACGAAGGAAGGCTATCCGATTAATGCATTCTATGTATTGAATGTGGAAGGAATATTCCAAAGTGACGAAGAAGTGGAACAAAGTGCATTTCAGAGTGGCGATACCAGAGCAGGTTATCTAAAATATGAAGATGTAAATAAAGATGGTATCATAAATGGAGATGACCGCGTGATTCAGAACTATTCTTCTATAATGCCAAAATACAACTATTCTTTTGGTTTTAACCTCGATTATAAAGGCGTTACATTAATGGCACAGTTTCAGGGCGTTTCGGGAATAAAAACAGCGCCATTAAATAGACC
>Ga0079224_100016523_pt1 | contig 10374 bp, 8 predicted proteins | sample Stecom2015_FD_80414 | JGI IMG/M metagenome (GOLD analysis project Ga0079224, IMG submission 80414) | Agricultural soil microbial communities from Utah to study Nitrogen management - Steer compost 2015 | ecosystem: Environmental > Terrestrial > Soil > Agricultural land | place: USA: Utah...
AGCCCGCCGCCTCGACCGTGGAAGATCGTGAGGTCGATGCCGGCCTCGTCCGCTACCGAAAACAGAACTTCCTGCGCCTTTCGCACGAGCCAACGGGACCTGACGATCCCACCTTCCTTGCCGCTCGCCGCGTAGCCCATCATCACGTATTGGTGGTTGCCGCGCCCGAGCAAGTGGCGACGATAGACAGGTTCTGCAAACAGCGCGGCCATGATCTCGCCGCAGCGCTCGAGGGCGTCGGCCGACTCAAACAGGGGCGCGACGTCGGTCGGAACATCGCCCGAGCGGCGATCCGCCGTATCCGCCCAGCGGGCGAGCAATAAGACGGAAAGAATGTCGTCCACACCGCGCGCTGCGCTCACGACATACGGCCCGATTGCCTCGTGACCGTACCGATGCCTGCAATGCGCGATCGCTTCGAAGACCCAGAGACTCCGCTTGCCACTGGGATCGAGCGCGTTCGAAGGGCCTTCGTCACGCTCCAACGCGCGACGCAAACGCTCCGTCCGCTCATCGGCGGACATCTCGACCCATCCGGCCTCCGCGAAGCCTTGCCCGATGACCGAGCGGTGAGCGGCCGCGTTCTGGCGTATATCGAGGGTCGCGAGGTGAAAGCCGAAAGTGCGCACCCTTCTGATCAAACGGCGCACCTGGAAATAGCCCGCGTGCTCGCCCTTGTTCTCGAGCAAGCTCGCGGCTATGACATTCAAGTCATCGAGAAACTCCTGCGCGCTCTCGTAATGATTCGCACGTCCGTCGTAAGTGGCCCTCAGGCGCTCCATGAGCTGACCCAAGAACACACGGTACGGCATGTGATCGCGGCGCGTATGCGCGGCATGCTGCGCGGCTGGCAGAATGATCGAGTAGCGCTGAATGCGGTCGAGAAGCGCACTCGAGACATTCACGCGGCTCGCGCTCTGCGAAAGCGTCTCGGCGAGCGACTGGCACTCGAGGAAGTAGCGATTGACGATGATCTGCTGGTGGCGCGCGAGCGTCTCGCGAATCGTCTTCGCATTGACTTCGGGATTCCCGTCCATGTCGCCACCGACCCAGGATCCAACGCGAATGATCTCGGGTACGTCGATGACTCGCGCTTCAGGTCCGTAGTGCTGGAGGAGCGCACTTTCGATCTCTTCGTAGAAGACCGGAATGATCTGATAGAGGATCTCCGCGATGAAAAAGAGCACGTGCTCGCGCTCTTCCGCCACTGTGAGACGCTCCCGGGAGTTCTCCGCGGTCTGCCAAGCCGTGGTGATCTCGGCCCGCACGCGTTCCCAGATCATCCGCATCTCCGCCGCACTCGGCGACAGCCCTAGACGACTCAACAATAGCTGCGCGATGCGCTGCTGCTTGCGCAGGATCGTTCGGCGGGTCGACTCGATCGGGTGAGCCGTGAAAACGGGTTCGATCCACATCCTGAGCAATAGGCGCCGAACCTCCGCCAGATCGATTCCCTTCTCCTTGAGCTGCTCGATCGCTTCGCCAAGGCCGCCCGGCTGCTTGATGCCTTCGTTGAGGTATTGGCGGCGCCGGCGGATGCGGTGAACCTTTTCCGCGATGTTCACCATCTCGAACCACATCGAGAAGGCACGCACCAGATCGCGAGCCTCAGCCGGCGGTACGTCGCGGGTGCGTTGAACGAGCACTTGCGCGCCCTGAGCGTCTCCGTCACGACGGGCGATCGCGGCTTTGCGATCGACTTCGACCGCTGCGAACAGGGACTCGCCGCCCTGCTCGCGGATGACCTCGCCGACGAGCATGCCCAGCATGCGCACGTCTTCGCGCAACTCGGCATCTTTAGAAGGAAAGGCGATATCGGCGCGGGGCATGGCCAATGGGTTCCGGGGCTCGGGGCGTGGGGCTCGGGTCAGAATGCGTCAGCAAACCACGACCCCTGCGCGGCCAGGAGACGAATAGGCAATACGGAGGGCGCGGATGTTAGAAGCAAGAGACGTTTCTTGCCAGCAGCCCAGAGCCCAGCGCCCAGCGTTGCCTTCAAGCCACTGCTTGAATCGTCCTGACGTAGGCTGACTGCACGAGTTTTTCGATGGTTTTCTCGGCGCGCGGCGCGAGCAAGAGCCGAAGCATGGCGTCGTTCGACGTCCGCGCGGGATCATCGATCAGGATCTGTTCGATGAAGCGCGTCAGCCGGTGCTGAATCTCGTTGATAAAGCGCAGCTTGTTCGCATCGATCGCCTGCTCGCCGCTTGGAGCGTAGAAGTTGCGCGCCTCGAGCGTCAGCTCGTACATGAACCGCGCGAGAAAACGCGCCTGATCGAGCGGCGAAAGATCGGAAAAATGCTTGATCTCGGACTCGATGTTCATGGAGCCTCCCGCGGGCGAATCATCGCGGCATTCGGGCGCGCGACGCAAGCCCAGGAGGCAAACGGCCGCTGCGGGCGGACGGATGGTCGATCCAGGCCGTGCGCAGAGCGAGATGATGAGCTCTACGCGGGAAAGAAGTCGATCGGCTTCGTCACCGTGATCGTACCGACGTCCTTCGCCTCGAAGCGGAACATCTTGATTCGCGCCACCAGCTTGCGCTCGAGCTCAGGATCGTTGAGCTCGCTCGAAATGACTTCGCAACGCGTGATCGCGCCTTCCGGTGAAATCGTCAGCTCGAGCACCAGCTTGCCCTGCAGGTCCGGCTTGTCGCGAAGCGCTCGCGTGTAGATCGAATAGATCGCACCCTTGTTCCGATCGAACACGAGAGCAATCTCCTCCTCGCTGCGCGAAGCCTTGCCGCTGCCGCCACGCTGCACGTGATCGCCGCTCGCAAGACCGCTCGCCAAAGAGGAGGAAACTTGAGTCGTCTCGTGTCCGCTCAGCGACCCGGCGCCACCACCGTAGCCTCGGCTCAAGCTCGCGGTGTTGATGCCGCCACTGCCGGTACCGACTTTCGACGTGATCAGCGAGCGTTCGGCCCGCGTCGTGCCACTCGCGGTCCCGATCAAGTTCTTCGTCTGCCCGACCTTATCGACCACTGCGCTGTCGCGCAAAGCGGCGAGTTGATCCTGGAATGGAAGCAACCCGGCCTGCGACGCCTTCTGGCGGGCTTCCTGGGTCCGATCGACCGGACGAGGCTGCTCTTGCGGCTGCGGCACGGGACGCGCCTCAGGCAACGTCGGCACGGGATCGACCTTCGGCGGCGGAGGCGGAGGTGGCGGCGGCGTCACCTTGCGCTCGAGTACCAGCTTCGCAAAGCGCGGCGGAACGGTCTCGGTGTCCTGAGTCGCCTTTTCGGGTATCGGCAATAGCGGCATCAAAACGCAGAGCAGGAGCGTGATCCCGAAACAGATCGCGAACAGACGCCGTAGGCGCTGCTTCTCCTCATCCGTGACGTTCCACGGCAGATCGTAACTTCGATAGTACGCGCTCATCGTAGCCATGCCGAAACTCTCAGCCCGTCGTCGCGGCCGTTTGCGCGACTTCTTCTTGCTTCTGGATGACTGCCAACGACAGCTTGCCGTAGTCGGCTTCCGTGCAGGTCGCCATGACCTTCTTGAGCACTCGATACGGCAGCTCGCGATCGCCCAATATCGTGACCTCGCGGCTGGCGGCGTCTGCCGCGGCGACTTCGCGCAGCACTCTGTCCGATTGACGCTGCAGCGCCGCCTTCAGCGGCTCGATGATGTTGCCGTCGAGCGCCTCGACTTCCGCGAGTGTCGCGACCGGCGTGCCCTGCACCAACACGTGATCGTGGGAAATGTGCACGACGACCGTCTCGCGCGGTTTGTTCTCGGCGATCGACTCGGGCAGCGTGATGTCCTTGGGATCCTCGAGCGTCTGCACTTCCGCCGAGTTCACGAGCAGGAAGAAAACCAGAATCGTGAAGATGTCCATGAGCGAGACCAGATTCAGCCCTGCGCCGCGCCGCATACGTGCGTGATGCCGCTCCATGCGACGCGCTCGGTTCGACTTCTTCATGTCGGCGCGTCTCCCACTGAAATCTCGGGGAACAACTCGGCCTGCACGAATTCGCCGCCTTGCTGCGCCGGGAACGTGCGTACCGTGTCCATGACTTGGACGATGACGTCGTAGGACGTGTCGGGCTCGAGCAGGATCGTCGCGGCAACGACGTCAGGGAACTGGGCTTTGACTTGCTTCAGCTTCTCGCGCAAAGCGGCATAGTCATAGCCCTTCTCACCGACCGGGTATCGCCCGAGCACCCCGCTCCCGCGATCCGCAACTTCGATGGCGTTCTTGCGCACGACGACCTCGAGCTCGAATCCCTGCTGCTGATCCGGCGGCGGAGGTCCGCCGGAAGGCAGGTTGAGCTCGACGATCGACAAACGCGAGAAGACGGCGGTGATCAGCAAGAAGGGCACGAGCACGACCATCAGATTCATGAAGGCCGTGATCTGCATCTCCTCTTCTTGCGGCTTTCTCCGCCGCGAGCGGATCAGGCTCATGCAGCGGCCTCGGCGCGACGCTCGGTGAGCGTGTTCAGGAACTTGACCGACGCCATCTCCAGGCTATCGACGAGCTCCGTCGTCTTCGTCTGGATGAGCGTATGAACGAGCAGAAGCGGAATCGCGACGATCAGACCGAAGGCGGTCGTATTCATCGCGACCGAGATCGATGCCGACAGCAAATCCGCTTTCTCGGCCGGGTTCGCACTCGACACTGCCGTGAATGCCTGAATGAGGCCGATGATCGTGCCGAGCAGCCCCAGGAGCGTCGCGAGGTTCGCGAACGTAGACAGATAGTGCGTGCGCTTCTCGAGACGCGGCAGCACCTCCATCAGGCTCTCTTCCATTGCCTTCTCGACGTCATCACGACGGCGTGCGGATTCGAGTCGCGCGAGACCGTAGTTGAGGATCCGCGCCATCGCCGCCGAGGACTTCTGACACAACGCAACGGCGCCCCGGAAATTGCCCTGCTGCAGCAGCGGGACGACTTGACTCCACAACTGGCGGTTGCGCGTGCTCGCCACTGTCAGATAGACCCAACGCTCGATCGCGATCGCCACTCCCGCGGCGAACACGAGCGCAATGGGGTACATGAAAGCACCGCCCTTGACAAAGAACTCAACGATCGACGAGTACATGATTCCTCCGAAACCCGTTCACTCACGGACAGACATAATGCACTTCATTCCCGTGGCGGAGATGTCGACTGTGTCGCGTCTGCACCTTCGTTCACGGTCTCGAAGTACGTCACTTCTCGACGAAAAACGTCACGATCGACCGGCGTGAGCACTTCATCGAGCAAGGTATTGAAAGGCTGCGCTGGCAGGTCGCCGAGATCGGCCTTCTTCCACGGCACGATATAGAGAACCTTCGGCAGCTCGCGGTTGCCCGTCACGACGGTCGTGTCGAGCTCGAGACGATCGGCGGCGGCAGTACCACGAGTCGCTTGGCGAGGCGACTCGTTCACCGTTCGCGCTTCTCGTTCCGCCTCGTCTTGCGCCGGCGTCGCCGCCGGACTCGTGACAACTGCCGGGCCCTCGGCTGGCTCCGCGGCGTGTGCCGCAGTCGCCAGCACGAGCATCGCAAGCAAAGGTGTGGATGTCTTGGGCGTCATAGGCTTCAACCTCCGGCAGCCGGCGCCGCGTCGCTGCCGATTCGCTTGCGAAGCTCGCTCACCCACGTGCTCACGCGCGAATCAGCCGACGGATTGAGCTCGAGATAGCGCTCGTAAGCCTCGAGCGCCCGCTCGGGCTCTTGCAAGTAGAGATCGCACAGCACACCTAAATTCAGATAGGCGTTTGCGTACTGCGGATCGATCCGCACGGCCTGCTGATACGCTTGGTCCGCATCTTGGAATCGACCGAGCTTGCGATAGACGATGCCCAATTGATTGAAGGCGGCGGCATTCTGCGGATTACGCTCAGTGGCTTGCTTGAGCGTCTTCTCGGCCTCGTCGAGCTTGCCCGCTTTCGCGGCGATGATGCCGAGATTGACGAGCGGGCCGGAATAAGAAGGAAACTCGGATGCGAGCGCGCGAAAACCCTGCTCTGCCGCGGCAAGATCGCCTGCGTTCATATGCACGACTGCGGCGTCGAAGCGCTGCACCGCTTCGGGCGGCAACGCTTCTTGAAGACTCTCACCTGCGACTCGGCTCACTTCTGGAGCATCGCGCGAGCCCCGCTTCCCCTGTCCCTCGCTCGGCGTCGAGCCGCACGCGGCAACGAGCACGGCGAGCGACACGCTCCACAGGCACGCCGCGCAAGCACGAACGCTCGAACGCACGCGTGAACGATCGGTACAGCCAGCTTTACTGAAGCGACGGTACATAGTCCTCACCGATCTCGCTCCTTGCATAACGCGCGGGCACCAGCTTTGCGAGCACATCGAAACTGCGTTGAACCCATTCGTCGTAGAGGCCTTCACTCGCACGCCGTGCGTTCGTTTCGTGCAGCTCGATCGCCTTCTCCTCGAACGGAAACGCCTGCTCTTCCAGCAGCAAGTCGTACTGCTCGAGCGCCTCCGCGTCCAACCCTGCAGGTCGCTCGGACGCGAGCAGATCCGCACCCAAATTGCGATACAGCTCGGCCGTGCCGAAGGTCGCCGCGGTCGTCACTTCGGCAACGCCGTAGTCGAGCGCTTGACCATAGATCGCAAGCGCCTTCTCCATCGCGCTGCGTTTCGTCGCGAGCGACCTATCCAGCGGAGCCACGAGCTTGACGGCATTGAACACCGCGACGTGCGGTTCCACGGTCTCGAGCGTGGCCTTTGCCGCGAGATACCTGCTGCGGTCGGTACGCGCCGCGCCAGCCGCCCTGTCGGCCTCGATGATTGCAGCGAGCCACTGGGCGCGCGCGCGGGCGTCGTTCTGCGCCTTGGCCATGTCCGCGAGCTTCTGTCGCGCATCCATCGCCGCGTCGAGCGGTGCTGGAAACTGCTTCACATAGCTCTCGTAGGTACGCGCCGCGTTCGTCGGCGAGCCGGACGTCTCGTAGAGCTCGGCCGCTTGCCAGAGGGCGGCCCTGCGGACCTCGCCTTCTTCGTCGTCGCGAGCCGCGATCCGTTCGAATTCCGCCGCCGCTTCGATCGCGCGGCCTGTTTCGAGATACGCCACCGCCAGCGAGCGAGTGACGTCCGGGGCGAGTTCGTGATTCGGATGAGTACGACGGAAGCTTTCGAGCACGACCGCCGCGCGGTCCCATTGTTTGTTCTGCACGAGGATACTCGCCGCGTCGTACTCGGCGTTCGCGCGCACTTTCGCGTTTGGCGCGAGCGCACCGACACGTAGAAAATCGTCGACCGCACCGGCGGCATCGCCGGCCGCTTGCTTCGCCTCCGCCTGCTTGTAGATCGAAGCTGCGATGCGCTCCTCGATCGCAGCGCGATCAGGATCGTTGGCAGGCACGAAGGCTTGTGCGCGCACATAGGCCTGCTCCGCTTCTTGGAAGCGCTCCCGATCGAACAGCGAATGCGCGAGTAGCGTCGTCGCGGTGCGCTGGAACTCGACATCAACGGGAGGATTGCGCTCGAGGATCTGCTGCGACACCTCGATGACGCGGTCGAATTCGTCGAGCGCGAAGAGCTCTTCGTCAGCCTTCGTCAGCACGCGCGCGGATTCCGGGTGCTCCGGAAAGCTCGTCGCGAACATCAGCGAGCTTTCGATGCCTTGTCGATGCCAGAGCGCCTGCGATTCGCCAGAAATGGTCGGCTCGTGCTTGTCGTAAGCCACCAAAGCAGCGTAACCGGCAGCGGCCGACTTCGCGTGCAACGGGTAGTCGTAGGCCGCGCGCTCGTATTCCTTGGCGGCCTCTGCAAAGCGCCCGGACTCGAACAAGACTTCCGCGAGCAGATAGCGCGTGCCCGGTGCTTCGGCGTCCTGCGGGAAGGAATCGAGCATCGCGCGATACCAACGAGCCGCGGCGGCGTAGTCTTCCGGCTTTTTCTCCTTCTGTGCCTGCGCATGGTAGTACTCGGCGAGATCCTTCTGCGTGGATTTCAGCTGAGCAGCCACTTCGGGCGCATCCTGCACGGTGCGCTCGCGCCAGAAGGCCGATCCGAACGCATACCGCTCGACGAAAGCTTGCTTGCCTTCGAGTACCAAAGACGCAAACCCGCCCTTTTGATAAGCCTCGATCGTGCGCATCTGCAGCGACGGCGCGAACCGATCGTCCGGGCGGCGTTTCGCGAACGCCTCGTACGCGAGCGCGGCGTCTTGATAACGCTCCTTCTCGATATACAGATCGCCGAGCGCCTCGTAGAGCCGGTGCGCATAGAGCGGATCGCCCCGACGCTTCAGCATGGCATCGAGCGATTCCGGGCCGTCGAGGTCGGAGAAGGTGATCGCGATCGCACGGAGCGCATCGTCCGTGAGCTCGCGTTCCGGCCGAGAGAGCATCTCCTGCTCTCGCACCTTACCGTCCGCGATGAAGACGCGATCGAGCAGCGTCAGGAACGACGCGACGCTCTCCTCTCCTTGGCTCTGCTTGAACAGAGACCATCCATGTTTATAGAGACCTTGCTCGTAAAAGCCGGTATCGGGTCCTGCAGCGACGACCGCGGCGTAGGCACGTTCGGCATCTCGATACCGCCCGTTGCTGAACAAGATTTCGCCCCGCCGAAATTGCGCTTCGGTGACCCAAGTACTGTCCGGAAACTGCTGCACGAGCCGATCGAGCATCTGCAGCGCCTTCTCGGGCTGAGCTTCTACTTCATAGGCCCGCGCGAGCTGATAGAGCACCGCGTCATTGCGCTCGTAGTCGGGATGCGCGGCAAGCAGTCCTTCATAGAGCTGGATCGCTTCCTTGACTTCGAGGCCGCTGAACGTCTCTTCACCGACGGCTCTCGCGCTTTCATCGACTTCGAGCTGCAAGTCCCCCAGTCGTCGCATTGCTTCCGCGCGCATGCGTTCATCGGACGACTGGAGCTCGAGGAAGCGACGGTACTGCTCGATCGCTTGCTGTGGCGTCACGTCGGTCGGTGGGTCGCGAACCACTTCGACCTCGCGGCTCTCGAGGTCTTTGATGGTGCCGGTTCGATTCCGCTGATCGGCGAACGCGGGATGCGCAACGCACACGAGGCTCGCAGAGGCGAGCACGATGGCGCATCGCAGCCGTGAGCTCCGGCGCGAACTGGATGAGGCGCTCTGACGAGGCGGCATCATTCGCGGCCTCCCTGCGCGCCGCTCGAAGCGCGGTCGTAGATCGACGCGAGCGCGAATCGAGCCTGCAGCGAGTACGCGGCGAGGCGTTCCTTCTGGGACTCGAGCTCGCGAATCGCGATAGACGCGAGATACCGGTTCTGCGCCTCCGCCGTAATCGCCAGACGCGCGATCAATCCTTCGATTCGCGGGCGAAGCTGCGCCACACGCTGCGCGAATGCTTCCGTTCGGGCGGGGTAGTCCTCGCGCGCTCGCTCGACGAGCACCCAGCGGCGGCGCGCCTCCCGGTAGGCGACTTCGAGCTCGCGCAACTCCTTGCGTGCACGCCACAAACGAGCCTTGTAGCTCGCATTGAAGTCCCAGAGCAGCCGGCCTCTTATCAGACGCGTCTTCTCGCGCATCTCCTCGACGAGAGGATCGCTCTGGTCGGCGCGCGCAAGCACGCTCTCGATTCGCTCGATTTTCCGCCATTGCTCGAGCTCTCGCTCGGTGGCGAGCCCGACAACGTCACCCTCCCGCTCGATCGCAGCGATACGGGATTCGAGCTCGTTCTTACGTGCCTCCAACGCATCGAGATCGACGCCGCCCAGCGTCTCCTCGAGCGCAGGCAGCCGCTGTTCGTACGCTTTGCGCCGCGTATCGACCATGCTCTCGAACGCATCGACGCTCAACGCCCAGTTCGCGAGATTGCGTTGCATGATCCTGAGGTCGCGATAGTTCTTGAGTCCCTCTTGGAATTCATGCGTCGCAAGGAGGTGGTAGAGGTAGCGCGTCTCGGGGGCATCCGGCAGATTCTTCAGCTGCCAATACCATCCGGCCCGTTCTCCTTCGTCATTAGCGACGATCGCCTCAAGCAGGCTGCCGTTGCGAATGGATTCGATCGATTGATTGATGCGCTCTTCTTCCTCGGCGAACGCCGTCACGGCGAGCATGTACTGCTCCGCTGCTTGCCCTTGCGCGTCGAGTTGCGCATAGGCATAGGGCACGGCGAGATAGGACTCTTGCACGGCCGCATCGAGCATGTTTCGCCCGCGAAGCTCGAGCCACGGAACGAGTGCTTTCGTAAAGCGCTTTTCGGCAGAATCCGCCCAACCGACGCCGAGCAATGCCTTGTTGGATTGCGGTCCTTGCAAACGCACGCGCTGCAGCACCCGCTTGGCGTCCTCGGCACGGCCGGCCTTCAGCCACGCATAGCCGAGCGCGAGATTCGATTTGTCGCGTAGCGCCGCGAGCTCTTCCGTTGGCGTTGCGACCTGACCGACCGCGTCGAGCAGCTTCGCGGCTTGCTCGACGCGCTCTTGGCGCACG
>Ga0079224_100016524_pt1 | contig 10373 bp, 9 predicted proteins | sample Stecom2015_FD_80414 | JGI IMG/M metagenome (GOLD analysis project Ga0079224, IMG submission 80414) | Agricultural soil microbial communities from Utah to study Nitrogen management - Steer compost 2015 | ecosystem: Environmental > Terrestrial > Soil > Agricultural land | place: USA: Utah...
CTCGGCCGAAGCGGCGTGAACGTGTTGGCTATCGCGCAGGGCGCCTCCGAGACGAACATCTCCTCCGTCGTCCGGGATGCAGAGGTGCGTCAGGCCGTTCATTCACTTCACGATGAATTTGCGCTGGTGCGGCACCGTGTTCACGTCTTTATTATCGGCGCGGGAGTCGTCGCTCGGGCCCTCCTGAGCATGCTATCCGACCAGCAGGACATGCTGCTGAACAGGCTGAATCTGAACATCCACCTGGTCGGAATCGCGAATACCCGGAAGATGGCCTGGGATCTCAACGGGATCCACTTCGATGAAGCCGTGGATCGACTGGAGGAGAGTGCTCGCCAGGGCGGCATCAATGCGGTCCTGGACCAGCTCTTCGAGGCCAAGCTCAACCGGCTCATCGTGATCGACGCGACGGCCTCGGACGAGGTGGCGCATCAGTACCCGGAGCTCCTCGAGCGATCCATTTCCATCATCACACCGAACAAGCGGGCGAACACGAAGGATCAGGCCTTCTATGAGCGCATCCAGCGCGCCGCGCATCGGCAGCAAGTGGCCTATTTTTATGAAACAACCGTCGGCGCCGGGCTGCCCGTGATATCGACGCTGCGGGATTTGATCAGGAGCGGGGACACCATCTATCGGATTGAAGGCGTGCTCTCCGGAACACTCGCCTTCATTTTCAACGGCCTTTCGAATGGAATGAAGTTTTCAGAGGCCGTTCGGACTGCCCGTCAAAAGGGTTTCACCGAGCCGGATCCGCGCGATGATCTAAAGGGTGAAGACGTCGCCCGCAAGCTGCTCATCCTCGCCCGTGAGATGGAGATATCCGTAGAGCGAGATGATGTGGCCGTGGAATCGCTCGTTCCCGCCCACCTCTTCGACGTCACTGTGGAGGATTTCCTGAGCCAGTTGGAGATGCTGGATGCTGAATGGGAGGAACGGCTCGAGAAGGCGCGGGAGGAGGGCGGCCGGCTGCAGTATGTCGGGTTGATCGAGGATGGGCGCCTGAGCGTGCGCACGCGCTGGGTCGCGCCCGATTCGCCCTTCGCACACCTGAAGGGCACAGACAATATGGTCGTCTACACGACGGAGCGCTACAAGGAATTTCCGCTCGTCATTCAGGGACCTGGCGCCGGGCCCGTCGTTACCGCGGCCGGCATCCTCGCGGATCTCATCAAGGCGGCCGAGCTCGGGGGCTGATGTTGTCGGGAAAGGTACAGCATCGATAGGACCACTCGGCTACTTTTGGAATAAACTTGAGTGTCTGAATGAATCTGGCACTGGTCGGCACAGGGCGGATGGGTTCGGCCGTCGAGGATGTGGCCGTCGAGCGTGGGCACACCATCGTTTCACGGTTCAATTCGGAGCGGCCTCTAGGGGAGGATGCCGGTGAATTGAAGGGAGCGGAGACGGTCATCGATTTCTCGCTACCGGACGTGGCCGTGGCGCATCTCGATCGGTACAGCCGTTGGGGTGTGCCTGCTGTAATCGGCACGACAGGATGGTATGATCGGCTCGACGAGGTTCGGGAAATGATTCGTAAGCGCGACGCGAGCATCTTTTATGCGGCCAATTTCTCGCTCGGCATTGCCATGTTGGCGAGGTGCCTCCGCGCCGTCACGCCGATGCTAGACCGGCTTCCGGAGTACGACGCGAGTATTCACGAAGTGCACCACGTGAACAAGGTCGATAGTCCATCCGGCACGGCGCAGATGCTCGGTGCAATCCTCGTGGAGGGCGTGGAGCGAAAGCGCCGCATCGAGCCGGAGACGCAGCACGGACGAATCAGCGATGAGGCGCTGCACGTGACCTCGTCTCGGACCGGCGGAGTCATCGGCCGGCACAGTATCCTCCTGGATAGCCCGTTTGACGAGCTCACGCTCGAGCATCGCGCCAAGAATCGTAAGGGGTTTGCATTCGGTGCGGTTCGAGCCGCCGAATGGCTGCCGGGACGAAGGGGACTTTTCACGATGGACGATCTACTGGAAGAATGGGAGACATGAGCGATTTTGTTTTTACCGGAACGGGGACTGCCATCGTGACGCCATTCACTGCGGATGATGACCTCGACCTCGAGGCCTTCCGCCGCCACATCGACCTTCAGATCCAGGGCGGCGTGGATGCGCTGGTCGTTCTCGGAACTACGGGAGAAAATGCCACCGTCTGGCCCGAGGAGCGGCGGCGGCTCGTCGATGCGGCCATAGAATTCGTCGACGGGCGCGTCCCCGTCATCATCGGCACGGGCAACAACTCGACGAGCGAAAGTATCGGGTTCTCGAAAGAAGCCGCCGCGTCGGGCGCGGATGCATTGCTGATCGTCGGTCCCTACTACAACAAGCCGACGCAGGCGGGCTTCGTCGCGCACGTCAAGGCCATTGCGGAGGCGGCCGACAAGCCCATCATCCTGTACAACGTGCCGGGTCGTACGAGCTTCAACATCGCAGCCGACACCGTCTTGCAGTTGGCCGAGGAGGTGCCTTCCGTGGTGGGCATCAAGGAGGCGTCGGGCGATCTCGCACAGATTTCCGATATTCTCATGGGCCGTCCGGAGAAGCTCGCCGTCTATTCCGGAGACGACGAGATGACTCTGCCGATGATTGCGCTGGGTGCACACGGTGTCGTGTCCGTGCTGAGCAATGTCCTTCCCGAGCCGGTCAGCCGCATGGTTCGGACCGCCCTCGGGGGACGGATCGATGAGGCGCGCCGGCTGCATTTCGAGCTGGTGCCGGCGATGCGGGCCTGCTTCGTGGAGACGAACCCCATCCCCGTGAAAACAGTCCTCGCCTCGATGGGCATCATGAATGGGCGGCTTCGTCTGCCGCTCGTGGACATCTCGGAGGCGAATCGGCCTCGCCTGCTTGAGGTGTTCGAGGCGCACCTTCAGGAGAAGGTCTGAGTCACACGCAGGCTCGGGTCCTCAAGAATACTGGTGTACGTTCTGCTCGAGCAGTCCGTAGACCGTGCGCTTCAGTTCGTCGAGTTCGAAGGGTTTCGTAAGGAAGGCATCCACACCGGCCTCCAACGCGCGGTCGCGGAGCGATGGGGAATGATCCGCCGTCACGAACACGACAGGCGTGTGAGACAGTTGCGGATGATCGCGCACGGCGCTCAACACATCGAATCCGTCCGCACCCGGCATCTTGTAGTTGGTAACTACGATATCTGGCCGATGCCGTCGGATCAGCTCCATGCCTGCGATGCCGTTCGAAGATCCCAGCGAATTGTGCCCATCGATTTCGAAGATCAGCTCCAGTCCCTCTCTCAGGTTGTGATCGTCCTCGATCACCAAAATCGTAGACATAGGCTACCACTTGGGATAGACAGAATGACGGACCTCAGCCAAACCGCGTGCGAAGAGATCCGTTTCGGCGCGAACCTGATGCGCGGGTCGTGTGTCCGGATCGTTTCAATTCGAAGCACCCCGTGCGAGGCCGCAGCAAACGAGGCGTCGTTAGCGCGTATTGAACAGGGCAGCCGTCGTGCCGACGGCCGCCGTGTACAGAGCCGAGCCGAGCCAGAGGCCGGAGATCATGAAGGTGTTCCGTGTGCCGGCCTCGAGGGCCAGGAACAGCACGAATAGACCGTTATGCAGAAGGGCGATAACGAGACTACCGATGAAGGCCTGCTGCGGAAGAATGAGCAGCGTTTCGCGTTCGTTGGCGGGGAATAGCCCGACGAGGAAGCCCACTAATGTCTTGACGAACATGTGGACGCCCCACGTACCATAGACCATATCCATCAGCAGCCCACCAACAAAACCTGCAATGGAGCCGGCCTGTCGACCATTCCGCAGGCCCATCCAGGCCACGAAAAGGAGGACGGCATCCGGATACGCTCCCCAGAGCCGTAGCCGTCCCAGCACCAGCCATTGAAGGACAAAAATGAGAAGGCCGGCTATGGCTTGTCGAACCAGGGACGGCATTCAGTCGATGCGAGAGCGATAGGGTGACGGGTGATTCGGTCCATGATACCGGAATCTACGAGGTGGCATCCGCGGAGGCCAGTTCCATGACGATCCTATCGATGCCCTGATTGATTTGATAGGCGGGACCGCCATAGTTATTGGCGAAGATTGCGAAGGCCAGCACGCGCCCGCTGCGCGTCTGCGCATATCCGCTCAACGTTCGTACATACTCGAGCGACCCGGTTTTGGCGCGGACGGGGGCACCGGCGAGCCGGTATCGAAGCGTCGATTGAGGTTCCCCTCCCGTTGGGAGTGAAGCGATGAAGGGATCTCGCTCCGGATGCCGATACATGAAGGCGAGGAGCTTGCCCACAGCCTCGGGGGTCACCATATTCTTCCTGGAGAGTCCCGATCCATCGCGCACATCCACGCCTGTGATGGCCACGCCGGCCCGGCTCAGGAGCGCCTTGACACGTCGTTCACCGCCATCGGCCGAGCCGCCGAAGCTGAACGTCCGGAAGACCTGCTCGGCGTAGAAGTTGTTACTTCGCTTGTTGATGATGGCAATGATCTCGGACAGCGGAGGAGACACGTGCACGAAAAGAGGTCGCTCCCTACTGTACTCGAAACGGCTTAGATCGTCGATGTCGACGATCTCCGCCTCCACCTCGATGCCATAGCCCTTGAGGTACGAAGCGAACGTTGCGGCGGCAAAAAGCGTCGGATTCGTCACCGGCGTTACGATCGTCCCGTTGTAGGTCTGCGGAATGGATCCTTGCAGGCGGACGGTTTCGCTGCCGAAGTCTCGGCTCGTGCGCACGGAGATGCCCCTCCGGCGCCTCGCCGTGAGCAGGTCGTTCTGGATGTTCACGAACCCGTCCGGATACGTGACGATCGTGGGAGCGCGGTTCGCGCCATTCGCCGTTATCTTCACCTCCACGACATTGTCATTGTAGGAGAGACCACTGGCACTGACCCCGAGTGCACGACTTGCCTGCTCCGTGACATAATCGATGTCCCAGCCCTGCGAATAGGCGCGATCGTCGAACGTATCGTCATCTCCCACGATGCGCCCCTCGATGCGGGTAACGCCGAGCTCGGCCAGACGGCGTGCCCACGTCCGAAGAGGGTCTTCTCCCGAAGCCAGCGCACTTCCGAACGTCGGGTCGCCCGAGCCCCTGATGATGAGATCCCCCTTCAAGACGTCACCGCGCACGGCCCCATCGAAAAACAAGACGGTCTCGTATCGATAGTCTGACCCCAGAGCGTCGAGCGCGGTGGCAGTGGTCAGTAGCTTTTGATTGGAAGCGGGGACGAATCGGTACTGTGCGTTGAGCGCGTAGACGACCTCGCCGCTCTCCACATCCTCGACGTAGGCACCCCAGAAAGCAGGCTGTGCGGCTTCAGACCGGATATGCTGTTCGATGCGGGCGGCCAGCGGGCCATACTGCGCATGGGCCGGTATCCAGGGGACGACGAGGAGCAGCGAGAGCGCGAACCATTGACGCACGGGCATTCTCGCGCCGGAACTCACTACGAAAGCCTGGGGTTCGGTCATACCAATGTCGCAGGCGGATAGCCGCTTCATCCAACCAATTCAACCATCACCTCCTCCTCATGGCGAGAAGCAAGGGTCGTAGACGCAGACCACGTACACGTGATCCGCGCCGGCGAGCGCGCATGGTCTTCGGCCGACGAAATTACATACTTATGATCGCCGGCGTCCTTGCGATCCTCGTCGGGTTCATCATCATGCGCCTGGAGAACGAGGTAGATGGATTCATCTCACTGTACGTCGCGCCCGTCATCATCCTGGGGGGCTATCTCGAGATTATCTGGGCGATCCTGGCGGCACCAGAGAAGAAATCGGACGTCGCGGAGGCCTCCTAAAATCCGGTCGGATTCGTCTTTCGGCCTCAGTAGAGTAGATAAGGCTCCCGGCGCCGGCGAAAGTCTTCGACTTCCTCGTTCCAGGACGCGATGATGGCCTCAGGCCCCGCTCCATTTTCGAGCATCTGGAGCAGCCCGTCCGTACCGGAGAGCCGTGCGAGCGAGGCCGGCCGAGCAATCAGCGATTGGCCCGCCGCTTCAGCCTGCTGCCAGAAGGCGTGCAGGACGTGGATTCCCGCCTCGACAGGCCGGAATGCATCCACATCCGTCAGCACATATCGGACGCCCTGAAGCTTTCTGCCCAGCAGCTTCGGATTCATTGCCATGCCCTCGATGCTCTCCGGCGTGAATTCCACCGGCTCGAAGCGCACGCCGGGAAGGCCGCGGCCGTTCAGCGTATCGGCGAGGGCCTGACCATCCGCCCATGGCGCACCCAATTGCATAAACGGGCTGCGCGTGCCTCGGCCCTCACTCGCGGAGGCCGCCTCGAATAACACGGCGCCGGGATACACGAGGGCCGTCTCGAAATCCGGGATGTTCGGGCTCGGCGGATTCCACGGAAGGCCGGTTTCGGGCCAGAGGTCGTCGCGCTCCCAGCCTTCAACCTCGACGACGTGCAGCTCGAGTTCTTCGAGCCCCTCCATGAGCGGCTCCTCCTTGATCATCGTGGCAAGCTCGCCGACGGTTAGTCCGTGAGCCATCGGAATCTCGTACTGCCCGACGAATGACGTGTGAGCGGGGTCGAGCATGAAGCCCGACACGTATTCGCCTCCGATGGGATTGGGTCGATCCAACACCACAAAGGGAATTCCGTGCTCTGCGGCGGCCTGCATCGAGAGGCCCATGGTAGAAATGTAGGTGTAGAAGCGCGCCCCGATGTCCTGTATGTCGAACACGAGGATGTCGACATCCTCCAGCATCTCGGGACTCGGCTTGCGGGTCTCGCCGTAGAGGCTGTAGATGGGGGCGCCGGTACGCGTATCACGACCATCCGCCACCTGCTCGCCGGCATCGGCTGTGCCCCGGATGCCGTGTTCGGGGCCGAAAAGAGCCGTGAGCTCGATCTCGGGGCTTTGGTGGATGAGATCCATGAGATGGACCGTATCCACCATGGCCGTATGGTTGACGATCAATCCGACCCGATGCCCCTGGAGGAGGTCGAATCCGCGATCGGCGAGGATCTCAGCTCCGGTGCGCACATCCTGCGCGGCCGTATCGGCGCCCGCAGGCGGCACATCGCCGCATCCCGTGACGAAAAGGACCGCAGCGGAGAGCGCGATCATACCTACGCGGCGCGCGGTTGCACGGCCGGAGGGTCGAAGGTGGTTGAAGAGTGATCCGAAGGTCGCGTGGGGCTTACGCCGACCGGAGTCCGACGATTTCATGCTCGGCAAAGAAGTAGTTCGATTCGATCTTTCCATTTTCCACGGAATCCGATCCGTGCACGATGTTCTGCCCCTTGCTGTCGGCGAATAGCTTTCGGATGGTGCCTTCGTCGGCCTCCGCGGGATCGGTTGCGCCGATGAGCTTCCGGAAGTCCTCGACGGCGTTCTCCTTCTCGAGGACCATCGGAACGCACGGACCGCTCGACATGAATTCGGTCAGCTCCTCAAAGAACGGGCGGCCGCGATGCACCTCGTAGAAGCCTTCGGCCTGCGCCTTCGAGAGCTTCACCATGCGAAGGGCGACGATCCGAAAGCCGGCTTCCTGGATGCGGCGAATGACTTCGCCAGTCAGGTTCTTGCGAACACAGTCAGGTTTTAGAATGGCGAGGGTTCGTTGCATGAACTGTTGCTGGTTGCTGGTCGATGATTGCGGGTTACTGATTGCTGTTTTAAGGGGGAGGTGACCGGCCGCTGACCCATCTCAACCAGCGATGGTGGCGAATTGCCGTAAACTCTTCGGATATGGGGGCGGCGAGGGGTCAGACGTGGCGTTCGGCGTGGTAGGAGGAGCGTACGAGGGGGCCGCTCTCGACGTGCTCGATGCCTTTGGCCTCGCCGACCACCTTGTACCGGCGAAAGACGTCCGGGTGAATGAACTCCTCGACAGGCAGGTGCATCCGCGTGGGCTGCAGGTACTGGCCGATCGTCATGACATCGACGCCGTTGGCGACGAAATCATCCATCAACTCGATTACTTCATCCTCGGTCTCGCCCAGGCCTACCATGATGCCGCTCTTCGTACGCAGTCCCTGCTCCTTGGAGCGGCGAAGCACCTCGAGCGAGCGCTGGTAGTCGGCCTGCGGGCGCACGCGCCGGTAGAGTCGCGGTACGGTTTCGACGTTGTGATTGAGGATGTCCGGCCGCGCATCGAGCACGATCTGGAGTGCGTCCCAGATGCCGCGGAAATCAGGGATAAGCACCTCGACGGTGCAACCCGGCTGAACTTCGCGGATCCTTCGGATGGTTTCGGCAAAGATGGGCGCGCCGCCATCCTCACGCTCGTCTCGGTTCACGCTGGTGATGACGGCATGCCGAAGGCCCATGTGGAGGACGGCATCGGCCACGCGGTTGGGCTCGTCCCAATCGAGCCCCGGTCCAGGGCGCCCGGTCTTGACCGCGCAAAACCCGCATGAGCGCGTGCACACGTTACCGAGGATCATGAACGTCGCCGTGCCGGCCGTCCAGCACTCGCCCATGTTCGGACAGCGCGCACTCTGGCAGACGGTGTGAAGGCGATTCCGATCGACGATGTCGACGATCTTCTTATAGTTCTCGCCGTAGGGCAACTTCACGCGGAGCCAGTCCGGCCGCTTCCCGCGCACGTTGGCCACCACGGGTTCGTGCACTACGGGGAGCTCGAACATCCCGTCGCCGCCGGCAGCCAGTGGCTCCTTCTTGACGCGCTTGAGCTGAACCTTGTCCGGAGTCTTCCGGGGTGCTGGTCTATCAGACATATCGACGCATTGCGTTTACGAGCGAGGAAAGTACGGACGCCACGTGGATCGGATCCCCGGATCCGCAGCCGTCCGTCCCCCGACCCCATCGCCGTGCTATCCGCGGCCAAACTCGGAACGGGCGGCTGTGAACGGTCGCCGGATCGTCTCCATCCGCGCGCTTTTCGGCGCGGAATTTCGCATCAGCTTCGAACGAACCAGTGGCGCTTTCGGTATCTTGAAAGCGCTTCGGGCCGCGCACCGGTGGCCATCAATCTTGGAAAGTTTAGCTCAGCATATGGAAACTACAGTTGACAGCAGCTTCGCTCCGGAGAAAGCCCGTGAGATCCTCAGCACGCACATCCTGACGAAAGGGATGATGCCGATTGTGCTGGACATGGAGCGCAGCCGCGGTCTCGATCTCTACGACCAGGTCACAGGCAAGCGGTACCTCGATTTCTTCGGATTCTATGCCTCCAGCGCCGTCGGCATGAATCATCCTGCGCTTCTCGAGGACCAGGAGTTCATGAAACGCCTGATGGAGGCGGCCGCGAACAAGATCACCAACTCCGACATCGCGACGGTGCATAGCGCGCGCTTCGTCGAGACGTTCGGGCGCGTCGCCATCCCCGAGTACCTTCCCTACGCGTTTTTCATCTCAGGCGGCGCGCTGGCCGTCGAGAACGCCCTCAAGGCGGCCTTTGATTGGAAGGTCCGCAAGAACTTCCAGAAGGGATACCGGCGGGAGCTCGGCAGCCAGGTTCTCCATTTCGAGCAGTCGTTTCACGGCCGATCCGGCTACACGCTCTCCCTGACCAACACGGCCGACCCGCGCAAGACGCAGTATTTCCCGAAGTTCGATTGGCCGCGCGTTCTGAATCCCAAGATCATCTTCCCGCTCGAGGAGCATCTCGAGGAGGTAGAAAAGGCCGAAGAACTGGCCATCGCGCAGGCGAAAATGCACTTCCTCGAGCGGCGCGACGATATCGCCGCCATCATCATCGAGCCTATTCAGGGCGAAGGCGGCGACAATCACTTCAGGCCCGAGTTCCTGCGCCGGCTCAAAGACCTGGCTCTCGAGAACGACGCCTTGCTCATCTTCGACGAGGTGCAGTCGGGAGTCGGCATTACGGGCAAGTTCTGGGCGCATCAGGCATTGGAGGTCGAGCCCGACATCATCGCATTCGGCAAGAAAACGCAGATCTGCGGCATTCTGGCCGGGCGCCGGTTGGATGACGTCGAGGACAATGTCTTCCACGTACCGAGCCGCATCAATTCTACCTGGGGCGGGAATCTGGTGGATATGGTCCGCTTCGACCGAATCCTCGAGGTCATCGAGGAGGATCGACTCGTGGAGGAGGCCGGGGAGAAGGGCAGCTACCTGCAGTCCCGGCTCTACGAGCTGCAGGAAGCCATGCCGGCCGTCACGAACGTTCGAGGACGCGGCCTGATGTGCGCCTTCGATCTGCCGGATGGGCGCTTCCGCGATGCCGTCATCGAACGGTGCTTTCAGGAGGGGCTCATCATTCTCGGATGCGGCCGTAAATCGGTTCGATTCCGATCGCCGCTCATCATCACGCGGGAGCAGATCGATGAGGGCGTCGAAATCATAGGCAAGGTGGTGGAGGCCGTCGACCAGGAGCATCGACCGGTACAGCAGACGACGCTGCATCGTGAGCTGAAGGAGTCGCTCCGCGAGAAGTA
>Ga0079224_100016525_pt1 | contig 10373 bp, 11 predicted proteins | sample Stecom2015_FD_80414 | JGI IMG/M metagenome (GOLD analysis project Ga0079224, IMG submission 80414) | Agricultural soil microbial communities from Utah to study Nitrogen management - Steer compost 2015 | ecosystem: Environmental > Terrestrial > Soil > Agricultural land | place: USA: Utah...
GGACCAGGCCCAGGCGGTCGGTCACCAGCACGCCCTCACGCATCTCTTCCAACACCAGCTCGTTCAGTCGGCCCTGCAGTCGCGCTTGTTCCCGGCTGCCGCGAGCCGATCGCTCTTCCAGTGCCAGGCGACCCGCCAATTCGCTCGCCACCAGGGCGATCGTGAACAGGCCCAGTCCGGCCAGTCCGGCGGGGGTCAGGCTGGAGGTGATCGCGCCGGTCGTGCTGGACAAAGTCCAGGCCACGGCCAGGAGATTGAGCGAGCCGGCCGCGGCCACCCCCAGGGCCAGAAGACGCGGCAGCAAGATGGCCGACATGAGCACGGGCAGGGCCAGCAAGGCCTGCGAGTTGAAGCTGTTGCCGAGGATGAAGTGCAGGTAGACGAAGAAGGCGAGGTCGACACCGATGGTGGCCAGCGCCTGCGGGTTGCTCAGGCGGCGGTGGTCGGCATGGCGAGCGCGCCGCTGACTGGGCAGCAGATACCACCCCAGAGAAAACAGCGCGTAGGCCACGGTGAGCGAGAACACCATGGGATCGGGCCGCGTCCCCAGGCCCCACGCCATGGCTTGCAGCGCACACAGCAAGGCAGCCAGTGCGGCCCGCGCCGCCAGGAAGGCGCGATAGATGCGGAAAAACGTGGGCGCCCGCGTCTCGTGCGCTCCGCTTGCGGGGGGGCGTTGTGCTCCGGACGGGCGGGATGCGCCTGCTGCGATGGTGGGGGGCGCCCCCTGCTCGTCAAACCACGACTGGGTCGGCGCACCCAGATCGGGCGAGGGGGCTGGGTGGTGACGGCCGGATGGCTTCGGTGGCGCTTTCATTCCCGTGATCGGAGGGCCGCATCACGGTGGGCCTGGCTGCAGAAGTAGGTGGGCGGGCTGTCGGGTTTCTGTTGATCGCTCAAGGCGGCAACGGCCTCGGCCTGCGGCAGGTGCAGGCCGCATTGAGCGCATTCAACGATGATGTCGGGCTCGCGCAAGGGCGGTTGCGCAGGGGTGCCTCGCGGCCTCGTCGGCGTGCCCTTGCGGCCCTCGGTACGATCGGATCCGGGGCTGCGCCGGGGCCACAGCCACCAGATGAGCGCGACGAGCAAGATCAGCAAGAGGAATTTGAGCATGGTCAGACTCCCGGGAGGGTGCCGCGCTTGAGCACCACCTCGAGCACGAAACGAGACCCGACATAGGCCAGCAGCAGCAAGCCCGTGCCGGCATACAGCCAGCGCACGGCCATGCGTCCGCGCCAGCCAAAGCGATGTCGGCCGATCAACAAGATGGCAAAGACCAGCCAGGCCAGGATGGAAAACACCGCCTTGTGGTCCCACTGCCAGGGCCGTGCTGTGCCCATGCCCAGCAGCAAGGTCAGGGTCAGGAGCGCAAACCCTGCGGCGACAAAGCGGAAGGTGAGCGACTCCAGTCGCAGCAGCGGCGTGCCCGGCAGGGTGTCCTGGGGTGGAAAGCGGAGCTTGGGCGGGGCCTTGAGTCTTGATGGTTTGGGCGCGCGCATGCTTTGCTCGGCATGTTGCAGCAAGGCGGCATGGAGGATGGCCACCCCCATCAAGCCGTAGGACGCGACCCCCAGAATCCAGTGCAAGGGCGCCCAGGGCGCACTGAGATCGGGGTGGGCCCGCCCGGGGAAGACCCAGCACAGGACAACGCTCAGCGCCGCCAGCAGGGCCAGGCTGCGACGCAAGTGGGCGGGAATGCCCTGGCGGCGACTCTCGAGCGCATAGATGCCCAATACCAGCCAGGCCGTGACGGACAAGGCCAGCGCAAAGCCGAAATTCGCGACCAGCTGTTCACCGACCCGGCCAATGGAGCTGCCCAGGATGGCGGCGGCATGGGCCAGCCAGGCCAGGGTCAGGGCGACCCACACGGTCACATTGGGGGCCGGGCGCAGGACGTGGCGTGGGGCCTCGTCAATGGGGGTCTTGCGTTCGGGCAGGATCGCAGCCACACCATAGGCCAGCACAGCCAGCAGGCTGGGCCACAGTGGAGAGGTGACGGGCGATAGAATCATCTCCACAGTTTAAGGTCGCCCGGGCACTTTTTCCCGGCCGCTTTGCGCCGGCTTTATCAGGCTGCGCAGCGCCTACGTCTTGCAATCTTCTTCATTCTCATGGCATCGAACCTTACCGAACGTCTGAGCCGCCTGGTCAAGACCATGCGCGGGCAGTCCCGCATCACCGAGACCAATGTGCAGGACATGCTGCGAGAAGTGCGCATGGCCTTGCTCGAGGCCGACGTGGCCTTGCCGGTGGTCCGGGATTTCATCGCACGGGTGCGCGAGCGCGCCCTCGGCCAGGAAGTGGTGGGTTCGCTCACCCCGGGGCAGGTGCTGGTCAGCCTGGTTCAGAAGGAGTTGGCCGCGACCATGGGAGACGGTGTGGCCGATCTCGATCTGGCGGTGCAGCCTCCGGCCGTCATCCTGATGGCCGGCCTGCAAGGCGCGGGCAAGACCACCACCACGGCCAAGCTGGCCAAGCACCTGATCGAGAAGCGCAAGAAGAAGGTGTTGACGGTGTCGGCCGACGTCTACCGTCCTGCGGCCATCGAGCAACTCAAGACCGTCACCGGCCAGGCTGGCGCGGAGTGGTTCCCATCCACGCCCGAACAAAAGCCCCGAGATATCGTCACCGCGGCCATCGACCATGCCCGCCGGCACTTCTTTGACGTGCTGCTGGTCGACACGGCTGGGCGCCTGGCCATCGACGAAGCCTTGATGGGGGAGATCAAGGAGCTCCATGCCCTGCTCAAGCCGGTCGAAACCCTGTTCGTGGTCGACGCCATGCAGGGGCAGGACGCCATCAACACCGCCAAGGCCTTCAAGGACGCGCTGCCGCTCACTGGCGTGGTGCTGACCAAGCTGGACGGTGATTCAAGAGGCGGGGCCGCGCTCTCGGTCCGGCAAATCACCGGGGTGCCCATCAAGTTCGCCGGCATTTCCGAGAAGATCGACGGCCTGGAAGTGTTCGATGCCGAGCGCCATGCCGGCCGCGTGCTGGGCATGGGTGACATCGTGGCCCTGGTCGAGGAAGTGCAAAAGGGCGTGGACATGGAGGCCGCGCAGAAGCTGGCCGAAAAGGTCAAGTCGGGCGAGGACTTCGACCTGGACGACTTCCTGTCCCAGATCAGCCAGATGAAAAAAATGGGCGGCCTGGCCGGCTTGATGGACAAGTTGCCCACCGAACTGGCCAGCAAGGCCGGTGGCGCCGACATGGACAAGGCCGAACGCGACATGCGCCGCATGGAAGGCATCATCAATGCCATGACGCGCCTGGAGCGTCGCAAGCCCGACCTGATCAAGGCCAGCCGCAAGCGCCGCATTGCCACGGGCGCGGGCGTGCAGGTGCAGGAAGTCAACCGCTTGCTCAATCAGTTTGACCAGATGCGGCAGATGATGAAGAAGATGAAGGGTGGCGGCCTCTTCAAGATGATGAAGCGCATGGGTGGCATGAAAGGCGGCATCCCCGGCATGGGGGGGCGTTGATACGTTTCCTAACCAAGCCGGGCGCTTGCCCGCATTGCTCCGGTGCCGCAGGGCTGCTACTTTGTTTCAGTGTGTTTCCCGGGCGTCTCCAGCCGTTCATTTGGCTCTGAGAATGCCGAAGACAGGGGATTCGTTCATTCCCTGCGAATGACGCATTGACAAGACAGGTAGAGCAGATGATGGATTGGGCATGGTGGCCAGTGGTGCTGGCGCTTTTGTTGCTGGGGGCTGTGGCCGCCGGTTGGGCTTTCATGAAAACGCGTGACGCCTCGACGGCGCCCCAGCGCAAGAAGCGCAAACGCGAGCACGAGATGGACCCGAGCGACACCTTGCAGGCCTGGGTGCCCACCGCCACCCGCGTGCTCACGAAACCCGAGCGCGATGCTTATCACGTCTTGCGCAAGGCCTTGCCCGAGCACGTCTTGCTGGCCCAGGTGCCGCTGGCGCGCTTCCTGCGCGTACCGACACGCAATTCCTACAACGAATGGTTGCGCCGGGTGGGCTCACTGTGCGCCGACATCGTCGTGTGCGGTGGCACCTCGCAGGTGATCGCGGTGGTCGAGGTCCGCCAGCCCATCAATCAGGAGAATCCACGGGCCGTGAAACGCCATGCACGCATGGACCGTGTGCTCAGGGCAGCCGGCATCCCGGTGCACGCGTGGCTGGCCGACGCATTGCCTGGCGCTGCGGTGGCCCGTGAAGCGATTCTGGGCAGTGTGCTGACCCGCGCGTCCGTCTCGAAGGCGGGGGTGTCGGGCGAGGCGCGCCGCAGCGCCGAGGCCGCGGCCGTGGTGGCCTCCATGCAGGCCACCGGTGCCATGCATGGCATGAGCGTCAATGAAGGGGCGATCGATTTTTACATTGACGAGTTTGCGTCCGACGAGCAGGACAGCGAGTTCGAACGCAAGAACCCGCCACCATCGACCTGGTTCGATGACATGGATTCCGGCCCCATGGGCCTGGATGAGCGAAGCCACCAGGCTCACTGAAGCCGGGCTCAGTTCAACAAGGCCTGGGCGAATTCTTGAGCGTTGAAGGTTTGCAGGTCTTCCAGCTTTTCACCCACGCCGATGAAATAGACGGGCACCGGCGTGCCGCGCCCCTGAGACCAGAGGGCAATGGCGGCCAGCACGCCGCCCTTGGCCGTGCCGTCCAGCTTGGTCACGACCAAACCGGTCAGGCCCAGGGTCTCGTCGAAAGCCTTGACCTGGGTGAGCGCGTTTTGCCCCGTGTTGCCATCTACCACCAGCAGCACCTCGTGCGGTGCGCCTTCCTGCGCCTTGCCGATCACCCGTTTGATCTTGCGCAGCTCTTCCATCAGATGGGCCTGGGTGGCCAGGCGACCAGCGGTGTCGGCGATGACGACATCGCACCGCCGGGAGCGACCCGCCTGCACGGCGTCAAAGGTGACGGCCGCCGGGTCGCCCCCTTCCTGGCTGACGATGTCCACCCGGTTGCGGTCTGCCCAGACCAGCAATTGCTCACGGGCCGCTGCCCGGAAGGTGTCGGCGGCCGCCAGCAAGACACGTTGATTGGCCTGGCTCAGGTGCCGAGTGAGCTTTCCGATGGTGGTGGTTTTGCCGGCGCCATTGACACCGCAGACCATCATCACCGTGGGCGTGTGCAAGCCGACCACCAGGGCCTTCTCCAAGGGTTTGAGCAGGTCGGTGATGGCATCGATGAGCAGCAGGCGGACCTGAGAGGGCTCGTTCGCCTTGCTCTCCTTGACGCGCCGCTTGAGGTCCTTGAGCAGGTGCGAGGTGGCGGCGACCCCCGCGTCGGCCATCAGGAGCGCCTCTTCGAGCTCTTCGTACAGGGCCTCGTCGACCTGGGTGCCCGTGAACACCTGGGTGATGCTTGAACCCGTCTTGCGCAAGCCGCTCTTGAGGCGATTGAGCCAGGACGTCCGGGCCTCGGGTGCAGCTGGCTCCGCGGGCTCAAGGTGCGGTACGGGCGCCAAAGGTGAGGGGGCAGTCTCGGGCGCCTGGGCAGGCGTTGGCGCGGACGTCCGTGCAGCGTGGGCCCCGGGTGCCGGGCTGTGCGCCGCAGGAACCGGCTCAGGCACGCTCAGCGGTGGGTAGGCGGGAGCGGGCGGCGGCGCCTCGGCAGCGGGCCGCGCAACAGGTGTCGTGGGCGCGGCGTCTTGCGCTGCGGGCGTGGCGTCTTCGGGGGCAGGCGCCTTGCCAAAGCCGAGCTTTTTCTTGAAGAAACTGAACATGCCTTGATTGTAGGGTGGGGGTTCCTACAATCGGGCCTCTCGCCCCAATCTTCGTGCCGCGCCCTTCGCGTCTTCGCCCTCATGACATCACCTCGCACACCTCGATCCTCGGCCCGGCCTCGGTCCACGCAGGCCGTTGCCAATTCCGGCGTGCCTGCCGCCACAGCGGCCCAGGAAGTGCGCATCATCGGGGGGCGCTGGAAACGCACTCCTTTGACCGTTTCTGCGATGCCGGGCTTGCGGCCCACGCCCAATCGGGTGCGCGAAACCTTGTTCAACTGGTTGGGGCAGGACCTGTCGGGCTGGCGGGTGCTCGACGCTTTCGCGGGCAGTGGCGCCCTGGGCTTCGAGGCGGCTTCGCGTGGCGCCGGTCCGGTGCAGCTCCTCGAGCGCGAGGCAAGCCTCATCCGCGCCTTGCGTGCCACCCAGGCCCGCTTGAAGGCGGACGATGTGCAGATCGTGCAGGCCGATGCCCTGGCGTGGATGCGGCATCAGGCCACCCCTGCCTTTGACTTGGTTCTGCTCGACCCGCCTTTCGAGGCCGATGTGTTCGTGGCGGCCTTGCAGGCGGCCAGCGGCTGTGTGCCCATGGGAGGGTGGATCTACCTGGAGTCGCCGCAGGGTTTTGCGCAGGTGCCGCCGGAACGGGGGATGGAGGTGGCGCAGAGCGTCGATGGCCTGCGTTTGCACCGACAAGGGCGGGCGGGGGCGGTGCACTATCACCTTTTTGAACGGGTGGCGGCCGGTCAGGCGGTGGTGCGCCAGGGCGGCGGCGACTAAACTGGGGGTCCCGACACCCCGGATCGTCCCCACTCGCGAGAATGAGTCACCAAGCCACCCCCCGCTCCGGTATCACCGCCGTCTACCCCGGCACCTTCGACCCCATGACCCTCGGGCACGCCGACCTGATGCGCCGGGCGTCCACGCTGTTCGACCGCCTCATCGTGGCGGTGGCGGCAGGGCACCACAAGCGCACCATGTTCAACGTCGACGAACGGCTGGACATGGCCCGAGAACTGGCTGCGGGTCATTCCAATGTGGAGGTGGTGGCCTTTGCAGGGTTGCTGCGCGATTTCGTGGTGGGCAACCAGGGCAAGGTGGTGGTGCGCGGCTTGCGAGCGGTCAGCGACTTCGAATACGAGTTCCAGATGGCGGGCATGAACCGCCAGCTCATGCCAGATGTGGAAACCGTGTTCCTGACCCCTTCTGACCAGTACCAGTTCGTATCCGGCACCTTTGTGCGGGAGATCGCCATGCTGGGCGGCGATGTGTCGAAGTTCGTGGCACCCAGTGTGTTGGCTCGGCTGCACGCCCGCGTGGCAGCCCAGGCAAGTGAGTGAATCGTGTCACTGAAGATCACCGATGAGTGCATCAACTGCGATGTGTGCGAGCCCGAGTGTCCCAACCAGGCCATCTCGATGGGCGAGACCATCTACGTGATCGACCCAAATAAATGCACCGAATGCGTGGGGCATTTCGGCGAGCCTCAGTGCGTGCAGGTTTGCCCCGTTGAATGCATCCCGGTGGACGAAAACCACACCGAAACGCAAGCGCAATTGATGGGCAAATACATCCTGCTGCAGGAACTGGTCAAACAGGCGCGTTGAGCGCCTGACTGGTTCAGGGCTGTTCCGGGACGAGGGCGCGAAACGCCTTGGGGCGTTTCAAGGGAGGGTCTTGCCGGAGGACATCGGCCTCGGCCTCGGCCGCGACCAGGCGGCCCTTGCGGGTGCCGGCCTTTTTCTTGCGTTTGGGTTTTCCCTTTTCAGCCTTCTCTCCTTGCTCACTGCGCACCACCAGTTCGATGGGGCCGGGCCGATTGGCGAGCAGCTTGCGTTCATCGCGGGCTCGCTCACGCGCCATGCGGTCGGCCAGTCGTTGATGGCTGCCCAAAGTCTGCCTGGCCTGTCGCTGCTGGGTCGCGTTGCGCGGGTCGTCGGCCTGGTTCAGGGCTTGGCCTCCGTCGCAGGGGTGAGCCTGATACAGCAGGCCACCGCGGGCATCGGTGCAGCGGTAGATGGCTTCGCCACGGGCCGGCGTGATCAGCGCTGCCAGCAGGCAGGCGCAGCACAGCCAGTCAGGCAGACTATGAAACGACAAGGCCCTGGACCACAGGCGTGATGGGGTGATGCGCTTCATGAGCCTCCCTGCGAGCTTTGGATGATTGAGCCCGGATTCTTGTTCAGTCTGCGGGCGGGGGGACTGCGGTCTTGATTGGCGTTTCGATGGGTGTTTCAAGCTGCGGCGCTGGCGTGCTGGACGGCTTGGGTGTGCGCGGCGGCTTGGGCCGTTGCGGCTGGGCATGGATGAGGTGCGTAGCCTGGGCCATATCACCCTTGAGGAAGGCGGGCGTGGCGCTCAAGGCCTTGTCGATGCTCTGCACGATGGCTTCGCGCTCGGCCGGCGTGGGTTTGCGCAACACATAGGCGGCCACTTCCGACTTGATGCCCGGATGGCCGATGCCCACGCGCAGGCGCCAGTAATCGGCGCTGCCGACTTGGGCATGGATGTCGCGCAGGCCGTTGTGCCCGCCGTGGCCCCCGCCTTGCTTGAGCTTGACCGTGCCGGCCGGCATGTCGAGTTCGTCGTGGGCGACAAGGATCTCGTTGGGCTGGATCTTGAAAAAGCGCGCCAGGGCCGACACCGATTTGCCCGACAGGTTCATGTAGGTGTGGGGCTGCAGCAGCCACACCGGCCCTTCAGGCAGATTGGCCCGCGCCACCCAGCCGTGGTAGTTGCGGTCTGGGGCGAGTGACAAACCCAACTGGCGCGCCACTTCCTCGACCCACCAGAAGCCGGCGTTGTGGCGAGTGCCTTCGTATTCGGGGCCGGGGTTACCCAGGCCAACAAACAATCGAATCATGATGGGCTGCGATTATGAGGTGGTGTGAACCAATGAAAAAGCCCCGCCTAAGCGGGGCTTGACGGACAGGCGAAGAAGTTTACTTCTTGCCCTTCTTGCCCTTGGCCGGCTCTTCGGAGGCGACCGGTGCGACGATGATTTCCTCGGCGACAGCGTCAACCACGGTAGCGATGACCGGGTTCTTGCGGCCGTGAGTGCGCACCTTGATGCCAGGAGCCAGGGTCAGGTCATCCAGATGGATGGTTTGCCCCTTGACGACCTTGCCCAGGTCCACCACCAGGTGCTCTGGCAGTTGCTCGGCAAAGCATTCGATATCCAGGGCGGTCACGACGTGCTCGATGGTGCACTTGTCGATCTTCACGGCATCGGATTCTGCTTCATTGATGAAGTGCAGGGGGATCTTCTTGTGGATCTTGGTCGAGGCATCCACGCGTTGGAAGTCGACGTGCAGGACCAGGGGGCGGTAGGCGTGCATCTGGTAGTCACGCAGCAGGACCTTCTCGACCTTGCCGGCCAGTTCCATCTCGAGGATGGAGGCGTGGAAGGTTTCCTTGCGCAGGGCGTGGAACAGTGCGTTGTGGTCCAGTTCGATGGCGACGGCTTCGCCAGCGCCATAAACGATGCCAGGGACTTTGCCGGCGAAGCGCAGGCGGCGGCTCGCTCCGGTCCCCTGCAGGCTACGCTCGAATGCGGTGAATTTCATGGATGACTCCAGTTGGGTAATTAAAGCGTCCGCGACCAGACGCTGGAAATGGGCTCGGCTCAGGCGGTGCCTGAGCTTCGCCCGGGTTTGGATCAGAAGTTGTTGTTCTGCTCCGAAAACAGGGAGGTGACCGATTCGCCGTCGTTGATGCGGCGGATGGTTTCGGCAAACAGGAAGGCCGTCGAGAGCTGGCGGATCTTGCCGCAGCTGCACGCTTCCTTGTTCATCGGGATGGTGTTGGCGATCACGACTTCGTCGAGCTGGGACGCCGCGATGCGCTCAATGGCGGGCCCGGAAAACACGGCGTGCGTACAGTAGGCGTAGACGCTTTTGGCGCCACGCTCCTTGAGCACCTCGGCCGCCTTCACCAGCGTGCCGGCGGTGTCGATCATGTCGTCCATGATCACGCAGTTGCGGCCATCGATCTCGCCAATGACGTGCATGACTTCCGACACATTGGCCTTGGGGCGGCGCTTGTCGATGATGGCGAGGTCGCAATCCAGTTGCTTGGCCAGCGCCCGTGCGCGCACCACGCCGCCAACGTCGGGGGAGACGACGACCAAGTCAGCGTACTTTTTGGCCTGAAGGTCGGACAGGAGCACCGGCGAGGCGTAGATGTTGTCGACCGGGATGTCGAAGAAGCCCTGGATCTGGTCGGCGTGCAGGTCCATGGTGAGGACGCGGTTGACGCCGACGGATTCGAGCATGGTGGCCACGACTCGGGCCGAGATGGCCACACGCGTCGAGCGCGGGCGGCGGTCCTGGCGGGCATAGCCAAAATAGGGGATGACGGCGGTGATGCGCTGGGCCGAGGCGCGCTTGAGGGCGTCGACCATGATCACCAGTTCCATCAGGTTGTCGTTGGTGGGCGCGCAGGTGGGTTGCACCACGAACACTTCACGGCCACGGACGTTCTGCTGGATCTCGACGGTGGTCTCACCATCGGAGAAGTTGGTGACCGACGCCTTGCCCACTTCAATGCCAAGGTGGCTGGCAATTTCTTTGGCAAGCTCGGGATTGGCGTTGCCAGTGAAGAGAACGGTGTCGGAAAACATGGGCGGCAGATGGCTGATGTGCATCTTGCCCCATCGCCTCGGCTGGCCGGTA
>Ga0079224_100016526_pt1 | contig 10372 bp, 10 predicted proteins | sample Stecom2015_FD_80414 | JGI IMG/M metagenome (GOLD analysis project Ga0079224, IMG submission 80414) | Agricultural soil microbial communities from Utah to study Nitrogen management - Steer compost 2015 | ecosystem: Environmental > Terrestrial > Soil > Agricultural land | place: USA: Utah...
GGGGATCCTGCCGTAGCGGCGGGGTCCCCGCTCGCGCTTCCCCCCTGCTGATCCACCCACCAGCCTCGCATACCCGTTACTCCCCGGAAAAAAGCGCCGAGTGCGGACCGGCAGAGAGTTCCGGTCGGCAGGATGCCCACCTCCGCACGTGTCCCTTGCCAGCGGTTCGCTATCCACTCGTAAATAACTACCATACAGATAGTTACATGGTCTCAGCGCGGCCTGGCACCGGGGGGTGGGACATGGTATGGCCCGTGCCTCTACCCCGGCCCATCCGGGAGTCAGCGGGTGAGTCACACCACGACACGAGGTTCGGAGGTCCATGCCGGAGATCCTATCGCAGAACGACGTCGACGCGCTGATCGAGCAGGGGCGTGCGAAGGCGGGTGCGGGACCGAGGAGGTCCGCGCGACGTGACGTCGCCCCGTACGACTTCCGTCGGCCGCACCGGGTCTCGAAGGAGCGTCTCAGGACCCTCGAGGCGATGTACGAGCGGCTGGTGAAGTCGCTCGAGGGGTGGATGATGGGGCGGGTCCGGGGGCAGATCGAGTTGAGCCTGCAGGGTGTGGAGCAGCTGAGCTTCTCGGACTTCACGCAGTCGCTGACGACGCCGTGCTGCTCGTACGTGGTGGAGATACGGGACTCGGGCGGGGAGCAGGCGGTGATCGACTTCGGGAGCGAGTTCGCGTTCTTCCTGGTGGATCGGATGCTGGGCGGGCGCGGGAACAGCGAGGTGCCGAAGCGGGCGCTGACGCCGATCGAGCGGATGGTGGTGCGGACGGTTGCGGAGCGGGTGACGAGTGGGGTTCGCGAGATCTGGCAGGATTACATCCGGCTCGACCTGGCGCTGGCCGGCTTCGAGTCCGTCCCGGAGATCCTGCGGGCGACCAGCGGCGACATCCCCGTCCTCGTGGCGACGCTCGGGGTGAACGCCGCGGGTCAGTCGAGCCACGTCTCGATCTGCCTTCCCTTCACCGTCCTGGACAGCTTCTTCGCGGACGCCGCGGCCCATCGGCGAACGACGGTGACCGGCTCGGAAGAGGAGCAGCGGGCGAATCGCCGGGTGGTCGAGGGCTCGCTGCGCGCGACGCATGTGGAGATCGCGGCACGCCTGCCCGAGTTCAACATCTCGCTGCAGAGCCTGACATCGCTGCGCGAAGGTTCGATGCTGTCGACGGGGCTGCCGAAGAGCACCGAGCTGAAGGTGCTGGTGAGCGGGGTCCCGCGGTTCTCCGGCAAGCCGGCGCGGGTGGGGCGGAAGCTGGCGATCGCCCTGACGGATTCTCTGACTGAACCGGCCTCCGAGCCGGAGACGCGGCTCGACCCCAATTCGCTCGACGAGGAAGTGTGAGCATGGACAACCAGATAGGCGGCAAGGAGATCGAGGAGAGCACGATGATGGAACCGAGGGAGGAAGGGAGCGTGTCCGAGGTCGGAGCCCCGATGGAGACGCAGCTGGAGGACGTCGGGAGCGTGATGGGGAACGCCGCGACCGCGCCGATCTCCACGCTGTACGGGTTGTCGCTGCCGATCTCGATCGAGCTCGGACGCACGTCGATGAAGGTTCAGGAGGTTCTGCACCTCGGCCGCGGCTCGGTGATCGAGCTTGATCGCCTCGCCGGAGAGCCGGTGGACGTCTTCGTGGGTGACCGCCGTTTCGCCGAGGGAGAGGTCGTGGTGCTGGGCGAGAACTTCGGAGTGCGCATCACCCGCATCCTGCCGGCTGCCGGCGGGAACGGCTGAGCGCCGATGCTTGGTTTTCTCGCCGCCTTCGGCGTCGTCTTTCTGCTGCTCGGCGTGGCGCTCCGTTTCCTGAAGCGATTCAACGCCGGCACCGGCTTCGGTGGGCGCAGAGCGCTGCGTCTGGAGGTCGTGCAGCGAGTCTCGCTGAGCCCGAAGCAGGGGATCGCCATCGTTCGCATAGGGGAGCGCCTCATGGCGGTGTCCATGGGCGACGGAGGCGTGCATCGCCTGGCGGAGCTGGGCGAACTCGAGAAGCAGGCTCTCGCGGAAGCCGAGGCGGCGACACCGGCGACGGTGCTGGGCGCCCCGGCGGGCGTGCGGGCGCTACTCGCTGGCGCCGGCCAGGGTGGCGGGGCGCGTCACCTCAGGGCCGTACTGCGCGGGGTGGCGAAGTCGGCGGCGGTCGTACTGCTGGTCGTCTCGGTGGCGGTGGCCTTCGATGCCGCTCCGGCGCACGCGCAGGTCGCGGCGGAGACGCTCGAGCAGGCCGACACGATGTTGACGCGTCTCGCACCGGAGATCGACCTCCGCGTCGGGGATGCCGAGGGCGGGCTCCGCCTCAGCGGGACCGTGGGTGTCGTGGTGATGATGGGGCTGCTCACGCTGCTCCCCACGCTGGTCCTGATGATGACGAGCTTCACGCGGATCTTCGTCGTCCTCCACTTCCTTCGTCAGGCGATCGGTACGCAGAGCGCGCCGCCGGCCCACCTCATGGCCGCACTGGCGATGCTGCTCACCGGCTTCGTCATGGCCCCGACGCTCGGCGAGGTCAACCGAACAGCGCTCGAGCCCTGGATGGCGGGACAGATGGAGCAGGGGGAGATGCTCTCCACCGCCGCCGGGCCCTTCCGCGACTTCATGTTCAGCCAGACCCGCGATTCGGACATCGCGACCTTCCTGGACATGAGCGCAAACCCCGACGTCACGACCGAGGACGAGGTCCCCCTCGTGGTCCTGATGTCGGCATTCGTCACCAGCGAGCTGCGTACCGCCTTTCAGATCGGTTTCGCGCTCTTCCTTCCCTTCATCGTGATCGACGTGGTCGTCGCGTCGGTCCTGATGAGCATGGGAATGTTCATGCTGCCGCCACCGATGATCGCTCTGCCCTTCAAGATCCTGCTCTTCGTGCTCGTCGACGGGTGGACGCTGATCGTGCAGGGCCTGGTCTCCAGCTTCGGGTAACCGTCGATGTCACACGCTCTCGTCGTAGACCTGGCCCGTAATGCAGTGATGCTCGCGCTGATGCTCGCTGGACCACTGCTCGTCATCTCCCTCGCGGTGGGTGTGGTCATCAGCATCATCCAGGCGGTGACACAGATCCAGGAGCAGACGCTGTCCTTCGTTCCGAAGCTGTTCGCGGTCGCCGCGACCTTTCTGATCGCGCTGCCCTGGATGCTTCAGCTGGCGATCAAGTACACGACGGAGCTGTTCCGGAGCTTTCCGATTCTGATTTCGTGAGGGCGCCATCCGTTATCCGCTATCCGCTATCCGCTATCAGCTACGGCACTTCCGGAAGGCTGACGACTGACGACCGACGACTGACGACTGACGACTGACGACTTTCTGACCACTGACCACTGACCACTGACGTGGACCTTTTCGCTCCTTCGGCCGCACCCGTCCTCGCGCTCCTGGGCTTTCGCCTGGGGGGGCTGGTGCTGATCGCGCCGATGTTCTCGTCGCGGGTGGTGCCGACGTCGTTGAAGGCGGGTCTCGTCGTGTTGCTGACGGTGCTGATGCACCCGGGGGGGATGGCGTCGGCGGTGGAGGGGGTGCGGATCAGTCCGGAGACGGCGCTGACGGAGACGCTGATCGGCTTCGCAATCGGGCTGGGTGTCGCGCTGATCGTGGGAGCGGCCGAGGCGATGGGTGACCTGCTCGCGGTACAGATCGGGCTATCCGGGGCTGCCGCGCTCGATCCGCTGACCAGCCATTCGGTGCCGGTCCTGGGAACGTTCGCGAACCTCTTCGCGGTGACGATGCTGCTCTCGCTGGACGCGCACCTCGTGATGCTGAGCGCGATCGGCGACAGCCTGTCGTTGCTCCCGATCGGTGCGCCACTCCATCTGAGCGCCGGCGCGGCGACGATGGTGACGTGGGGGAGCGGTCTCTTCGCGCTGGCGGCCCGACTCGCGGCTCCCGTGATCGCGACGGTGCTGCTGGCGAACGTCGCCCTGGCGGTGCTCGGTCGAGCGGCTCCGCAGCTGAACGTGCTGGCGGTCGCTTTCCCGATCCAGATCGGGGTCGGACTGCTCGTCTTCGCCGCATCGATCCCGCTGATCGGCGCCTTCTTCACCGGTTGGTCGGCGTTCCACGACGGCATGCTCGGGCAGGCGCTCGATGCCTTCTCGACGGGAGGGGGGCGCTGATGTCCGACAGCTCGATGCAGGAGCGCACGGAAGCCCCTACGGCAAAGAAGCGTCAGGACGCGTTCACCGAGGGGCAGGTCCCGCGGAGCCAGGAGCTGAACACAGCGTTCCTGCTGCTCGGCGGAGCGCTGGTGATCAACGGGATGGGGCCGGAGCTCGGTGCGAGCGTGGTGAAGTCCTTCCACCAGGGCATGGTGCTGACCGGCGCCGACCTGGAGGGCGCGACCCTGATCACGCTGGTGCAGAAGATGGGTTTCCAGGTGCTGACGGGGATGGGGCTCTTCCTCTGCGCGCTGGGGGGTGTGGCGCTCAGCGTCACGGCCGTTCAGGCGCGGGGGGTCCTCACCGTCAAGCCGATCGAGCCGAAGTGGGAGCGTATCAATCCGCTGCCGAACGCGAAGCGAATGCTGGGGCTCCAGCCGTGGATGGAGCTGATCAAGTCGCTCCTCAAGCTGGTCATCATCGGCTTCGCGGTCTACAGCGCGATGCGGCTCGCCTGGGGCGAGTCGATCACCCTGCCGCAGCAGGCGCCGGTGGCTCTGCTGTACGTGGTGCGGCGCTACTCGGTGAAGATCCTGATGACCGCTGGGCTCGCTTACATCGCGCTCGCCCTGCTGGACTATGGCTATCAGCTCTGGCAGCACGAGAAGAACCTGCGGATGACGAAGGAAGAGGTGAAGCAGGAGCACAAGCAGTCCGAGGGTGATCCGCTGGTGAAGGCGCGCATGCGCAGCATGGGCCGCTCGCTGGCGCGGAAGCAGATGATGAAGGAGATCCCGAACGCCGACGTGGTCGTGACGAACCCGACACACATCGCGGTCGCCCTGAAGTACGATCCGGCGCGCGCTGATGCCCCGGTCGTCGTGGCGATGGGGCAGCGAAAGGTGGCGCAGCGGATCAAGGCGATCGCGGCCGACGCTGGCGTTCCGATGGTGGAGAACAAGCCGCTGGCTCGTGCGCTCCTCGCGAGCAGCCGTGTCGGCGTACCGATCCCGGCCGAGCTGTACATCGCGGTCGCCGAGGTGCTGGCCTTCGTCATCCGAGAGCGCGCGGCGCGCGTGAGTGTGCGAGCATGAGCACTTCCCTTCCCATGCCGGGCGAGACGACGACGGGTCAGCGGAGCGCCGAGATCGGCCTGGCCGTGGCGGTCGTGTTCATCATCGCGCTGCTGATCTTTCCGCTCCCCGCGCTGCTGCTCGATCTGCTGCTCGCGCTGAGCATCGGGCTGTCGCTGATGATCCTGCTGGTCGCGCTGTACACGGTGAACCCGCTCGACTTCAGCTCCTTCCCGGCGCTGCTGCTGCTGCTCACGCTCTTCCGGCTGGGGCTCAACGTCTCGAGCACCCGCCTGATCCTGAGCAAGGGCAGCGCGGGCGATGTCATCGAGGCGTTCGGCGAGTTCGTCATCGGCGGGAATTACGCCGTGGGGCTGATCCTCTTCCTCATTCTGGTCGGGATCAACTTCATCGTCATCACCAAGGGTGCCGGTCGGGTCGCGGAAGTGGCCGCGCGGTTCACCCTCGACGCGATGCCCGGGAAGCAGATGTCGATCGACGCCGACCTGAATGCCGGCATGATCGACGAGGCGGAGGCGCGCCGTCGCCGCGAGGAGGTCGCTCGGCAGGCCGACTTCTACGGCGCGATGGACGGATCCTCCAAGTTCGTCAAGGGCGATGCGATCGCGGGGCTGCTGATCACCGGGATCAACGTGGTGGGCGGGATCTTCATCGGCGTCGTCCAGCGGGGGATGCCGCTGGATAGGGCAGTGACGACCTACACCACGCTCACGGTCGGGGACGGCCTCGTCTCGCAGATCCCGGCGCTCGTCGTCAGCACCGCCGCGGGCATCATGGTCACGCACGCGTCCGGCGGCTCCCGCATGGGGACCGCACTGGCGGTCCAGCTCGGGTCGCAGGCGAAGCCGATGTGGATCGCTTCCGGGGTGCTCGCGACCTTCGGCCTCGTTCCGGGGCTCCCCTTCCTCCCCTTCATGGGCCTCGGGCTCGGCACGGCCGCGCTCGCCCACCTGGCGGGGAAGAACGAGAAGCTGCGGCTCGAGATCGCCGCCGCCGCGGAGACCGCGCAGCTCGAGGCGCCGAAGGAGGAGAGCCCGATGCGCGACCTCCTCCAGATCGACCCCATCGAGCTGGAAGTCGGCTATGCCTTGATTCCGCTGGTGGACGAGAGCCAGGGTGGCGACCTCCTCGAGAGGATCTCCCTGCTACGGAAGCAGGCGGCCGTCGAACTGGGCATCCTCGTCCCGCCGATCCGCATCCGCGACGACATCCGTTTGCCCGCCAACGAGTACGTGATCAAGCTGCGCGGCGCCGAGATCGCACGCGCCGAGGTGATGCCTCGCTTCCTTCTCGCCCTCGATACCGGTGGCGTGATCCGCGAGGTGGAGGGCGTCGACACGATCGATCCGAGCTTCGGCATGCCCGCGCGCTGGATCTCCACCGCGCGCAGGGTCGAGGCGGAGTCGTACGGCTACGTGGTCGTCGAGCCCCCGACCGTCGTCGCGACGCACCTCATGGAGATGCTGAAGAGCAACGCGGGCGACCTGCTCGGCCGCCAGGACGTGCAGGAGATGGTCGAGGCACTCAAGAAGACGCATCCCGCACTCGTCGAGGACGTGGTGCCCGCCAAGGTGTCGCTCGGGATCCTCCACCGCGTGCTCCAGCGGCTGCTCAAGGAGCGCCTGCCGATCCGGGATCTGGTTTCCATCCTCGAGGCCCTCGGCGACGCCGCGGACCAGACGAAGGACCCGGAGGCGCTCACCGAGCGCGTGCGCCTGGCCCTCTCCCACGTCATCGCGCGCCTCCACCTGGATGCGACCGGCGGCATCCGCGCGATCACCATGGGACCGAAGCTCGAGGCCGCGCTGATGTCGCTCTTCAGCCCGCGTGGTGGACAGGTCGTCGGCGGGATCATGAACCCGGACGTCCTGGCGAACCTCCTCCGCGAGCTCAGCGCCCTGGCCAGCGCCCACTCGACCGAGGGACGGTCGGTGCCACTCGTGACCCCGCCGGGTCTCCGGGTCGGTGTACGCCGCCTGATCGAGCCGGTCCTCCCGAACCTGCCCGTGGTCTCGCTCGCCGAGCTCCCGCCGCAGATCGCCCTCGATACGGTGGGCGTGTGGGAGATCGGCGGCGCCAGGGAATAGGGAATAGGGAATAGGGAATAGGGAATAGGGAATAGGGGTGGCCCGATCTGACGGAGCCGATAGCTGATAGCCGATAGCCGATAGCCATAGCTGTCACAGGTCGCAAGTCGCGTAACGGATAGCGGATAGCGGATAGCGGACAACGAACAAGCCGATAGCCTAATGAACATCCAGACCTTCTCAGGAACCGATCTCAAAAAAGTCTCGCTTTCCGCGCAGCTCGCGTTGGGAGACGACGCAATGATCATCCGGACCCGTGTGCAGCGCGGTCGGATGGGAGCGCGGGTGGAGGTAGTGGCCGCGGAGGCGCAGGAGGTTCAGCGGCTGCGCCGGAGGCTGGAGCCGAAGCCGCTGGTGGGGCCCGTGCAGGGTGTGGGGAGCGCTCGGCCGAAAGTGATTGCGCTGGTGGGGCCGACCGGGGCCGGAAAGACCACGACCCTGGTGAAGCTGGCGATCAACCCGCTGGCGTTCGGGAGCTGGAGGGTGGGGCTGTTGACGATCGACACCTTCCGCACTGGAGCGGTCGATCAGCTCGAGGCGTACGCCGCGGTCGCTGGCCTTCCGCTGGAGGTGGTCTATCGGGAGGAGGAGGTAAAGGCGGCCCTGGATCGACTGGCGCACTGCGACGTGGTGCTCGTCGACTCGCCGGGCCGCAGCCCGCGGAGCGAGGAGCACAATGACGCGTGGACGCGGCTGCTCGAAACGCTGGCGCCGGACGAGGTCCACCTGGTGATCCCCGCCTCGATGCGGATCGAAGCGGCGCTCGATGCGCTGGCCTGGTACAGCTCCGTCGGCGTCTCGCACCTGCTCGTGACGAAGCTGGACGAGGTCGCGGACGACGCCGGGCTCGCGGACGCCGCGATCGAGTTGCACCTCCCGACGCGGTGGGTGACCGACGGGCAGGAGATCCCGGCGGACCTGCACCCCGCCGTCCAGCGCGTTCTGGGCTCGCTGGGAGGCTACTCGGGTGCCGCCCATGTGCTCGCGATGACCGCATGAGCACACAGCTCGACTCCCTGCGCAGGTACGTCGCCGACCGGCCGGAGGCGAACCCGTCTCCGGCGCTGGGGCGGGTCCTGCTCGTGGGGAGTGGGAAGGGCGGGGTGGGGACGTCCACCGTGGCGGCCCTCGTGGCCGTGATGGCCGCCGCCGATGGGCAGGAGGTCCTGCTCGTCGACGCCGACGAGAGCCATGGAGCGCTTCCGCTGATGCTGGGCGTACAGCCGGAGCGGGGAATCGCCGGACTGCGGGCCGGGACCCTCGCACCCGCTGATCTCCTGGTGACCCTCGGCCATGGCCTCGCCCTGCTCCCCCTGGGCGGCACCGCCGACGTCGGGGATCGTACCTCGCCCGCCGACCGACGCGCGCTGCTCCGCAGGGTCTCCGTACTCTACGAGCGGTTCGATCTGGTCGTGGTCGATGCGGGGTCGCGACTCGAACAGGTACGCGGGGCGGCTGCCGCGGGGGCCTCGCGCCTCCTGGCCGTCACCGCGGCGGAGCGAATTGCCGCGGCGGCCACGTACGCTCTGATCAAAACGATGGACGCACGGTTCCCCGGCCTGCCCGTAGACCTGCTCCTCAACCGCTGCCGCATGTCGGTAGCCAGCAACGGATTCGATGAGATGGTGGCCGCTACGCGTCACTTCCTCGGCAGGGGGATCGACTTCGCCGGCGCCGTGCCGGACGACGATCGACTCCGGACCGTTCTCGCCGAGGGAACACCGCTCCAGGACGCAGCGGCCCTTGGTACGCCGGCGACGACCGCCTGCCACGAGCTCGCCGTAACGCTCGCACGCAGGATCGATGATTCATCACCCGCGGTCGTCGGACCGCGCCCGTCCCTTCGGAGGTAGTCATGCAGAGCTCAGCCCTGTGGGCAGAATACACGGCGACGGGCAGCAGCGTCGCGAGAGACAAGCTCCTCAACGAGCACCTCGGCCTCGTCCATCACGTTGCCCGGCAGCTGTCCAAGACGCTCGCCGCCGACTTCGATTTCGACGAGCTCGTCAGCTGCGGCGCGATCGGACTGATGAACGCGCTCGATTCCTTCGACGCGTCACGCGGCCTCGCGTTCAGCACCTTCGCCGCACCCCGCATCCGCGGCGCGATCCTCGACGAGCTCCGCCGCCAGGACCACGTACCCCGCTCGATTCGCAAGAAGAGCAGGGACATCGGCGGCGCCCGGGAAGCGCTGACCCGCCGCCTCGGCCATAGCCCGGACGATCAGGCGATCGCCCGCGAGCTCGGCATCGACATGGATACCTACTGGCGCTGGCAGGCCGACGTCGAGGGCATCTTCCACCTCCCTCTCGATGTCTCCACCGCGCCCGCCGAGAAGAGCGCACCCTCCCCGGCGGAGCTCCTCACCGGTGACGAGAACGACAGCATCGAGGACGAGCTCAACCTGGAGGAGGAGGTGGGCGTCCTCCGCGAGGCGATCCTCGAGCTCAAGGAGCAGGAGCGCGTGGTTCTCTCGCTCTACTACTTCGAGGAGCTGAAGCTCCACGAGATCGCGACGATCCTCGAGCTGACCGAGTCCCGCATCTCGCAGATCCGCTCCAAGGCCATCCAGAAGCTGCGCCTCTCGATGAGCAGCTTGCGGGAGCAGGTCGCGTGAACGCGCCCACCCGCGCTCTGCCCGGCCTCCGCTGGATCGGCGGCCTCGTCGACGCCGTCGCCAGGGTGTTCGCCTTCCGGCGAGGGCCTTCCCCGCGGGTCGGCCATGCGCCCTCGGCGCGCCGACCCGCGCGGCGGCGGCGTACGCCCATCGCCAGACGGGTCGCCGACGTCCAGAAGCTCGCCGCAGCGGGCCTCGACGCCTGTGAAATCTCCAGGCGGACCCGACTCTCGCGCGATGCCGTGACCCTGCTCCTCACACGGGTGCCGGGCGAACCGGACGTTTCTGCCGGACGGGGAAGATCCTTCCGGATCATCCGGCCACTCCGCGCCAGCTGAACTGCGTGTCAGCGAGTGACGTAAGTATATAAAACAACCGTAGTTATAGAACGATGCTACCGCGATCGTGACGGGGCACACCCGTTGCCTTCTCCCACGGCACGACGATCCGGACGATCGATAGCAGATTCGCTGATAGCCA
>Ga0079224_100016527_pt1 | contig 10372 bp, 9 predicted proteins | sample Stecom2015_FD_80414 | JGI IMG/M metagenome (GOLD analysis project Ga0079224, IMG submission 80414) | Agricultural soil microbial communities from Utah to study Nitrogen management - Steer compost 2015 | ecosystem: Environmental > Terrestrial > Soil > Agricultural land | place: USA: Utah...
CTAGATCGGCCAGCATTCGCCTGCTGATCCGTCGCAAACGAGGAAGGGTTAGGCGCGTCGCATTCGCACGAAGAGCAAGAAGGCAAGCAACTCCCAGCCGAAATGACCTCCGCCGCCACTGCGCGGCGGAGTAGTGGCAGTGGGAGTGGGCTGGGGTGTCTGATTTGTGGGTGGTGGTGTCGACTGTGCGACGCTAATCGGCGTCGGACATGCGGCGCTCTGCGAGGGCGGGGATGCAGTCGTGCTGATGCCGACCGAGCTCACCGCCACCTCCGCTGAATCCTGACTACCGGCACTATCGGTCACGGCTACGCGAAGCGTGAACTCACCGACTGCAGGCGCTTGCACGGTCGTGACGGGTTGATCGACACCGCCGAGCTGAGGCGTAGCGCCACTCGAAGACACGACTGACCACTCGAATGCGGCGATCGTTCGGCCGCACGCAGCCGAGCTTTCGCTCGCGTCGAGCGTCAGCGTTTGACCCGGCGAGACGGTGCTAGGAAGCAGTAGCGATGCAATCGGGCGTTGTGCGTGTATGACCGCGCCATTCGCGTTCAGCAATCCTGCGCCGCACGTGTCGGTCGTGCAGTAGCACTCGATCGCTTGGAGGTCATCCGGTCCCGTCGGCGCGCGGCAGTTCGGCACGCCCGTGTTGGGATTCTCGGGGAAAGGTGTTGCACCGGCGCGCAGACGCTGGATCAAGTGTTCACTCCCGAGCCGCCCATTCACGGCGTGCATCAGCGCAGCAGCGCCCGCCACCATCGGCGCGGAAAAGCTCGTACCGACATTGAAGTTGAACTGATCCGTGTAACCGGAGTCCGCAGGTGCGCGATCGCCCAAGTTCGTGGCGGTGACGATGGAGAATAGGCACGGTTGTCCGCCGCCGCTCGTCACGCAGTTGCCGCCGGGCGCGGCAATCGAGACTTGAGGCCCAAGGTTGCTGAAGCCGACTTTGGTGCCGACTTGCCGTACGCCTGCGACTCCCAACACTCCGCCGCAGTTTGCAGGCGCATTCACGGGCCCGCCTTCATTGCCGGCGGAGGCGACGATGAGCACGCCGCGTGCAGCCAGCTCGCTGACGACCGATTGATACGCAGCGGTGCACGCACCCTCGCTGCCGAGGCTGAGATTGATGATCTTCGCAGGGTAGGGGTTGTCGGGCACGCCGGGTACGGAGAGTCCCGCAGCCCAACGCATCGCCGCGATGATGTCGGAGTCGCGTCCGCCGCATTTGCCCATGACGCGAACGGGCAGTATCCAAGCGTTCCACGCAGCGCCGGCCATACCGATGCCATTGTTCGTTTGCGCCGCGATGACTCCCGCCACGCGTGTACCGTGCCAGGAGCTATTCGCGACCTCGCAGGCTTCGAAGCCGATCTTGGCGATGTCTGCGTCATCGACCCAGTCGCCTGGATCGGACGGGTCGGGATCGCGTCCGTCTCCATCGTTTGCGCCAACGAAGCTCGTGCCGGACTCGGCCGAAACGAAGTCATATCCGGGGAGCAGCTTTCCGCCTTCGCTCGCCGGGCGCAAGTCGGGGTGGTCGAAGCGCACGCCCGTGTCGAGCACGGCAACAATCGTTCCTGCGCTACCTGTCGTGATATCCCACGCTGACTCGGCTCGAAGCGCTGCGACCTCCGTGCTGAGCAAGTACCACTGCTCCGAGATGAGGGAGTCGTTCGGCAGTGCGTGGGGAGATCGTCTGAAATCGGGCACCGCGAACTCGACATCGGGATCGGCTTCCATGGACGCGGCGAGCGCCGCCAGCTCTCCGAGAGAGAGACGCCGTTCGAGCTGAACGACTTGCATCTGCGCGGCCAGCGATCGCGTGTCGTTCACTTTCGCACGCGCTCGTGCCGCCAACCGATCGATCCTTTGTTGTTCGGAAGAGCGCTGTGTGCCCGACTTCCATTTGACGATCAGTCGATCGCTCGCTGGACTGGCCCTGTGCGGGAACTGCCCATTGTGCTCTTGCGCCGCGCTGTGCGAGGACACGATACCGAGGGCAAATGCGATGATGCTGCCGAATGCAACGCGAGCTCTCGCGCGCCAACGACGTTGCTGATATTGAGTTGTGCGGCTCACGACGGGTCTCTCGAGGCTCGCTTCCGAGGAAGTCTAGGCATACATACGCTTCAGAGACGTATGTAGTTCACGCTTCGAGTGTAAGTCGCTATCGGCCGACAATCGGTTCTCTTAGCACCGAAGATCGACGTGTGCGCGCCTCGCTGCTTCAGTTCTACGAGGGAAGATGAGAGAGAAGGGCCATCGCCGCGGCCGGCGCGCGTTCCTTTGCGCCGTTGATGAAATAGACGAACACGTCCCGCTTTGAAGCGGCGACCGGCTCGGCGATCAATGGTAGGTCGAGGACAGACTCGCCGTCTGCCCATCGTCTCGCCCGAATCGCCCAGGCCGCGAGAGCCTCTCGTGCGTACCCTGTCGGTTCCGACGCTGCTGATTCTCGAAGGCGAGCATAGACAAAATCGCCGGTCACGTCCGCGATCGCGGGATATTCGTGGGAATGCGTGTAGACGGTTGCGACACCGTATCGACGAGCGATCTCGACGAACTGCTCGCAGCGAAAACTCTCGTGGCGTACTTCGAGGGCGTGCCGAAGCCCAATGGCTCCTATTGAACGGGGCAGCATACGAAGGAAGCGCTCGACATCCTCCCGATCGAAAGTTTTCTGGGGCGGCAGTTGCCAGAGAATGGGTCCAAGCTTGGTGCCGAGCTCATCGATGCCGCTGCTGAGAAATCGATCGAGTGCCTCGCGGGCGCTGGCGAGCGTGCGACGCTGCACGATGTAACGAGGCGCTTTGATGGAGAACACGAAGCCGTTCGGTGTGTCGTCACGCCACTTCGCAAACACGCTCGGGGTTTGTAGGCGATAGAAGGTGCTATTGATTTCGATCGCGCTGACGTGTCGACTCGCATAGTGCAGCTCGCGCTTCTGGGGAAGGTCTTTGGGGTAGAAGGTTTGTCTCCACGGCTCGTACGACCAACCCCCGATGCCGACGCGGATCTGCCGCGCGAGCCGCTCTTCATCGTCGGTAGGATTCTGGTCCTCGTGCTTCATTGGTCGGCCGAGCTGGGCTATCGAAGGTGCGGGTTCTCAGAAAGCGCGCAAATCGAGGTACGCCATTGGCAGTGAGGCCATGATAGCGATAAGTAATGCAGGTGCCGACGGCGGGTGGGTGCTTGCGTTGCTCGTCGGTGAAACCGCTGCCGATGCGAAATACGATGCCCTCGGGCGTTCGGACCTCGAGCGCACCCAGCATGTTCGCGTACTTTCCGTTTCCGGGGATGTGTGCCGTCACGCAGGCTTCGGCATCTCGATACGATTTCACCTTGAGTAGATCGTCGCTTCGTCCCGCGTGGTAGAGCGAGTCTGCTTTGTGCAAGATGAGCCCTTCTCCGCCTGCGCGCACGATCGCGGCGAGCTCGCGCTCGAGCGATACTTCGTCTTGGATCTGCCATTGACGCACCGGCGCAAGCGTGGTCGAGGCAGCACGAACGAGCAGTGCTTCGAGGGCGCGCACGCGTTCGCTGAATGGCCCTGCGTGGCTCGGAAGATCGAAAACCATGTAGCGTACTTTGCGCCAAGCGGCATCGTCCGGCACGGTGTCGCGTACGGTCGCAAGCACCTCCTCGAACCGCCCTCGGCCAATCCAGAGCTCGCCATCGAGCGCCTCTCGGGGCCAACCACTGGTGAACCAGGCTGGCGCGCAAATTCGTTGGCCCGTGCGTGTGAGCAGCGCCTCGCCGCTCCAATAGGCGCGAATGCCGTCGTATTTCTCGCTCACCCAGTACTCCGCGACACGGATCGCTCCCGCCTCATGCACGTTCGCGAGCATGAGTGCTGGCGCGTCACGAGCTGCCTCGGCGAAGCTGCCGGACGGATGGGAAAGGATCGCTGCGGAAACCGCGCAGCCGAGGAGCGATCGTCGATAGAGGATGCGGTACATGTTAAGTGAAGTCGTGTGGTGCTTCAGGATCAAACCACGGCGAGTGACGGCCACTAGAGCGAATTTCGGGTTGTACGCCGAGTTTTGTGGCGGCTTGCCTCTTTGAACGGCGCCCCGAAACAGGCACCATCCGCACTTAAGAACCCGAGCCCTCGAGCTCGAAGATCGATGAGAAGGGGAGGTCATGCGTACATTGTTCGTCGCCTGCATAGCGACGCTGATCGTCGGCTGTGCGGGCGAGCGGGTCATCACGCCGCGCCAGTACCTGGATGAGCAGACCGCCGCAACCATCACCGTCGTCGCCGACCCGTGGGTGTTCAATCGCCAAGGCACGACGCCGCAGCTCGACTTCATCAATCTCTACGCGATCGACGTGAATCGGATGGGAGATCATCGGCAGTATCTCGTCGTCGTGCAGTATTGGCCGGCCCCGGAATGGAGCTCCGCGCAACCGACACTGGAGATTTACGCTGGAGAACAACGCGTGTCTCTGAAGCCGAGCGAGGCGAGCCCTCGCGAGCTCGGCGTCGAAGAGTCGTTCGATACGTCCGCACCGCGTTCTGCGGAGCGATGGTTCTATCCGGTCGATCGTGAGCAGCTCGCACGGATCGCTCGAACGAACCACACGTCGATCGCGCTCGTGAAAGACGACCTGCACGCCGCATACGCGGTGTGGCGCGATGGCAGCGCGGAGCTCAACGAGTTCGCGACGTTCGCGCTCGACTGAAGGCCACGTCCAATGTACCGCGAGATGTTTGCCGCACGATCATGTTGAATTCTCGTCTATTTCGCTTCGCTGTCCTCGTCTCGTTCGTTCTCAACGGTACCGCATCGCTCGGCGCTCGGCTCGAGTCAGGCGAAGTGCGCGTGTGGCAGATGCAGGAAGTGACGTTCGAGGCCGCACGCGAATACGCGAACCCATACGTCGATGTCGAGCTTTGGATCGATCTCGAGGGGCCCGACTTCAAGCGGCGCGTGTACGGATTCTGGGACGGCGGACGGACTTTCAAGGTGCGTTTCGTTGCCACGAAGCCGGGCGATTGGAGCTGGCGTTCCGCTTCGAACCGCTCTGACGATCCGGGGCTCAACGGCGGGCGAGGCACGTTCCGCGCCGTAGCGTGGGATGACGCGCAACTTCTCGAGAATCCCAATCGTCGTGGTTTCATTCGAGCGAGCGAAAACGGCCACGCTCTGCGCTATGCCGACGGTATGCCTTTCTTTCTCGTCGGCGACACGTGGCTCGCCGCCGCTACGTGGCGCTTGCCGTGGAAGGGTGCGCTGCCCGCGCCCGACTACGTGCCGGCGGAAGGAATCAGCTTCGAAGAGGCCGTCGCGTATCGGAAGCGCCAAGGCTTCAACTCCATTTCCTTCATTGCCGCTTTTCCGAACTGGGCGGCGGATCATCGCGGTGCGACGTTCGCGAACAAGGAGGGTGTGTTCCTGCGCAACGCTTGGGAGAAGTTCGGGCATTGGGCACCGAACGCAAAAATTTCGACGGACGATGGCGCAACGACGACCGCGAAGGACATGCACGATGAGCATGGCAATCGACCATTCGAGGTGCTGCACGACCGCGAGGGGCTTGCCAACTTCGATCGCATCAATCCTGCTTACTTCCGCAGCCTCGATCGCAAGATGCAGCATCTCGCGAACGAAGGCTTCGTGCCGTTCCTCGAGACAATACGAAGAGACAACGCACCTTCTTGGAAGGCCTATTTCGATTTCAACGAGTCATACGCACGCTTCGTGCAGTACCTCATCGCGCGCTACGGCGCCTACAACATGATCTTCAGCGGCATTCACCTCGACTGGATCCCGGAGAATTTCAGCCTGCCGGCGGACGATTTCAACGAAGCGCTGACCTACCATCTGAAGAAGTACGGCCCACTACCGTTCGGGCAACCGTACACGACCTTGATCGACAGCTCGACCTACAAGCGATTCGGCCACGGCGATCGCGCGCCTTGGTTGAATATGCACACCGTTGGCAACAATCCGCGAAATCACGCGATATATGCCTCGATCGAAGAGCTGTTTCGCCTCGAGCCTGCCTATCCCGCCGCGAACTTGGAGCCCTACTACACGGGCTGGAATCACTCCATCAATCGGCCCGGCGGCGAAACGCCGCCGGAGAATTCGCCGCGGGACAATTACTTTGCCCGCGTGATGATGTACGGCTCCGTGCTCTCGGGCGGCCTTGCGGGACACGTTCATGGCACGGCGGCATATGACGTCACGAGTACCGGTGAGCCCGCGGGCTGGCGACCGCATATCTGGACTGCACTACGCTACGAATCAGGCGCGCAGATGCAGCACCTCAAGACATTCGTGCTCTCCGAAGGAGATCGGTATCAGCAGCTGAAGCTCGCGTCGGATGATCTCGAGCCACGCAGCATTCCTGACGCACTTGACGATGGCTTGGACGGTTGGTCGTTCCTGATGAGAACGCCCGGTAAGGATTACGCGCTGGCCTACTTCGAGGAAAAGGCGCTGCGTCCCAAGCTCAACGGTTTTCTCGCAAAACGGCGCTACGAGTGGACTTGGTTCGATCCGAGAAAGGGCACGTGGAGTGCTCCTTCGACTTTGACGACGGATGAGGATGGAACGCTCCGGGCGCCGCCGTTCCCATACGGGGGCGCACAAGCGACGCTTGATATGGCTGCAAGAATCCGGGCTCGAGACTAGACCTTTGAAAGGCCTTGACGGAGTCGCGGATTACAGACGTGCTCTCGGCGCGGACGCCCTGTCAGGCGTCGCGCACCTGCGCCGGACATGCTGCGCTTGCGGGAACTATCGGTCCGCTCATGCCTTTCCCCATCATGCGAGGCGTCTTCTGGGGCGCTTCTAAGAAGTGCGCGATGGCGCGTTGAAAGGAGACGACTGGAATGACTTCAATCAAGAGTTTGACAGCCCTGTTCTTAGCAGCGACGTTCGTTGGGCTGGGGGGTTGCGGCCAAACGGACAATCAAGGTCAGATGGATGACTCGGGCATGAGTGACACGGCGCCGGGCACGACTGGAGATACGGCAGGGACCGCGAACGATCCTTACGCCACGACGCCGCCGGGTCAGGACGACACGATGACGGCGCCGCAATCCGAGGACACTTGGGGCGAGGGTGCGGGCTCGACGACGGACCCGAATGCGCCCGGCACGAGTGACGAGATGTCACCTGGCGAACAAGGCGGCGTCACCGAGGAGACACCTCCTCCGGCGCAATAGCATCCGTAGTTCATCTTGCAGAGTATCCGGCGAGCCATCGCTCGCCGGGCTCTCCAGTTTCGTGAGCGCCTTCATCCAGTAAGGACGAAGGCGAAAAGGACCAAGGGCGAAATGACCAAGGGCGAAATCGTTCCACCCGATCAGTTCGGGGGCGCTTTCGCGAATTGTACGGCTCTCTCGAGCGCATCCAGGGTTCCTTGCATCAGAATCTCGCCGTGAGGTAAATCTCCGCGCTGCTGCCCCTGCGGCCCGAGCACAAAATCGTGATAGCCGTGCTCGTAGATTTCCATCCGGACCTGCTTACCGTGTCTGACAAGCTGATCGTGAAGCACGGTGTCGAGCGCGAGCAGGCGATCCTGCGTGCCGACCTGTATCAGGATGGGGGCTCGAATAGGCTCGATGTGGGCTTGAACGACTTTTGGATCAGGCGCGGCCGACGCGAAATCAGGTCGAGGTCCCGGCGGCACTTCGTAGCCGAGGAACCAAATGGGAGCCGGGGCGCCGACGATGACGGATCTCAGTGTCGGCACTCTGGAGGCGAGGAACATCGCCAAGTTTCCGCCGAGACTCACGCCATAAACGGTGATGCGGGATTCATCGACTTCCGGCAGGGCTCGTACATAGTCGATTACGGAAACGCCGTCGTCGATGGCCGTGACGACGCTGCTCGAAGGCTTGTTCACAGTGTTGTAGTCGCCGCCTCTATAGTCCGCCACTGCAACCACGAAGCCTTCTTGTAGGAAGCGCTCCCAGACCGGCCCACCATGATCGCCGCGCGACCAGCCGACGAGCTGCTCCATGCCGCGCCCACCGGGCGCGCCGTGGAAGATGATGATCGCGGGAAAGGGGCCGCTCCCTCTCGGCTTGCGCAAGGCCGCTGCGAGGTACACGCCGTCCTTCGCTTTGATGTAGGTCTGTTGAATCGGCGACTCGACTTCGCTCACGACTCGGACGTACTCATCGTGCGGAAGCGCGTCCGCCTTGCCCGCGTAGTGCACGACCTCGGCGTGCGCCACGGTCGAGACAAGGACGGCAACCGCCGCGAGGTTGAGAATCGATCGGTGCAGGGGCATGTCAGGGGTCAGTAGGAGTCGAATAGGGGCGACAGCGACGGCATCTCGATCGGAGGTTCGATCATCCTGTGGCGGCTCGTCAAACAAGAAATGTCCGGACCCGCAGCATCCACGACGAGGTAAATGGATTCTGCGGCTATCTAGATTGCTTCCGACGCGGACGGCTTTCTGAAGCGAACCACGCGATAAAGATAGATTGCCATGATCACGACGACGATCGTCTTGGTAACTGGATCCAGAAACTCCGCCACTTTCGGGTAATTTTCGCCGAGCATGAATCCGAGCGAGGCAAGCGCGACGTTCCACAGCGTCGTGCCGAGGGCCGAGTAGATCAGAAATCGTGCGATGCTCATCTCAGCGATTCCAGCGGGGATCGAGATGAGTGTGCGTATGGCTGGCACGACGCGCCCGAAGAAAACCGCCTTCGCGCAACGACGCGTGAACCAGCTGTTCGCTCGCTTCACCTGATCGCCGGACATGGTCAGCCAGCGCCCATGCCTATCCGCCCACGCGGCGAGTCGTTCGCAGCCGAGTGCTCGGCCCGCGTAGTACCAGGGAAGCGCTCCGAGGAGGCTGCCGATCGTTCCCGCGATGAGAATGCCGAGAAAACTGAGCTCGCCTCTGGCGGCCGCGAATCCGGCGAATGGCATGATGAGCTCGGAGGGGATCGGAGGAAATAAATTCTCGGCCAACATGAGCAACCCGATGCCCAGGTAGCCGAGCCGCTCGAGCAGCTCCGTGATCCAATCAACCATCAGACACTCCGCGTCGCTCCCATGCATTCCAACGCGCGGAGTGGATCTAAGGTGCCGCAGCTCGTGCGCGAGCGTCGGCTACCCGGCTAGTTGATGACTTTGCTCACGATGTTCGACAAGGCGCTTTCGGCGCCCTCCGCGTTGAACGCCTTGATGCCGAAGTAGTACGTACCCGGCGGGAGATCGTCGATCACATAGCGGTCGATACCGGGGTTCTCGACCCGAATCGTTTGATGAAGCATCGTGCTCGAGGGGCCGTAGACGATCGTGTAGCCGGCGAGATTCACGAGGGCGCTGCCATCTTCGTTCTGCGTCGGCGCGGTCCACGACAGTGTCGCGGCATTGCTCGAAGCAGGCGCGGTGACAGTGATCGTGAATGCTGGTAGCGAAACGGTCGCCTTGCCGTCGCTGACCCGAATGACGATGTCCGGATGTGGTCCCTCGTGCTCGATAGAGGGTGTTCCGGACAACCGGCCCGTCACGGTATTGAATGTGGCCCAGACGGGCTTGTTCTCGATCTGGAATGCCAACGTATCGCCGTCCGCATCGTTCGCTGCTGGCGTGAACGTATAGAGCGAGTTCGCCGTCACGGAGCTTGCCGCGACGCCGCTGATCGTAGGAGGCGCGTTGATCGGAGCCGGCGTGGGTGAAGGCTCTGACGGGTTCGTCGGAGCCGGCGGCGGCGCGGGGCTCGTCGGCGGATTGGGCGCGGGGCCGGGATCGCTTGGCGCGGGCGCAGGATCCGTTGGTGTCGGCGACGGGGACGGCGTCGGCGACGGATCGGGGGTTGGAGTCGGGTCGGGACTTGGGGTCGGAGAGGGCGCCGGTGAGCTGCCCTGAGGTACACGAGCGGTCTCGTTGTCGCCGCTGCCGCCGCACGCCGCAAGTGCGACGCTCATGCACACGAGCAAAGCAATGCTACGAAAAGCGGATCGCGGTGTTTGCGCGGCGCCGGCCATCTGCGTCTCCCTCGTGTTCCCGCGCGAGACGCGAGAACGTGGTTCGTTGAACACGAGGCAAAAGGACGCTAGCCGCCGACCTTCGCGCGGACGAAGGTGAGGACGTTAACGAATGGGTTGTCGCTGCTTTACTTAACACGCGAGCCCCATCCGGCAACCCCGCTATCTTCAGTGAGAACCCGAAGACCGGAGGCTTTGCGTCCCCGCCTCACGGCGGGTTTGCCCTTGATGTCGAACACGAACGGCGTTCAGCCGCTCATCGTCTCGACATGCACAGTACACAGGGTGAGAAGCAGATAGACAATCAGGCAATGGCGCGGGATATGCGCAGGTAATCGAGCTGAGCAGTAGGGGGCGACCCGCCAAATCACTGGAGCATGAATTGGGAGTTCACCTGAG
>Ga0079224_100016528_pt1 | contig 10371 bp, 12 predicted proteins | sample Stecom2015_FD_80414 | JGI IMG/M metagenome (GOLD analysis project Ga0079224, IMG submission 80414) | Agricultural soil microbial communities from Utah to study Nitrogen management - Steer compost 2015 | ecosystem: Environmental > Terrestrial > Soil > Agricultural land | place: USA: Utah...
CTTGCCGTTGAGGAAGGTGCCGAGGCGCTTGGGCGCGTCGAGGAAGTCGAGCGCGTTGCGCGAGGGCGGGGTGTCGACGACGATCAGGTCCCACTCCCGGCGCGCGGCCAGCTGCCCGAGCTTCTCCATCGCCATGTATTCCTGCGTCCCGCCGAAGGACGAGGCCACGGTCTGGTAGATCGGATTGGCGAAGATCTGCTCGGCCTTCTCCGGGCTGGTGTGCTCGAGCACCATGTCGTCGAAGGTGCGGCGCATGTTGAGCATCATCGCGTAGAGCTCGCCCTCGGCCTGTGGGCCGAGCGCCACCCGCTGCGGTGCGTTGTCCAGATCCGCCACGCCCAGCGACTGGGCCAGCCTGCGCGCCGGGTCGATGGTCAGCACGACCACCTTGCGGCCCGCCTCCGCGGCGCGCAGCGCGATGGCCGCGGCCGTCGTGGTCTTGCCGACACCGCCGGACCCGCAGCAGACGATGACGCGGGCGGTGGGATCGGCGATGATCCCGGAGATGTCGAGGGTGTTCATCGCACTCCCTGCGCGCTGAGGTGTTCGGCCAGCTCGTAGAGCGCGCCGAGGTCGATGCCGTCGGTGAGAGCGGGCAGATGCATCTGCGTCACGCCGAGCTCGTTCAGCTCCGCCGCGCTGGCGTCCTGGGCGCGCAGCCGGGCCGCGTGCTCGACGGTCTCGGTGATCAGGCCGTCGAAGTCCTGCTCGTCGAGGGTGATGCCCGCCCGCTCCAGGCCGGCGCGGACGGCGTCGCGGTCCAGTTCGCCCGCGGCGGCGGAGTCGCGGACCTCCGGCGGCAGGTGTCCCTCGCTCGCCCGGTTCACGATCACCGCGCCGATGCGCAGATCGTTGGCGGTCAGTTCCTCGATCGCGTCCGCGGTCTCCTGCACCGGCAGTGCCTCGAGCAGGGTGACCAGATGGATCATCGTCTGGTCGGAGTGCAGCAGCTTCGACACGCCCTCGGACTGCGCGGCGATCGGCCCGCCCTTGGCGATCTCGGCCATCGCCTTGGTGACGTCGAGGAAGCTGCTGATGCGGCCGGTGGGCGGTGCGTCGACCACGATCTCGTCGTATACCGGCTTGCCCGCCTGGTCGACCCGGACCACGCATTCCTTGATCTTGCCGGTGAGGATCACATCGCGCAGGCCGGGCGCGATGGTGGTGACGAACTCGATCGCGCCCATCCGGCGCATGGCCCGGCCCGCGAAGCCGAGGTTGTAGAACATGTCGAGGTACTCGAGGAAGGCGTGCTCGATGTCGAGCGCCAACGCGACCACCTCGCCGCCGCCGTCGGCCGTGGCGATCTTGGTCTCCGTCGGCGGCAGCGGCGGCAGGTCGAACAGCTGGGCGATGGACTGCCTGCTCTCGACTTCCACCAGCAGCACCCGGCGACCACCGGCGGCGAGCGCGAGTGCCAGCGCCGCGGCGACGGTGGATTTGCCGGTCCCGCCCTTGCCGGAGACGTAGTGCAGGCGGGCCTGTTCGGCCCGCTTCGGCCACCCCTTGTCCGGCTTCGGCTGGGCCGAAACGGGATCAGCAGTTGGTACTCCCACGTTCGCGAGCCTATAACCCGTGGGGTGCGGGTGGCGTGAGGACGGCCGCCTTCAGTGGAATCGCCCGCTTCCACCGCTGGTCGGCGGCCCGGTGACCGGCCCGTGCTCCCGGGCGGCCCCGGGGCGGGCGGTGGGTCGATGCCCGCGTGTGGTGGGTCAATACACTCGCCCCATGACGACATGGGAATACGCCACTGTGCCCTTGCTGACGCACGCCACCAAGCAGATCCTCGACCAGTGGGGAGCCGACGGGTGGGAGCTGGTGACCGTGCTGCCAGGCCCGACCGGGGAACAGCACGTCGCCTACCTCAAGCGCCCCAAGGCCTGAGCGGGCCGGACAGGGAGGAGAGGGTCATGACGGAACCGGCGACCGACTGGCGGAACAACCTGGAACGGCTCGGCCTGCGGCTGCCCGCGGTGGCCGCGCCCGTGGCGGCGTACATCCCGGCGGTGCGGACCGGCTCGCTGGTCTACACCTCCGGTCAGCTGCCGTTCGTCGACGGCGAACTGCCCGCGGTCGGCAAGGTGGGCGCCGAGGTGTCGACCGAGACCGCCACGGAGAGCGCCCGGCTGTGCGCGCTCAACGCGCTGGCCGCGGTGCACGACCTGGTCTCCCTCGACGAGGTGGTGCGGGTGGTGAAGGTGGTCGGCTTCGTGGCATCCGCGCCCGGCTACACCGATCAGCCGGTCGTGATCAACGGCGCCTCGGAACTGCTCGGCGAGGTCTTCGGCGAGGCGGGTGTGCACGCCAGGTCCGCGGTGGGCGTGGCGGAGCTGCCGAAGAACGCCCCCGTCGAGGTGGAGCTGATCGTCGAGGTTCGCGGCTGATTCGCCGCCGGCTCTGCTCGCGGCGGGGCGGGCACGTGGCCCCGTCGCGAAAGCACGCGCGCGACTAGCGTGGAACGTGCGCTACGGCATGGAACAGAGGTGACAGCGATGACGGCGACGCATCCCGCGTACGGACAGGTGCGGCAGGTGACCGGATCGGCAGCGGTGCTGCTGGCGGACAACCCGGGCAAGATGACCCTGGACGGGACGAACACCTGGCTGCTGCGCGCGCCGGGCGCCTCGGGATACGTGGTGGTCGATCCCGGCCCCAAGGACAACAAGCACATCGAGGCGATCGCCGCGGCCACCGACGGCGACATCGCGCTGACGCTGATCACCCATCACCACCACGACCACACCGGTGGCATCGAGCGGCTGGTGAAGTTGACCGGCACCCCGGTGGCCGCGGTCGAACCCGGATACCTCAACGACTGGGACGCCCCGCTGGCCGACGGCCAGGTGCTGGAGGCGGCGGGCCTGAGCATCCGCGCGGTGGCCACCCCCGGCCACACCGCGGACTCGGTGAGTTTCGTGCTCGACGACGCGGTCCTCACCGGCGACACCATCCTCGGCGCGGGCACCACGGTGCTGGAATCGCGGTCCGGGGCGCTGGCCGATTACCTGAATTCGCTGGACCGCCTGCTGGCGGAGGGCGCGGGCCGGAAGCTGCTGCCCGCGCACGGCACCGAGCACCCCGATCTCGAACCCGTCGCGCGGTACTACGTCAAGCACCGCCACGAGCGGCTCGACCAGGTGCGCGCGGCGCTGCGCGAGCTCGGCGAGAACGCGGGCGCGATGGCGGTGGTGCACAAGGTGTACGCCGATGTGGACAAGCGGCTGTGGCCCGCGGCGCGCAGCTCGGTGCAGGCACAGCTGGACTACCTGCGCACCCACGGCTGACCTCGGCGCGACCGGGCGTGGTCCCGGCGGCTCGAACCGGACCTTCCCGTACCGGGCATCGAAGCGCGAAAGCCCGGCCGGACCCGTCGTAGCTCGGGTCCGGCCGGGCCTTCGCGTCTGTCCACCGAGCGCGGGCCGCTCAGGGGACAGACGTCAGCGGGCGCGGCGGGCCAGGCGCTCGGAATCGGAGATCAGCACGCTCTTGCCCTCCAGGCGCAGCCAGCCGCGGTGTGCGAAGTCGGCCAGCGCCTTGTTCACCGTCTCGCGGGAGGCGCCGACGAGCTGGGCGATCTCTTCCTGGGTCAGGTCGTGGGTGACCCGCAGTGCGCCGGCCTCCTGGGTACCGAAGCGCTGCGCGAGCTGCAGCAGCGCCTTGGCCACGCGGCCGGGCACGTCGGTGAAGATCAGGTCGGCGAGATTGTTGTTGGTGCGCCGCAGGCGGCGGGCGAGCACGCGCAGCAACTGCTCGGCGATCTCCGGGCGCTGATCGATCCACGCCTTGAGCGCGTCGCGGTCCATGGTGACCGCACGCACCTCGGTGACCGTGGTCGCGGTGGACGTGCGCGGGCCGGGGTCGAAGATCGACAGCTCGCCGAACATGTCCGACGGGCCCATGATCGTGAGCAGGTTCTCCCGGCCGTCCGGGGACCGACGCCCGATCTTCACCTTGCCCGAGGTGATGATGTACAGCCGGTCACCGGGCTCACCCTCGTTGAAGATGACATGACCGCGCGGAAAGTCCACGGGCTGCAGCTGTTTGGCGAGGGCCGCCACCGCGGTTGGCTCTACGCCTTGGAAGATGCCTGCTCTGGCGAGGGCCTCGTCCACGAATGTGCTCCTTTGGGAAATGGCTCTAGTCCTGGACCGAAGCAAATCGGCCGAAAGCGCAGTCTACGCGGCCGTGCGCCGGGGTAGTGACAGACACCACGTTACAAGTGCGTTCCGTGGAACGGGCGGGACGGGCGGATTTCGGGCGCGTCCCGGCGGGCCGCAGCCGTGCTGGCGACCCTCGATCGGCCTTGGGCGGCCTCAGCTGGCGCGGGCGACGTCGATGCCGCCCTGCGCCGATCCTCGGTTGCGCATATTGGCGACGGCGGCGGGCACGCCGATCTCGGTCAGCTCGTCGACCTCGGCGTTGCTCGCCTTGTCGAGGTACTGCTGAACCTCAGGATCCGGTTCGAGAAGTTTGCGGAGCCGATTCTCGAGCCGCTCCATACCGAGGGCGAAGATCATCAACGCCATCGGGAAGAGCACCACAGCGAGTCCTTGCATAGCGTGGAGTAAACACGGTGAAGGTCTCGGATGGAACACGTGGGCCGATCGGAAGGGATCCGTGTCACCCCGATTCCGTATGGTGAACCCGTGCGTGTCTCCCCGTCGTCCACCGCCGCCGATGCCTCGCCCGCCGCCGATCCGCCCGACGTCGCGCCCGCCGCGGAGACGACCGCCGCACCGCCTCCCGCCGCGCCACGCACCCGGAGATCACGCGCGCGACGAGCGGAAACGCGCCTGGGCCTGGTGCGCCGCGCGCGGCGGATGAATCGTGTTCTGGCCGAGGCGTTCCCGGACGCGCACTGCGAACTCGACTTCACCACCCCGCTGGAATTGGCGGTGGCGACAATCCTGTCCGCGCAATGCACCGACGAGCGCGTGAATCTGACCACACCCGCCTTGTTCGCCCGGTATCGGACCGCCCGCGACTATGCGGAGGCGAACCGTGCCGAGCTCGAGGAATTCATCAGGCCGACCGGTTTCTTCCGTAACAAGACGACATCGCTGATAGGCCTGGGGCAGGCGTTGACAGAGAAATTCGATGGTGAAGTACCTCACACACTCGAAGAATTGGTGAAATTGCCGGGAATCGGCCGGAAAACCGCCAATGTGATCCTCGGTAACGCCTTCGGTGTCCCCGGCATCACCGTGGACACCCATTTAGGCCGCCTGGTCCGTCGCTGGGGCTGGACGACCGAGGAGGACCCGGTCAAGGTCGAGCACATCGTCGGCGAACTGATCGAGCGCAAGGAGTGGACGATGCTCTCGCACCGGGTCATCTTCCACGGCAGGCGCGTGTGCCACGCCCGCAAGCCCGCCTGCGGCGCCTGCGTGCTCGCCGCCGACTGCCCGTCCTACGGTCTCGGCCCGACCGACCCGGAGGCGGCCGCCGCGCTGGTCAAGGGACCCGAGCGCGAGCACCTGCTGCGGATGGCCGGCCTGTGAGCCGCCGGGCGGTCGCCGCGCGGATCGGATTGGCGGCGCTCGTCACCGTCGTGGCACTGGCCGTGGCGTTGTGGCCGCGCGGCGGGAGCGAGGACGACGGCGCGCGGGCCCCGGCCGGCGCCGTTCCCGCCGAGCTGCGCGCCGAGGCGGCCCTCGCGCCGTGCCCGCGTCCCGCGCCCGGCGGCACCGACAGCGGCCCGCTCGCCGCCCTCACACTGGGCTGCCTGGCCGACGGTGAACCGGTCGACCTGGCCGCCGCCCTGTCCGGCAAGCCCGCGCTGCTCAACCTCTGGGCCTACTGGTGCGCGCCGTGCGCCCAGGAGCTGCCGCATCTACAGGCCTTCGCCGACCGGGCGGGCGAGGCCATGACGGTGCTGACCGTGCACAGTGATCCCGACGAGGCCAAGGCGCTGTCCCGGCTGACCGGGCTGGACGTGCGCCTGCCCGGCGTGCTGGACTCCGACGCGCGGGTGCGCACCGCCGTCGGCGCGCCCGCGGTGCTGCCGGTCTCGGTGCTGCTGCGGGCGGACGGCTCGGTCGCCGAGGTGATCGTGCGCACCTTCACCGGGGTCGAGGACATCGCCACGACCGTCGAACAGTCGCTCGGGGTGAAGATGTGAGCGGTATGGCCGGTGCTTGCTGAGAAATCGGTGGCTTCGTGAGAAAGTCGAGCACGAAGAATCCGGCACGGCAGAGTTGGCAGGGCATCTCGCAGCGTCTGTTGCGGGCCGACAGATGGTTTGTGGAGGTGGTGGTGCGCACGTTCAGCGGGGCGGGTTCTCCGGTGACCAGATCTGAGCCGGTGACCAGACACGTGCGCGTGAGTCGCGCCGCCGCGACGGGAGCGACCGCATGACCATCGAACTTCCCGACGACACCCCGGCCTGGCTACGGCGCGTCACCGAACCCGCGTCCATGGAGCGCGGCGGCTCGCCCGCGTCGCGGGCACTGCGCAAGGTCATGACGCTGACCTCGCCCGCCCGCGAGGCCGCCGTCCTGGTGCTCTTCGACGGCTCGCCCGAGCCCGACCCGCAGGCCCCCGGCGGCCTGCCCGCCGACGCGCACGTGCTGTTGACCCAGCGGGCGTCCACCATGCGTCAGCACCGCGGTCAGGTGGCCTTTCCCGGCGGCGCCACCGACCCCGAGGACGCGAGCCCGGTGCACACCGCCCTGCGCGAGGCGACCGAGGAGACGGGCCTCGACCCGGCGGGCGTGCAACCGCTGGCGCTGCTGCCGAAGCTGTTCGTGCCCCCGTCCCGCTTCGACGTGACCCCGGTGGTCGCCTACTGGCGTGAACCGAGCGAGGTCGGGGTGGTCGATCCCGCCGAGACCGAGCGGGTGGTGCGGGTGCCGATGGCCGAGCTGCTCGACCCGGCCAACCGCTTCCAGGTCCGCAGCCCGCTCGGCTACTCGAGCCCCGCCTTCCAGGTCGACGGGATGCTGGTGTGGGGGCTGACCGGCGGCATCCTGGCCGGGTTGATCACCGGCGCCGGCTGGGAACGCGAGTGGGACCACACCGACGTCCGTGATCTGGAGACGTCGCTGGTCGCCGTGGGCATGTCCTTATGAGCTCGTCGATCTGGCTCGATGTGGTCGTCGTCGTGCTGGCGCTGGCCGCCGCGACCTCGGGATGGCGGCAGGGCGCGGTCGCCTCGGCGCTGGCCTTCCTCGGCGTGGTGCTCGGCGCGGTCGCGGGCATCCTCATCGCCCCGCACCTGCTCGTGCACGTCGACGAGGGCCGCACCAGGGTGCTCACCGGCGTCCTGTTGATCGTGGTGCTGGTGATCGTCGGCGAGGTGGCGGGCATGGTGCTCGGCCGCGCGGCGCGCAGCGGCATGCACCACCCGTTCACCCGCGGCGTGGACAGCGTGGTCGGCGCGGGTTTGCAGGCGGTCGCGGTGCTGGTCACCGCCTGGCTGCTGGCGCTTCCGCTGGCCACCTCCTCCCAGCCCGCCATCGCCACCGCCATCAACGGCTCCCGGGTGCTCGCCGACGTCGACGGAGTGGCGCCGAACTGGCTGCGCCGGGTGCCCAACGAGTTCTCCCGGTTGCTCAACACCTCCGGCCTGCCCGATGTGATCGGCCCGTTCGGCAAGCCGCCGATCACCGCGGTCGATCCGCCCGACCCGAGTGTGCTGGCCAGCCCGGTCGCCGCCTCGCTGCAGCAGAGCGTGCTGCGCATCCGCGGTGTCGCGCCCAGCTGCCAGCGCGCGCTGGAGGGCTCGGGTTTCGTGATCGCGCCCGAGCGGGTGATGACAAACGCGCACGTGGTGGCCGGGACGACCAGCGTCACGGTGGACACCGCGCGCGGGCCGTTGGAGGCCGACGTGGTGTTGTTCGACCCGTCCAAGGACGTGGCCGTGCTGGCCGTGCCAGGTCTCTCCTCGCCGGTGATCCCGCAGGCGCCGCAGGTCGCCAGGACCGGTGACAGCGCCATCGTGCTCGGCTATCCCGGCGGCGGGCCCTACACGGCCAGCGCCGCCCGCGTGCGCGAGACGCTCGATCTGACCGGTCCGACCATCTACCGCAACGGGACCGTGGAGCGCGAGGTGTACACGGTGCGCGGCCTGGTGCGGGCGGGCAACTCCGGCGGACCGCTGGTCGACACCGATGGCCAGGTGCTCGGCGTGGTGTTCGGCGCGGCCGTCACCGACGACGACACCGGCTATGTGCTGACCCTGGCCGAGGTGCGCGGCGAGCTGGAGGCGGCGTCGAACTCGCACATCGGGGTCGACACCGGGGCCTGCGTGCTGAGCTGAGCGCTCCGGGCGGCCCACGGCGGGCCACCCGGGCTCAGGCCAGGAACTTGGCCACCTCGGCGGTCACCACGTCCGGGTTCTCCTGGTGCGCGTAGTGCCCGGCGTCGGGCACGGTGACCAGCTTGCGGCGCGGGGCCCAGCGGCGCGCCCGGTGGAAGGTGGGGCGAAGCAGGTAGCGGTCGTGCTCGCCGCGCAGCGACAGCACGGGAAGGTCGAGCGGCACCCGCATGGTCGCCATGAACCGGCGTCCGTCCGGCCGCCACTGGCTGCGGAAGGCCCAGCGCTGGTACTCCAGCGCGCAGTGCGCGGCGCCGGGGATGCGGATGGCGGTGCGCATCCGCTCGGCGGTGTCGGCGCACTCCGCGCTCCCGGCCCAGCGCGGACCCGAACGCTGCCGCAGCATCCGCTCCACTTCGGCGCCGCCATCGGTGGTGAGCCGGTGTTCCGGGTAGCGGGGCGGCTGGCAGCGCAGGAAAGCGGGCAGCCAGGCGCGGCGCTGACGGCGATCGCGCAGCACCGCGCTCTTGAGTCCGGCCGGATGCGGGGAGGCGACCACCGCGATGGCGCGCACCAGCCGGGGATGCATGACCGCGGTCGCCCAGCACACCAGCCCGCCCTCGGCGTGGCCGACCAGCACCGCCTCGGTGTGCCCGAGGGCGCGGATCAGGCCTGCCACGTCACCGGCCAGCGTCCAGCCGTCGTATCCGCGCGGCGGCTTGTCGCTGTCGCCGTAGCCGCGCAGATCCACCGCGACCGCGCGATAGCCGACGTCGGCCAGGCCGGTCAGCTGATGCCGCCAGGACCACCAGAAGTCGGCGAATCCGTGCAGCAGCAGCACTAGCGGCGCCTCGGCGGACACGGCGGCGAAGCCGGGCGTCGCCTCCACCACGTGGAAGCGGATGCCGTTGGCGTGCACGTCCCGATGCGTCCACGGCCCGTCGTAGCGGACGACGGACGGATCGGGCGGCGGGGTCGCTGACACGGTCAGCTGGTGCGCTTGGTCAGCGCCACCTGGTCGTCGTGCGCGTGCTGGCCGAGGCCCGCGGGCAGCACGGTGCGCGCCTGCTTGAGCGAGTCGATGGTCTTCTCCGGCGCGCGCAGCTTCTTCACCCGCAGCCAGCCCAGCAGGGCGAACCCGATGGTGGCCGCGACCATCAGCACGAACACGATCAGGAACGCCGCCCAGCGGTACAGCCACACATCGAGCAGTTCGGCGAGGAAGAAGAAAAAGAAGAACGAGCTGAACAGCAGCACCGTCAGCGCGAGCACGAAGAAGACGCTGCCCTGCAGGCCCTTCTTGATCTCACCGGTGACCTCGGCCTTGGCGAGCGCGACCTCGGCGCGGACCAGGGTCGACATCTGCTCGGTGGCGTCGCGGACCAGCGATCCGATGCTGGCGGAACCGGGCGGATTGGCATCCGTCAACGGAATCGAGCTCACCGTGCTCCCGCCGCGCGCGTCGTTCCCGTTACCGCCCTGGGTGAAACTCACTTGGTCGACCCTTCTCCCTGTCCCGGCACATTGCTATCGGAGGCTACCGCCTCGCGGCGGATCGCCGTTGGCGCAGTCGTCCGGCCGCTGCTACCGCGTGTCCGGTTCGTCGCGGTGGACGCGGCCACGCCGCAACAGTAGCGCCGACCCGAGCAGCGCCGCCGCCAAGGAGGTGATCAGGATTGCCGCCTTTGCCAATTCGAGGGTGGCGCCGCCGTCATCGAGCCCGCCAAGGGACAGTTCGGCCACCAGCAGACTCACCGTGAAGCCGATGCCGGCGAGCACGGACAGGGCGAACATGTCGCGGTAGTGCAGTCCGGCCGGGCGGCGGGCCAGGCCGAGCCGGATCGCCGCCCAGCTGAACCCGAAGACACCGAGCATCTTGCCCAGCAACAGGCCGACCACGATCGCCAACGCGATCCGCTCGGTCACCAGATCGCCGAACACCCCGATGTCCAGCGGGACACCGGCCGCGAACAGCGCGAACAGTGGCACGCACAGCCCGGCCGAGACCGGCTGGATCAGGTGCTCGAGCCGGGTGGCGGGGGCTTCGTCCTCGTCCGGGTCGGGGCTCACCCTGGTCAACAGGCCGAGCCCGACACCGGCCAGGGTCGGGTGCA
>Ga0079224_100016529_pt1 | contig 10371 bp, 9 predicted proteins | sample Stecom2015_FD_80414 | JGI IMG/M metagenome (GOLD analysis project Ga0079224, IMG submission 80414) | Agricultural soil microbial communities from Utah to study Nitrogen management - Steer compost 2015 | ecosystem: Environmental > Terrestrial > Soil > Agricultural land | place: USA: Utah...
ACAGGAGCCCGCTGATGGCCGGCACCGGCACCGCCCACCTGCGCCCCGCCGAGGAGACGCTGCTGCGCGTCGAGGACCTGGTCGTCGAGTTCCCCGCCGGCCGCCGGAAGGTGCACGCGGTCTCCGGGGTCTCGGTCGACGTCCGGCGGGGCGAGACCCTCGGCCTCGTCGGCGAGTCGGGCTGCGGCAAGTCGACGACCGGCAAGGCCATCATCCAGCTCCCCCGCCCCACCGGCGGGTCGGTGCGCTTCGACGGCACCGAGCTGACCGGCCTGTCCGGCAAGAAGCTGCGCGACGTCCGCACCCGCCTCCAGCTCATCTTCCAGGACCCGATCTCGTCGCTGAACCCGCGCCGGAGGGTGCGGGACATCCTGGCCGAGCCGCTGCGCATCTGGAAGCGGGGCGACCGGGCCGAGCAGCTGGCCAAGGTGCGGGAGACGCTCGACGCGGTCGGGCTCGACCCCGACGTGGCGATGGACAAGCGCCCCCACCAGTTCTCCGGGGGCCAGTGCCAGCGCATCTCGATCGCCCGGGCCCTGATGATGGAGCCCGAGCTGATCATCTGCGACGAGCCGGTCTCCGCGCTCGACGTGTCGGTGCAGGCCCAGATCCTGAACCTGCTCGACGACCTCAAGGAGCGCTACGACCTCACGCTGGTCTTCATCGCCCACGACCTGGCGGTCGTCCGCCACGTGTCCACCCGGGTGGCGGTGATGTACCTCGGCAAGCTCTGCGAGGTCGGCGATCCCGACGCCATCTACGAGTCGCCGGCCCACCCGTACACCGCGGCGCTGCTGGCCTCGATCCCCGTGCCCGACCCCGCCGTCCGGCCCGACGACGAGGACGTGCTCGGCGGCGACCTGCCCTCGCCGCTCGACCCGCCGAGCGGGTGCCGGTTCCGCACCCGCTGCCCGCGGGCGCAGGAGCGCTGCGCCGTCGAGGAGCCCGAGATCCGGGCGGTGGGCCCCGACCAGTTCGTCGCCTGCCACTTCCCGCTGGTCGGCGAGGGCGGCGACGGCGACGGCGCGTCGGCGGCGACCGACGGCAACGGGCGCACCGCCGGGTCCGAGCGTTCGGACGGCGACGCCCCGGACGGGTCGGACGGCGACGGCTCGAGCGACTGATCCCCGGCGGGCGCCGCTCAGATCCCGAAGCGGCCCTGGTCGAACGCGGCGACCGCCTCCGGCGGCCCGTCGAGGTCGACCAGGGCCGCACCCCGCCGGCCGTAGAGGACGAGCACCAGCTCCTGCGGCTCGCCGGTGACCCGCACGGCCGGTCCGTCGCCCCGAGCGGGGACCTCGCCGCGGCCGGGGGCCACCAGCGCCGCCCGCACCTTTGCCCGCCGCAGCAGGAGCGGGCCGAGCCGGCACACCGTGCGCCAGGCGAGGTCGTCGAGGTCGGGCCGGTCGGTGCGGGGGCCCCGGCCGACCGCCCGGCGGACGTCCTCGTGGTGCACGAACCACTCGTTGGCGTTGAGCAGCGTGCGCAGGCCCGGCACCCGCCACGGCACGAGCGGCGGGCCCGCCCGCAGCTGCTCGACCAACGCCTCGTAGCCCCGGGCCCGGGCGCCGTCCATCAGGCGGCGCCCGAGGCCGGCGAACCGCCGGCCCCCGACGATGGCGAGCGGGGCGCGTGGGTCGCGCTCGCGCACGACGAGGTGGGCGGCCAGGTCCAGCGTCGTCCAGCCCTCGCAGAGCGTCGGGGCCTCGGGCCCCACCTCGAGGAACAGGTCGCAGAGCTCCGCCCGCTCCCGGGCGTCGAGGGGCTCCCCCATCGCCACTAGGGTACGGCCATGGCATCGCCCCCCGCCCACGAGATCGACGACGACGCGACCTACGAGGTCACCATCACGACCGACAAGGGCGACATCGTCATGGAGCTCGACCCGAAGCTGGCCCCCATGACCGTCAACAACTTCGTCGCCCTGGCCCGCCGCGGCTTCTACGACGGCGTGACCTTCCACCGTGTCGTGCCGAACTTCGTCATCCAGGGAGGCGACCCCGAGGGCACCGGGCGGGGCGGTCCCGGCTACACGTTCCCCGACGAGCCCGTGCGGGGCGAGTACACCCACGGTGCCGTCGCCATGGCCAACGCGGGGCCGAACACCAACGGGTCGCAGTTCTTCATCTGCATCGACGACTGCCGCGACAAGCTCGACAAGGCGTACAACCTCTTCGGGTACGTCACCGCCGGCCTCGAGGTCACCGACCGGATCACGCCCGGCGACGTGATGCGGCGGGTCACGGTGGTCGAGAAGCGGGCCGCCTGAGGCCCGCCCGGCGTTCCAGCCCCCGCCCGGCGTTCCAGCCCCCGCGGCCCGGAGAACTACGCTCGGCCCGATGTCCGACGAGCCGCTGTTCACGCCGCGCGGCGGCTACTTCCTGCCCTCCGAGCACACCCGCGGCCCCTGGGACCCGCGACACCAGCACGGTGGCGCGGTGGCCGCGCTCGTCGCCCGCGCCGTCGAGCGCCAGGCGGGCGACGAGTTCTGCCTCACCCGCCTCACGGTCGAGCTCATGCGGCCCGTGCCGCTCGAGCCGCTGGCCATCGACCTCAGCGTGCCCCGGCCGGGGCGCCGCGTGCTCGGCATCACCGCGTCGGTCAGCGCCGGCGACCTCGAGGTCGAGGTCGTGCGGGCCCACGCCGTCGCGGTCCGACGGACCGACCTGCCGACCGGGGAAGGCGTCGACTGCCGCCTCGACCCCGGCCCGGACGCCGGCGAGCTGCGGCCCTTCGCCTTCGAGGACGACGACCTCCCCGCCTTCCACCGCACCGGGATGGAGATCCGGTTCGTCGACGGCGGCGCCGACCGCCCGGGACCGGCCCGGGCCTGGTTCCGCCTGCGCCGCCCGGTCGTCGGCGGTGAGGAGCCGAGCGGCGTGCAGCGCGCCGCGGCGGCGTCCGACTTCTCCAACGGGATCTCCTGGGTGCTGCCCTTCGCCGACTGGATCTTCCTGAACCCCGACCTGACCCTGCACCTCGCCCGGCCGCCGGCCGGCGAGTGGATCGGCCTCGACGCGGCGACCCTGCCGAGCGACCAGGGCATGGGCATGGCCGACAGCGCGGTGTTCGACGAGAAGGGGCGGCTGGGGCGCGCCGTGCAGAGCCTGCTCCTGCAGCGCCGGACGCCGTGACCGGGCCCGCCGCACCCGCCGCCGACCACAACTGCGCCGCCCTGCACGAGGCGATCGCAGCCGCCGTCGGCGACCGCGAGTGCCTCGTGGCGGGCGGGATCTCCCGCACGTGGGCCGAGGTCACCGACCGCACCCGGCGGCTGGCCGCGGTTCTGGCCGACGCCGGCGTCGGGTTGCGCCGCCCGCCCGAGGCGGTGGCCCCGTGGGAATCGCCCCACGATCACGTCGCCCTGTACCTCCACAACGGCCACGAGTACCTCGAGGGCATGATCGGCGCCTGGAAGGCGCGGGCGGCGAGCGTCAACGTCAACTACCGCTACGTCGCCGGCGAGCTGGCCCACGTGTTGCGCGACAGCGGTGCGGTCGCCGTCGTCTACCACGGCCGCTTCGCCGCCACCCTCGCAGAGGTCCTGCCCGAGCTGCCCGAGGTCCGCCTGCTGCTGCAGGTCGACGACGGCTCCGGGGCCCCGCTGCTGCCCGGCGCCCGCTGGTACGAGGAGGCGCTGGCCGCGGCGACGCCCCGCCCGCCCCGGGGCCTCAGCCCCGACGACCGCTACGTCGTCTACACCGGCGGCACGACCGGCCGACCCAAGGGCACGCTGTGGCGCCAGGGTGACTTCCTCGCCACCGCCCTGGGCGTGCGGGGCACGGTCGAGGAGCTGGTGGCCGCCGCCCGGCGGCGGGCCGACCTGCGCGTCCTGCCCTCCGCGCCGTTCATGCACGGTGCCGCCCACTGGAACGCGCTGTCGGCGTGGATGGCGGGCGGCACCGTGGTCGTGCAGGACGACCCCACCCGGTTCGACCCCGCCGACGTGCTCCGCACCTGCGAGCGCGAGCGGGTCACGTCGCTGCAGATCGTCGGCGACCCCTTCGCCCGCCCGCTCCTCGACGAGCTCGACGCCGGCGACCACGACCTGTCCCACCTGCGGGTCCTCCTCTCCGGCGGCGCGGTCCTGTCGCCCGGAGTGGCCCGGCGGCTGCGGGAGCACGTGCCCGGGCTCCGCATCATCGACGTGCTCGGCTCGTCGGAGTCGGGACGGCAGGCGGTGGCCGACGGGTCCGCCCGCTTCCGCCCCGAAGCCACGACGGTCGTGCTGTCGGCCGACCGCAGCCGCCGGCTGGCGCCGGGCGACGACGAGGTCGGCTGGCTCGCCCAGGCGGGACGGGTGCCGCTCGGCTACCTGGGCGACCCCGAGAAGACCGCGGCGACCTTCCCCGTCGTCGACGGCGTGCGCCACGCCGTGGCCGGCGACCGGGTGCGCCTGCGGCCCGACGGCACGCTCGAGCTGCTCGGTCGGGACTCGGTCACCATCAACACCGGCGGCGAGAAGGTGTTCGCCGAGGAGGTCGAGCAGGTGCTGACCGCCCACCGGGCCGTCGCCGACGCCGTCGTGGCCGGGCGGCCGAGCGAGCGGTGGGGCCAGGAGGTCGTGGCCGTGCTGGCCGCCCGCCCGGGCGCCGAGCGCCCGTCCGACGACGAGCTGCGGGCGCACTGCCGGGCCTCCCTGGCCGCCTACAAGGTCCCGAAGGCGTTCTTCTGGGTGGAACGCGTGCAGCGCTCCCCCGCCGGCAAGGCCGACTACGCCTGGGCCCGGGCGGTGGCCGGTGCGGCGCCGGACCGTCGCCCGGCCGGCCGGTCGGGCGGCTGAGCACCCCGGGGGCGAGCGACCCCTCCCTGCGACCGGCCCGCCCCCGGGCGCCGCCGTCGTCAGCCGACGAAGTCGGTGGTCCTGTAGCGCCACGCCCGCAGGTCGCCCGGCCAGGCCCCGTCGTCGAGGCCGGCCTTGACCAGCAGGGCGGAGACGAAGCGCTCGGGCGTGTCGAGGGTTCGCCAGACCGTCGGCAGGAACGCCGCCCGCCGCTCGCCGGACGCGAGCACGAGGCCGTCGGTACCGGGACGCAGCGCGGCGAGCAGGTCGGTGCGGGTGGTGGGCAGTGGTTCGAGGGCGGACAGGAGGGCCACCCGGACGGCCGTGCGATCGAGGTCGCCGGCCGCCAGCGGTGGGAAGCGGGGGTCGGCGAAGGCCGCGCCCCGGGCGTTGCGCGCCACGTCGCGCCACAGCGGGCGCGCCGGCTGGAGCGTGCCGATGCAACCGGTCAGCTCGCCCTCGAGCTCGAGGGTCACGAACGAGCACCCCGGCGAGCGCAGGCGCTCGGGGACGTCGGCGTCCTCGAGCGGGTCGGCCGCCCCCGTCGCCAGCTCGTGGGCGATCGCGGCCCGGGCCCGGGCGAGCAGCCAGTGCGCCTCCCGGGGGTCGGGCCGGCCGGCCGGGGCGAGCGCGAAGCTGCCGTAGCCGACGACCCGGGTGGTGTCACCGGAGGCCGCCGCCGAGGTGGCCATCGCCAGGGTGCGGGCGACGAGCCTGCGGGGGCGGGCGGCCACGAGGAGGCCGCCGATGGCGATGCAGCCGCAGGCGTCGTAGGGGCCGATGTCGCCGTGGCGCCCCTCGAGGATGGCCCGCCGGGTGCGCTCGTCGCGGGCCCGGGCCGTCGCCTCGTCGAGGTAGTGGCTGAGGTCGGAGGAGACGACGACGAGCGTGCGGTCGTCCCACAGGCGGTCGAGCGCGGCCGCCACCCGGGCGTGCGGGGCGCGGCCGACGACGAGCGGGACGACCGGGCGGCCGGCGAGCACCCGCTGGAGGAAGGGCAGGTGCACCTCGACGCTGTGCTCCGGGGCGTGGGCCTCGTCGGCGGGGACCGCCAGCCCGCAGGCCACGAGGTCGTCCACCGCGTCGACGTCGACGTCCACCGCCCCGAGCGGCGTCTCCCACCGCGCCGCGGTCGTGGCCCCGACGCCGACCCCGCCGACCGGCACCCGGTGGGCCGGCCCGGCGACGACGACCCGCTCGACCCGGCCGGCGTGCTCGGCCACGGCCCGGTAGGCGGCGCCAGCCGTCGCGCCCGAGTACCGGTAGCCGGCGTGGGGTGCGATGACCGCCCGGGGCGGGCCGTCGGGCTCGACCGCCGGCGCGGCGTCGAGCGCCCGGTCGAGGGCGGCGCGCAGCTCGTCGGGGTCGTCGGGGTAGAACAGGCCGGCGACCGCGGGCGGCCGGGTCGCACCGGCACCGGGACGGGCGGCAGGGGCCGGGGTCACGGCGCGCCGACCCCCGTCAGGCCGGGGCGACGGCGATCCGGACGGGGACGCGCCGCCGCCCCCAGGTGCCGGGCGGGCCATCGAAGCGCCCGGGGAACCGGTACCCGCAGGTCGCGCACCGCCCCTCGTCGGTGAGGTGCCAGCGGCCGAGCTCGTACCAGTCGCGCTCGATCAGCAGGGCACCGCATCCCGGGCACCAGGTGCTCGAGCCCTCGCGGTCGTGCACGTTGCCGGTGTAGACGTGGCGCAGCCCGTTGCGCAGCCCTCGAGCGCGGGCCCGGGCGAGCGTCTCGGGCGGCGTGCGGGGGACGTCGGTCATCTTGAAGTCGGGGTGGAAGGCGGTGAAGTGCAGCGGGACGTCGGGCCCGAGGTGCTCGGCGATCCACCCGGTGAGCTCGTCGAGCTCGGCGTCGCCGTCGTTGCGCCCCGGGATCAGAAGGGTCGTGATCTCGAACCACAGGTCGGTCTCGTGGCGCAGGTACTCGAGGGTCTCGAGGACCGGCTCCAGCCGCCCGCCGCACACGTGCCGGTAGAAGTCGTCGGTGAAGCCCTTGAGGTCGACGTTCAGCGCGTCGAGGTGCCCGTAGAACTCCCGGCGGGGCTCCGGGCACATGTAGCCGGCGGTCACCGCCACGGCGGCGAGGCCCACCTCGTGGCAGGCGTCGGCGACGTCCTGCGCGTACTCGAAGAAGATCGTCGGGTCGTTGTAGGTGAAGGCGACGCTGCGGCAGCCGGCCCGGCGGGCGGCGGCGGCGATCGCCTCGGGCGTGGCGGCGTCCGCCAGCGTGTCGGTCTCCTTGGACTTCGAGATGTCCCAGTTCTGGCAGAAGCGGCAGGCCAGGTTGCACCCGGCGGTGCCGAACGACAGCACGGACGTTCCCGGCAGGAAGTGGTTGAGGGGCTTCTTCTCGATCGGGTCGACGCAGAAGCCGGACGACCGCCCGTAGGTCAGCAGCACGACGCCCGGCTCGTCGCCGCCCTCGGCCCGCTCCGGGCGGCCGCGCACGAAGCAGACGCCGCGTTGGCCCGGGCGGAGCTTGCAGGCCCGGGGGCAGACGTCGCACTGCACCCGTCCGTCGGGCAGCTCGTGCCAGTACCGGGTGGCGACAGCCGTCGACTCGGTGCCGTCCACGGTCCCCACGCTAACCCCGCCACGATGCGCGCGCACCGCGCCCGGGCGCCGGCGACCGGGGCCCCCTCCGGCGGGGCCCGCCACCACGTCACCGCACGGGAGGCGCCGGGACCGGGGGCGGGGCGCCGTGGGCCGTCAGCCCGACGACGCCAGCTGCTGCAGCTCGGCCCGGAGGGCGGGCGTCAGCAGGCTGCCCACCCGGTTGACGAGCTCGGTCGTCTGGTAGCCGACCGAGCCGACGTCGCAGTCGCGGCTGGCCACCACCCCGAGGCAGCTGCCGTCGGCGATGGCGCTCACGAACAGGAACCCCTCGCGCATGGCGATGATCACCCGCTCGAAGCCGGCGCCGTCGACGGCCTGGTCGGCGGCCCGGGCCAGGCTGGTGCACCCGGCGATGATGGCGCAGAGCTGCTCGCCGGCCGCGTGGTCGAGCGTGCTCGAACGGGCCATGAGCACGCCGTCGGACGACACCGCGACCGCGTCGTGGACGCCGGCCGTCTCCTCGACGAAGGAGTTCAGCAACCAGTTGAAGTTGCGGGCGTCCTCGGTGGCCATCCTCGCTCCCCCGTCCGTCATCCCTCGTCGCCGTCCGTGACCGACCCCTTGGCCGCGAGGCTGCGCTCCACCCCGGCGGAGAGGTCGGTGAGGAACCTCCGGAGCCCCTCGGCACCGACCCCGCCCGATGATGACCCATCCGCCTCCCGCAATGCAGCCGCTGCGACGGTCGGTGCCGCCGGGCCCCGGCGCGCCGCCCCCGGCACCCGGCGGACGAGGCCGCTCGGGGTCCGCTCGGGCGCCCCGCCCGGCGCGGGGCGGTCGGCGGGCGCCGGGGCGGTGGTCGGCGGCACCGCCCCGGCCCGGCCCCGTGCCGGCACGGCCGGCCTCCCACGGGGGGCGGGTGCGGCGACCGGTCGCGGCACGGCCCCCGCCGGCGCCGCCGCCTCCGGCGCCTCGGTGAGGATCGAGCGGGGCAGGGTCACGTGGGCGGTGATGCCGGCCACGACGTCGCCCCCGAGCCGCACGGTGATGCCGTGGCGGGCGGCCAGGACCGCGACGACGTGGTGGCCCAGGTGCTTGGCCGGCGTGACCGTGAAGGGCTCGGCGCCGGCGAGGCGCCGGTTGGCGCGCTCGAGCTCCTCGGCCGTCATGCCCAGGCCGTGGTCGGCGACCAGGACCTCGTAACCGTCGCCGTGCCGCCGGCCGCTGACCTCGACCAGCTCGCGGGGCGGCGAGTGGCGCAGGCCGTTCTCGATCAGCTCGGCGAGCAGGTGGGTCACGTCGCCGGCGGCGCCGCCGACCAGCGCCACCGGCTCGAGCGGGCGGACGACCACCCGGTCGAACTGCTCGACCTCGCCCAGGGCGCCCCGCACGACGTCGTCCACCGGGACCGGTGGGTGCCACCCCACCGCCGGCTCGGCGCCGGACAGCACGAGCAGCGACTCGGCGTTGCGCCGCAGCCGAGTCGCCAGGTGGGTCACCCGGAACAGCCGGCGCCGGCGGTCGGGGTCGTCCTCGCCGGCGTGGAGCTCGCGCAGCGCGTCGAGCAGCCGCCCGAGCAGGTTCTGCATGCGCCGCCCGAGGTCGAGGTGCGATTCGGCGACGTTGCGCCGCAGCGCGGCCTGCTCGGCGGCGAGCGCGATGGCGGCCACCTGCACGTCGTTGAACGCGTCGGCGACGTCCCGGACCTCGTCGCGCGCCGCGACCTCGATGGCGTCGGGCTCGGCCATCACGACGTCCTCGCCACGGGGCGTGTCGAGCACGTCCTGCACGGCGCACGGGAGGCGGTACGAGGCGATCTGCCGGGCGCGGATGCCGAGCTCCCGGAGGGGACGGGTGATCGAGCGGCTGACCAGCCACGCCACGCCGACGGTCACGGCGACGAGCGCCAGGGCGCCGCCGATGAACAGGCGCCGCCGCGCGGCGGCGTCCGCCCGCAGCTCGTCGGCCCGGGCCTCGACCCGTTCGACCACGGCGTCCTGGAACCGCGCGTGCCCGCCCTGGGGGCCCAGCGGCGCCACGGCGAGGACCGCGGCCGGGTCGACCGGGCCGCCCGTCTCGACGGCCGCACCGGCGAGCTCGGGCAGGCCGGCGACCCGCGGGTTGCCGAGGAGCTCCTCGACCGCCGGCTCGTGCTCGCCGGTCCCGCGGACGTCGAGCGCGGCGTGGGCGCGCTCGAGGGCGTCGCGCAGGCCGGCCACCCGCGCCACCTCGTCGGCCCGGTCGACGCCGCCCGGCCCGGTCCCCACCTCCAGCAGCTCGGCGACGAGCTGGGCGGCGAGGTCGGCAGCCAGGGCCGAGCCGTGGACGAGGTCGTCGCCGTGGCGGAGCACCGGGTCGTCGATGCCCAGCGCGAACCGGTCGTGGGCGGCGAACAGGTCGGCGACGATCGAGCTGTAGCCGGCGAACACCTCGGCCGCGGCGGCCGGCTCGCCGCCGTCGACCCGGGCCCGCAGGCCGTCGAGCTCGGCGAGGCGCTCGAGCGCCGCCGTGTAGTGGTCGCGGACCTCGCCGTCCTGGCCGTCGAGCGCCCGCCGCAGCTCGGACGCCGCCACCGAGGTGCGCCGCCGGGCGGTGGCGTGGTCGTCGACGTCGAGGGCGATCCGGCCCCGCAGGCCGAGCATGTCGACGAGCGCGAGGTCGCGCTCGTCCTGCAGGGCGGTCACCAGCCCGGCGTGGCCGAGGGACGCCAGCGCGAGCTCGGCCTGGCCCGCCGCGTGTCGGGCGGAGGCCGTGGTGGCCGAGGCGCCGACCGTCGCCGCGGTCACGAGCCCGAGCAGCGGCACCGCCAGCGCCGCCGCGACCTTGGCCCTGATCGGGATGCGTCGAAACACCCTCGGCTCCGTCTCTCCTCCGGCTTCGGAGCGGCGCCCCGAGGCCCCGTGTCCCCGTCGCTGCCCCGGCGTGGCCGCGCGGGCGCGCCGCGGCGTCGGGATCGGGCGACCGACGGTGCCCCCAGCGACACGGAACGGCGGCGAACCGGTGCGGGCGGCAGTTTCCTACGCCGGCCGGAG
>Ga0079224_100016530_pt1 | contig 10371 bp, 11 predicted proteins | sample Stecom2015_FD_80414 | JGI IMG/M metagenome (GOLD analysis project Ga0079224, IMG submission 80414) | Agricultural soil microbial communities from Utah to study Nitrogen management - Steer compost 2015 | ecosystem: Environmental > Terrestrial > Soil > Agricultural land | place: USA: Utah...
CGTGTCCCAGAAAGCAATGGTGATGGTGTGTGTTTAAGATTTTATTAATAGAAGATGATGTGACGTTATTTGGAGAGATACGTGAGCGTTTGTTACAGTGGTCGTATGAAGTGTATGGAATTGAAGATTTCGGCAATGTGATGAAAGAGTTTACGGAAATTCAGCCTGACATCGTGATTATAGATATTCAGTTACCTAAATTTGATGGATTTCATTGGTGTCGAATGATCCGAACTCATTCAAAGGTACCGATTATTTTTCTATCATCAAGGGACCACCCCACAGATATGGTGATGTCGATGCAGCTCGGTGCTGATGATTTTGTTCAGAAGCCCTTTCACTTTGATGTGCTTGTTGCCAAAATCCAGGCAATTCTTAGACGAGTCTACAATTACAGCCTTGAACAGCAAATACATTTAAAAATTTGGAACGGTGCTTCCGTTGATTTCGTGAAAAACACAGTGCAAAATGACGTTGGAACCATTGAATTAACGAAAAACGAAATGTTCATTTTGAAAATTTTAATCGAACGTGTTAATCAGATTGTTAGCCGTGAGGAACTCATTAAAAGTCTGTGGGACGATGAACGATTTGTAAGTGACAATACGTTAACCGTAAACGTGAACCGACTTCGAAAGCGGCTTGAAGAAATTGGTCTAGGTCACGCTATCCAAACAAAAGTCGGACAAGGGTATATGGCACTGGAAGAGGATGGCTTGTAAATGGTGAAGAAATTTCTCAATGAGAGAAGGAGTTGGATTTTCTTTTACTTCTTCGTTCAGACGATTATCCTATTGATTGGATATCTCGATCAGTCTTTGTCATTTCGCTCTGTATTATATATTGTCCTTGTCTGCTTTGTCTTTTTTATCCTATTTCTCTTTATTCGATATAATCGTGAAGTTTCCTTTTATAAACAAATCGAGGAATGGGACCCGAATATTGGGATCGAACATATTCAAGAGGGTGTTTCCCCATTTGAAAAGCTTGTCGAAACCACCATCAAAAATCAATACGATTTTTATCATAAAGAAATAAGTCACCATGCAACGAGTCTTGAGCAGGAAAAGGATGAACTCCTGTCTTGGATTCATGAAGTGAAGACTCCTCTCACGTCAATGCAGTTAATGATTGAAACTGTAGAGAATCCAATTTTAAAGGAAAAATTAAAGTCTGAATGGCTTCGGATTCATCTCCTGCTTGACCAACAATTGCATGGGCGTCGAATTCCAACGATGGAAAATGACCTTTATATTGAAAAGATAGAATTAAAAAACATCCTGATTCAGGAAATTCAGTCCTTACAATCATGGTGCATTCAAAAAGGGATCGGTTTTGATTTGTCACTTCATGTGACAGAAGTGATATCAGATGGGAAGTGGCTGTCATTTATTTTACGACAAATCTTAACGAATGCCGTGAAATATAGTGAAAACACTGATATTGAAATCCGTAGTAGCCTAAATAATGAAGCTGTTGTTCTGCAAATCGAGGATTTTGGTCGAGGGATTCACGCAAAGGATTTACCACGTATCTTTGAGAAAGGCTTCACATCCACAACGGATCATCATGATCATGCGGCAACTGGTATGGGCCTCTACTTAACAAAAAAAGCAGCGATATCGTTAAAAATACATATAGATGTTCAATCTACATATAAAGAGGGCACCACGTTTACATTAGTTTTTCCGAAAAAAAATGATTTTGTTAAACTAACAAGCATGTGACAATAATGTCACATGCTTTCCTATTTTGTTCGGGAATTCGAAGGAGAAAATAAGAAATCCTGTCTAAGATAGAGATAAGGAGTTGATATGGTTGAATATTTTAGAAGCGAGTAAAATTGTTAAAACATACGGGAATAAATGGAACCGCCAAGAGGTTTTAAAAGGAATTGATATAGAAGTAAAAAAAGGTGAGTTTGTGGGAATTATGGGTCCATCTGGCTCTGGTAAAACGACTTTATTAAATGTGCTTTCATCGATTGATCGAGTGAGTTCAGGTTCAATCCGAGTGGAAGGCAAGGAATTCACAAGTATGAAAGACAAGGAATTAGCCGAGTTTCGGAAACGTCACCTCGGGTTTATTTTTCAAGAATACCATCTACTTGATACCTTAACAGTTAAAGAAAATATTATGCTACCATTGACTGTTAACAAAATTTCACCTAAGGCCGCGCAAGTCATGTTTGAAGATGTGGCAAAGGAATTAGGGATTTTTGAAGTGAAAGATAAGTATCCAAATGAGATATCGGGCGGTCAGAAGCAAAGAACCTCTGCAGCGCGGGCTTTCGTACACGAACCGAGCATTATTTTTGCAGATGAACCAACGGGCGCACTTGATTCAAAATCTGCCTCAGATTTACTCAACAAATTGAGTGATCTTAATGAAAGGCGAGAAGCGACCATTGTCATGGTGACACATGATCCGCAAGCAGCGAGTTATTGTAGCCGTGTTATTTTTATTCGAGATGGACAAATCTATACGAAATTAAATCGTGGTGAGGAGAGTAGACAGGATTACTTCAACGACATTATTAAGACCCAGGCTGTGTTAGGTGGGGTGGGATCATGAGCTTTAAAAGTCTCATTCTTCGAAATCTAGCAAAGAACATTAAAAACTACTATTTATATGTGTTTGCTCTTATTTTTAGTGTTGCGTTGTATTTTGCTTTCGTCACCTTGCAGTATGATCCTGCTTTGGATGAAACGGCAGGGACTATCAAAGGAGCTGCGGCGATAAAAGCTGCTTCCGTGGTGTTAATTGCTATCGTGATGGTCTTCCTTGTCTATGCGAACACCATATTTATTAAACGACGTGGAAAGGAAATCGGGCTGTTCCAATTAGTTGGAATCTCAAAAGGTAAAACTTTTGGGATTTTGACAGTAGAAAATATGATTCTATATTTCGGATCGATGACCATTGGAACGATTGTTGGCTTTGTTTCCTCGAAACTAGTCATGATGATTCTTTTAAGAATTATTGGGATTGAAGAAGTTGCCCAACTTCGTTTTTCATCGGATGCGCTTGTTCAAACAATCTTTGTCTTTGCTGCCATTTATGTTTTAATCATGGTAATGAACGCATTGTTTATTAAGCAACAGCAAATTTTAACATTATTCCAAACCACTTCTACATCAGAGGAAAGAAAACGAAAAGTCTCCGTGCTTGAAGTGATAATGGGTGTTCTAGGACTTGTATTCATTATTGTAGGATATTATTTATCAACCATTTTATTTAGTGGTTCATTTAAAATGATGGGACAAATGTTCTTAATGATGGTTGTAATCCTTGCTTCCGTTATTATAGGGACATATTTCTTTTACAAAGGTTCGATTCGGTTTATCTTTAATCTCATTCGTAAAAAGAAGAATGGATATTTGTCTGTTAATCGAGTATTATCTTTGTCGTCGATTATGTTCAGGATGAGATCCAATTCAATTTTGCTAACTGTCATTACAACGATTTCTGCATTATCGCTCGGCTTGCTGTCTCTCACTTATATCTCGTATTATTCAGCTGAAAAGGCAGCAGAAGAAGGGGTAGTGAATCATTTTTCCATTCCAAACAAGGAGCATGCAAATCAATTTACAGAGATGCTGGATGAACAGCATATTAGCTATTCTGTTACTGAAATTGATTTAATGAGCGTGAATACGGATTTAAGCAATGTAATCGAAATCGGGCAACCAGGTAATGAGGATCTCAAAGCTCCAATGATTGTTGTGTCTGATCGCTTTGTTGAGGAAGTTGATGTTGCAGAAAGTGAAACAGTATTCATCAATAACAACTCAGCCATAAAAGCATTTTTTACATTTAAAAAAGGAACTGTCATTATGGAAGGGAAAACGAAAACATTTGAATTAGATTCCCTTGGACTCAATGAAATAACCTTACTTCCATTACGATTAACAGGTGGTGGTTTCCCAATTGCAGTGCTTGATGATAGTGTGTATCAGCAATTGGCAAGAGATGTAAACCCAGCGGTAGTCACCGAGTTTCCAGTGTATGTTGGTATTGATATTGAAAAGAGGTCAGAACTGAAAGAAGCGAACCAAATTTTCAATGACTTACAATTGGGTGAATGGGCAGGCCATGAGTCACAACTTGATACCTTTACAAAGCAAAAACAAGCGATGGGCTTGATCATGTTTATTGTTGGCTTTCTTGGATTAGCTTTCTTAATTACATCGGGATGTATCCTTTATTTCAAACAAATGGATGAAGGGGAGGAAGAAAAGGGTAGCTACACAATCTTACGAAAATTAGGTTTTACAAGAACGGATTTGTTAAATGGAATTAAAATCAAACAATTATTCAATTTCGGGATTCCATTAATTGTAGGACTTTCTCACAGCTACTTTGCCGTAAAATCAGGCTGGTTTTGGTTCGGAACCGAGATGTGGACACCGATGATTATCGTTATGGTCTTCTACACTTTGCTCTACTCAATCTTCGGAATTCTATCAGTGATGTACTATAAAAAATTAATCAAAGAAGCACTTTAGGAATAAAAGAGAAAGAGCCGATGCTCCAATTAAAAAATGGGGATCGGCTTTTTTTATTTCACAAAACGATGAAGGACACTTCAAACTGAAAATAAGGTTAATAAATCTTTCGTACGCTTGATGAAGAACAAAGCGAGCAAGAAATGTAGCTGAATAGTCTCTGATAAATCTTATCTGGCCCACTCCGTGCCGAAACCCTGCTCGAAAAGTCTTTTATAATGTCCGAACAGTTTTTTGAACAATCATTCACGCGTATCGTCCAACTTAATAACTCAACGCAAGTTACCTTATAATAGTGAACCTGTCCTGATTTTCTCTGCCTCTTTTTTAATTTTTCTAAGAAATACTCTTGACAGGATGAGCTATTATGAGTTAGTTTTTCCTTAAGGAAACTTTTTGTCAAAGAGGAAACTATAAATTTTTTTACCTAAAAAGTTTCCTTTATGCAACATTTTTTTATTAAAGCAAGGAGGCGCAGAAATTGGGAAATACAATAACGATGATCAGATTAATGATCTTGGGAGTAAGTTTGGCATTTGTTCTTTTAGGATGTAGTAAGACAACAAATGAGCCAACTCATGAGGAGGATTCCATCAAGAAACCAATTCAAGTTGTCACAACGATTGCACAAATAGGTGAACCAATGCAAATCATTGGTGGTGATCGGGTAGAAGTGACGAGTCTTATGGGACCAGGAGTGGATCCCCATTTGTATGAGGCTACTCAAGGTGATATCGCTACACTACAAAATGCAGATATCATTTTTTACAATGGCTTGTACCTTGAAGGAAATCTTGGTGATATCTTCAACAAACTGAGAGAAACAAAACCAGTATTTGCAATTGGCGAGACAATTGATGAAGGACGATTATTAAAAGATGAAGAAGGGGCAACCGACCCGCATATCTGGTTTGATTTAGATCTTTGGAAAGAGGCTTTAGAAAGTGCAACGGATGAACTAATCAAATTTTCGCCTGACGATGCTAGCTATTTTGAACAAAACAAACAAGCGTATTTTTCAAAAATTGATGAGTTAAAAGCAGAGGCTATCGAGAAAATGTCGAGTATTCCGAAAGAGCAACGTATTCTTGTCACTGCACATGACGCGTTCGGCTATTTTGGTCGCATGTACGATATTGAAGTGGTTGGACTACAAGGGTTGAGTACTGAAGATGAAGTCGGCATTTCCGATATCCATTCGACTGTTGATTTATTACTTGAAAAGAAAGTTCCTTCTGTCTTTGTAGAAAGTAGCATCAACCAAAATTCAATTAAGGCCGTTATTGAAGGAGCCGCAAAAAAAGGCCTCGATGTCACGTTGGGTGGAGAACTTTTCTCAGATGCGATGGGGGCTGCTGGAACGGAAGAAGGGACCTATCTTGGAATGTATCGTCACAATGTCAATACGGTTTACGATGGATTAACAAGGAGTGTTAACGAGTGAGTATTCTTCAAGTAGAGAGACTAAGTGCTGCATACCGAAAAAATACAGTGCTTCAAGATGTTTCGTTTACAATACAGCAAGGTTCACTAACCAGTATTGTTGGACCGAACGGAGCGGGAAAATCTACTCTTATTAAAGTCTTATTAGAACTTCACCCACGTTTGTCTGGTACTGCTTCCTTTTTCAATACATCGTTAAAGAAGGTAAAAGCACGCGTTGGGTACGTCCCTCAAAGAGGCTCTGTTGATTGGGATTTTCCGACGGATGCTTTGGATGTGGTAATGATGGGGATGTATGGACAAATCGGGTGGATAAGATGGCCAAATAAACAACATCGAAGAAAAGCATTAGAGGCACTGGAGAAAGTAGGAATGGCTGATTATGCACATCGACAAATTAGTGAATTATCAGGAGGTCAGCAGCAACGGGTATTCCTAGCAAGGGCATTGATCCAAGATGCAGATTTGTATTTTATGGATGAACCACTTGCGGGAGTTGATGCGGCTACAGAACGAGCAATCATGACAATATTAAAAGAATTAAAGAATGAAGGAAGAACCGTACTAGTTGTCCATCATGACCTTCAAACTGTGGAAGATTACTTTGATCAAGTCTTATTCTTAAATCGTTCTGTCATTGCCCACGGTGATGTTTCTTCGACCTTCACGACAACTAATATTGCAAAAACGTATGGTGGAACCGTTCGTTGGTTGAAGGAGGGAGTCGGCATTGTCAATTCTTCTCTCAAGTAATTTTCAGTGGGTATTCATTAGCACACTACTGCTTGGAATCGCTGCAGGCTTGGTCGGCTGCTTAGCGTATTGGAAAAAACAAAGCCTAATGAGCGATGCTCTTTCGCATGCTGCTTTGCCTGGTGTGGTGATGATCTTTCTATTATTTCAAGTGAAAGATTTGTTTGTGTTAATGATTGGAGCCTCAATAAGTGCCCTGCTCGGAGCATTTTGTATCATGATGATAAAATCAACAACCCGTATCACCGAAGATACCGCGATGGGGATGATTTTAGCTGTGTTTTTCGGTGGAGGAATTGTTTTACTTACTCTCGTTAACAAGACGAGTACAGGAAATCAAGCTGGTTTAAATAATTTTATCTTCGGGCAAGCAGCTTCTATGGTCTTATCGGATGTGATGACCATGTCGATACTTGCAGTTGCTGTTATATTTATTGTTTTCATAGGATTTAAAGAATGGAAATTATTTCTGTTCGATCCTAACTTTGCAAAAGGATTGAACCTTTCGGTAAAGGCAATGAATGTAGTCTATTTACTGGTTCTTGTTCTAACTATTGTTGTAGGAATCCAGGCAGTAGGTGTTATTCTCATGTCTGCATTATTGATTATTCCACCAGTAAGTGCACGTTACTGGACGCATTCCTTTAAAACAATGATGTGGCTATCAGGGATATTCGGAGGGATTTCAGGAGCTGTTGGAACAACGATCAGTGCATTAGGAACTGGATTACCGACTGGTCCATTCATTGTTGTAACCTCTGGTTCTATTTTTCTACTATCCTTATTTTTCGGTCTGAAAAAGGGATTAGTAGTTGAATCTATGATGCAACGAAATAAAAGAAAAGAAATACTGGAACAGTCGGTATCATCTTCTTTTATAAAGGAGGTAAATCGGTGACATACACTGGTTGGATTTTGTTAACCGCATCCCTAGTCGGCATATCTTGTGGAATTGTCGGGGTCTTTCTTATCCTACGTAAAATGGCAATGATGGCGGATGCGATTAGTCATACCGTGCTACTCGGAATAGTAGCGGCCTATTTGTTAACCCAGAGTTTGAGTGGGATACACATGGTCATTGGGGCTGCTATAGCAGGTATTTTAACAACGTATTTTGTTCAGTGGTTCCATTCAAAAGGAATTGCTCAAGATGCATCAATTGGTGTTGTATTTACAACTCTCTTTTCAATTGGAGTCATCCTGATTGCAAAAAAAGTAGGAAATGCCCATCTAGATGTTCAACACGCATTGATGGGAGAAATCTCATTTGTCCCTTGGAATACTGTTCATCTTCCATTGATCGGAGAGTTCCCTTTAGCCACATTTATGTTACTTCTTGTACTAACTGTAGTCATCGTGGTAATCGGTCTTTTTTATAAGGAGTGGAAATTGACAACCTTTGATCCTGCACTTGCAGCTAGTCTCGGAATCCCAGTGCTTGGAATGAATTATCTATTCATGACACTCGTTTCCATAACAACGGTTGCCTCATTTGATGCCGTTGGTGCCATCATGGTAGTCGCTATGTTGATTACGCCAGCAGCGTCAGCCTATCTTTGGACTGACAAACTGCTCATCATGATAGGACTAAGTGCATCATTTGGGGTGATCTCGGCGATAATAGGTTACTATTTTGCAGTCTGGATCGACACTTCCATCTCTGGTTCCATGGCATTTGCAACAGGTATTATTTTTCTCATTAGCTTCACTTGTTCTCCTAAGCATGGAGCGTTATCACATATCATTCGCCCAAAGATTAGGACAAAGGGACATGTTCAAAGTCCTAATTAACGAGGCAAATAAGGGACACAGAATCCCAGTGCACCACGAAAGGAGGGGGAAGCACTTGCATAGAAGCCCCAGAATTTATTCTAAAATGGTAAAATACTCTATCATTCTAAAATATCTTGGAATCCTTGATGTAGATGACGTTAATAAGATTACAAAAGTGGGTTTAAGTAAGGATCAATTAACGGGAACAGGTGATGAATAGGTTTTGAATAAAGGTGGTGTAAATACAGATATGCTTTCAGCCAAGCAAGAAAGGTATCTTGTGGAAATTTATACAAATCTTAATGATGAGGGGTATACACGTGTTTCGCAACTAGCAAAGTCATTAGATGTTTCCGTTCCGTCTGTATCAAAAATGGCGAGGAAATTGAGGGAGGAAGGCTACATTGAATTTAAACGTTATGGAATGATAACACTGACACTAAAGGGGATTGAAATTGCCCAACAAGCAAGATCAAACCATGACGTTCTTGCCCGATTTTTTAAATTAATTGAAGTCAACGAAAAAAATATTAAAGAAGAAGTGAATAAAATAGAGTCTTATATTAGTGATGATGTTATAAAAAAGCTCGACGCATATTTAACCAAAAAAGGTTGACACATAAAAACAGGGACACAAAGCCTGTGTCCCATCAGACTGTTGATAAACACTCGGATACTTTGTTGCTAGCCTCACTCGTCCGCTCATGAAGTCAACTTCTATTCGCGTCTTCGATCGGTGAGTGCGCCTTGTCTGACAAGCGTTTTCAAGACAGTCTGGGAAAGTGAATCTTACGAGTGTTTCCATAAAAATGAGTGTAGACAAAGTCAAGTTTGATTTTGTCTACAATCTGCAGGGACACAAAGCCTGTGTCCCGTTTCCTCTTTCCTCACTTGCTTTTTTTTACGAAGAAATAGGCTGTAATCCATGCAGTTATAGGAATCACGAGAGTTACGCTTATGCCTGCGATTAAAATCGTGATCATTTCAGCACCAAATATTTTAGAGTTTACGATTTCTCCAAGTGAATAGGACAGGTCCTTAAACCAGATTAGAAGTGCAAGATAGCTTCCGAAAAATGCGAAGAAAAGCGTATTGGTACTTGTTCCAAGGATATCCCTCCCAATGCTTAACCCAGATAAAAATAACTCTTTTCGACTTATGTTTGGATGATGGAAATAGATTTCCCGCATTGGTGATGAGATTGCAATAGCCGCATCCGTAATCGCCCCAATTGTACTCATAATGATGACAGAGACCGCAATCTTTACAAAATCCACACCCACATAAAGGGAGAACATACTAAGTTCCTCGATTTCTTCCTCGCCAAATCCTTGAATCATCGATTTTTTCGTAATCATGAGAATAAACACTAGCAGGATGATTGTCGTAATAATGGTGGAAAGGAAAGCTGTTTTTGTTTTACTGTTTACTTCATTTATATAAAATAGGTTGATTCCACTTATGGCAATACATGCAATTAATGTTAAATAGATGGGATTGAGATTCGGGTCATTCATAAAAATAACCGTCATTAAGAGCACTCCGAAGTTGAAGAATAACGCGAAAAAGGAACGTATTCCTTTTTTACCTCCGATAAGCGCCATTAGTATAAATAGAATGACTGCTAATAAGACTAGTGCATTCATTGTCTCGCCCTCTTTCTCATGATGAAAAAGATTGTCGTATATAATCCAATCGGAATCGTTAATACAATCCCAATTCCACCAGCGAGTGCTCTGGCCAATTCTAAGGATAGGTTCATGTTCAGTGTAAAGCCAAATGGGGATGCATTCTTAAAATACAGTATCAATAATGGAATCGAGCCACTGATATACGCAAAAAATAAAATATTCGTCATCGTTCCCATAATATCTCGCCCTATTTCCAACCCAGA
>Ga0079224_100016531_pt1 | contig 10371 bp, 8 predicted proteins | sample Stecom2015_FD_80414 | JGI IMG/M metagenome (GOLD analysis project Ga0079224, IMG submission 80414) | Agricultural soil microbial communities from Utah to study Nitrogen management - Steer compost 2015 | ecosystem: Environmental > Terrestrial > Soil > Agricultural land | place: USA: Utah...
CGCCTGATGATTGATCTTTTTACTCTGTCTCAATGGTATCGGATTCGCCGACTCAGTTTCCGGTCTTTCTCGAGAAGCAGATCGATCGACTTCCATCAGGACTCCGAGTTCGAAGGTGATATGGTTTTCCTTGACGCGAGCCACCTTTGCTCGAAACTGCATAACTCCGCTAATGATCACGATCAGGCTTTCACCAGTAGGAATACGAGTCTTGCTGATAAGGCGAGCGCCCTGTACACTGAGATCCTGAACGGTCACTTCGAAAACAGTACGGGCCTCCTGCAGTGATGCGCGATACGCTTCCGCCTTAAACTCCACGTCAAACCGTGGAGCCTGGCGACGATTGTGACAGGCCCTTCGCTGTCTCATCATTTCAGACATTCTGTTTTCCTGCATGCGCGTAGCGTTAGCACCACTTGCTTTCACTAGCACTTTTTATGCCAGATCTGGAGGGTCTTGTAAGTGTTATGGATAAACACTTTTCTGCGCAGGGGAAAATCGGTAATGGTCAGCTAATTGCCGATAATGGGGAGTGGGAAGTATAAACCCAACCAACTGGATATCATCCGGCCCGCTTCGAGCTCGTTTCTTTGACTTTATGTCGATGGCTTTACTCTTGCGGATGGGGTCTGACTTGGTCGGAATCTCGCGATCAGTCCGGCGGTCGTCCTCACTTGAGAAAGAAGCATACTACCTCGAGGTCCAGCCGAGGTCGACCGTCCAGGCAGCGCCTGTAATCGACCCCGCCGCATCGGAACAGAGGTAGGAGACGAGTCCGGCTATTTCGTCAGGGTGGATCAGCCTTTTGATGGCGGCCGGCTGCAGCATGACGGTGGAAATGACCTGCTCCGGAGGAATACCCAGGGCGCGCGACTGGTCTTCAATTTGACGGTCGACCAGAGGAGTCTGGACGTATGCAGGACAGATTGCGTTCACGGTAATTCCAGACTCGCCGCCTTCCAGAGCTGCGACGCGTGTCAATCCCAGCAAGCCGTGTTTAGCGGCCACGTAGCCGCACTTAAATGGTGATGCCACCAGGGAGTGAATCGACCCGATATTGATAATGCGGCCAAAACCCTGCTTTTTCATAGCCGGCCAGAGATACCGCGTGAGGAGAAATGGGGCTGTGAGCAGGACTGCCAGCATCTGATCCCACGTATCTTCAGGAAAAGAATCAATCGAAGCAACGTGCTGAAAACCGGCGTTATTAATCAGGATATCAATACGTTGGTGTCGAGAAATGACTTCATCCGCCAAGCGCCGGCACTCTTCTCGCTGGGAGAGGTCACAGACGACACCTGACAGTCCAGCTTCTTTTGCTAGCTCCTCTATGGCTTCGTCTACATCCGCCCCCACAACCTGTACTCCATTCGAGTTCAACCGTTCGGCGATGGCCTTGCCAATACCGCTCGCGGCACCGGTGACGAGGGCAACTCGCTTGATTTGTTCCATGCGCAGAATTTAAACATGGCCTTTCAGGATGCGCATCCTATTCTTGCTTGAGCGACTGTTCAGGCCGGGGTCGAAGGCGTTCGTGGTCGGGTAGACCTTGAACCATGGGACTGTAGTCGTGACGGTCTATTGAACGGACAATTTGATGGCGATTGAAGAATAGCTCTGGCACCATCAGAATTCACAACGAGCCGCTAGGAGGGAATCCACGTGAAAGACCTGAAAAGATTGCTGCTACTGCTGACTCTGATCCTTTCGGGAGTCGGATGTGCTGTATCGGAAGAAATCGAGGGCCGAGTAACGACTGAGCCGCCCAATATACTTCTTGCAATTGCCGACGATTGGAGCTGGCCGCACGCCGGTCTCTACGGTGATTCCGTTGTCCGGACACCGACTTTTGACCGGCTGGCGAGTGAAGGCGTCGTATTTGAGCATGCGTACGTCTCCTCACCATCCTGTACCCCCTCCCGAGCTGCCCTCCTGACAGGCCAGTGGCATTGGCGATTGGAGGAGAGCGCTAACTTGTGGAGTACACTGGATGCTCGTTATCCGGTGTATCCGGACCTTCTCGAAGCGGTAGGATACCTGGTGGGCTACACGCGCAAAGGTTGGGGTCCGGGCCGAATTGAGCCGGGAGGGCGCACTCGCAACCCCGCAGGGAATCGCTTCGAGAGCTTTTCGGAGTTTTTGGACCATCGGCAGAACGGACAGCCATTTTGCTTCTGGTTTGGGAGCACCGATCCGCACCGCCCTTATGAGGAAGGATCGGGAGGATCCAGCGGCATCGATGCCGACCGAATCCAAGTTCCTCCCTTTTTACCCGACGCGGACTCCGTGCGGGCCGATATTGCTGATTACTATTTTGAAGTGGAGCGGTTCGATCGGGAGGTTGGTGAATTACTGGAAGAGCTGGAAAGACGAGGCGAGCTTGGCAACACCGTGCTGGTCATTACCAGCGACAACGGGATGCCTTTTCCGCGTGCCAAGGCCAATCTCTACGACGCCGGCGTCCGCGTGCCTCTCATTGCATGGTGGCCCGGTCATTTCCCGGGCGAGCGGCGAATAGACGACTTTGTCAGCTTAACCGACCTGGCTCCGACCTTTCTGGAACTGGCGGGACAGGATGTGCCCTCTGAGATGACAGGACGAAGCCTTGTCGATCTCCTCACCAACTCAGCAGAGGAATGGCCGACCAGGGAATTTATTTTGGCCGGCAAAGAGCGTCATGTTCCTTGCCAGGATGCTCCGGAGAGTGGAGGGACTCCCATGCGAGCCATTAGAACTCGAGACTTTCTCTATATCTATAATTTCGCACCTGATCGCTGGCCGGCGGGAACTCCTGATTATGAGAATGCATTCATCCCCGGCTCCTGGTATGGCGATGTGGATAATGGTCCGACAAAAGAGTACATGGTGGATCACCGTGATGAGGAGACAGTACGGCCACTGTACCGGCTGGCGTTTGAGAAACGCCCTGCTCGGGAGCTGTACGACCTCACGGTCGATCCATGGCAAATGGAGAACTTGGCCGAAGATCCCGATTATCAGGACACGCGAGACGAGCTCCACCTTATCCTTATGGAGGAACTTCGAAACAGTGAGGATCCACGGGTCATCGGAGAGGAGGTACCCTTCGACAGCTATCCCTATTTTGGAGGTACGCCGCTGGCTCCGACTTATGAGGGCGGCAGACAATAAAGTGCCTGGCTGTCATTCTCAGGCCCTTTTTCATTTTGATGTGCCGCCCTTTTCCGCTTCCTCCGGTTTCATCTTGACTACAAGCACAGGGCAAGGAGCTTTCCTGACAAGCCCGGCGGAGGTACTTCCAAGAAAGGTCCTGGACAGACCGGCCCGCCCGTGGGTTCCCACAACAATCACGTCAGCACCTTTCTCCTTCGCGAAATCACTGAGAGCCGAGGCTGCCGATCCATGCAAAATAGCTGTTTCGATTTGCGGGACATTCTTGCGGTCCTGGGGAACGAGACCCCTCATTCGCTCCAGTATCTGCTGAGGAGTATAGTCAATGCTGTCTGTGGATGATGCAAAGACCGGCTCATGGGCCAGTAAGTGGTCAATTACATGGACCAGATAGATAATGCATTCATCTTCCCTGGAAAGATTAAGTGCGGTTTTGAAAGCTTGTACCGATGAGCCGGAAAAGTCCATCCCGCATACTATTCGCCTGAATTTCATGACTGCTCCCTTTCCACAGGGTTTGTCTTCATCTTCGGTTCCAGGTTCTTGCCCATCGGATCCTTGGACGACGTCGTTGAGGAGACCGGGCCCCTGAACTCGATCTGCACTTCATTACAAGCAAAAAAGAGGCCACCCACCGACGGTAACTGGAGCAAGTGATGACGCCACTTTGCAGACTGGAAAAGGAGCGGTATTGAAGGGCGATAGGGTCAAATGCCCCAGTTTTCACCTGATACGAGTCGGTTACTCCCCACCTGAGAATATCCCCGTACAATGTCAACCCGGGGTAAGAAGGTGATCCCCGACTTCCACTTCGCTTTGAAGCCGTTTCCATTCTGTATTGATGGTCTCTTCAAAAGCGAGCGAAGCGCTACACCTGTATTGCGACTTCCCACGCAAAACCGCAACCGTGCGGCTGATAGATGGATTTTTCAATCGTATTCCTCTCAATTCGAAGCCTGACTCTCGAAGCGCAAACGAAGGAAGAATCGTGGCAGTCCCGGCAGCCTGAATAGCGGAGAGGATCCCAGTGATAGAGTTCATTTCGACCGCCACACGGGGTGAACAATTCGCCTGTCGAAACGCCTGATCGATCGCTCGGCGAGTGCAGAAGCCTTCTGACAACAAGATAAGGGGGTGGCCGGTGATTTTATCCAAATCTATGGAATCAAATGTTGCCAATGGGTGACCAATCGGAGTGATCAAGACCAGTTCTTCTTCAAACAAGGGAAGACTGACAATGCGGTGGAACTCGGTCGGATGAAAACCAAGAGCAAGCTGCAACTCCCCTTCCATCAGCTTCTCCTCAATTTCATCCATTGTTAATTCCTCCACGTAGACTTTTATATCCGGAAAGTCGGACGTGAAGCGAGCGATAACTGAAGGGATCAGATAAGCATTGACGGTTTGGACAACGCCCACCGTCAGGGTTCCCCGCTTGAGTCCTTCCAGCTCATCAATCGCGACCCGTGCTTCTTCCAGCCGGTTCAGAGTCTGGCGAGCGTAGCGTTTAAAGAGCTGGCCGGCTGGGGTCAACTTGACTCCTCGACCGGAACGATCAAACAAGAGCGTCCCCAGCTCCTCCTCCAGTTGTTTGATCTGCTCGGATACCGCCGGCTGAGAGACATGCAGCATTTCAGACGCCCGGCGGAAGTGTTGTTCTCGTGCGACGGCAAGAAAATAGCGAAGATGCCTGAGTTCCATTTGATAAGTCTAACCGATGAATCCAATTAGAACAAAATATTGGACCTATCAATCTGTCCTCTCTAAGCTGGTCAGCATAAACCTCCCAAACGGGAGTTGGAACGAAGGAATTTCTTAAACAACTGAGAAGGAGTGTTTCTATGGCCACATCAATTGCAGGTTATGCATACGGAAATCCATCACTGGCCAGGTCACCTGTAAGCTTGGAGGAGTTCGAAAAGCTAAAGCAGTCGGTCCTCTTCAGCGACGAAGATGAACGGTATCTGAGAAAGGCAGGGCAAATTCTCTCACCGCAGGTGCAGCAAATTCTTGATCTCTGGTACGGCTTTGTCGGTTCGCACGAACACCTGATTCGCTATTTCAGCGGTCCGGATGGGAAGCCGGATGGGCAATACCTCGCGGCAGTCCGCCAGCGATTTGAGCGGTGGGTGATCGATACCTGCGAACGGCCCTATGACCAAGTCTGGCTCGACTATCAGCATGAGATTGGGTTGCGGCACCACCGAACCAAGAAGAATCAGACTGATGGGGTGCAGTCGGAACCTTTAATTCCTTTGCGATACATCCTTGCTCTCATCTATCCGATCACCGCAACGATCAAGGATTTTCTGAGGAAGAATAACGATGCGGAGGAAGAGGTCGAGAAGATGCACCAGGCCTGGTTCAAGAGCGTCGTTCTCCAGGTCACCCTGTGGAGTTACCCGTTCGTGAAGGACGGCGATTTCTGATCGCACATTCGTCGATACAGTGGCGGGCTAACCCGGGCGGCGCTGCCGCCCTCCTGTGATGATTCGAGGTGACGGTAAGGCGAGACCATCGCGAAGCCCGGCTTTGCTTAAATCCGGGCCCCTTGAACCATTTTGTGGCTGTCCCGACGAATAACCCACTGCAGGCCGAAATTACCGCTTCATAGTGGGAGCCCCGGCTCCCCGTGAAAGTGTAAGATTGGGAAATGGCCGATGAACAGATCTGGGCTCGAGCGGCTGAAAGCTATCTCAATTCGGAATGTGTCTTCGCCCTAACCGGAGCAGGTATTTCGGCCGACAGTGGAATTCCCGATTTTCGAAGCTCTGGTGGCTTCTGGGAAAGGTATCCACCCGAAGAGTTCGCCACCCTAGACGCCTTTCTCGCAGATCCCGTCAAGGCGTGGGAATTCTATCGAGCCCTGGCTAGTCATCTCATTGGGAAAGAGCCGAATCCTGCTCACCTGGCCCTCGCTCAGCTTGAACAAGGGGACCGGTTGAAAGGTATTATCACGCAGAACATCGATGACCTGCATCAAAGGGCTGGATCCAAGAACGTATTTGCCGTCCATGGAGACGGTAGCAGCCTGCACTGTCTCAATTGTGATTACCGGCGCCCGGCCGATTACAGGAGCGATGCTGCAGCGGCTCGTCCACTATGCAATCATTGCGGCTTTCCCTTGAAACCGGACGTCGTACTTTTTGGCGAACAGGTGCGCCATATGGATCTCGTTGACGAGTCGTTGCGTGACTGCGACCTCCTTCTTGTTGTGGGTACTTCGGCCCAGGTTTATCCGGTTGCTGAATTTCCGGAGCGGATTCTGAGTCAGGGAGGAATGCTGATTGAGTTCAACCTTCGACGCACTCGGCTGACCGGGCGCTGCGCTTTCTCTTTCCCCGGGCGTGCAGCCGAGACGGTGCCGCAATTTTGTGAGGCCGTTATGGCGGCCCAATGAGCCCCATCGGGAACGCTAACCAGAGGGTGTCAACTGCTTTCAGAAAACCAATCCTGCGGGATGATCGACAATCTGAAATCGGTGAAGAAGAAATTAGCCTCGCCCTCGATCCATTCATAGTAGGACAGAAACACCTGGTCCCCGTTCAGGCGTGCTGAAGGATAAGACCAGCACCGGCCGGGAATCGACTCGATATTCTTTTGAAACTGAAATGTCCCGCCTTCATCACGGCTGATCGCAAAGGAAAGGGGAAACCGCTCGCTCCAGCGTGCCTCGGCTCCGCGCGGATTGTGATTGTAAATCATTCCGATCAAGTTTTCCGTACCGGGCAGCCGGAAGAGCGTTTGCGGCGAAGCCGGGGCAACAACGCCTGGAATCGGCTTTGGCGGACTCCAACTCTCTCCCCCGTCTTCGGAAAGGGAGACATAGGGATGGCCCAGCCTAGTCCTGATCACCATCATTACGCGCTTATCCAGTAGCTCTAGGAGTCCAGGTTCCTGAGCTGTGAAGCGAGATCGCTCAGAGCCGCTCGCTGGTTCGATCTGACACGCTCGGCTCTTCGCCCAACTCTTTCCACCATCGTCGCTGTAAAAGGTGAGGCAAGATTGGTAAGACCACCCATAGGGATCGTCGGGGTCAAGGGAGACAGCTGCTGGCACCAGAATGCGTCCGCTGGAGAGCTCGATGACACGTGCATTATTGACCACGTAATAGTGCTCGGAATCAGAAACTTGCACCGGACTTGACCAGCCCTCATCTTCCAATTTGCGGAAGAAGATGGAGCATCGAATAGTATTCTCTTTCCCCTCGACGTTGCTCTTGCCCAGGTAGAAAAGGAGTGTTTGGTTGCTCTTTCGGAGTCTGATTAGACTGGCGCTCATCAAATTCGAAAGAGAGCGATGGCCGGGCTCCTGGAGCGAACTGATGACCTCGAGAGGACTCCAGGTAGCCCCCTTATCGTGGCTTCTCCGCCCCACCAGCTCAGACCGGGCATGGTCGCTTCTTCCCTGAAAGCGGGACCATACGGCGAGAATTGAGCCGTCTGCAAGTTCTACGAGATCCCCTTCCGAATGACGGGGATAGCATTCGTCGGAACGGCCGAGAACCACAGTTTTCCCGGGTGCGCCCTGATGTCGTTCGCGAGAGGCAATCGAAGAACAGACGGGATTCTCACTCGTTTCAGGCGCCTTTGGCGAACCCGGGGCAGCTGTCTGGAAACTAGTGATAGTCGGGAGTAGTCCCGCGCCGGCCAGGTTCTTTAGTAAGCGACGGCGAGATTTAATCATTGAAGCCCCCTTTTTGCGACCGCGTTCAAACTATAAGATACCAGTCGATTGATGCAGTGCCCAGAGATTTACCAATTAAGAGGAGCAAAGTGTTTGAGGAGGAATTTGACGGAATAATTCTGGGTGCCGGCCACAATAGCCTGGTGTTGCAAGCGTACCTTTTGAGAGAAGGTCTGAAAGTCCTTTCTATCGAGAGGCGCAGTGAGCCGGGGGGAGGGCTGACAACCATGGAAGACCCTCGGAACCCCGGTTTCCTCCACAACACCCATTCCTTCTTTCATCGAGCACTTGATCAGCAACCATGGTTTCGTGAGTTCGAACTCGATACTCGAGGAGCCGTCTATATCGAACCTGATCTGAACGTGGCTGTGCTGCTGGAAGACGGGCGGAGTCTCGAATGGTGGACCGATTTTGATCGTACTGTCGACTCCATCAAGCAATTCAGCAAGAAGGATGCGGCGACTATCAGCAAGTGGAGGTCGGCCTTTCAGCCCATCGTAGAAGAGATTATCATGCCGGAGAATCAGGCTCCCCCGCTTCCGCCGGCTCAACGAGCTGAAAAACTGGAACGAACTTCAACTGGACGGCTACTCCTCGAGGTCAGCAAGCTTTCACCGCTGGAATTCGTCAAGCAGGAATTTGAAAGTCCAGTAGTCCAGGCAGGTTTGCTGTTTTTCAATGGTCTGAGAGAAGTTGACCTGCGGTGCACAGGTTTCGGCCACCATATACCGGCACTGCTGGCAAGCTCGCACAAGGCGCAAATGTGTCTTGGTGGATCTGCGAATCTTGCGCGCGCGCTCGTCAATGTCATCTACAGCCTGAACGGTCAGATCTGGACGCATTCAACCCCTCGAAGAATTCTAATCGAAAACGGCCGCAGCGTAGGTGTTGAGCTGGTGGACGGACGCCGTATTCGTGCGAAGAAGTTCGTGGTTTCGGGTCTTAACCCTCAACAAACTTTTCTAGAGTTGATCGAGCCGGCATTGTTGCCTCTCCAATGGCGAAGGAAAGCGGAAAATTTTCAATACAATTTGATTGCACCTCTTTTCTCACTGAATTTGTGCCTGAAACACCCCCCTCGTTATTTCACTGCTGAAAATCGTCCTGAACTGGACAAGGCCTTTATGGTGGTACTCGGTCTGGAGAGACTGGAATCATACACGGCTATGGTGGAGTGTCATCAAAAGGGTAGTTTTCCACCCACAGTCATGTGGGGCTGCTGTCCAACCGTTTTTGATCCCAGCCAGGCTCCTCCAGGTTGCCATACCGCTTTCATGTGGCAAAAGATTCCCTTTCGTCTTCGCGACCTTGATTGGGATTTTGTCAAGGAGGAACATGGAAGGAGAATGCTCGACCTGTGGCAGCGAAGAGCACCCAATCTAGCCGACTCCATAATCGACTGGTTTGTCCGCTCTCCGGTCGACACGGAGCGAACCTTTCCGAATATGAAAGAAGGCGATCTGTTGATAGGCGCCTTCAGCGGGGGACAGATAGGATATAACCGACCCTTTCCGGGGGCCGGGCATTACCGGACATGCATCGAGGGGCTTTATCTCTGCGGTTCCTGTTGCCACCCGGGTGGTAACATAACCGGTTTGCCGGGTTACAACAGTGCACAGGTTATTCTAGGTGACCTGGGTATCTCTAGATCCTGGGAGAGCAAGTGAGGGGGAGTACAACGATATGACCGTGGCAAGGATCTCTTATCTCACCGACATCTGGTTCGGTGAAAGTGCCCTTGATCGGGTGCCGGAGATTCTCGGACAGCTTGGTGTCAGTAAGCCTCTGGTGGTTACGGATCCCCATCTTCGTTCACTGGGTTTCCTAAACCGGTTGCCGATAAGCCCATTTGTCGTTTTCGATCAAGTCGAGACGAATCCCGAGGAGGAAAAAGCTTGGGAGGCTCTTGATCTTTATAAAAAGAACGGCTGCGACGGGTTCATAGCCCTGGGGGGAGGATCTTCAATCGATCTGGCCAAGATCACAGCTCTCCTGGTCCACCATGGGCCGCCTCTTTCGCGATATGCGGCAGTTGCCGGAGGGTGGGATTTGATTGAGCCTCTCCTGCCGCCACTGGTCGCCATTCCAACTACAGCCGGAAGTGGGAGCGAAGTGGGGAGGGCGGCACTCATCACGCTCAAGAGCGGCGAAAAATTGGGCTTTCTGAGCCCTCACTTGATCCCTCGCGCCGCCGTTTGTGATCCAGAGTTGACGGTCAGTATGCCTGCCTCTCTTACCGCTGCGACCGGGATGGACGCCATTTCGCACTGCATAGAGGCCTACTGCAGTACACGGGAGAATCCCGTCGCAGACGCCATGGCCCTGGAAGGGTTTCGAAAGGCCTATTCCTTTCTTTCAAAGGCTTGTACGAATGGCAACGATGCTGAGGCGCGTCGCCAAATGCTGTTAGCCGCTTTACTGGGTGGGCTCACCTTTCAGAAGGGGCTTGGGGCCGTCCACAGTCTCAGCCATCCATTAGGAGGATTGGCGGGAAAGCGCTTACACCATGGAGTTTTGAACTCGATCTTTCTTCCG
>Ga0079224_100016532_pt1 | contig 10370 bp, 9 predicted proteins | sample Stecom2015_FD_80414 | JGI IMG/M metagenome (GOLD analysis project Ga0079224, IMG submission 80414) | Agricultural soil microbial communities from Utah to study Nitrogen management - Steer compost 2015 | ecosystem: Environmental > Terrestrial > Soil > Agricultural land | place: USA: Utah...
CGTTTCGTTGATCCCAATTGAACTTAAAAATTCCTCCATATCTAATTTTTTGTTGTAACGAATTTAACCACAAAAGCGACTTTGCCAGACACTTGTAACGAGGTACAAAGGTAAGATTTTAACAGATGAATAAGACAGCACACTCAATGCTTCTTTGATCTGGCGGGACGATCAACTGGGCACATCTGATTTTTACACCTTTCTGTCCCGCCCTACCTCAGAACCGAGATAGGTAAATGCCACGGCACTAGCTACCATAATGATGATAAACAAATTCCAATTGACCGCAATATCAAACAAAAGCCCTACCAATATAGGTCCAACGGAGGCCAGGTAATAACCAGCAGACTGCGACATCCCAGACAATTGTGCCGTCGTCCTTCCGCTCGTCCGCAAGCCGATCAACACATAGGCCATACTGATGCTCGCCCCCAAGGAAAAGCCAACCAGAGTCAATCCAACATAAATCAATAAAAGGGAAGAGGAAAAAAGGGTCGAAAAACCCAGGATATAAGCTACTCCTAATGCCATCGCAATCACCGTCTGTTCCTTGAACTTCACTGCGACCAAAGGGGCTAAAAAAGTACCGGAAAGACCCACAATCTGCATCAACATCACCACCAAACCAGCCCTGCCCAAGCTAAGGCCTTTATCAACCAGAAGGTCCGGGAGCCAGGTAATCAAGGTGAAGAAAATAAATGACTGCAAGCCCATAAACAAGCTTACCTGCCAAGCCAATTTCGAACGCCACACATTGGCTCCCTTGGGTTCGGCGATTTCTTTAACGGTCACTCTGTTTTTCCTCACCTGAGGAACCCACACCACCAAGGTAAGTATCACTAATGCTACCCAGGCTAACAGGGCCCCTCTCCATCCGTATACTTCTGCCAAAGGTATACTTATACCCGTCCCAATGGCGGCAAACAGAGACAGGCCTGTGGTGTAGGCGCTCGTCATCAAACCAATTTGATTAGGCAGCTTTTCCTTTATCAAAGGAATCAACAGTACGTTGCAAATCACGATGCCTATACCGGTCAAGGCTGTGCCGAAATAAAGTAAGAACACACCACCCTGCACCCGCAGCACCATCCCCAAGCCAAGGATGATCAGCCCCAATACGATCGAACGAAGATAGCCCAAAGCATGGCCAATCGCTGAAGAAAACAACGAAAAAGTAGCAAAGGCAAGCAGGGGTAGGGTCGTAAGAAAACCAGCCCAAGAGTTGGAAAGCAGCAAATCATCCCGAATGATCGGGATCAAGGGCCCCACCCCTGTAATAGAAGGCCTCAGACAGAACGACAGGAGGATAATGGCGAAAAACAAAAGCCAGTTGGTCTGGGGAATATCGTCTTTACTATTCATATAGATTTGTTATAGTAAGATGCACAAACAGCCAAACCCGCACAATTCTCTCTGAGCCGAGGAGACAACCGCCTTCTGTCCTAGTTAGACTTCTATTCAGGTGTTCAACCAACGACACCCCACCGACTACTTACTTTAAGTCCGACCTTACTCTACTGGGCCTCCCTCTCTCGTCTCGAACCTTCCCTCAATTACTATTCTTCAATACCAGATCTTTCACACACTCCACCCAAGTATCGTTGGAGTTAAGACTCGGCACCAGATCCCATCGTTCTCCCCCAAGGGCAAGAAATTGCTCCTGATACTCCTCACCTACTTCTATGGTAGTCTCTAGACAATCCGCCACAAAAGCCGGAGAAAAAGCCAATACCCTCTTTCTGCCTTCAGCTGCCAGTTCATTAATGACATCATCGGTATAGGGACGGATCCATGGGTCCTTTAATAGCCTGGATTGGAAGGAAGTTTTTACTTTCTCTTCCGGTAAATTCAGCCGCTTCGCTATCAAACGCGTCGTGTAAAAGCACTGCGCTCTATAACAATATTGGTTTTTCTTGGTCCGGACACTACAACATTTGTCGCTCAGCTGACAATAGCCATCCGAAGAAGCTTTCAATATCTGCCGCTCCGGTAGACCATGATAGGAAAACAGATAAGTATCATAGTCGGCTTGCTCCATCATCTCTTTTCCAATCTCAGCCCAGGCTTCAAGAAACAAAGGATGGTCCACAAAGTCATTGATAAAGGAGATAGAAGGGATGACCTGCCATTCCTTAACCACTTCCATGACCTTATCTGCCACAGTTCCCGTAGAAGCAGACGCATATTGTGGAAAGAGCGGAAGAACGATGATTTTCTTAACGTTTGACTTTTTTAGATTTTCCAAAGCCTTCTGGATACTGGGGGACTGGTACCGCATGGCGATCTCAATTTGGTAATGCTCCTCCCCAAGCTGATCCAGTAGTTTCTCCCGAAGGTCTTCTGCATGAAACAACAGGGGAGAGCCCCTCTCCGTCCACAGTTTGCGGTACTCTTTAGCAGATTTAGGCGCTCTAAAAGGAGCTATGATAAAGTTGATCAAAAACCATCGGGAAACGAAAGGGATGTCGATTACTCTCTTGTCCATCAGGAATTCCCTCAGGTATTTTCTGACATCCGCGGTCGAGGTACTATCAGGTGTACCGACATTTACCAGAATGACTCCGGTCTTGGCTTTGTTCTTATGCATGATTATCTAATTAAAGATCAAAATTACGATCTTAAAGTCAATAACCTTAATTTTCCCCATTGAAATACCAAATGGCTCATAGCTAGACGCTATCGATACCACCCGCTACTTTAGTTTTTGGTGCCCTCAAGCATAGTTTCATCAAGGGGCCGCTGGTCATACTGGTCACGATAGCCATAATGACTAACGCAACAAAAAGTCTTTCATCGATCAGGCCATTATCCAAAGCAATCAATCCGAGAATAATTTCCATGGCACCTCTTGCATTCATCCCAAAACCCACCGCCATTGACTCCCTAAAGTTAAAGCCCCCTTGGGCCGCTCCAAGTCCGCTGCCGATGATCTTACCGGCAAAGGAGATAGCCAGAATTGCCAAGGTAAGCCCTAAGTCAAAATTGGCCACAAAATTGATCTTCAGACCGATCGACACGAAGAACAACGGAGCAAAAATATTATTGATAAACTGGTGGACGATTTCCTTCGCGCGCTCTGACATATGCTCAGAATCGCCGAGCGCGATTCCCAACAAGAAGGCTCCAAAAATGGCATGAATACCTAGCCACTCGGTAAAAGCAGCCGCTAAAAAACAAAAAGCCATAGAAAGGGACAAAACCCCGCCTGGCCAAGCCAATTTTTTGTTAATCCACGGCAACACCCGGTTAATGATGGCTTTCCCTACGGTCAACATGAAGAAGGTAAATATCAAGGTAATCCCTACTGTCTGGATTAAAGAAAGATTGCTCCCCTTTCCCATAAAAGACAAAATCACCGAAAATATCAACCAACCGATGATATCATTGACCATGGCAGAAGCGACGATCAACATGCCAATCTTGGACTTAAACATATCGGTATCCATCAGTATCCGCACCACCACCGGAAGGGCGGTGATGGACATGGCGGTACCCATAAACAGGGAAAACAACAGTCTCTCCCCGTCGGCGAGACCAAAGAAATCGGGGAAGTAATAAGGAAACACAAAACCGAGCGCAAAGGGGATGACCAATCCCAGCATGCTAATACTCAAGGCGGCCTTTCCCTGCGACCAAATCAGGTGCAGTTCAACCTCCAATCCAGCTATAAACAACAATAAGATAACAGCAATTTGTACGATTCCATCCAATGCCAGGTTGGTGCCCTGACTTCCCATAAAGAGATAGTCAAAAAGTTCGGGATGGAAGGTGCCCAAAATGGTAGGCCCTAGAATCAAACCCGCAAACAGTTCCCCCACTACCGCAGGTTGGTTAAATTTCCGCGCGATCTCAGCAAATAACCTAGCCAGAATCAGCATCGCAGCCAATTGCAGGAGTAGGTTGATAACTTCCGAATGACTTAAACTACTCATGAGATCGGGTTATTGATGATCAAGACATTGCAAGGAAGATTACTTAGAATGTCTTCCAAATCATGTGGGAATAACCGATCTAAAAAGGTAAGGTTTTCCTGGGCCCCCACTATCAGGAGGTCGGCATGGATTTTTTCTGAGAACTTAGCCAGTTCTACCGCCCAGCGGCCGCCGGTCACTTTAATTTGTATCTTCAAATCACCCTGTTCAATATCTTTAAGTATGTTTTCTACATAATTTATCTCATCCTGCACCAATTGCCGCTTTATCATGGCGGCTTTGGCCTCACTTTCTTCCGAAGCCGTAGCCATCCTGAGTAAATACATTTTTATCTCATTCACAACAAATACCTGTGTGGATTTTTCTGCCCTGCATAAAGCAATCCCCTTCCTGATGACCTCGGGGGTCTGGCTTTGCTGCGTTCCGTTGATCACGACCTTATCGAATCGACGTGCTTCTAAACTCGGTTCAATCAGCACCAATACGGAGCATTTAGCCTTTCTGATAATCTTCCGGGCCACGGATCCCAGGTAATAGGTAAAGACATTTTCCTGCTTCAAAGCTCCAGCGATCAACAAATCAACATTCTCCTGATTGCATATCTGAATGATTTTTTTTGCTGGCTTTCCTTCCTTCCAAATGACCGTGGTGGTCTGTTGGTCCAACTGATGTTTCTTCAGTAAGGCGTCTAACGATGCTCTTTTATCCTGGCTGTCCTGCCCAATATGAATCAAAATCAGAGAAGCATCAAGTAGCTCCTTCATGCGTTTTGCTTCACAGATTAAGGCCTCCATACGCGGGGAGAAAGCGATGGCTAAAGCAATTCTTCTATACATAGACGTTGTCGACACGATCTTTACGATTCAAAGTAAGAAAAAAAAACCATTTTGCTAGGGCGTAGCTCCTTCTAAACACAAAAGCCCGAGTATTTAGACTCGGGCTTTTAAACTCTTCTATTTTCCTACTGCGCAGGCTGTGCAGGCGGGGGCGTTAATCCCAATTTCTTGATCACCAGTTCCGTGAAATTATCATCATCCCGGGTATATAGCAAGATGGGAGCCTGTCCAGCCATATCAGAAAACACATGGCTATAGTTATTTTCAGCGGCCGCTGCGTTGATGGCATTAAAAACTTTGGTTTGCACAGGTTCCAACAGTTCCTGTAGCTTTCTTTGATAAGAAGTCTGGGCGTCACCTTCAAACTTCTGGATTTCCTGCTGTAAGGCGGTCAGCTCTTTCTCCTTCTGTGAGCGGGCATCTTCTGTCATCGTCTCCGCAGCTTGTTGGTAAGTCTGTACTTGCCGCTGGAAGTCCTGGGATTTAGTTTGAAGTTGTTGGCCTAACTGGTTGCTATAATCCCTGATATCAGCATCAATCTGCTCCATTTCTGGCATCAAACTCATGATGTACTCTACATTAGTGTAGCCGATTTTGATGTCTTGGGCTTGAGCTACAAATCCTAAGCAAAACATAGCGATTGCTGAAAGGATAATTCTTGATTTCATAATTCTCGATTTAATTAAATTTTAGTTGTTTTCTAATCCTAGTTCTTCAATCACAAAATCCGAATAATCATGCCGCGGATCGGTATAGATCATAGACAGTCCTGAAGCTTTGTCAAATAAAATAGCTATTCCATTTCTTTTTGAAACTTTGTCAATAGCGTCAAATATCTTGGACTGCAGGGGCTGTAATAACTCAGATTGCTTTTGAAAATATTGTCCGTTAATTCCAAATACTCGGTTATTGAAAGCTGTAGCATTCTTCTCTTTTTCTTTGATTAGCAGGAGACGTTCGTCATACATCTCCTCTGTCAGCAGCACCTCTTCCGCTTTCAATGCATTATACATCTCTTTTATCTCGTTCTCCAAATTTTGTGCCTCCTTTTTCCACTCGGCAGCCAGCGCATCCATCTCCTCCTGTACCCGCTTGTAGTCAGGATGCTTGTTTAGGATATATTCAGAATCCACATACCCGATCTTCTGCGCAAAAGTCAGAGAAGACATTGCCAACAGCAAAAACACAAGGGTGATGCGCTTCTCCATAGTTTATCTGAATTGTTGCCCGATGGTAAAGTGGAACATGCCGCCGCTCGGTCCGGAGTTTTGCGACCCCGGTGCAGAGTCAAACCCGTACCCCCAGTCTATACCTAACAAACCAAAGGCCGGCATAAATATACGTGCACCAAAACCCGCTGATTTCTTCAGGTCGTAAGGGTTGAATTCGCTATAGGATCCCCAGTTATTACCTGCCTCTGCAAACCCCACCAGGAAGATGGTCGCAGATGGATTAGGAGAAATCAGATACCTCAGTTCCATTACGTGTTTGTTATACACCACCCCGCCATAAGCGCCGCCCTCTGCCGAATACCGTGTTTCTCTTCCAGGAGTAATAGACTGGTTTTCATATCCCCTCAAACCGATAATTTCCTGTCCTAACGCAAAGTTATTCATATTCATCCCATCTCCGCCCAGTACGAATCTTTCCAGAGGAATAATCCCCATGCGGTTGCCACAGGAGCCTAAGAAACCCATATGCGTCCGGGCACTAAGCACAAGCTTAGAAGATCCAAATACCGGCGTGTACAGGGATGCATCAAACATCCATTTATGATACTCCAGCCACTCATACTTGTCTTCATCAGGCGATTCTCTGCTGATGTTCGGATTCATGGCCACATAAGGAGGCGTGAAGCTGGTGCTCAGGATAATATTGGATCCGGCACGTGGATAGATCGGGTTGTCAATATTATTTCTGGCAATGGTCGTGTTGAGCGCAATACTTTTTGACTTCCCTGTAGCATAGCTCAGACCAAATGAACGTCCATATTGATCGAATTCATAAATCTGGAACTGAAGGGAGTTACTGATCTGGAAGTAATCATCCGGCCAAGTCACCCTTTTTGCCAAGCCAACTGTTGCTCCAGTAATTTTAAAGGATCCCACTTCATTTCCAAAATTAGCCCGATTCCAGTAGTCAATCTGACGCTGGATAGAATGGTTAAAACTGAAGCTAAGCGCATTCGGCTTTTTACCTCCAAACCAAGGTTCTGTAAGAGAAAGGCTGTAGTTCTGGAAATTCTTACCGTTGGCCTGAACCCTAAGGGATAATTTCTGGCCATCTCCTACCGGCAAAGGCCTCCACTTGGAGAAGTCACCGATATTCCGGATGGAGAAGTTATTGAAAGTTAAACCAACCGTTCCCACGAAGCCAAAGTAACCACCCCAGCCGCCTGATAACTCAATCTGGTCATTGGGTCTTTCTTCCAGCTTAAAGATAATATCTACCGTTGCTTCCTCAAAGTTTGGTCGCATGTCCGGCTCAATGGTTTCAGGATCGAAGTAGCCAATCTGGGAAAGTTCACGGATTGTCCTTACTAAAGCAGAACGGTTAAATTTCTGACCGGGCAAAATACGGATCTCCCGCATCACCACATGGTCACTGGTCCTTTCGTTACCTTCGATGGAGACGCTATTTACTGTCACTTGCGGACCTTCCATGATCCTCAACTCAATGTCAATGGAGTCACCCTGTACATTCACCTCTACAGGATCAATATTGAAGAAAAGGTAGCCATCATCCTGATACAAGGAGCTGATATCATCCCCTCTCTGGGGATCATAATTCAGCCTTTTATCCATCTTTTCCTTGTTGTACACATCTCCTTTATTAATGCCCAGTTTGGCACGCAGAATCTCATCATCATGGATATAGTTACCGGTAAAGGTGATATTTCTATAATAGTACTGCTGCCCCTCCTCAATATCCAAGTCAATATTGATGGTGTTGGTATCAAAATTAAAGACTGAATCCCGCACGATCTCCGCATCCCGATAACCTCTGGAATTATAGAAGTTAATCACACTATTCTTATCGTCGCGGAAGTCGCTGCGTACGAATTTGGAGCCATTGAAGAAGTTCAGTTTGAAATTTCGGTGGATATAGGCGATCACCTCTTCGTCCGAAATCGGATTTCGGTTGACAATGGCATTGGCTGCACTTTTGGGAGTAGCATTAAAGATTCTCGAAAAAACATCTTTGAATATATGTACGCGTGCATGCTCTTTGGTACCCTTCATTTTCTTTTTGATACGCCGGTCAGGAATGTTCTCGTTTCCTTCAATGGCGATCTGGTTGATGCGGACCTTGCTACCTTTGTCCACATCAAAGCGGAGTTTAACGCTGTTGGGCAGGGTCGTATCCTTTTCTTGGACCACTTTAACGGTGGTATTGAGGTAACCCTTGTCTACAAAGTAATCACTTATTTTTCTCTGGGCGTTATTAAGCACATCTTCCCGGACAATTCTCCCCCTGATTTCAACTTTTTTCTCCAGCTCGCTCTTCTGGGTTTGGTTGACACCGGTATATTCAACCCGGCTAAACCTCGGCCTCTCCGTCAGTTCCAAGAGGAGCGAAATATCGTCGCCTTCTATTTTGGTCACCAGTATTCTGACATCCCCGATGATTCCCTGTGCCCAAAGCTTTTTTAGGGCGTTGGAAATGGCATCACCAGGAACATTGATTTGATCGTCCACTTTAAGGCCAGACAGGGAAATAATAGCTGTCTCATCCAAAGTACTCAACCCGACAGCTTTGATTTCCGCTATTCTAAACTTTTGAGGCTTTGAATAATCCAAGGTTAAAATATCCACAGGTTTTTGCGTGGAGAACCTGCTTTGCCCCAAACGGATTTGGGCTTCAGCCACCCCTGCAAAAAGAAGTAAGAATATTATAATTAAATTTTTTCCCATTTAAAATTTCTATTTAATCTGTGCACCTGTCTTGCCAAAACGCCTTTCGCGTTTTTGATAAGCCAAGATGGCTTCATGCAAGTGCTCTTTTCTAAAGTCCGGCCATAGTACCTCAGTAAAATAAAGCTCGGTATAGGCCATCTGCCAAAGCAGGAAATTACTAATGCGCAATTCACCACTTGTTCTTATCAATAACTCTGGATCTGGGATCCCTTTGGTATTCAAATGGGATGAAATCAGTTCCTGTGTAATCTCTTCCTTTGATAGCTCATTTGAAACTACTTTCTCAACAATGGATTTAACGGCTTCGGTGATTTCCCACTTGCCGCTATAGCTTAACGCCAGGATGACCTCAAGTCCGGAATTTCCGCCTGTCGTCTCCATAGCTTGCCGCAGATTGGATTGGCAGGCTGCTGGAAGACTCTGCAGGTCCCCGATCATGGACAAGCGGATATTGTTTTTCATCATATTTCCAACTTCATCCGCTATGGCATTCACCAGGAGTTGCATCAACGCATTGATTTCATCCTGCGGCCGGGACCAGTTTTCAGTGGAAAAAGCATACAAAGTGATATGTTTTACGCCCAACTCTGCTGACCCCTCAATCATCTCCCGAACAGCCGTCATGGCGTTTCTATGCCCGAAAATCCGCATGGCGCCTTTCTTTTGCGCCCAACGGCCATTTCCGTCCATTATTACCGCGATATGATTGGGGATTTTGTCTTTATCAATCTCTACATTCATCCTATATCAATCAGAATTAGATTTTTTGGAGGTACAAAAATGACATTTCTTTTTCAATAATTTAACCTAAATCCTGATTAATTAATAAGTAAAGCATTTTATCTGATGGAAAGAATAACTGAGGCTTATTCCCAAAAAATAGTACCAGTCTTTGTCGTATTTATTGCCAAAATTAAAATAATCTGGGTTAGTATATACCTCGTCGTCTCCGTATACAGGATGGCTTTCTACAAATTTGGGCACCAATTCACCCCTGTCTTCTACTTTATCAATGTAGTCCACAAAGGTCGCCCTAAAGCCCATTTCCATAGACAAAAACAACCTGTCCTTTAGCTTGTATTTCACTCCTATCCCAAAAGGGATAACGGGTGTGGAGACTGAATAATCCCCTCCACTGGGGTCTAACCAATAAGATTGGCCTTCTCCAGAGAAAAAGGCATAACCCAAACCGAAGAAGCCATAAGGAGAGTAGCGTGTCTGAGACTGGTAGGAAAGGTAGTCGAGGAAGTGAAACTCCATCACGGCTGAAGCCTCAAACACCGTCCCTGAGAAATAGGCGTCCCGGGTCACTGCTAAGGGGTCAATTCGGCTGATACTGTCGGCGCCATTTAACCTGGCGATAGAGAGCCCAGCCCGTAAACTCCATGCATTGTCAAAATTTCGTCTGCCAAACAACGTTCCCTGAATACCGACCTGAGAAGGATCTACATGCCGGATAATATCCCCGGTATAAGTAGCCCCGCCAAGCCCAAACCCGACTTCATATTGTTGTGCCTCTACCCGATTGTTTATCACCATCATCAGGGATACCAAGGCCAACTTGCACAAAATATAAAATCTGGCTTTCTTCAAGTCGCTGCAATTTATAAAGTAGTAAACGAATAAAAAACCCGCTCAGGTATTTGCAGGGTTAATTTTTGTTAAAACTAATTTCTCATATCGAA
>Ga0079224_100016534_pt1 | contig 10369 bp, 7 predicted proteins | sample Stecom2015_FD_80414 | JGI IMG/M metagenome (GOLD analysis project Ga0079224, IMG submission 80414) | Agricultural soil microbial communities from Utah to study Nitrogen management - Steer compost 2015 | ecosystem: Environmental > Terrestrial > Soil > Agricultural land | place: USA: Utah...
CCGATGGGGCCGATGGCCTCCCGGCTGGCGGCGATCGCGTCAGGGAAGGCCGCGGTGTCGGTGACGTCCACGCCGATGCCGAAGGCCGGCAAGGAGGTGAGCGTGGCGGCCTCCTTGGCCGTGGCCAGCGCGCCGGGCTCGTCTTTGTCCCAGACGGCTACGCTCCGGCCCGACTCCGCCAGGACCAGCGCGCACGCCCGGCCGATGCCGGACGCGCCGCCGGTGACGATGACTCCGCTCACAACGATCTCCTCGACTCGTCCGTCGCCGGTGGCGACCGTCAGCATCTCACGCTTCGCGACCGCGGGCGGTACCCGAGCGGGCGTTTGGTACACCAAGGCGGTCGATAGACTGAGGGACCGCTGGTCTGGCCTGGAGGTACGCACACGTGTCCGATCACGTGTCAGATTTCGACACCGTTCTCGTCGTCGACTTCGGCGCGCAATACGCACAACTCATCGCCCGCCGGGTGCGCGAGTGCCACGTCTACTCCGAGATCGTGCCGTGCACGATGTCGGTCGAGGAGATGCTGGCCCGCAAGCCCAAGGCGATCATCCTGTCCGGCGGTCCGTCATCGGTGTACGCCGAAGGGGCCCCCGCGGTCCCCGCCGGGCTCTTCGACACCGGGGTTCCCACCCTCGGCATCTGCTACGGCTTCCAGGCCATGGCCCAGGCCCTCGGCGGCAGGGTGGCCAAGACCGGCGTGGCCGAGTACGGCGGCACCGAGCTGCGGGTCCAGCGTGAGGGCGTGCTCTTCGCCGGCCTGCCGGCCACGCAGCGGGTGTGGATGTCCCACGGCGACGGCGTCGCGAGCGCTCCCGAGGGGTTCACCGTGACCGCCTCCACGGACGAGACCCCGGTCGCCGCCTTCGAGCACCCCGAGCGCGGGCTGTACGGCGTGCAGTTCCACCCCGAGGTGCTGCACACCGAGCACGGCCAGGCCGTTCTCAAGCACTTCCTCGACGCCGCGGGCTGCCGGCCGTCCTGGACGATGCTCAACATCGTCGAGGACGCCGTCGAGGCCGTCCGCGCCCAGATCGGCCCGGACGGCCGGGCGATCTGCGCGCTGTCCGGCGGCGTCGACTCCGCGGTGGCCGCCGCGATCGTGCAGCGCGCCATCGGCGACCGGCTCACGTGCGTGTTCGTCGACCACGGGCTGCTGCGTAAGGGCGAGGCCGAACAGGTCGAACGCGACTTCGTGGCCGCCACCGGGGTGAAGCTGCGGGTGGTCGACGCCGCCGACCGATTCCTCGCGGCGCTGGACGGCGTGACCGACCCCGAGGAGAAGCGCAAGATCATCGGCCGTGAGTTCATCCGGGTGTTCGAGGACGAGCAGCGGTCGATCATGGCCGACCGTCCGGTCGGGTTCCTCGTCCAGGGCACGCTCTACCCCGACGTCGTGGAGTCCGGCGGCGGCACGGGCACGGCCAACATCAAGTCCCACCACAACGTGGGCGGACTCCCCGACGATCTCCGCTTCGAGCTGGTGGAGCCGCTGCGCACGCTGTTCAAGGACGAGGTGCGCCGCGCCGGAGAGGAGCTGGGCCTGCCCCCGGCGATGGTGTGGCGGCAGCCGTTCCCGGGCCCGGGGCTGGCCATCCGGATCGTGGGCGCGGTCACCCGCGAGCGGCTGGACATCCTGCGCGAGGCCGACGCGATCGCCCGCGAGGAGCTGACCCGCGCCGGTCTGGACAGGGAGATCTGGCAGTGCCCGGTCGTGCTGCTGGCCGACGTGCGGTCGGTGGGGGTGCAGGGCGACGGCCGCACCTACGGGCACCCGATCGTGCTGCGCCCGGTGACCTCGGAGGACGCCATGACCGCCGACTGGGCGCGGGTGCCGTACGAGGTGCTGTCCCGCATCTCCACGCGGATCACCAACGAGGTCCCGCAGATCAACCGGGTGGTCCTCGACGTCACCAGCAAGCCCCCGGGCACCATCGAGTGGGAGTGAACCGGCGCACGGCCGGCACCCGGTGAGGACACCGCGGGCGCCGGCCGGTGGACGTCGGGCGGTCAGTGCGACGCCTGCTCCGAGCCGGGCGGAGCGACCAGGATGTTCAGCTCCTCCCACTCCTTCTCGTCCTGCTCGGGGTAGACCTCGCCGGGCTGCAGCTTGCGGCCGTCCCGCAGCAGTTCGGAGACGGTGACCATGTGGTAGCCCTGCTTCTTCAGGTCCTTCAGCAGCCGGGGCATCACGTCGACCGTCGCCTTGACCCAGTCGTGCATGAGGATCACGCCGTCGCGCTTGGCGCTGCGCATGACCTCCTTGTAGATGGGCCCTTCCTTCTTGGTGTCCCAGTCGCGGGAGCCGCCGTTCCACAGCACGATGGGCAGGCCCATCTCGACCGCTATCTCCCGGTAGCGCTCGTCGAACAGGCCGTACGGCGGGCGCAGGAGGGTGGACCGCTTACCGGTCACCTTGTAGATGATGTCCTCGGTCCGCTGCAGCTCCTGCCGGATCTCGTCCTCGCCGATCTCCAGCATGTTCGGGTGGGTGTAGCTGTGGTTGCCGATCTGGTGGCCTTCGGCGACGATGCGCTTGGCGAATTCCTTGCGCGATTTGACGTACTGGCCCTCGAGGAAGAACGTGGCCTTTGACTCGTGCTTCTTGAGGGTGTCCAGCAGCTTGTCGGCGTATTTGCCCGGACCGTCGTCAAAGGTGAGTGCGATGCACTTGACCTTTGCGCAATCCACCTTCTTGGGCTTCTTCGGCTTCTTTACCTCTTTCTTGTTGGTCACGGTTTTCTTCGTCTTCTGAACAGGCTGCGGTGCCTGGAGTGGCTCCGCCTGCGCGGGTGCCGCCGCGAGGCCGAGCATGGTGGCGACGAGCGCCGCGGCGAGGGGGAGCCGGGCGCGATGATGGCGAACCATCGGTTCTCCTCGCGTACTCGGGAACTACTCGGGCGATCTACCGTATCGTTCCATCTCGCCCCTTTAGTCTCACTCGTCACATTCCACAGGCAATCTTCAGGTGCGCGGGTCCGGTGGGCATGGGACGTCCCTACTCCGGACTTTCGGAAGACCGTAATCACGCTCAGGGCGGGGAGCGCCCCGGACTCGGGGCGCCTGCGCGCGTCGGCTCCCGGGTTTCCCGGGACGGATGGGTTAGTGTGACGCTGCGTCCGCCGATTGGTACCGACGGTAATAAGCCCAGGTAATAGAAGCGTATAGGTCGCTGCGGCCGGCACGCGCGGCTGCAAGGGTCGAAGGCGGGTCGCGGTCTACGGCTGCCGGCCTTCCAGCCGCGAACGGGGACCATGCGGCCCGGCACGGGCCGCGCCTCGCCCGTAGGGGGATCGCCGCGCCGGATCGGCCTCTTCGAGATTCGAACGGTACCGGCCGGGCCGTCCCGCACGGTGGCCCGGACGCTGCGGGCGTTGCGGGGATAGGAGGTCACGATGTCCAGGCCGCTGCTGTCCGTCGTGGTCCCGTTCCACGACGTGGAGAAGTACATCGAGCCCTGTCTTGACTCCATCGCCGCGCAGGACGTGGACGGCATGGAGGTGATCTGCGTCGCCGACGGGGCGCGGGACGGCAGTGTCGAGGCCGTACGGGCGCGCGCCGCCGTCGACCCCCGCTTCCACCTGGTCGAGCAGCCGCGACGCGGACCGGGACCGGCCAAGCAGACGGGCGTGGACCGGTCGAGCGGACGCTACCTCGCCTTCGTGAACGGCGACGACATCGTGCCGCCGGGCGCATTCGCGCTGATGGTGGCCAGCCTGGAGGAGACCGGCTCCGACCTGGCCTGCGGCAACGTGCTGCGACTCGCCGGGGATCGACTCGTCGGTTCCCGGCCCCACCGGCGGGTCTTCCGGGTGAGCGCACCGCGCACCCACATCAGGCGGCACCCGGCGCTGCTGCGCGACCGCATACTCGGCAACAAGATCTTCCGTCGTGATTTCTGGGACCGGCACGGCCTGACGTTCCCCGCGCGCTGGTACGAGGACCGGCCGGTGACCGTCATGGCGCACGTGCTGGCCGGTGCCGTGGACGTGCTGTCGGAGGTCGTCTACCACTGGCGCGACCACGCGGTCGCCGACCCCGCCGCGGCCCTGCGCCGCATGGAGCCCGCACGGCTGCGCGACCGGCTGACCGCGATCCTCGACACCGCCGCGTTCCTGGACACGCACGCCCCGGCGTTGAAGCCGTCGCTGGATGTGGAGTCCATGCGTGTGGACCTGCGGGTCGTGGCCGAGGCGGTCCCCGACCTGGCGGAGGCGGATCGCGAGGCAGTGCTCGACCTGGCCCGGCGCTACCTGCGAGGGGTGGCCGCCGACGTCTGGCGGGAGGTGCCCGCCCTCACCCGGCTGGAGCTGCGGCTGCTGCAGAACGGCATGATCGAGGAGATCGGGCGGGTGCTGGACGTCCGGCGTTCGACGGGCGAGCCGGTGCGGGTGCGTCCGCGCGGAGTGCTGCGCCGCCGCTGGATCGCCGACTACCCGCTCCGTGACGACCGGCGGCTGCCCCGCGACTGTCACGACGTCACCGAAGAGCTGACCCTGGATGCCGAGGCCGACCGGATCACCTGGCGGCGAGAGCGGCTGGAGGCGGTGATCCGGGTCCGGGTGCCCGGCGTCGCACCGGCCGACCTGTGCGGCGGCCGGCTGCGACTGTTCCTGCGGCAGGATCCGCCCGCCGCCCAAGGGCCGCCCGTCGAGGGCGACCACGGATCGTGCGTCGGCGAGTGGCGGCTCACCGATTCCGGCCCCACCGTCGTCACGGCCGACCTGACCGACGTCCTCGCGCACGGCGACGGCATGCGGGAGGGCGTCTGGCGGCTCCACGCCGAACTGGCCGCCCGCGGCCTGCGCCTGGCCGCCACCGTGCACGCCCCCGCCGATCCGCTCGGCGCGTGGGGGCCGCTGCGCGTCGGCGACGGCCTGTGGCTCATCCCCGCCGCGGGTGCGGGCCGCCGTCTCAAGCTCCGCGTACGGCGGGCCAAGGCCGCGGTCACCGCCTGCGTGTTCACCCCCGCGGGGATCGCGGTGTCCGGCTGGATACGCGGATCCACCGTCGGCGAGGCCGCCGTGCTCGCCCGCGGCGGGGAGGAGCGGCTGCTTTCCTTCCCCGCCCGCCTGTGGCGCGGGACCGACGGCGGCGTGCGCTTCGAGGCCGTCGTCCCCGTGCACGCCGTCGGCTTCCCCGGCGGCGCGGGCTGGCGGCTGTCGCTGCAGCGGGGAGACGACCCGCCCGTGCCGCTCGCCCTCGACATCACCTCCCACCTCAGCGGGACCGTGGGTCATCGGCGATTCGTCGTGACCAGGTCCGCCCATTGCCACGTGGTACTCAGAGAAAGGATCGAAGGTTGACCGCACCTTCCGCCTCACCCTGGACGCCGGACGCCGTTCCCGGCTGGTTTCCGGAGACGGACATGCGCCTGTTCGAGTGGCTGCTCGGCTGGCAAGAACGCACCAACGTCCACGGCGACCTGCTCGAACTCGGCGCGTACCTCGGCCGCAGCGCCATCCTGATCGGCCGCCACCGGCGCGCGGAGGAGCGCTTCACGGTGTGCGACCTGTTCGAGCCGCTGCCCGCCCGCGAGGACGCCCGGGATCACCCCGAGCTGTCCCGGGCCGCCTTCGAGACCAACTACCTCGCCTTCCACCCGACGCTGCCGGAGATCGTGCAGGGGCCGTCGGCGAGCATCCGCGACCACGTCAAGCCGGGATCGTGCAGATTCGTCCACATCGACGCCTCGAAGGTGTACGAGCACGTCCGCGCCGACCTGGAAGCGGCCAGGGAGCTGGTCGTACCCGAGGGGATCGTCGTGGTGGAGGGGTACCGCGCCGAGGAGACGCCCGGTGTCGCGCGGGCCGTGTGGGACGCGGTCGCCACGGGCGGCCTGCGCCCGGTCTGCCTGACGCCGGCCCGGTTCTACGGCACGTGGGGCGACTCCGCGCCGATCGTCGAACGGCTCGCCGACTGGCTGGCCGAGCGGCCCGACGAGTGGGCGTACGACCGGCATCTGATGGACGGGCGGGCGTTCGTGCGGGCCAGGCTCACCACCACCACGCAGCGGCCCACCCTGCCGCTGCCGACCGCCTCCCGTTCCACGCCGGTGGCGCCGGCATGGACGGCGCGGAAGGCTCCGCGCAAGCGGCGCTACTTCCGCAGGCTCGTGAAGATGGTGACGGCCCGGCCGCGTCGCTCGCTGCGCGCCGCCGTCCGGCGCGCCCGCCGTGCCTGGACCTGGAGGTAAACACATCGGTAAAGAGTCGGTCAGGACAGTCTCCCGAGGTGGCCAGGGTGCGGTGCCACCGGCCCCCGCTTCATCATGCTGGCTCTCATGACGACGTACTCGCCGGCGGACGTCCGGGCGGTGTGCAAGCCGCGCGACGCCTGGTGGACCGTGCTGCTCGTAGATCCGATCGCATGCCGCCTCGTGTTGTTCCTGGCCAACCGTACGTCGGTGACGCCGAACCAGATCACCGCCGTAGCGTTCCTGATGGGGATGTGCGCGGCCGCCTGCTTCGCCACAGGAGAGCGGGGATATCTCGCTCTGGGCGCGCTGTTCTTCCACCTCGGCTTCATCGCCGACTGCGTCGACGGCAAGCTCGCCCGGGTCAAGGGCAACGGCACAGTGTTCGGCCTGTGGCTGGACTTCATTCTCGATCAGGTGCGGCTGGTCGTCTGCTCGTTCGCGCTCGCCTTCGGCCTGGTGCACAGCACCGGCCGGCCGGAGATGGCCTACCTCGCAGGCGTGATCATCGCCTTGGACCTCGCGCGCTACCTCAACGGGCCGCAGATGGCCAAAGTACGCCGCACCATGCGCTACCGCCTGATGAAGGCCATGAGCGAGATCGGCAAAGAGGACCGCGGTGGACTCGATCGGTCCGTGGCGGGGATCGGACACGACATCACCGGCGAGCCGGACGACGGCGGTGGTGACGCCGCCGAGGGGAAGCAGCGGAAGGGGAGGATCCGGCGCAGGGTTCGCAAGCGGGCGGTCCACCGTGGCATCCACGGCGGCATCGCCGCCCGTTTCCCCTGGTACCACCGGGTGCGGGAGAGGCTGCTGGCGCACCGGATCCGCACCCACCTGATCAGCGGCATCGAGTACCAGATGGCCGTCTTCGTGGTCGCGCCGCTCATGGGACCGACAGCGGTCCCGTACATGGTGGGCGCCTTCGGGACGCTCCTGATGTTCTTCGAGTCGCTGCTCGTCTACAAGCTGTGGATATCGACACGGGACTTCGGCAAGGAGATGCGCCGGCTCGAGGCGCAGCGCAGGTCCCGCGCCGAGGAGCAGCTCGTCCGCTGAGCGGCGTCGTCGCTCGGGTTCACAGATTCACGGGGGTTTCTATGCAATCGGATCGACCGATCTTCATCGTCGGATGCCCACGCTCCGGTACGACGCTGCTCCAGCTGATGATGCACGCGCATCCGCGGATCGCGATCCCGCCGGAGACCAGGTTCGTGATGTCGGCCTACGGCAGGCGGCTCTCCTTCGGAGATCTGGAGGACCCGGCGCGGCGCCGTAAGCTCGCCGACTGGATCGTCAACCGCCGCCAGTCCCGCTTCTACGAGCTGGGCCTGGACGGCGAGAAGGTCACCGAGGAGATCGTCGCCGGACCGGGCACGCTCGGCTCGGCGCTGGGCATCGTGCTGCGGTCCTACGCCGAGCGGTTCGGCAAGCCGCGCTGGGGCGACAAGCGGCCCTCGTACTTCCAGAGCGTCGACGTGCTGCTGCGGCTGTTCCCCGACGCGCAGATCATCCACCTGATCAGGGACGGGCGCGACTGCGTGGCGTCGCTGAAGGAGATGCCCTGGTACAAGGGCAACGTCTACAGCGCGGTGTCCGGCTGGGCGGAGGCGATCGACTTCGCCCGCAACGCCCGGCGCCGCCTCCCCGCCGACACCTACCACGAGCTGCAGTACGAGCACCTGATCAGCGACCCGGAGAGCACCCTCCGCAAGCTGTGCGACTTCATCGGCGAGGAGTTCTCGCCCGCGATGTGCGAGCCGCACCGGCTGGCCAGCGTCGCCGTTCCCGAGCGTAAGACCTGGCACTCCCGTACCCACGGAGCCGTCACCACCGCCCGGTCGGGAAGCTGGCGCTACCGGCTGGAGCCGTGGGAGATCTCGCTGTGCGAGACCGTGCTCCGCGACCGGCTGGAGGCCTACGGCTACGAGCTGTCCGGCGCGCCCAAGGCGCCGCTCGCCAAGCTGGCCGCCTACCGGAGGATGGCCAGCCGGCGCAGGTTCTCCCGGATGCGGAAGAGGATGTTCGACCGGGTGGTGCGGATGCGCGAGCCGAACCCGGTCGCCGCGCGCCTCACCTCGATGCAGCTCGCGCTCGCCGGAATGCCGCAGCCGCGGGTCGTCGAGACCCCGGAGCTGGCCGCGAAGTAAGCGGTTCAGCGGTCCACGTGGGCGAACAGCGACTCCCACGCATCTAGAACCCGTTCCAGCCGGAAGCCCTCCGCATGGGCGCGAGCGGCGGCGCCCAGCAGCCGCCGCTCGTCCGGTGAGTTCATCAGCCTGGCCAGCGCCGCGGCGAACGCCTCCACGTCGCCCGGCGGCACCAGCAGGCCCGTATGACGGTGCCGGACCAGCGACCGGACGCCGCCCGAGACGTCGAAGGCGACCGCGGGCACCCCGTGGGCGGCGGCCTCGGCGAGCACCAGCGCGAACCCCTCGTGCTCGCTGGTCAGCGCGATCAGCGAGCCGTCCCGGTACTCCGCCCCCATGGCCGCGGCGGGCACCTGCCCCCGGAACACCACCCGGTCGGCCACCCCCTCGGCGTGGGCGTGCGCCCGCAGCCGTGAAAGCTCCGCGCCGTCCCCGATCAGGTGCAGCTCCCACGGCTCCCGCGTCATGCGGCAGGCCGCCGCGAACGCCGTGATCAGCCGGTCGAACCGTTTGACGCCCTCCAGGCGGCCCACGCCCAGCACGCGGCGCGCGGTCAGGTCCGACCGTTCGGCGGGCCAGCCGGACAGCGGGTTGGGGATCGACCAGGTGTTGGGCAGCAGCGCGTGTTCGGCGAACCGGTCGGCGTCGCCCGAGCTGAGGAACACCGCCTGCGTCAGCCTCGCCCAGTGCCGCCGGATGGACGCCAGGTGCCAGGTGTCCCGCGCGTGCTCGAAGGAGCCGTGATAGTGGCCGATCGCGGACGCGTCCGCAGGCAGCAGCGGCAGCAACCTGCTCACCACCGACGGCGAGGTCATGATGACCCGGCCGGGATCGATACGCGTGAGCAGCGCCGCCAGCCGCCGGTCCGCGCGCCCGCGGGCGAGGCGGCTCAGCGTCCGGACCGGAACGCGGTGGATCACGTGACGGCGGTAGGCCGGCCGTTCGACGTAACGGAAGGGGTGGGTGGACCGGTGCAGTCCCACCACGTGCACCTCGTAGCCGCGTTCGGCCAGGCCTTGGGCGACCGTGTGCGTGACCCGCTGAACACCGCCCAGCGTGTCCGCGTCCAGGCACGCGAGCATCAGCCTGCGCTCACGCGCCGCACGGCGGCTCACCGCGGCCTCCGCGGGCCGAGCCGGCCGGCGACCGCGGCGGCGAGCGCCCACCTCGCCGCGTGGGCGGCGCGCCGGGTGGCGGGGCGGTCGAAGAACGCGTCGACCACTCGGGCGGCCGCCTCACCCCGCTCGTCAGCGCACCACATGCGGCGGAAGGCCGCGTACCGGTCGGCGTACGCCTCCCGCACGCGGTCGAGGTCGCGCACCGCGTCGATCAGCTCGGCGGTGGTGGTCACGCACGGGCCCGGCGCGATGGCGGGCAGGTCGTGGTGGACACCGCGCTCGCGGTGGCGGTACTCGTCCCAGTCGTCGATCAGGAACAGCATCGGCTTGCCGGTCACCGCGTAGTCGCACATCAGCGACGAGTAGTCGGTGATCAACACGTCGGACGCCAGCAGCAGGTCGTTGATCTCCGGGTAGGAGCCGGCGTGCCGTACGAAGTAGCGCAGGTGCGGCGGCACGCGGTAGCGCTCGACCGGATGCGTGCGCAGCACGAGCACCCACCGGTCGGCCAGCGCCTCGGCCATCTCGGTCAGGTCGGCGCGGACCGAGCGGCCCGAGTACTTCGCGCTGTCGCGGTAGGTCGGCGCATACAGCAGGATCCCCCGGTCGTCGGGGATCTCCAGCCGCTCGCGCACCCGCGCCGCGACGTCCCGGTCGCCGCGCACCAGCACGTCGCAGCGCGGCGAGCCGAACCGCAGCACGCGGCCGGTGTAACCGTTGGCGGGCAGGAAGATCCGCTCGAACTCCGCGCTCGGGGAGACCAGCGCGTCCCAGCGGGCCACCGCGGCGCGCCACTGCTCGCGCGGACCGGAGAAATCGCCCCGCAGATCGGGCGCGTCGTACCCGATCGACTTGATGCCCTGTCCGTGCCAGGTCTGCAGGTAGCGGGTGCCGCGCGG
>Ga0079224_100016535_pt1 | contig 10369 bp, 11 predicted proteins | sample Stecom2015_FD_80414 | JGI IMG/M metagenome (GOLD analysis project Ga0079224, IMG submission 80414) | Agricultural soil microbial communities from Utah to study Nitrogen management - Steer compost 2015 | ecosystem: Environmental > Terrestrial > Soil > Agricultural land | place: USA: Utah...
ATAAAAATTCGGGCGTTCGATGATGGCTCCGACTTTTTTCAAAGAATCGGTAGAATGTTCGGCACCAAACCAACGCCAATCGCCTTGCGAGGGATTTACGACATTGAGAATCATTCCCAAAGTTGTCGATTTTCCGCTTCCGTTCGGGCCGAGCAGTCCGTAAACATTGCCTTTTTCAACTGAAAAACTTAGGTCATTGACCGCCGTCAATTTCCCGAACTTTTTCGTCAAATGATTTATTTCGAGCACTTTTTCCATTATGTTTTGGTTTTTAAGAAATTCGAATTCCGAAGTTCTATTTTGAAATTAGTGTTCAAAATGATGAAAACGTAACAAAATCAATAGAAAAGATTTAACCACAAAGTGCGCAAACCTGTCTGCCAACAGGCAGAAAAAACACAAAGCTCACAAAATAAAGCAATGAACCTTAGTGTTCTTTGTGCAAAAACTTAGTATCTTTTGTGGTAAAAAATACTCCGGTTGGAATTAACGCAACCTAAATTAATTCAATTTATCTAAATATTCCGCCGGATTTTCGGCAAAAATTTCTTTGCAACCTGAACTGCAAAAACCATAAGTTTTCCCCTCATAATGAATGGTGTCTGAAATATGATCAGCTGTTTCCATTCCGCAAATCGGGTCAAATTTATTGTCGACTTTTACGTCCAATCCGTTTGCTTCGTAAACCATTTGTTCATCGGCCTGATTGATTTCAATTTCCTTTTTATCGTTGCAAGAAATAACGAAAAACGTTAAAACAAATGCTGCTAAAATTCTTTTTGTTTTCATAATTTAATTTTTTATCCTTCGACAAGTTCAGGATGACAAAATCCAAAATTCGTCAGGCTGAACTTGTTGAAGCCTATTCTTCCAATAATTTTTTAATATCTTCTTTCAACCATTCAATTTGCGGATGAAAAGTTCCGCCCAAACTTTCTTTTTTCCCTTCGGCATCCAAATAATTCAGCCCGGAATAATACAAAAGCGGTGCGCCGTTTTCATCCAATCTGCAACGAATTTTCCCGTTTTTGTCCACCAAAGCCAGTTTTCCGCTATGATTCAAACCTTCGGCAGTTGTTTCGTCTTCACCGACATAAATGTTGAATTTTTTGCTCAATTCATAAATATCATCACGATTTCCGGTCAGAAAATGCCAATTCGGATTATCAATTTTCAAACGTTCAGCATGGTTTTTCAATTTTTCCGGCGTATCGCGTTTTGGGTCAATGGTAATCGAGATCACACCAAAATCAGGATTATTTACCTTTTTTTCAATTTCTTTTAAATTCTGATTCATCACGGGACAAATCGTCGGGCAATTTGTAAAAAAAAATTCAACCACATAAACTTTTCCCAACATCGTTTGATTTGAAATCATTTCACGATTTTGGTCAATAAATTCAAAATCGGGAACCTTCATCACTTCAAAAAGCTTCTTTTCCGATTGATTTCGGAAATAATATAACGAAGCAAGTACACTCGCCACAATGAAAGCTAAAAGAATGATTTTTTTCTTCACCTTACAAATTTAGAATATAAACTATATCAAACGAATGATTTGAGTCATTGAATGAAAAATCAAGGATTATGACGAATGGCAGTTTGCAGTCAAGATATAATTCTTAATTTTGCGTTTATTTAGATTTAATAAAAATTATAAGCATAAATTATGAACAAAAAATTCACCTTGGCAATTGTATTAGCTGCCTCTATTTCAATCATTTCTTGTAAAACAGAAAATAAAGACAACGTAGAAATTACTTCTACTGAACAACCCGTTACCGAAAATAAAATTGTTTCTCTTAACGGCGCGATTACTGAAACGATAGCTGCACTCGGAAAAGGAAGCGAAATCGTGGGAAAAGATGTTACAAGTACTTTTCCGGCTGATTTGACTGCAAAAGATTTGGGACACGTAGGAAGAGGAATGACCATTGAAGGCTTGATGTCTGTGAATCTGACACTCATCATCGGTACTAGAAAAGAAGAAAATCCCGATTTGATGGGGAAAATCAAAGAATCAGGAATTAAATTGGATTTGATTGAACAAGAATATTCTGTCGAAGGTGCCAAAAATTTAATTAAAAATGTTGCCGATATTATTGGTGTTCAAGATGTTCAAAATCTGAATGATAAAATCGATACAGATATTGCACAAATTCAAACTCTAGAGAAAAAACCAAAAGTACTTTTCATCTATGCACGTGGAGCCGGGAATTTAATGGTTGCCGGAACCGGAACACCGATGGAAGCATTGATCAAAATCGCAGGTGCAGAAAGTGCTGTTGCAGATTTCGCCGACTTCAAACCATTGACACCCGAAGCACTTGTTCAAGGAAATCCGGACGTGATTTTGATGTTCGATTCAGGAATTCAAAGTATGGGCGGAATGGACGGAATTTTGAAAGTTCCGGGTGTTGAACAAACCAATGCCGGTAAAAACAAAAAAATCATCACAATGGACGGCGGTTTGATGTCGAATTTCGGACCGCGTGTCGGTGAAGCGGCTTTGGAATTGAATAAAAAATTAATCGAAGCGACTAAATAAAATCTCCAACCCTGCCAAGGTTTAAAACCTTGGCAGGGTTAATAATTCTCAATGCGAAACAAATTATTCATATACCTTATTTTGAGCATCCTCTTGCTGATTCTTTTGGCAATCGGATCTCTATTTATGGGCGTATATGATTTCGACGGAAAATCGCCATTGACCGTTTTGCAAGGAATGATTACCGGAAATCCGCAAGTTTCACTGAGCGAAAAATACGTGATTTGGGACGTTCGGACAGCGAGAATTATAATGGCAATTCTTATCGGCAGTATTCTGGCGGTTTCCGGAACGACAATGCAGGGAATGTTCAAAAATCCACTCGCAACACCCGATTTAATCGGAATCACGGCTGGCGCAACTTTGATGGCAGCCATTACCATTGTTTTGGGCTCGCACTTTCGCGAACATCTCCCCGATTTTGTACAAAATTCAATGTTGAGCATCGCCGCATTTCTCGGTGCTTTGCTCACAACGCTTTTGGTTTACCGGATTTCAACCACACAAGGAAAAACGAATGTCGTCATTATGCTCTTGTCCGGTGTCGCAATTTCTGCGCTCGGATTTGCCATTGTCGGATTTCTGATTTATTTATCTAAAGATGAACAACTCAGAGATTTGACTTTCTGGAATTTGGGAAGTCTCGGCGGTGCAACCTGGCAGAAAAACGGAATTTTATTCCTTGTAATGCTGGGTTCTTATTTCATTTTAATTCCAAAAGGAAAGGCATTGAACGCAATGATGTTAGGCGAAAAAGATGCCGGACATTTGGGCGTGAATGTAGAAAAACTGAAAAAACAAATCGTAGTTTTGGTCGCTTTGATGATCGGAACTTGCGTTGCTTTTTCGGGAACAATCGGATTTGTCGGATTAATTGTTCCTTATATATTAAGATTAATTTTCAAATCAAATTACCAGTTGATTTTACCACTTTCGGCAGTTATGGGGAGTATTTTACTACTGGTTGCTGACACTTTCAGCCGAACGATTGTCGCACCGTCAGAAATTCCAATCGGGGTTCTAACGGCTTTTATGGGCGCACCGGTTTTCATCGCAATTTTAATTCGTTTTAAAAATTCAATGTAATGATCAAAGGACACGATATATCGTATGCACACAAGAATTTTCATATTTTAAAAAGTGTGAATCTTTCGGTCGAATATGGCGAGTTTTTAGCAATCATTGGTCCGAACGGTGCAGGAAAATCAACACTTTTAAGTGTTTTGGCTAATGAAATTTCTGCCCAACAGAAAAACAATGTATTGTTCAAAGAAAAGGAATTTCGCCAATGGAATTTGAAAGATTTATCTCAAAATAAAGCAAAATTCTCGCAACATAATTCGGACGATATCACGCTTCGGGTAAAAGATGTCGTGATGATGGGGCGTTATCCTTATTTTAACACGGTTCCAAGTCAAAATGATTGGCAAGCAGTTGAAGAATCTCTGAAAGAAACCGATGTCCTTCATCTGAAAGAACGTGAATACAATTCGCTTTCGGGTGGCGAAAAACAACGGGTTCATCTTGCGAGAGTTTTGGCACAATTAAAAAATGATGTTCAACATAAATTGATGTTTTTGGATGAACCTTTGAATAATCTGGATGTAAAACATCAATTCAAAGCTTTGCAATCCATTAAAAATTTCACCCAAAAAGCCAATACCGCGATTGTGGTGTTGCACGATTTGAATCTGGCAGCGCAATTTGCCGACCGGATTTTATTGATGAAAAATGGTCAGGTTGCCTCACAAGGAAGCCCGGAAGAAGTTTTCAAACAAGAAATCATCAGTGATGCTTATAGTTTTCCGTGTGCCGTTTGTGCGCATCCATTGACGAAAAATCCGATGATTATTTTTGGAAACTGAATATTGTTGGATGAAGGATGATGGAAGTTGGATGTTTTTTTGAATTAAATCAACTTTAAACTCTTGTCCGCCGTGGCGGATTGAAAATTAAACTTTAAACTCTAAATAAAAATAATAACGAATTTCGAGCTTCGAATTTCGAAAAACGATAAAAAATGAATACACTAAAAGAAAAATGGAATGCACTGAAAGCGGAACAACCTCAAATGCGAATCCGAAATGCGGCTGATTCATTGGGCGTGAGCGAAGGCGAACTTTTGGCAACGGGTGTGGGTGAAAATGTTACCGTTTTAAATCCTGATTTTGCCGGAATTTTGTCAGAAGTGGAATCTTTGGGAAAAGTAATGGCTTTGACGCGAAATGACGAATGTGTGCACGAACGAAAAGGTGTTTATTTGAACGGTGATTTCAGCAATCCGCACGCACAACTTTTTGTGGGAGAAGATATTGATTTGAGGATTTTTCTTTCTCAATGGAAATTTGCCTTCGCAGTTACCGAAGGCGATAGAAAGTCTCTGCAATTCTTTGGTAAAGACGGTTTGGCAATTCATAAAATTTACCTGACCAAAGACAGCAACGAAGAAGCTTTTAATAAATTAATTGAAAAATTCAAAGCAGACGAACAAGTTTCGGGAATCGAAACAGAAGCGGTTGAAACCGCTCCGACAGAAAAACCTGACAACGAGATTGATGTAGAAGGTTTTCAGGAAGCTTGGAGGGAATTGAAAGATACGCACGAATTTTTCGGGATGTTGAGAAAATTCGGTGTGAGCAGAATGCAGGCTTTGCGTTTGGCTCCGCACAAAAGTTTCGCCAAAAAAATCGACAATGAAAAAATCCCGACTTTGTTGGAACAAGCTTCTGCAAGGGATTTGCCGATTATGGTTTTTGTCGGAAACCGCGGAAACATTCAAATTCATACCGGAAAAGTAAAAAAAGTAATGTGGCACGGGCCGTGGATCAATGTGATGGATCCGAATTTCAATTTGCACCTCGACACGACGAAAATCGCAGAAACTTGGGTAGTGAGAAAACCAACTGCAGATGGTGTGGTTACGGCAATTGAAGTATTTAATAAAGCAGGTGAAATCATCGTTCAATTCTTCGGAAAAAGAAAACCGGGAATCCCTGAATTAGAAGAATGGAGAACTTTGGTCGCTGAATTAGAAGCTTAAAATTGATTTAAAATATACCTGAATCTCTAAAAATCCAGATAATGAAAAAAATATTATTCATTTGCTTTGCTATTATTTCTTCACTCGTTTTTTCTCAAAATCCCAACCCATTTCAGTTTTACAACAAGAAAGGGAAAGCCGTAAAATTTGAAAAAATGGTGAATGATTTGGCGAGATTTGATGTGGTTTTCATTGGAGAATTTCACAATAATTCTATCAATCATTGGTTGGAATTACAAATTACCAAAGCTCTTTTTGAAAAGAAAAACGGGCAAATGACTTTGGGCGCAGAAATGTTTGAACGCGATAATCAATCTCAATTGAATGATTATTTATCCGGAAAATTAGACGAAAAAATCCTCAAAGATTCTATGCGTTTGTGGCAGAATTTCGCAACGGATTATAAACCTTTGGTGGATTTTGCCAAAGACAAAAAACTGAAATTCGTAGCGACAAATATTCCCCGAAGATATGCTTCCATTGTGGCCAAAAAAGGATTGGACAGTCTTAATTATATTACTGAAAAAGAAAAATCTTATATGATGAAATTGCCGATTGAAGTAAGTTTGGACACGCCAGGTTATACCGAAATGAAAGAAATGATGGGCGACCACGCCGGCGCAAATGCGATGAATTTTGTTTCGGCACAAGCGGTGAAAGATGCAACAATGGCGGAATCCATTTATAAAAATCTGGAAAGCGGGAAAATTTTCGTGCATTACAACGGCGATTACCACAGCAAAGAATATGGCGGAACGGTTTGGTATCTGAAAAAACTTAATCCCGATTTGAAAATCGCAGTGATTTCTGTTTTTGAATCGGAAGATGAAAATTTGCCGTTACCTGAAGAAGATTTCATTCCTACAGATTATCATTTGGTGATTCCGGCGGATATGACGAAGACGTATTGAGTTGAGTTATGGGTTTTGAGTTTTGTGTTGGAGAATCCACTATAAAAATGAATAAAATCATTAACAAAAATGATTTAGAATTTCTACTGAAAAATGATCAAATTCTTGCCGGAATTTATGCTCAGTATGGCGTTCCGCCCAATTGGCAACGTGACCCGGGATTTGTTACGCTCTGCCAAATCATTTTGGAACAACAGGTGAGTTTAGTGTCAGCAAAAGCTCATTTTGACCAATTACGTGGTCATTTAGGTGAATTCATTCCGGAAAATATTTTAAAACTTTCGGACGAAGAAATGCGAAATTCTTTCATCAGCCGACAAAAAGCCAAATATTTACGGGAACTTTCAGAAGCAGTGATTTCAGGGAAATTGAATTTGGAGGAAGTTCATCAATTAGAAGAAAAAGAAATTCGGGCGAAACTCACTTCCATTAAGGGAATCGGAAATTGGACCTGTGATGTTTACTTGCTTTTTTGTTTGCAGCACAAAGATATTTTCCCGCTTGGTGACATTGCGGTGGTTAATTCGATAAAGGAACTTTATAAAATCAGTTCAAAAGAAGAAATTCATGAGATTTCTGAAAACTGGAAACCTTTTCGGTCGTTGGGAACCTATTTTATGTGGCATTACTATTTGAAAAAAAGAGGTAGAATTGCGATTTTTTGATTAATTTTAATCATAATTCTAACCCAACCGTAATGAAAACAGTTTATCTATTTTGGATTTTTATTTTGTGCAATTCTGTATCTGCACAAGAACAATTAAATGAAATTGACCTTCAGAAATACCTGAACAAAGAAGTTCAGTATTGTGACCAAGTTTTCGGAACATTTGTAACAAAGGGTGAAAAACAGGTGATCCTGCTGAATCTAGGAGCTGAATATCCTAATCATATGTTGGTGGTTGCCATTTTTCAGGATAATTGGAAAAATTTTGACTACAAGCCCGAAGAATTTCTAAAGAATAAAACCATCTGTGTAAAGGGTAAACTTGTCTTGTATAAAGGAAAACCTGAAATTATTGTCAAATACCCTAAGCAAATCAGTTTGAAAGAAGAGTGATTCAATTTTTATTTCTTCAAAAAAAGGATTAATTCTCTTCAGAATTAATCCTTTAATATAATTTCTACTAAATATTTTTAAAATAATAAAATAAAATAATAAACCAATGCTGCAATTAAAGCAGAAACGGGAATGGTAAGAATCCAAGCCCAAAGCAAGTTAATCGTAACACCCCAGCGAACGGCAGAAACTCTCTTGGTAATTCCTACACCGATGATGGAACCTGTAATGGTATGCGTGGTCGAAACCGGAATTCCCAAATATTCCATCAAATAAAGCGTCATCGCACCGGAGGTTTCGGCTGCAACTCCTTCCAAAGGTGTTACTTTGGTGATTTTGGTTCCCATGGTTTTGACGATTTTCCATCCGCCGGACATCGTTCCCAATCCTATTACTAAAAAGGATACAAAAGGAACCCAGCCCCACTGGTCTACAAAATAACTGAATTGGTTTTCTGCTGTAATCCAATCCTGATGTCCTGCCTGAACATGGTAAAAAATCACGGCAGCTCCAATAATTCCCATTACTTTCTGGGCGTCATTTCCACCATGTCCCAAACTAAACAAGGCTGAAGAAACCAGTTGCAGTCTTCTGAACCATTTTTCTGCTTTTTTATGGTTGGAACGCCTGCAAATATTCATGATGAGTATGGTGAGGAAATAGGCCAGAAACATTCCAATCATGGGTGCCAGAAATATGCAGAGAAAAATAGGAATAACTTTTACGTAATTAATTACATCTTCACCATTTTGGGCAAAAGCGCCTGCGTGTGCAATGGCAGCTCCCATAAAACCACCGATCAGTGTATGTGATGAAGAAGAAGGAATTCCAAACCACCAAGTCAGCAAATTCCAAATAATTGCCGCTATAATTCCTGCGAGAATTACTTCTAGTGTAATAAAATTTTCGTTGACGGTTTTGGCAATCGTATTCCCGATTTTAAATTCGCCAATCCAGTATTTTGAAATAAAATAAGCCGCGAAATTGAACACTGCTGCCCATAAAACTGCCTGAAAGGGAGTAAGAACTCGGGTAGCAACGATTGTTGCGATAGAGTTGGCTGCATCATGAAACCCGTTTATGAAATCAAATCCCAGAGCCAAAACAATAATGACAATCAGTAGTATCAGTTGTGAATCCATCCTGAATTAAATATGATGATTATGAATGTTTAAGGGAGATTGCTTCAAGGACGTCTGCCACATATTTACATTTGTCTGTGGTGTTTTCCAAAGCTGAAAACACTTCTTTGTATTTGATGATATCTTTGACGTTTTCATATTCATCAAAGATTTCATAGATTTCTTTATCGTAAATATTATCAACTTTGTTTTCTAGTTTATTGATTTTCTCACAACACTTCAAAACCGTTTTCATGTCTTTAAATCCTTCCAGAGCTTCTATTGCTTTTTGTATATTTTGGCAGGCTTCGAAGTTGGCTTCGGTAATTTTCCTGATTGATTTCTTTACTTTTTCAACTTGATAAAGTTTCATCCGGCTTGCACTGGCATCAATAAAGTCGGTAACTTCATTCATTTTACTTGCCAAAGCATAAATATCTTCCCGGTCAAAGGGTGTAAGGAAATTTTTGCTCAACTCGAAATTAATTGCTCTTGTAATTTCTTCACTTTTTTCTTCCAGCTTTCCCAACTTTTGGAAAAGTCCTTCTCTTTCAGAAGCTTCTTTTAAGTTAACGGCTTCATGTAAGATGGTGGCCATTTCTACAAGGACGTTTGCCTGTTTATGAAAAAGAGGGAAAAATTTTTTGTCTTTGGGAACCAAAAATTGTAAAATACTGTTCAATGACATAAGATTTCAATTAAGAAGTATAAATCTACTGTTTTTTGTTAAATTTTAAGGTGCGAAAATATATAAAACTTGCGGGTTGTTTCCTATATATAAATCATGTCTGATTTAAAATAACGTAAATTTAATATAAAGAGCCCGTAAAAAACTTAAAATAAAAATGCCTGAACAGTTTATTGTTCAGGCATTTCATAATCAAAATATAACAAAAATTAATAATCCCAGCTGTTGTTGGTTTCACCTCCGAATTCCCAAGTAAGGGCAAATCGAAGCGTGTTTTCCAAAGCATTGTTGGTGTCAGACATGGGCAATAGATAAGAGAAATCCAAGCCGAACGCATTGTATTTCAGACCTGCCCCCAAAGTTAAATGCTGACGGTCTCCTTTCATGGGGCTTTCATGAAAATAACCTGCTCTTACAAAAAGTACGTCATTATAAGAATATTCCGCAGATGCTCCCCATGTAAATTCTTTCATTTCTTCACCAAATCCGCCAGGTGCATCTCCAAAGGAACTGAACATTCCTTCCACTACACCTTTGTTGGGAATATAACGTGATCCGGGAACTTCTACTCCTGCACTGTCTACATCATATTGAGGTGTTGGAACCAATAATTTATTGGCCTCCAAAGTTACGGCCACGGTATTGTATTCGTCCAGAATGAAATCATACCCCGCACCGATTCTTAAATTGGTTGGTAAATAAGCGGCATTGTCTTCTGAATTGGAATAATCCAATTTGGGACCGATGTTACTGATATTGAAACCGGCTCTGGCGCGTCCTTCAAAGTTATTCCATTGATGTCTTGGGGTTTGGTAGTAACCGGAAACATCCACTGCAAAAGTATTGGCCGGCTGAACGGTTCCGTCGTCAATATTATTAAATAAATCAGAACGAATGAATCGACCGGTAACCGCCATACTGTAGGAATCAGATAATCTCAATCCATAGGAAACATCAAATGCAAATTCATTTGGTTTGGCAATACCTGTGTTAACAATTTG
>Ga0079224_100016536_pt1 | contig 10368 bp, 8 predicted proteins | sample Stecom2015_FD_80414 | JGI IMG/M metagenome (GOLD analysis project Ga0079224, IMG submission 80414) | Agricultural soil microbial communities from Utah to study Nitrogen management - Steer compost 2015 | ecosystem: Environmental > Terrestrial > Soil > Agricultural land | place: USA: Utah...
AAAAAAAACCCACTGAGTTTGGTGAGGTGTTTCTGAACCCCATAAAAGACAAGTTTTGAGCTGCTTATCCCTCGCAACCTTCCTCTGTTATCCTGCTTTTTGGGCGAGGTCCGCCGAAGCGGATGAGGCCTGGTTTTGAAAGAAAGCTTCACCCGGTTTTGTTTTAATTGTTAGGTTCAGCAAACGTGTCCCAAACCCGAGTGGGATTTCTTAATACGAACGTAGAAAAAACCCATTGGTTCACCAACGTTGCGAAAATTGTATTTTTTCTGTAAGCAATTTTAGCTTTGCTATCTTCTATGACACAGCACGCAAATTTTACACCAGGTCCGTCACAGCTCTACTTCACTGTATACGACCACGTTCGCCAGGCGTTTAAAGACGGTGTACCGTCGCTTTCCCATCGCAGCCGAAAATTTGAGGCAATCAGTCGGGAAGCGACTGAAGGTCTGGCTCAGCTTCTCGGATTACGCAGCGACAACGCGATATTTTTCACCGGCTCAGCCACTGAAATCTGGGAGCGCATATTCCAGAACCTGGTGCAGGACGCATCCTTTCACTTTGTAAACGGATCTTTCTCAAAAAGATTTCACGAAACAGGCATTCAACTCGGAAAAAGTGCCCGAAAAATCGAAAGTCCTGCAGGGCAAGGCTTTGCCGATGCTCCGGCGATTCCCGACGACACTGAGTTAATAGCCGTTACCCACAATGAAACCAGCACCGGCGTGTCGGTACCTCCGGAATGGATTCATCAACTAAAAAAAGACCACTCTGAAAAACTGGTAGTTGTCGACGCTGTGTCGTCCCTACCCTACCCGGCGTTCGATTATTCGCTTGTTGATTCTGTATTCTTCTCCGTACAAAAGGCCTTCGGACTACCGGCCGGTCTTGGTGTATGGGTCGTTAACGAGCACTGTATCGCGAAAGCTCAAGCGCTTGCTTCAAAAAACATATCGACAGGTTCCTACCACAGCATTCAGTCGCTGCTCGAACATGCGAAAAAACATCAGACCCCCGAGACACCCAATGTCCTTGGGATCTACTTGCTGGGTAAGGTAGTGGGCGACTTTCTCCGTCGGGGCGTTGAAGCCTTGCGACGTGAGACCAACTACAAAGCCACCATTCTCTATCAGGCACTGGAACAACATCCGCTACTGTCTGCGTCAGTACAAGAACCTCGGTTCCGATCGGCGACGGTAATTGTCGCTGACACCGGAGATCACACGGAAAAACTATCGTCTTTCCTGGCTGAGCGCGGCCTTCATGCAGGCGCGGGATACGGAGCGGGTAAGAAAACCCAATTACGCTTCGCAAACTTCCCTGCGCATTCAAAAGAGCAGTACGAACTTCTGGTAGACGCAATTAACGAGTACCACGGATAGCCTTTGAACTTATAGCTGTTATCAATATTTTGCATATCTAACATATCCTCTAAGTCATGCAAAAAATTATCCTTGCCCTTGTCTTCGCCTTATTACAGTTATCCGCCTACGCGCAGCAACACCGGTGGCAGCAAAGGGTTGAGTACACTATGGACGTAAAGCTCAACACATCTACGCATCGACTTACAGGAACACAGAAACTTACTTACTACAACAACTCGCCCGACACCCTTGACAAGGTGTATTATCATTTATACTTCAACGCTTTTCAGCCGGGCAGTATGATGGACGTGCGTTCACGAACGATCGCTGATCCCGATCCCCGGGTCACGGACCGGATTTCAAAACTCAAGCCCGACGAGATTGGTTATCAACACATCGCATCTCTCAAACAAAACGGGCGCGATGTTTCCTGGCACGTCAGTGGAACGGTACTCGAAGTCACCCTTCGCAAGCCGTTATTGCCGGGCGACAAAGCTGTATTCGACATGGCCTTTGAGGCTCAGGTCCCTGTTCAAATCCGGCGGAGCGGTCGCAACAATCGCGAGGGTATTTCGTACTCGATGACTCAATGGTATCCCAAGATGGCTGAGTACGACCATCGCGGATGGCACACCTACCCTTACATAGGCCGTGAGTTTCACGCAGTATGGGGTGACTTCAACGTTAAGATCACACTCGATCCTTCATTTATCGTGGCCGGCACGGGTGTTTTACAAAATCCTCAGGAAATCGGCCATGGATATGAGAAACCCGGAACGGCTGTAAAGCGTCCCAAAGGAGACCTCACATGGCACTTTGTCGCCAAAGATGTGCACGACTTTGCATGGGCGGCCGACCCGGACTATACACATGAGGTAGTACAAGTGCCCGATGGTCCCACCGTACGCTTTTTCTACCAGCCCGGAGAGAAGACTACACAGAACTGGACTCGACTGAAAGACTTTGCCGTCCGGTATTTCCAATACATGAACCGGCACTTCGGCAAATATCCCTACGAGACTTATTCCATCATACAGGGGGGCGACGGCGGAATGGAATATCCGATGTGTACCCTTATCACCGGTGAACGTTCTATGGGCAGTCTTGCCGGCGTGACTGCGCACGAAATCAGCCACAGCTGGTATCAAGGGGTTCTTGCCATTAACGAGGGGCTTTACGCCTGGATGGATGAAGGGTTCACCGACTTTACCGCTAACGAAGCCATCGCCGACATCTTTGAGCAGGAAGGAAATCCTCATGAGAACGCATATGCTGGGTATTTCGCCCTTATCAAAAACGGCCTCTTCGAGCCGGCCGGTCAGCACTCCGACCATTTCAGCACAAACCGTGCTTATTCTGTCGCCGCGTATGCCATGGGAGCTATCTTCCTTCACCAATTAAAATATGTCATCGGTGAAGAAAACGTTTACAAAGGATTGCGTCGATTCTACTACACCTGGAAGTTTCAGCACCCTGAACCCAATGATTTCATTCGCGTCATGGAGAGGGTAAGCGGAATTCAACTGCAGTGGTACCTGCGTTACTTCGTCTATACGACCAAGACGATTGATTATGGCATTAAAGCAGTCGTGGAAGATGAAGGCAATACGTTCGTTACTATAGCGCGCAAAGGAGAATTCCCCATGCCTGTTGATCTGGTAGTCACTTACAAAGATGGTACAAGGGAATTGTACTACATACCGTTGAATGAGATGATGGGAAGTAAACCCGTAGAAGACACCGAGATGATGAGAACCGATCTGGTCGCCTGGCCGTGGGTTAACCCAACGTACACTGTCAGAATCGGGCGGGCCTCGAAGGAAATTTCGTCCATCGAAATTGATCCCTCGCAGCGGCTAGCGGATGTTGACCGTCAGGACAACCGAATCGACCTGACCCAGCCGCCAAAGGCTTACGAGGATCCGACAACCTCGGGCGCTAACGACCGGTGATTTTTTCCATCACAGTAAGAGACCAATAATTATCGTACGCGCATGTCTCATGAACAGGCACGACAAGAGATTGAAAGGTTAACCGAAGAGATCAATTACCATAACGATCTCTACTATCAGAAAAATACCTCTGAGATATCGGACGAGGCGTTCGACAAACTGATGGAGCGCCTGATGGAGTTGGAGAACGCGTATCCGCAATTCCGGGACGTCAATTCTCCAACGCAGCGCGTCGGTGGAACGATAACCCGTGAATTCCCCACGGTAACCCATAGGTATCCGATGCTTTCGCTTGGCAACACGTATAGTCCGGCGGAGCTTGAGGAATTTGACGGCCGTGTCAGCCGCGGACTTGATGGTGATCCCTACGAATACTTTTGTGAGCTCAAATTCGACGGCGTTTCCATTAGCCTGCACTACGAGAACAAGAGATTCGTCAGAGCTGTCACCCGGGGCGATGGCGTCAGAGGCGACGATGTCAGCAACAACATTCGTACGATTCGCACCATCCCACTTGTATTGAAAGGCGACGATCTTCCCGACTCATTCGAAGTGAGGGGTGAAGTTTTCATGCCGAAGGAGGTGTTTCTTCGCATCAACAAAGAACGCGAAGATATCGGCGAAGAACGCTATGCAAACGCGCGGAACACGGCGGCCGGAACAGTTAAGATGCAAGACTCCGGTGAAGTGGCGCGGAGGAAACTAGACTGCTACGTTTATAGTCTCCTGGGTGCATCGGGGATTCGAACACATGAAGAAGCCATTAACCGACTGGAGGCCTGGGGCTTCAACGTCTCCCCTACTTACCGCAAATGTGCAAACATCGCGGAAGTACTGGATTATATCCGCGAGTGGGAGCACAAACGGCACGAACTTCCGCTGGAAACAGATGGCGTCGTCATCAAAGTGAACAACATTGAACAGCAGGAGCATCTCGGATTCACAGCAAAAAGTCCGCGTTGGGCTATCGCATACAAGTATAAAGCAGAAAGCGCGAGCACACGCCTCAATGGCGTCGTGTATCAGGTAGGGAGAACCGGTGCAGTTACACCGGTAGCGATGTTAGAGCCGGTATTTCTGGCGGGCACGACCGTGAAGCGGGCTTCGCTTCACAACGCTAATGAAATCGCAAGGCTCGATTTGCATATCGGCGACTTTGTCTTTGTCGAGAAGGGAGGGGAAATTATCCCTAAAATAACGGGCGTCGATGTCGAAAAACGCCCCGACCATGCTACCCCCGTCCGCTATATTGAACGATGCCCTGAATGCGACACCCCTTTGTATCGGATCGAAGGAGAAGCTGCGCACTATTGCCCGAATGTTAATGGGTGCCCCCCACAGATCAAAGGCCGGATCGAGCACTTCATACAGCGAAAGGCGATGGATATCGATTCCTTGGGTGAGAAGACAATCGACCAACTGTACCAGCTTGGCCTTGTACGAAGCCCGGCTGATCTCTACGACCTCAAATACGATGACGTTTCGCGGCTGGATAAGTACAAGGAGAAATCAATCAACAACTTACTGGCTGGGATCGACGCCTCCCGGAAACAACCCTTCGAGAATGTTCTCTTCGGTATTGGGATCCGCTACGTGGGTAAGACCGTCGCCGAAAAACTCGCCCGTCATTTTCATGACATCGACACCCTGGCAAATTCCAGTCTGGAAACGCTCCTGCAGGTGCCCGAGGTGGGTGAAAAGATTGCGCGCAGTGTGTATGATTTTTTCCGCGATCCGGAAAACCGCAGGGAAGTCGAACGACTGAAAGCGGCCGGGTTGCGCTTTGTGTGCGACGACAATACCCCGGAGAAAGTAAGCGACGCCCTGACGGGAAAGTCGTTCGTCATCTCAGGCGTTTTTCAGCGCTACGACCGCGAGCAACTTAAAGAATTGATAATACAACACGGAGGCAAAATTCTGTCTGGGGTTTCGGGAAAACTCGACTATCTTGTAGCGGGAGATAACATGGGACCGGCCAAGCGTGAGAAAGCAGAGAAGCTTGGGGTAACGATTATTTCCGAAGATGAACTGGAGAAAATGTTGGAAGTGTGAAAGAAGTAGAATCCCCCAGGTCGATGCATCCGGGAAAATCCAATCCGGTCAAGCGTGATATGAAACTGAGATTTCTCAAAAAGAAGACGCAGTCATACCTGAGAAAAAATCAAACACCCCGGCAAAATGAGGCGTACGAGAAAGCCGTTTCATTTGGTCTGATTTTTACCGTAGAAGACCGCCGCAAACACGATCAAATAAAGAACCTCATCCGTAAGTTGGAGCTTGACAAAAAGAATGTCAAGGCGCTGGCATTTCTTCCACAAAACCAGGAGAACTACGAATTTCTGTTCGACTTTTTTACTTACCGGGAGGTTTCTTTTTGGGGCAACATCACAGCCCCAACCGCTCAATCATTTACAGAATCGTCGTTCGATTTTCTATTATATCTCGACACAACACCCAATGAGTTAATTCTCAATCTTGTGGCCCGCAGTGTCGCCAAATGTCGGATTGGAAAATACTGGCCCGAGGGTGCTCCGTACTTCGAGATGATGATCGAAAGCCGCGGTGATTCCGCCAGCTTTATAGACGACATGTACAAGTACATGAAGTCACTGCGTTGAACACCAGTTTCCATTTGAATTTTAAATATTATTGATTCTCTATTGAGGAACGAGATGAAGAAGCTATACGGTACCGGAGTTGCTCTTGTTACGCCATTCACCGATTCAGGCGAAGTTGATTTTAAAGGACTAAAAAAACTTCTCCAACACACCGGAAAAGGTGTCGACTATTACGTCGTTATGGGCACTACCGGTGAGTCCAGCACTGTTACGAAGGAGGAGAAAAAGGAAATACTCGACTTTGTGCGGCAGAACAACACCAAGAAGCTACCTATTGTTTATGGTGTCGGCGGAAACAACACACAACAAGTGCTCGACGCAATTCGGGAATCGGATCTTACCGACGTCACTGCGATTCTATCAGTAAGCCCGTATTATAACAAGCCCTCGCAGGAAGGTATATTCCGGCATTACACCGCCATTGCAGACGCCTCGCCCGTCCCCGTCATTCTCTACAATGTTCCCGGGCGCACATCGTCTAATATTTCTGCAGCTACAACGTTGCGCCTTGCCACCCACAAGAACATCTTGGGCGTGAAGGAGGCATCCGGCAATATGGAGCAGTGCATGCTCATTGCACGCGACATGCCGAAGGATTTTTTGTTAATTTCCGGTGATGATATGTATACGGTTCCCCTTTATGCACTCGGGGGACGTGGCGTTATCTCGGTGCTCGCGAATGCTTACCCGACGATTTTCAGGAAGATAAAGGATCATGCGCAGGGGGGGGACTTCGTTAAGGCCAGTCGCGAGGCCTTTAAACTACTCGACATCCATCCTCTCATGTATGCCGAGGGCAATCCCGTAGGCCTGAAGGTACTGCTCTCCAAAATGGGTATATGCGGCGATAACGTTCGCTTGCCGCTGGCGGAAGCATCGCCTGAGCTACGCGAACAGATACATGCGCACTACGCAAAAAACAAGGGATAACCGAAAAGGTTATCCCTTGTTTTTGATAGCTTAAAGGAAGACCCGGTTAGGCCGCTTTGTTCTTAATCTCCTGAACCTCTGCGCGGATGGCTTGAGCCAGGTTCTTGAGATCCTGCATTCCCTTTCTTACGCGGGTGCCGGCTGCGCTATTGCCCTTGTTGTAAAACTTGTCGGCATCGACTTCCAAAGAAGCAATGAGGCTTTTGAGCTCTTCAAACTTTTGCATTTCTATAAATTGTTAAGATTTGGTAATTGGTTTCTCTACGCCAAAATAATCTTAAAACCTTAAAATTCCACTAAAAAGGCGTTTTTTAACCGGCTTTAGTTACTGACACAAGAGCTTCCTGCCGGTAAAATCCGCTGTCAAGCTTATCCTTCAGTGCCGAGAATGCTGTCAAAGTCTCCTCCACATCGGCCAGTGTATGGCTTGCCGTCGGGATAATTCGGAACATGATAACATCCTTAGGAACAACCGGATAGATAACAACTGAGCAGAAAATGTTAAAGTTTTCGCGCAGATCCATTGCCATGTTGGCGGCCTCGCCAACTCCCCCTTTGAACAAAACAGGCGTCACAGGAGAGTTTGTATTACCAATGGTAAAGCCACGCTCACGCAATCCGTTTTGAACCGCATTTACGATGGTCCAGAGATTTTCACGCATTTCAGGACGTGACTTCAAAAGCTCGAGACGCTTCAAGGCACCCAACACCAAAGGCATGGGCAACGACTTGGCGTATATCTGTGACCGGACGCTGTAGCGCAGGTACTTGATAATTCGTTTATCGCCTCCTACAAAAGCACCGATGCTTGCCATCGACTTGGCGAAGGTAGAGAAATAAAGGTCAATCTGATCCTGAACGCCTTGCTCCTCCCCGGTTCCGGCACCGGTTTTACCCATTGTTCCGAATCCGTGTGCGTCGTCGACAAAGAGGCGGAACTTGTATTTTTTCTTGAGTTCAACAACTCCTTTGAGGTCGCCCTGTGCACCCGACATCCCGAAAACACCCTCCGTAATAACGAGAATACCTCCGCCCGTTTCCTCAGCCAGCTTCGTAGCCCGTTGCAGTTGTTTCTCCAGGCTTTCCATATCGTTGTGCGTGTAAACGAAGCGTTTGCCCATGTGAAGCCTAACGCCGTCAATAATACACGCGTGCGACTCAGCGTCGTAGACAATTACGTCTTTACGGTCAACCAGAGCATCAATGATCGAAAGGACTCCCTGGTAGCCGAAGTTGAGAAGCATTACGTCTTCTTTTGCGATGAAGCTAGCCAGTTCGCTCTCGAGCGCAAGGTGGTGAACCGAGTTTCCTGACATCATACGGGCGCCCATCGGCGAAGCCAGCCCGTACTGCGCCGCCGCATCTGCATCGGCTTTTCGAACCTCGGGGTGATTCGCTAGTCCCAGGTAATTATTCAGACTCCAGTTGAGCACCGTCCGCCCATTAAACTGCATACGCGGTCCGATTTCCCCCTCCAGTTTCGGAAAGAAAAAATAGTCGTCAGGAAGGTGGGAATATTTCGCCAGCGGACCGGCCTCCATCTTAAGCTTGTCAAACAGATCTACCATACTTGCGGTTAAATAATTGCGGCAAAAATAGTGAAAAAAGCGATTCGATGGCGGCCTCAGTCCAAAGGTCGTTACTGCGCGACATGTATTCGAACCAAAAGAAGTAAAATTTCCCTAGATTTCAGCACCCGGGCGCCGGGGGAAATGGACCTGTATGACAAAACTCAAGAAAATCCTTGTTGCTAACCGCGGCGAGATTGCCCTGCGCATTATTCGCAGTGCCCGTGAAATGGGAATCGCCACGGTGGGAGTTTTCAGCGAAGCTGATCGCAATGCCTTGCATGTAAGATATGCCGATGAATCGATCTGTATCGGACCGGCCGCTTCGGCAGAATCCTACCTCCGCAGTGACAAAATCATCGAAGCGGCTCAGGCAACCGGCGCCGATGCAATTCATCCGGGGTACGGATTTCTTTCGGAGAATGCGGCCTTCGCCTCGGCCTGCCGCGCCGCCGGAATCGTCTTTATCGGCCCCTCACCGGAGTCCATAGCCCTCATGGGCAGCAAGCTTGCAGCGAAAACCGCCGTGCAGAAATACAACGTTCCCCTGGTTCCGGGAACGACCGAACCAATTACGGATGTTGACCAGGCTCGTCAGATCGCTGCCAACATCGGCTACCCCGTGCTGATAAAGGCCAGCGCAGGTGGCGGCGGAAAAGGGATGCGGATAGTGGAGAATGAAAGTGAGTTCGAAACGCAAATGGAACGGGCTATCGGTGAGGCGTCTTCGGCGTTTGGCGACGGGTCGGTCTTTATCGAAAAGTACGTTACCCGACCCCGGCATATCGAGTTTCAGATATTTGGTGACATTCACGGCAATGTCGTCCATTTATTCGAACGCGAATGCTCTATTCAGCGCCGCCACCAGAAAGTCATTGAAGAAGCCCCTTCCTCCGTCCTTACGCCCGAAAAACGGCGACAGATGGGCGAGGCCGCTGTTAACGTAGCCCGCGCGTGCGGTTACGTCAACGCCGGAACAGTAGAGTTCATACTCGACGAAAATCTCGATTTCTATTTTCTCGAAATGAATACCCGACTGCAGGTTGAACACCCTGTCACAGAGGCTGTCACAGGCCTCGACCTCGTTAAACTACAAATTCATGTCGCCGCAGGAGGCAAGATTCCTTTTTCGCAAGAAGACATACAGCTTCGCGGTCACGCCATCGAAGCCCGCGTCTATGCAGAAGACCCAGCCAACAACTTCCTGCCCGACATCGGCACGCTTAAGACGTATCGACGCCCCCAGGGTCATGGTATTCGCGTTGACGATGGATTTGAACAAGGTATGGATATCCCGCTATACTATGACCCGATGATTGCAAAGCTCATCTGCCACGGAAGTGATAGAAACGAGGCGATACAAAAGATGATACGCGCCATCGACGAATACGAAGTAACCGGCGTGCAGACGACCCTTGGTTTCTGTAAATTCGTAATGCAACACGACGCTTTTGTTTCCGGCAACTTCGATACGAACTTTGTTGAGAAGTACTTCACCCCCTCTTCTTTACAATCCGGCGAAATTGATCTTGATGAACTGCATATTGCCGCCGTGTTGGCCGTGGCTCTGCGCGAACGCAAACGCCCCACAGCGGTGGCGGGTACAAATCCTCCGACAGAAAGTCGCTGGAAAAAAAACCGGCTGCGTTGAGCAATTTCTCTTAATTTTGGCTCCTTCCGCGGCGTCGTTTGCTTAGCGGGGCATAATAATCCCTTTGCTCATGGCTGACATTCTACCCATCCGACCCTGGCGATATCACCCCGATCTCTTGGGCAACCCTGACGAATTGATGGCGCCACTCTTCGATGTGATCTCAGAAAAACAACGCTCGGCGCTTTATCATTATCCATACAACAGCATTCATCTTACTTCGCCTCAGCCACCCGACGCCGCGCAACGCGCAGCCAAAACGTTGGCAGAATGGAAAGAAGACAG
>Ga0079224_100016537_pt1 | contig 10368 bp, 12 predicted proteins | sample Stecom2015_FD_80414 | JGI IMG/M metagenome (GOLD analysis project Ga0079224, IMG submission 80414) | Agricultural soil microbial communities from Utah to study Nitrogen management - Steer compost 2015 | ecosystem: Environmental > Terrestrial > Soil > Agricultural land | place: USA: Utah...
AAACAATTAGGATTCGAAAAATCCATAAAATCAAATTGCCAGATGCACTTATTGCCGCCACGGCGGTTGTTAATGACTTGACATTGATTGCGGACAATGACAAGGACTTCCTCAAGGTATCAGGGCTTAAATATATAAACCCAAAGAATCCCTGACTCGTAATCCAAGGTACGACATCAGCAGTTTGCGAAAGGATTTTAGTTGGTCAAGGTCGATGAAAATTTCAGGATTAGTTAACGGTAAGCAGGGCATCACGCCTGAGATGGCCATCAAACTGGCTGCCGGATTAGGTGCGACACCTGAGTTGTTGCTCCGGGCCCGGGACAACGATGACTCGTTTCAGCCCCACCGTTTACCCGGTTATTAGCTGATGGATACTCACCGCTAATAAAGGTACGTTACAGGTACGGATGAGGTACGGAAAAGGTGCGTATTTATACACCCTGACCACCGGAAATATTGGAAGACCTCAGTCAATCGTCTCAATTAACCGGATAGAAATTCCCGTGAAACAGTCGTCCACGCAGCCGTGCGGCACAAAGCCTGCCGTAGAAATCATCCCGTTGTTTTTAGCTTCGAAGGAGATGTCCGCGTCGTTCCTTTTTTTGAGCCACACTGTGCGTGCGGTTTCGTAGATATCATCCAACGTCTGTATGGCACTGGCGGGCGTTTGCTCGTGAATGCCCAAGCTGGCTTCCGTTTCCGTCCATTGCAAGGTCTCCAATAGCGTGCGCGCTTCGCGCTCTTCATATTCGTCGGCAGGAATATTGAAATTGGCCAAAAGATTGGTCGCGGAAGCGAGATTCCAGCCGCTATCGGGCATCCGCTGATCTTCAAATTGGGTATAGTGGAAGTCGCGTTGAACAACCTGTCCCTCCCTTACGGTGATGGTGGTCGACCATGCCGCTCCCGCCCACGTGGCGCCGACCACCTCATAACGGTAACTATCGTTGTTGACCGCCTTAAAGTCCAGCCACGCTTGGTAGCTCCGCTCAAAGGCGTTTTCATGCTCAATGTCACTTTTCTCGCAGGATACAACCAAGAAAATAGCCAAAAGAATAAGAAGGAAACGGTTCGTGTTCATATAGATCAGCTTTCTAGTGTAAGTCAGTTTCAAAGGTAAACGCGAGCAGCCCCGCGTTTGCTACACAGCCTAACCGGTAAAAAGGATTATCTTTGCCGCCATGGACGAAAAACTGTTGGCCCGAAGTGGCGGTAAGTGTGAACTCTGCGGCAAAGAGACGGAAGTGGTGGTGTATAATGTGCCGCCCGATAGTCAGCCCGACAATGAAGTGGTGGTATGCCAGTCGTTGCTTGCCCAGATCGAAGGACGTGAAGCGGTAAACCCCGACGACTGGCGTTTCCTTCCGGATGCGATGTGGAGCGAGGTACCAGCGGTGCAGGTATTGGCTTGGCGCATGCTCAACCGTTTGAAAAGCGAAAGCTGGGCCGCCGACGCACTCGATATCCTTTACCTCGACGAAGAGACGTTGGCTTGGGCGGAAGCCGTGGCGGGCCCTGAAGAGCCGGGTGAAGCCCTCATCCACAAAGACGCGTTCGGTAATGTGTTGCAAAACGGCGACTCCGTGGTACTCACTAAAACGTTGGATGTGAAAGGCAGCAGCATCAGTGCTAAACTAGGTACGGTGGTCAGGAACATCCGCCTGGTTGAAGACAATGCCGAACAGATCGAAGGCCGGGTAGAGGGGCAGCTGATTGTGATTCTGACGAAGTACCTACGGAAGCAGAGCTAACGGCGGCCCTTTTTTCTTTCCCTCGCCGTGTATTTCACAACTACGTTTTGAATGGCGGGGTAAGCTACATGGTCGAAGGCATTAGATATCGAAACCTGTTGGGCTTACCAGGGGCATTCCCCCTGGATGTTGATAGGCCTTAAGCTTGGCTGTACAAACCGCAGGTAAGCCTAATGTGGTCGAGCGCTAAGGAGCTGCACAATAAGCCAGCACCAGCTTCCGGAAGGACGCATCATCGGCATCATCGAACACCATGTGGATGGGCACCATGTATAAGGGTAGTCCGGCCAGGAGGCCCGCAAGCGTCGGGTCCGACAGTCGCTGGGCATCTTTCTCTGTTGTGACAATCAACTTATGGGGGTTATCTATTTCGTCGAAGCGGCGGATAACCTTTTGGAGGTCAGCGGTGGAATAATCGTGGTGATCTCCATAGCGCATGTGTACGATTTCCGAAACCTGCGGTGCTAGGTACTCATACAGTGGCATAGGATTCGCAATCCCCGTAAGGAGTAGCGCCGTTACGTCGCTACCCAACGCAATCCCTTTCAACCCGCCCAATACCGGCGTTAGCGAGCCATAGCCGATACCCGCAAACAGTACAGGTCTCTTTTGCGACGGGGATAACCGGCGACGGATACGTGCTTTTTCTGCTGCGGTGGCCCCAACCGGTGTTTTGGTTACCACCATCACGTCGGCACGCCTGCGCTCGCCGAACGCATCGCGGTAGTCGCCGGCGGGAAGCAACCATTTCGGCCGGCCCATTGCACCGTAGTCGAACAGCAGGATCGCAAATCCCGGCCGCAATGCCCGGTGCTGGTAAGCGTCGTCAAGCACGATGATGTCATGGCCACTTGCTATCAACCGCGATACGCCGTTAACGCGGTCTTCATCTACGGCGACTGTGACTTCGGGGAATTTCCGTTTGAACTGGAGCGGTTCATCGCCACAGCGCCGGGCTGTATCGCCGGGTACCACTTCCAGAAAGCCATGGGTCTCACGACCATAGCCGCGGCTCAGTGTGGCTAGACGGCCGTGCGAAGAAAGCAACCGTATAAGGTATTCGGTCATGGGGCTTTTGCCGGTGCCGCCTACTGCAAGGTTGCCTACCACAATAACTGGCCGGTCAAAAGCGGCAGACCGCAGCCACTTCCAATCGTACAGCCGATTGCGCAGCCAAATCGCCAATCCGTAAAGCAGCGAGAGCGGTAGGAGGAGTGCCCTGAGATAAACCATTGCTGGCAAAAGTAATTCATTTTGCCTACATTCGTGCTCAAAAGCAAATGGATGTATTGGTCATTGCCGCTACGGAAGCGGAAATCAAACCGTTTCTTGGCTTGCCTGCGCAGCAACGGCAGGGAATAGATACACTCATCACCGGCATCGGCATGGTGGCGACGGCACTCGCACTCGGCGAACGGCTCGCCGGCACCCGTTACAAACTGTTGCTCAACGTGGGGGTGGCGGGCAGCTTCGACCGCAACATCCCCTTGGGAGACCTGGTATGGGTGGTTCAGGACACCTTTTCAGAACTGGGCGTAGAAGACGGCGGCCGGTTTATTGATGGCGAAGCCGTGGGCCTGGGTACGTGCACGTTTCACAGCGAGTACACGCATAGGTCCGTCGGAAAACTGCCTCGGTGCAAGGGCATCACCGTTAATACGGTGCACGGCCACGACCCGACCATTAGAACCGTTGTAGAGCGGCTATCGCCCCAAACGGAAAGCATGGAGGGAGCGGCGGTGTTTCAGGCGGCCCAGCATTTCGGCATACCCGTGCTCCAGGTACGCGCCATATCCAACTACGTTGAACGCCGCGACAAAGCGGCCTGGCAACTTGCAAAAGCTATCGAAAACCTCAATGGATGGTTGGCGAAATTTGAATTCTGACACAAACGGGTTCAAAAATGTCGATTTTTTGTAGTAGGTTTGCGTGCTATATTTTTTGAAAACGATATACTGTCGACAACGATAAACAACCGATGAGAGAAATACAATTCAGGGAAGCGCTTCGTGAAGCAATGAACGAAGAGATGCGCAAAGACGAAAAGATTTTTTTGATGGGTGAAGAGGTAGCCGAATACAATGGTGCCTACAAGGTGAGCCAAGGGATGCTGGATGAGTTCGGTCCCAAGCGTGTCATCGATACACCCATCTCAGAGCTGGGATTCGCCGGCATCGGCATTGGCGCCGCCATGAACGGGCTGAAGCCCATCATCGAGTTCATGACGTTCAACTTTTCGTTGGTCGCCATCGACCAAGTGATCAACTCCGCCGCGAAAATGAATTCCATGAGCGGTGGTCAGTTTCCCATCCCCATCGTTTTCCGTGGCCCTACGGGCAATGCCGGACAGCTCGCTGCCCAGCACTCCCAAAATTTTGAAAACTGGTATGCCAATACGCCGGGGCTTAAGGTCGTCGTGCCGGCTAATCCCTACGATGCCAAAGGGCTTTTGAAACAGGCTATCATTGATCCCGACCCGGTAATCTTCATGGAATCGGAAGTGATGTACGGTGATAGAGGCGTGGTGCCGGAAGAGGAGTATTACCTGGAGTTGGGCAAGGCACATACCGTAAAATCGGGCAATGACGTAACCATCGTGACGTTCGGAAAGATGCTGCCTCGGGTCGTGGAGCCGGCTGTCGCGGAGTTGACCAAGGAAGGAATCGAGGCCGAGCTCATCAACTTACGGACCGTACGGCCCATCGATTACGGTGCGATCATCGAGTCGGTCAGACGAACCAATCGCTTGGTGATTGTGGAAGAAGCGTGGCCGCTGGCATCGATATCGTCAGAAATTGCCTATAAAGTGCAACGCGACGCATTTGATTACTTGGATGCGCCGGTGGTGCGGATCGCCTCGGCCGATGTACCTCTGCCGTATGCCCCCACGTTGTTGCAGGCAGCCCTACCCAACGTGGAACGGGTGGTCAAGGCCGTAAAAGAGGTCATGTACATCAGGAAATAGTCCCCTTAAGGGTAAACAAAATTAATCGAGCCAGCTTCCAAACAAGAAGCCGGCTTTTTTGTTGTGTAACCGGAAAGGAGACCTATTATGAATGTCATCGAAAAAATCGAATACTGGGGAGATGCTCATCATCCCCGTTGGCTAGACATCGTCCGAATCGGCTTGGGTATTGTCATTTTCATGAAGGGCGGAATGTTTCTCGCAAACACAGAAACCTTGCGGCAACTGATCGAAGACGCCCATATCCAGTTTTACACTTGGGGTGCCGTACACTATGTCGCCTTCGCACATCTCGTAGGCGGGATTCTTATCGCACTAGGGTTGACCACGCGCTTAGCCGTGGCGTTCCAATTACCTGTGTTGTTCGTGGCTGTGTTTTTCGTTAACGTCACCCGGGGGTTTACCTTTCTCAATTCAGAACTTTGGTTCTCTTTGATCGTCTTGGCACTACTCCTTGTTTTCCTCGTTGTTGGATCGGGCCCGTACTCTTTAGACCATCAGCTAAAGACCAAGAAAGGGTGAAAACAGGGCAGCAGCCTATTTGCATTTCCAAACGACATTGGCTAGATTTGCCTCACGAAGATTGGAAATGAACGAACAGACTAAGGCCATCCGCGAACAGGCCGACCGCTCCCCGTATCGGGAACACGCCGTACCCCTCTACCTTACATCCAGCTTTATTTTCGACGATGCTGAGCAGAGCCGGGCTATTTTTGCTGAAGAAGAACAAGGAAATGTATATTCCCGATATTCAAACCCGAATACCACCGAGTTTATCAATAAGGTATGCGCCATGGAAGGTGCTGAAGCAGGCTTGGCGTTCTCATCGGGTATGGCGGCCGTGTTTGCGTCGTTCGCGGCACTATTGAAGAGTGGCGACCACATTGTGTCGTGCCGGGCGATATTCGGTTCCACCCATCAACTTCTCACCAAATTGTTTCCCCGGTGGGGCATCGCTACCACCTACGTGGATGCCGCCCAACCCGAAACATGGGAACAGGCCATCCAGCCCAATACCCGGATGATTTTCCTCGAAACACCATCCAACCCTGGTTTGGAGTTGGTGGACTTGGAATGGTTGGGAAAATTCAAAGAGAAATATCCCGACATCATCCTCAACGTAGACAATTGCTTCGCAACACCGTATCTCCAGAAGCCCATCCGGTATGGATTTGACCTGGTAAGCCATTCGGCCACTAAATACATGGATGGCCAAGGGCGAGTGCTAGGCGGCGTGGTAGTAGGCAAACAGGAATTGATTGATGAGCTGATGTTTTTCATCCGCCATACCGGCCCGTCGCTGGCGCCGTTCAATGCTTGGGTGCTTTCCAAAAGCCTCGAGACACTGGGCCTGCGGATGGACCGTCACTGTAGCAACGCATTGGCGGTGGCCGAAGCGTTGGAGGCAAACCCGGAGGTGGAGACGGTACGCTACCCCTACCTGCCCTCGCATCCGCAATATGAGCTCGCCAAAAAGCAGATGAAGGCGGGTGGTGGTATCGTGACCTTTGTGATAAAAGGGGGATACGACCGTGCAAAGCGATTCCTTGATGCATTGAAGATGCTTTGCATCACGTCCAACCTAGGCGATTCGCGCAGCATCGCGACGCACCCGGCGTCCACGACCCACTCCAAGTTGACCGAAGCCGAAAGGTTGCAGCTTGGTATCCAGCCGGGCAGTATACGGATATCAGTGGGACTGGAGGACGTGTCCGATATCATAGCCGACCTCGAACAAGCACTAACGAACAGCAAGTCATGAATATCAAATTAACCAAAGTCAACGACGCGGTACATTTTGAGGGGACCAGCGATACTACTCCTGTAAAAGTGCATATCGACGGCTCACCGGATATCGGAGGAGAAGGGCTGGGCGCGCGGCCCATGGAACTGGTGCTGATGGCACTGGGCTCATGCAGCGCGTTGGATTTGGTCAGTATCCTAAAAAAACAGCGCCAGCAAATTGAGGATATGCAAGTAAACGTGGAGGGTCAACGGCGCGATGCCATTCCCAATGTATTCACGAGCATCCACATCTCGTTTTCTCTAAAAGGTGCCATCGACCCCCTGAAAGCGGGGAAAGCAGCCGAACTGGCCGTTAAAAAATACTGCTCGGTGCATGATATGCTTGCCGCCGGCGGTGTAGCCATCACCTACGATGTGCACGTGGAATAGGAGAACTCGGTTATTTCCACGGTCGTGTTTGGACAGTGGTCGCCGAAGTTCAGTTTGTTAAGCACAGGGGCTTTATTTGATTTTCTTGCGCCATATCCGCTCGGCCCAGCGGCCGATGAACCAAAATGACAGCGCGAGCACCAGGAAGAAAACAGCCCGGTTGATGTTGTCCCATAGGTACTCGAAAAACCGGGTGTAAATGTTGATGATCAGGAAGACAATGCCGAACTCGCGGGCCACATTGTCGTGCTTTTTTAATCCATACCACGCCAGGCCCAGCGATAGGGCCGACGATAATAGGCCCCAATAGAAGATATGCCACTGGCGCACCTGCGACCAAAGGTCTAGGTTGCTGTAATTGCCGAATATCGATAGCAGCCATAGCGCAATCATCAGATAGGTAAGCCCGATGATATATGTAAGTTGTTTGAATCGACTGATCGGTTTGATTCTGTGTTGCCAGAAAAGGGCGAACGCCGTGAGCAACGCGCCGAACAGTGTAAAGCGCAGTGGGTAGTTCATCCCCCAGAAGCGAAACCCCCAGTTGCTGTGATAGGCTGTTTCGGTTGCAAACCATACCCCGAAAGCGATAAGCGTGAATATCCAAATCAGTTTGGAAGATAGCTTTACAGCGAGTATGCCGTAAATTGCTACCGACGCGAGGAACAATAGCGAAAAATGCCCCGACCCTTTGTCGACGATTTTACCGAAGTAGCCGATGAAAGCCGCCGTGGCGAACACGCCAAGGGCCATCAGGGCCTCGTTGCTAAACGTTTTATCGGGGTGTTTACGCTTGTTACGAAAGCCCCACACATAGCATACAATGGCCAATGCCAAACAGAAAACACAGATAACCACGTCGGGGGTGTCGTACAGCCGCTCGATCCAGCGCAGCACGAGCTCATCGGCAAATAACGAGAAGAAAGCCAGTACTACACATGAAAGGGCCACCCAGAACGCATATTGGGCTAGCCTCTTCCAATCGAACCCTTTCACCTCATATGATGCACCCAACCGATCGGCCGATGTATCATCGATCAATCCGGTCTCGCGCCAGTGTGCGATGACTTCGTCTAACGTTTCTTTTTCTTGTTTGCTGACCGTTAATTTTTTCACGTATTACCTTTTTCCAGACACTAAGGTATAAATAATCAGCATACCGCACAGCCTATAATAGGTTAAGCAGCTTTACGGACACATCCAACAGCTCTTCATCGCGCCGGATAATAAGCCGTACCCGCTTCCTGGCCGACGTCAGCACTTTTTTGTATTGAGTGAAATCTTGGTTGGCATTGTTGTCGATGGCGATGACGATATCGCCTTCTTCGAGACCCGCTAATGCCGCCGGTGAGTCCTCGACGATCGAACCTACGACAATGTTTCCATCGATATAGTATAGCTCCATGCCTGAGTAGGAATATTCGAACGGCTCTCGGTATAACGAGTTCGGTTTGAGGTGGATTTCCCGGTGCTGGTAGTTGATAATAAGGTTGAAACGCTTCAGAATCTGATTACCGATGAGTCCGCCAAGGTAAGGATAAGACGTCACATTGAATTCGTCCTCAAAAATCATGGTGGGTACATTGCGAAAGCGATAGGGACCCAATCGAAATTCTTTCATCACCGTCATTTCCATATCAAGAGTCCCCCCTACGCCGTGCGCTTCTATGGGAAAGCGTTTCCGCTTTTTGCGTATCACGGCACTATCCGCTTCGAAATCGTGCGATAAGACCAACGACAGTCCAGCCCCGATATCGAAAAGGAAGCGGGATCTGATTCTACGATGGTCTTTCAGTTGGGCACTGTGCACAGGGAGGGTACGGATGAACGGCTGCAACAGGTGGCCGCCCCGCGGATACTTGATAGTGCCCTGCGAGCAGATGGTTATTTCCTGGTCGTCATAGTCGATTTTCAGAATATAACGGCTCAACAATGAGTAGCCGATGACGCCGTCGATACGCACACCATAGACATACGACAAAAATTCATAGTCATTGATATGGAAATTGAGATTATCCACGATGAGGCTATTGAGTTTAAGTTGTTTGCCGTACAGGAACTTCGCCTTCCGGACACCGGCAATGCCACGGATGTTGATGTCCGATTCTTTGGGTACGAGGCCCAAAGTGCTCGCCGTTGTCGAGTCCAGTGAAATGCCACTGCTCCCCGTGTCCAGGATAAAGTTAAGGGTATCCGAGTTGCCCAACACAATGCCCTTCACCAAGATGACGCTTTCTGCGGCCAACGAAAAGGATACTGTAGTCAGTGGTTGGGACGGGGGTGGGATAAACTCTTCCTGCGCGTGCACGCCCGCCGCCACCAAGGTAGTGGCCACCAATAAAGGACTTATCATTGGTAAGGCTTTCATAGCGATGCCTTTGCGTTCGTTTACCAAAGGTACGATTATTCCGTTAATTCTATTATCCATAACGTGTGCGTTTCCGAGTGTCGGCCGCAATCCGTATCTTCATCCCCGATTTAATGCATACCCCATGACCGAGTACAATGCGTTCGGGGGAGGACTCCAGCAGCCTGGAGAGAACCATCCCATCACATCACTGATTCTGCTCCTGGCTCTTGTCTTTGCCGGCGCGATCGTCTTTGGCGTGCTCTCGGTATTCATCGGGCTAATGGTAACGAACGGGTCAGCCGGCATCGGTAACCTCGGGGGTTTCTTGTCGGGCAACACAGCTAATGCGACCTTTCTGAAAATCGTCCAAGGGGGCTCCAGCATAGGTATGTTCGTTTTTCCGTCGCTTTTAATGGGGATAATTGAAAAGCGGCAACGCCCCTACCTCGACTTCAAAGCACCGGTCAATCCACAGCTTTGGTTTATCCTGCTGGGTATTATGTTTTTCTCAGCGCCCATTTTCGAACAGACCATCAAACTCAATGAGCGGCTGGTACTGCCCGAATCGTTGTCGGGCATGGAAAGCTGGATGAAAGCCAAGGAAGCCGAGCTTGAACAGCTAACCCGTATATTTCTATCCGATACGACCTATTGGGGGTTGTTTGTTAACCTTCTCGTGGTGGCCGTGATTGCCGCTATCGGCGAGGAGTTTTTGTTCCGCGGGTGCGTGCAGGGCGTGCTCATGCGCTGGTTCCGCAACCCACATGCTGCTATTTGGGTCACAGCCATTGTCTTCAGCACCATACATCTTCAATTTTACGGATTTTTGCCCCGGATGTTATTAGGCGCGCTGTTCGGTTACCTTTTATTATGGGGGAAAAACATCTGGTTACCGGTATTCGCACATTTCGTCAACAACGCCACGGCCGTGGTATCCGCATTTTATCTTCAGCGGCAAGGACGGTCACTTGATGACATGGCCTTCAGCGAGCAAATCCCATCTTATCTCTATTTTATCAGTTTTGTGCTTACCGGAGTTCTACTCTATCAGTATCATAAAACAGCCACGGAAAAAAACACACGACGCCATGGAAAAACATTGGGTTAAACTCTTTAGTACCGCC
>Ga0079224_100016538_pt1 | contig 10368 bp, 10 predicted proteins | sample Stecom2015_FD_80414 | JGI IMG/M metagenome (GOLD analysis project Ga0079224, IMG submission 80414) | Agricultural soil microbial communities from Utah to study Nitrogen management - Steer compost 2015 | ecosystem: Environmental > Terrestrial > Soil > Agricultural land | place: USA: Utah...
ACGCGACAGCCGCGCTGCGGTTCAGACTTTTTCTTTCGGAGGAAAATTGACCCGAAATAATTTAAATTTCCAGCAAAAAGGAGAAAACTGCAATTCGATTTTGAATGGTGTAACGGTGATTTCCGGCAAACAGCACGTCGATCATCATACTTTGGTGGAACATACAGAACCGCATTGCGAAAGCCACGAATTGTACAAAGGAATTTATGACGAACAATCACACGGCGTTTTCAACGGAAAAGTTTACGTACATCCGGAAGCGCAAAAATTGAATGCATTTCAGCAAAATAACAATGTTTTATTGACCAATCAAGCGACGATTGACACCAAACCACAATTGGAGATTTTTGCGGACGATGTGAAATGTTCGCACGGTTGTACAGTCGGGCAGTTGGACGACAGCGCATTGTTTTACATGCAACAACGCGGAATTCCGAAGAAAGAAGCCAAAGCACTTTTGTTGTATGCTTTTGCCGCAGATGTTTTGGAACACGTTCAGATTCCGCAAATCAAAAAGAGAATTACAAGATTGATTGCACAAAAATTAGGTGTGAATATTGATTTTGATTTGTGACAAATAAAATAAGCCTGATGAATTCAATTCATCAGGCTATTTATTTGAAAGTTATAAAAAAGCTTAATCTAAATCGGAACAGTTTATATTATTCCAAGCAGCCACGGCATCTTCCCAATATTCGGTGTCTTCATAAAAATCGCAATTGTGAATAGCATTTAACATATCCATTGCGCGATTTTTCAAGATAACGCAATTTGAAGAAGTCGGGTAAGCGTTGAATGTTTCTACTGCACTCAGGTAGGAATCTATGTAGCCTTCCACATTACATTCAACCGTTGGATCGAGGATAATATCCTCATAAATATCACCATCATCAGTTTCGAAACAGGAAAATGTGAACAGAGAGACACTTGCAATCAAAAATGATTTGTAAAGAATTTGTTTCATGATTTTAAATTTGGGTAAAAATAGTTTGCATGAAATTATTGTAAAATACCTATAGGTGGGTATTTTTGGAGTAAATGAGATATAAAAAAACCGCTTCAATTTGAAGCGGTTATGAGTTTTTTAAAAGTATTTTCCCCGATTTCGCATGTGTGGATTCTGCATGTTTTTACCAACGTTGATGCGTTTCATTTGTTCTTGCATCATTTTTATTTGATCGGTGAACATTCCTTGGTTATCTAATTGTTTGGCCTCTTTCAAAAGCATTTCTGCTTCTTGTTTTCTTCCTTTAGCCATAGCGGCTCCGGCAAGGCTCATTTTTGCCATCGCACGGTCGTGTTTGAAACTTAAACCATATTCGAGTGCTTTTTTCATGTGTTTTTCAGCCAGATTTACATTGGATTGAGCTTCGGTTATGCCGTGCATATAATGGAAATAGCCCATTTGTTTGCGTACTAATTGGGATTCGGGATTTTTAATTTTTTGAAGCCAATTTTTTGCACCTTCTATATTTTGTTTTCGCATTTGCCAGAAGGCCAGTAAGATATATTCATTTCTAAAAAAAAGTAGAATCGGAATTGCAGATAATACAATCAAAATGGTTCCCCAAGCATATTCGCGTTCGGTAATCATGAAGATTCCGCCGGCGATCATTAAAATTGCAATTACTAATTTGATGTATTTGTTCATTGTCTAATTATAAATAGGATTTAATTTTTTCAGTAATCTCGGTCATTTCTTCATGACTCAATTTTAATTTTGGTTGGGTAAAATTGATATCGTTCATGGTATTGAGCGGTACCAGATGCACGTGTACATGCGGAACTTCCAACCCAATTACCGCTACGCCAACCCTTAAGCAAGGAATCGCTTTTTCAATTGCGGGTGCAATTTCGTAAGCAAAATTCATCAATCCGGTATAAGTTTCCTTGTCTAAATCAAAGATTTTGTCCACTTCTTTTTTTGGAATGACCAAAACGTGTCCTTTCACCAAAGGGAAAGCATCGAGAATGGCGATGAAATTCTCATCTTCCGCAATTTTGTAAGATGGAATTTCGCCATTGATGATTTTTGTGAAAATGCTTGCCATATTTTTAGTCTAATTTGATATCCAAAATTTCAAACTGCATTTTTGTTCCATTGGGTAAATCAATATCGGCGATTTCACCAATTTTCTTTCCCAATAAACCTCTCGCAATCGGTGTATTAACAGAAATTTTTGCTTTTGCCAAGTCAGCTTCTGTTTCCGGAACTAAGGTATAACTCATTTCCATTCCGTTTGCCAAATTTTTCAATTTCACCCAGGAGAGGATGGAAACCTTGGAACTGTCCAATTGCGAAGCGTCTATTACCCGTGCATTGGCAACCTGATCCTTCAGTTTTGAAATGCGCATTTCCAATAAACCTTGGGCTTCTTTGGCAGCATCGTACTCTGCATTTTCAGACAAATCTCCTTTGTCGCGGGCTTCTGCAATTTGTTGTGACACTTTCGGTCTTTCCACAGATTCCAATTGTTCAAGTTCAGCACGCAATTTATCGAGTCCTTCTTTCGTTACATATTGTATATTTGCCATATCTAATCAATTTATAAAAGAATAATCCTACGGGAATCCGCAGGACTATCAGGGCAAAGATAATAAAATTTAATGGAGTAGAACTTATGAAGATTAATAATTTAAGAGGATTTTGGATTTTTATGGTACTATTTTCAACTATTTTTATGGGAAGTTGTGATAGCGATGATGGTCAAAAAAGCTGTAATCCCGAGTACTTGATTTCTGCTTCTATAAATGTCAATCTTCCGCTTTACAGTGAAGTGGAAACCAGAGGTTGGACGTATGTTGGAGGTGAGGGAACAGGTACGCGCGGTCTCATTCTGGTGAAAACCAACAGTGGGTACAAAGCTTATGACCGAAATGCGCCACATATTTGTCCTACACCCAATTCAATTTTGGAAGTTGTTGATGATATAAAATTATACTGTGCCGAAGACGGTGCAGAATGGATACTTCTAACAGGTGAACCAATTTTAATTGCCGATCGTGCGCCAAGGGTTTATCCGGCGGTAAGAAACGGAGATATCATCAATATTTTTAATTAATAATTTTAGCCCATAATACTTAACCCAAAAACACGAATAAAATGTTTGGAAATATCATGGAAATGATGGGCAAACTGCAGTCTGCCCAAGAGAATTTCAATAAATTAAAAGAAAAACTTGATAGTGAATCTTTTGTGGAAACTTCAACAGACGGAACAGTTTCTATAACACTTACCGAACTTGCTACCATCAAAGACATTCAAATTGCGTCCGGATTACTTGCCGACAAAGAACAGTTGGAAGATACTTTGGTGGTAACCCTCAACAAAGCATTGGAGAAAGTCAAGCAAAATGCAATAGAAGAAGCTAAAAAAACCGCCAGAGAAAGTTTGCCTGCGATTCCGGGTTTAAGTATCTGATAAATAGATAATTAAAATTTAATATGATAAATTAAACACAAATAGTCTACTGTTTTGGTAGACTATTATTATATTTGAAAAATTTTAATTTAGAAATTATGTCAACAATCAGATTAGGGGATATTGCTCCCAATTTCAAAGCGCAGACTACAGAAGGAGAAATTGATTTTTATGATTATCTGGGAGATGGTTGGGGGATTTTATTTTCTCATCCGGCAGATTATACGCCGGTTTGTACCACAGAATTGGGAACCACCGCTAAATATAAAAATGAATTTGACAAAAGAAATGTAAAGGTGCTTGCCTTGAGTGTAGATGGTTTGGATTCACATTTCGGGTGGATCAAAGACATTAATGAAACCCAAAATACGGAAGTTAATTTTCCGATTATTGCTGACGAGGACAAAACGATTTCTTATTTATACGACATGATTCATCCAAATGCTTCTGCGACCGCAACTGTGCGTTCTGTATATGTGATTGGTCCGGACAAGACGATTAAGTTGATCATAACTTATCCGGCATCTACGGGAAGAAATTTTGATGAATTATTGCGTGTGATTGATTCTTTGCAATTGACGGCTTACCATAAAGTCGCTACACCTGCCAATTGGAAGAGTGGGGAAGAAGTTGTGATTATGCCGGCTGTATCAAATGAAGACGCTGAAAAATTATTTCCGAAAGGATTTAAGGAGGTGAAATCTTATTTAAGGTTAACGCCGCATCCTGAGCTAAATTAATTATCAAATATTGTTATGCAAAAAAAGCGTCCCAATCAGGACGCTTTTTTTAATTTACCGGAACTTCTACTATGTATAGAAATTTATTTTTGACTTTGTGTTCGATTTTGTTAAGAATTTTTGCGCCTTTCTTTTCGAAAAAAGACATTCCGTTGGGATCCAGTACCAAGGTTACTTTTTCTACTCCACGTTTTTTCAGATAATCTTTCAGATAATTATACATCACAGAGCCATAACCTTTGCGCATATAAGGCGTGTCAACCCAATATTGTGCAATTCGGGTTACGGGCTGGATTTCTTCCAACGCAAAAAATCCCACAATTTCGTCTTCCAAAGTTGCCTTGATTACGGTATGTGAATTCAGGAAATCTTCAGTAATCGTAAGATTTTGGTTCCATAACTCCATGGCTTCTTTTGAGTACCCCCAATGACGTTTGGAACGAACTGCAACAGCGCTTAGTTCTTCCGCATCTTCAATGGTTGCAGTTTCAAAAATCATATCTTCCGGTGGTAATTTCGAGTAGTTCATTTTATGTTTGCTAATGAGTTATGGACAAATTTATTCTAAATTCTGAATTAAGTCAAGTATTTAATTTAATTCGAGTTGAATCCGACCAATTATAATGAAAATATTTGAATTTGACAAAACAGGAAAAACTTATCTTTACACCCTGAATTTACAAAATAATTAAACCCATGACCAAAGAAGAAATCATCAATAATTTTGACCCCAATCAACCTGGTTTGGCTGATGCAGGTCTTTTCGGGTTGCCATTTTCGGCAGAACAGAGTGAAATCATCATTGTCCCGGCACCATGGGAAGTAACCGTGAGTTATGGTTCAGGAGCTTCAGAAGGAGTACAGGCTGTTTTTGACGCTTCTTTTCAGGTGGATTTGATGCACCAGGAATTTCCCGATTTATGGAAATTGGGGATTTATTTGGACGAAGAAATACCGGATTGGAAAGAGCAGAGTGATGTATTGAAAAAATTGGCTTCGCCCATCATAAAAGCTTTGGAAGAAGGAAAAAATGTATCGGAAATCGCTCCATTAAAAGAAGATTTAGAAAAAATAAATGAAGCAAGCACTCAATTCAAATTAGAATTAAAAAATAAAATTACCCATTGGTTAAATCAGGGAAAATTAGTGGGATTATTGGGTGGCGACCACTCGACACCATTGGGATTTTATGAAGCATTGGCAGAGAAATACGAAGATTTCGGGATTTTACATTTGGATGCGCACATGGATTTAAGGGATGCTTATGAAGGATTTGCTCATTCGCACGCATCGATTATGTTTAACGCTTTAAAAATTACCCAAATCAAAAAAATAGTGCAAGTCGGAATTCGGGATTTTTGTGAACAGGAAGTAGAGGTTGTAAAAAACGCTTCCGGACGGGTTAAAGTTTTTACCGATTCGGACTTAAAATTTCAAGAATTCCAAGGGAAAAATTGGACAGAGCAATGTCACTCAATCCTTTCTGAATTACCAGAAAAAGTACACATCAGTTTTGATATAGACGGACTTTATCCGTTGTATTGTCCCAATACCGGAACGCCCGTTCCCGGCGGATTTTCATTTGAACAAGCAGCTTATTTGTTGAATTTATTGGTGGGATCAGGTAAGAAAATCATTGGTTTTGATTTGGTAGAAGTTGCGCCGGGAGAGGATGATTGGGATGGAAATGTAGGAGCCCGAATGCTTTTTCATCTTTGTGGAGTCTTTGCTAAATCACAAGGTAAAGATGTAGGTCAACGACTTAGCTTTTAATACTTTCAATTAAAACTCTTCGATTTCTAAATTGATGAATTACTGTTTTTTATCAGTTTTAAGTGATTGAAAATTAGACTTCTTGTGCTTACTTTTGCGCAACTTTAAAATATTCATTAAAAAATTCAGAAATCTCAATTCATAATGTTGTGTTGACATTGAGCAGGCATTTAAGAATTAGATTTGCGGACTTTTAGTGAAGTACATAATTAAATTAATTAATAGATAATGAAGAACAAATTTTTACTTTTTTTAAGTTTAACGTTCTTGGCACTTAACCAACTAGTTGCTCAGGATAGTTTTACTCAGATTACTTCACCGGATGAATTGACCAGCGGTGAATATTTGATCGTGGCTGACGGAAGTACCAACGATGGTATTATGTTGAATCAGACAATTTCAACGCCAGCTATTACTTATACTCCAGTGACAAACCCGGGAACTACGATCACGGAGGGTTTTACGGGAGATAATATTTTTACCGTCACCGTTACAGGTAGCAATATTACAATTTATCATGCTTCGGTAGGATATGTTTCTTGGGGAAGATCAGGCGTGACGGGTAACCACGCAACTTTTTATAATGATACTCCGGAGAGTTATGAAACTTGGACAGCTTCGGTTTCAGATGGATTATGGTCGTTGGTCAATGGAAATAACACAACCAGAATCTTACAATGGAACAATGGTTCTCCCCGATTTGCTGCCTATACAACTAATCAGGTTAAATTAAAATTATACAAAAAAGAAATAACAGAGCCATCAGGCTACACCATAACTGTAACCCAACCTATGGGTGGAAGCATTTCACCGGAAGGAGTTGTGGAAGTGGAAGAAGGAGAAAATGCAGAATTTACGGCAACAGCTGATTCGGGATGTTATACTTTTAGCCATTGGGTAGTTGATGGTGAAAATGCTGGGGACACGAATCCTTATATTTTTACAAATGTTACTGCAGACCACACCATTACCGCCGTTTTTGATGCTGCGGCACCTAACACAATTACTGCTACAGCCGGTGCAAACGGAACAATCTCTCCAATTGGTGAGATTTCAGTAAACTGTGGTGAAGACCAAGCTTTCACTTTTACACCTGATGCCGGATTTATAGTGGCAGATGTATTGGTAGACGGAACTTCTGTCGGAGCTGTAAATTCTTACACATTTACAGAAGTAGTGGAAAATCATACCATCAGTGTGAGTTTTGAAGAATTTAGCGAACCTGGAGAGTTCTGCGGAAATGAAGATTTTGAAAATATCCCTACTGCAAGCCCGGGTTCTTATTTAACCAGAATTTGGACAGGAAATAACAGTATAGATTGGTCCGCAACGGATGCCAGAACAGATCAAACCTTGACAGGGAAAGCGATTGGACTTCGAAACAGTATTTTGACCAATACTTCTACCATCAATGGAGGAATCGGCACAATTTCATTTGATTATAAAAGAATTTATTCCGGAAATTCAACTTTAAAAGTATTTATAAACGGAACACAATATGGTGGTGACATTTCTGTATCTGAAGAAACACCGATTACATTTTCAACAGAAGTAAATCTAACAGGAGATGTAACCATCGAAATTATAAATTCAGGAAACAGAATTGCTGTTGATAATCTGGCTTGGACTTGTCCGGAGCCATCTTGTGAAACGCCACTTCCGACTGCGGTAGCACAATCCTTTTGTGGTATAACTACCGTTGCTGATTTGGCTGCGGAGGGAACCGATATCAAATGGTATGATAGTTTGGATGCGACTGAAGCTCTTTCTTCCGAAACGGAAGTTACAACAGGTACTTATTATGTAACCCAAACCATCGGTTGTGAAAGTGAAAAACTGGCAGTAGAAATTACGGTTAATGCTATTCCTGATGCTCCTGTAGCAGAAGCACAAACATTTTGTGAGGATGCGACAGTTGCAGGTTTGATAGCGGAAGGAACCGAAATCAAATGGTATGAAACAGAAGATTCAACTGAGCCGCTTGCGACTGATTTTGTTTTGGTAACAGGAACTTATTATGCAAGCCAAACAATTGGAGAATGTGAAAGTGAAAGACTTGCAGTAGAAATTACCATCAACGCAGCTCCGGTTTTCACAACTCAACCCGTTGACCAAACCGTAAGTCCGGGAGAAACAGCTGTTTTCACTTCAGAAGTTGAAGGAGATTCAGATTTCCAATGGTCGATAAGCACGGACGGAGGAACCAACTGGACTGTTTTGGACGGAGCGATTGAAGCCAACTATACAACTGAACCTGCTACATTGGAAATGAACGGCAATCAATATCGCGTTACGGCAACCAATGATTGTGGTGAAACCATTTCCGAAATAGCTATCTTAAATGTAGAAGAACTTTCATGTGACGGTTTGGAAGATTTTGAAACCACGGATATTCCGGCTGCTTACAGCGATGGAGAATTTACACATAACGGAATTACTTGGACTTATGGTCATTCCAGAAATGAAGAGAATTTTGCGATTGAAGGAAAAGGATTGATGTTAAGAAGAGCTTCAGACTCTTATTTGGAAGCAACATTTGAATTGGGTGTAGGCGAATTTACATTTGAATACCGCAAAGCATTTACCGGAGGGAATGAAAGACAATTGGAACTAATTGTAAATGGAGAACAAGTTGCTACAACTCCTGTTTTTGGAGCAGGAAGCGGCGAGGATCCAACCGTTCATACCTTTACGCATACGCTTAATATTGCAGGGCCAGTCTTAATTCAAATTAAAAATGTTGGGACTTCCGCCGACAACAGACAAACAGTTATAGATAATATTTCCTGGACTTGTCCGGAAGAGTCATGCGAAACACCACTTCCAACTGCTGAGTCTCAGATTTTTTGTGGTGAAGCAACTGTTGCGGATTTAGTAGCGGAGGGTGAAAATATCCAATGGTATGAAACCCAAACTTCAACTGAGCCACTTGCTCCTGAAGTTACATTGGTTACCGGAACTTATTATGCAACCCAGACCATCGATTGTGAAAGTGATCGTTTGGCAGTAGATGTTTTGATCAGTGAAGGCCCTGTATTTATACTTCAACCGGAAGATCAAACTGTCAGCGAAGGCGAAACAGCAACTTTTATTACAGAAGTAGAAGGAGCTACAGAGTTCCAATGGTCAGTAAGTACTGATGAAGGAGCAAGCTGGACCATCATCGATGGAGCAACTGAAACTACTTATACAACTGAACCGGCAACTGCTGAAATGAATGGAAATCAATACAGAGTTACAGCTACCAATGACTGTGGCGAAACAATTTCTGAAATTGCAGTTCTGACTTTAGTAGGAGAACCTTGTTATGTAGAAGATTTCGAAACGGCAGAAATTTCAGATTCCTATAGCGATGGAAGTTTTACAAACAACGGAATTACTTGGACTTATGGTCATTCCAGAAACCAAGGAAATTTCCCGATTGAAGAAAAAGGATTGATGTTAAGAAGAGCTTCAGATTCTTATTTAGAAGCAACCATTCCTGCAGGTGCAGGTGTATTTTCATTTGAATACCGCAAAGCATTTACCGGAGGTAATGAAAGACAATTGGAATTAATTGTAGATGGAGAACAAGTTGCCACAACTCCAATTTTTGGGACCGGAAGCGGCGAGGATCCAACCGTTTATACATTCTCTTTTGCTTTAAATACCACGGAAGATGTCGTAATCCGAATTAAAAATATAGGAGAGACAGATGTCAACAGACAAACCGTAATCGACAATATCAGCTGGACTTGTGCCGAAGAGCCATGTGATATACCTGCACCGATAGCTATTGGAAACTTTGAATTCGTAGCAGGTAATACATTGGCAGATTTAGAAGATTCTTTGGAATACACCGGAACATTGACTTGGTATGGTGATGAAGAGTTGACCATCGTTTTACCTAACACAACTTTATTGGAAGACGGAGCGGTTTACTTTGTTACGCAAACAATTGGTGAATGTGAAAGTGATGCTCTGACAGTTGAAACCTACGAATTAGGTATCAATGCTTATGGACTCGATTCTTTCAGTTTCTATCCAAATCCGGTGAAAGACATCTTGTCTTTGAAAAATGGATCAGTGATAAACCGAGTAGAAATTTATAATCTTTCAGGCGCAAAAGCTTGGACAAATGAAATCAATGCTGCCAATGCAGAATTGAATTTGTCCGGATTGGATACCGGAATTTATGTAATGAAAATTACAGCCGGTAAAGAAGTGAAAACAGTGAAGATTATTAAAAAATAATTAGGAGTTATCATTCTGAATAAAAGGGTTGTCGAAAGACAGCCCTTTTTTTATGGATAAAAAAGGACGAATGAAAACACCGTCCTTTCTGGTAGCGAAGGGGGGAATTGAACCCCGTCCGCCGCGGCGGATATGAATCCTGCGCTAATGTTTTATTGTCATCATGAAATCTCGTCCGGCACCTGTCTTTAACCATTTTTC
>Ga0079224_100016539_pt1 | contig 10368 bp, 7 predicted proteins | sample Stecom2015_FD_80414 | JGI IMG/M metagenome (GOLD analysis project Ga0079224, IMG submission 80414) | Agricultural soil microbial communities from Utah to study Nitrogen management - Steer compost 2015 | ecosystem: Environmental > Terrestrial > Soil > Agricultural land | place: USA: Utah...
CTCCAGTTGCGCGTGGCGGAGAGCGCTCTCTCGTCAGCGCGCGAAAGCGTCCGCATGCGCGAAGCCGACCTCGACGCGGCGCGCATCAGGCTGACGCAACCGGGAGGACAGGGCGACGATACCGCGATCGTAGATGTCGTAGCGCCGGTGTCGGGCCGGGTGCTGCGGGTTGCAATGGAGAGCGAGACCGTGATTGCCGCTGGCGCGGAGATCGTTTCGCTGGGCAACCCGGACAGCCTTGAAGTGGTGGTCGAGATGTTGTCGACGGATGCGGTGCAGGTAAAGCCCGAGGCCGAAGTCATCATCCAGAACTGGGGACGGAAGAACGATCCCCTGCGCGGCCGGGTGCGACTCGTCGAACCATACGGTTTCCTGAAGATCTCGGCGCTGGGAGTCGAGGAGCAGCGCGTGAACGTCATCGTCGACTTTGTCGGGCCCCGGGAGGAATGGCCTTCGCTGGGACACGGCTACCGTGTCGAGGCCGCCATTGTAACGTGGGAAGCAAACGACGTCGTGCAGGCGCCGGTCGCTTCACTGTTTCGCAGCGGCGGCCAGTGGGCGGTGTTCCGCGTGGAGGACGATGCCGCTCACCTCACGGCCGTAGAGGTTGGCCGCGACAACGGCCGGACCGCGCAGATCATTTCCGGGCTCAGCGAAGGGGATACCGTGGTGCTGTATCCCGGCGAGATGTTGAGCGACGGTACGGGTGTGCGACGACGCGGCACGGAGTAACAAGCTTCCTATCTGTCGCTCCACCATTCGATGAACTCGTCGAGGTCGATGGAGCCGTCGTCGTCGCTGTCGATTTCGTTGAATCCCAGGCGTGCCTCTGCCGGGGCGATGCCCGCTTCCAGCGCTTGCAGCATGTTCAGGAATTCGGGAAATTCAATCATCCCGTCCTTGTCGGAGTCGTTGTAGTCAAAGCTTTCCGTGAGTTCATCGAACTCTTCGGGCGTTAATGCCATTGGGTAACCTTCAAGTAAAGATAAAGCGGGCGATCATACCGTTGCGCGCCGCCAGTTGGCCAACAAGCGACGCCGGCTGTTCATCGGCATCGGTTGAACCGGCTTCTGCTAGCGTACTTCCGCCGGCCGGGGCGGCGCCATCGCTCCGCCCACCATCGCGCCTATCAGCAGGCCGATACTCGAAATCAGCGCCCAAATGCCGAACGCAAGTCCGGAGAGAAAGCCGATGATCGGTGCGTTGAAGACGGCCAGCAGAGCCCAGATGCCAAGGCCCGCGGCAAGTGCCGGCAGCAACGCGGCTATGAGTCCGCGCTTCACCGAGCCTGCCTTGAAGCCACCGACGGCGCCGCCGATGAGGCCGTTTAAGGCCGGCAGGAAAAACAGCAGCATGCTGATAACCAGCATCCACAGGGCGGAAACGACCAGCGAAGTATCTCCTCGATCTGCCATAGCAAACTCCTTTGCGTGAAGTTCCCCCCGTTCGAGGAGTATACCGTGGCCTGCCGCGGGGTCTCGTGTCCCTTGCGGATCGGGAGGCCGGGGTTCTACAGGTCGATCCGGTACAGGCGGACTGCAGGCTCGCCCTCATGGAACACGAACATTCGCTGGAAACGAAAGCCCATGCGCTCGAGCAGCCGGATGGATGCCGGGTTTTCGTTGCTGACCACCGCGGCTATGCGATCGAACAGAAGTCTCTGCCTCGCATCGTCAAGCACGGCGCGCACGGCCTCGCTGGCATAGCCGTGTGACCAGAACTCCGGAAGGAATGCGTAGCCTACATCGGGGTCCGAAAGGATGTCCCGCTTCAACAGGCCGCACATGCCTATCGGTTGTCCGGTCGAACTGATCTCGACGCGGTCGAGTCCGAAGCCGTGCATGGAGTGACTGGCTAACGGCCCAGACTTGATGTAGGCCCTGGCGTCCTCGAGTGTCCTCACCCGCTTGTCGCCGATGTGTTCGATGAAGGATGGCTCGTTGACGAGTTCGAGGATGAAGGCGTCATCCTCGAACGTCAGTGGCCGAAGCGTCAGCCGCTCGGTCGCCAGTGTCGCAACGCCGTGTTGCTCAGTCAGCAAAGCACAAAGCCGTCGCCGATGCTTTTCTAGGACTCGCTCTCGATAAAGTAGCGGACGTCATAACCTTCCTGACGACCTGCCAGGCAGCATCGCTGATCAGAGCCCGGATCGAGACAAAGAGGAAGCGCTTTTTTTTCGTCAGCCACGCACCGGGCCGTGAAGGAGGGAAGGGATGTCCGGTCGCATTATGCATGGCGGCTGAAGCATTACAAACAGGTGCGAAGGCCCTGGATGCGGCTCCTGCAATACGAATCGTCTGCGTCACAGTTTCATTCGGTGCGTGCGCGCTACAGCGACGCAACGTCGCCGTGTACCACCTGCCCCTCGACCATCGTCAGCAGGACGCTGGTATCCGAAATTTCCCGCGGGTCGATATTGAACAGGTTCCGGTCGAGAACGATGAGGTCGGCGTACTTCCCGACCTCCACCGAGCCCGTGTCCCGCTCGTGCGTGTTCACGTAAGCTGCGTTGATGGTAAATGCGGCCAGCGCCAGCGGCAGGTCGATGCGCTGCTCCGGCAGGAACGGCTCTGTCGTTTCGCCATCGGAGCCCATGCGGGTGACAGCGGTCTCGATCTCGTGGAACGGGTTGGCCGTCGATACGGACCAGTCGCTGCCGAAGGCGATCATGCCACCGCTTCGATGCACGCTCTCGATCGGGTAAAGCCATTCTGTACGCTCAGGTCCGATGTACGGAATCGTAAGGTCGGTGATGTAGCTGTCGGCGAACGCCCAAAGCGGCTGGAAGTTCGCGACCACGTTAAGCTCGCGAAAGCGCGGCACATCCGCCTCGTGGATCAGCTGCAGGTGCGAGATGTGGTGCCGATGCCCGAGATTGCCGTTCGTATTGAGCGCCGCTTCCACCGCATCCAGCGATTGGCGAATCGCGGCATCTCCAATCGCATGGAAGTGCACCTGGAATCCTTCTGCATCGAGTGCGGTCACAGCGGTCTTCAGGGCTTCCGGCGGCACCATGGGTATCCCGCGGGAGTCTCCCTTTCCGATATAGGGCTCAAGCATCGCCGCCGTGTAGTTTTCCATCACGCCGTCCTGCATGATCTTCACGGTCGTGGCGCGGACGCGGCCATTCGTGTACTGCTCGCGCAGTGCCTTGAAGCCTGGAATCTGCTCCGTGCCCTTGTCGCGCGCCCACCATTGCGAGCCGACTACCCTCAGGCTCAGCTCGCCGCGATCGTTAAGCGCGCGATAGGCTTTCAGGTCCTCTTCGTCGACATTGGCGTCCTGGATCGAGGTGATGCCGTAACTGTTCAGCATCTCGATCGAGTACTGCAAGCCGGACATGCGCGTTTCCAGGTCGACGGGCGGTGCGTGCGCGCGCACGAGCGACACAGCTCCTTCCTGGAGACTGCCCATCGGCTCGCGGCTGCCGGGCTCGCGGTCAATTATGCCGTCGGCCGGATCCGGCGTTTCGGCAGTGATGCCCGCGACCTCCAGTGCCTTGCTGTTCACCCAGGCTGAGTGGCCGTCTGCCGAGCTTAAAAACACGGGACGATCCGGCACGATCTCGTCAATGAGCTTGCGACTTGTATTGGCACCGGGACCGAAAACCGACATCGACCAGCCGCCGCCCAGGATCCACTCCTCGTCTGGGTTTTCGGCCGCGTACGTTTTTATCTTTTCGAGGTACTCCTCCAGCGTCGTCAGCCCGTTCAGGTCGCAGGCAGCGGCTTCGATCCCGCCGCCGATCGGATGGATGTGCACGTCCTGGAAGCCTGGCAGCAGCATTCGGCCGCGGAGATCGACGACCTGTGTCGAAGCACCTGCAAACTCTTCGGCACCCTCGTCCGAGCCGACGTAGACGATTCGGCCGTCATCTATGGCAACCGCTTTCGCCCAGGAGCGCGTTCCATCGACGGTATAGATGCTGCCGTTTCGCAATACCAGGTCGGCGGCTGGTGCACTCGCCTCGGCAGGCTTCCGCTCCGGCGCAACGCCTGCGTTCAGAGGGGGATCCTGCTCGCCACACGCAACGAGCATACTGGCAGTCGCAATGACCAGGTACGGCAAAAGTCGGTGCGGTGGCGTCATGGTCATACTGGGTCTGTCCCGTAGGGAGATGGAATGGGTGCGGAGTTGCTGCTCGTTTTGCGGCATTCTATGCCGCCAGCGAGTTTTCCAGAAATCTCCGTCAACTCATAATGAATGTCACATGGCGAAACTATCATCAGCAAAAGGCCGCTTCGACGAGATTCTCGAGCTGGTCAGCCGCGGCGAGTATGGCCACGCGGAAAGCCTTTGTCGGGCATTGCTGCAGAAATACCCCAACGACGTCAACGTGCTCGGGCTTCGTGGCGCTGTTTTGTTCAAGCTCAATCGCCTGGAGGAGGCCGAGCAATCGCTGAGGCAGACCATCAGGATCGCGCCGACGTTCGCCAAGCCTCACGAGGACCTGGGACTTGTGCTGATAGGCCTGAAGCGCCCCGCCGAGGCCGCCAACATCCTTCGCAACGCTGTGCGCCTGGACCCGGAGCTCGAACTTGCCTGGTTCAACCTTGGCAAGGCGCTGGCCATGCTCGGGTTCGGCAAGGAGGCGGATGAGGCGTACGAGAGGTCGTTCAGCCTCAACCCGGAGCGCCAGAAGCTCGCCTATGCCGCGGAACATCACCGAGACGGCCGATTAGAAGAAGCGGAGAAGCTTTATCGAGAAGTCGTTCGCGATAATCCCGCGAACGTCGACGCGCTGCGCATGCTCGGCCGCGTCGCTTTGAGCGCCGGGCGCAGCGGCGATGCGGAGCGGCTGTTCCGGCGTGCGGTAGCGCTCGCGCCGGATTTCGCCGGCGCCATCACGGACCTTGGTCACGTCCTGAAAGAGCAGAACCAGCTCGAGGAAGCGGTGAAGTGCTTCGAAGAGGTCATACGGCTCGAGCCTGACAACCCGCATGCGCATTTCCAGCTGGCCAGCGCCCTTGCGCCTGCTGCGATGACTACTCGCGCCATAGAGTCTTACAGGAAGGCGCTCGCACTGCGGCCGAAGTTTCCGGGAGCGCTGCTCGGGCTGGGTCATGTGCTGAAAACCGTTGGCCGGCGGGAGGAGGCGATAACGGCCTACCGCGAATGCATACGCATGCGGCCTGACAATGGCGAAAGCTACTGGAGCCTCGCGAATCTCAAGACCTACCGTTTGACAGGCGAGGACACCGCCGCAATGCAGAAGGCCCTGGAGAAGGAAGACCTTACTAACCAGTCGCGGGTGAACTTTCTCTACGCGCTTGCGAAGGCCTACGAAGACCGCGGCGATTTCGAGGAAGCGTGGACGTACTACAGGCAAGGCAACGATACGCAGCGGATGCTCGAGAAGTACGATCCGGTGCATACGGAAGTCATGCATGACGCCATCATTGAGGTGTTCAGCGGAGAGTTTTTCACGGACTTTACCCCGGACGGGAATCCCGATCCCTCTCCGATCTTCGTTGTAGGCCTGCCGCGCTCCGGCTCGACGCTGATCGAGCAGATTCTCGCGAGTCACAGCATGGTGGAGGGCACTTCCGAGTTGCCGTACGCGGGTCGCGTCGCCACGTCGCTCAACCGGAACAGGGCGGACGGCGTCAATTATCCGGAGGCGGTGCGTGAGCTCCGCGGCGAACACCTGCAGGAACTCGGCCACCGTTATCTCGAGCTTGCCGAGGTGCATCGTACGGAAGGCAAGCCGCGTTTCATCGACAAGATGCCAAACAATTTCCCGACAGTGGGATTCCTGCACCTGGTCTTGCCCAACGCGAAAATCGTCGACGCGCGGCGACATCCTCTGGATGCCTGCCTGAGCTGTTACCGGCAGCTTTTTGCGAAAGGGCAGACGTTCACCTATGACCTCAGCGACATCGGTGAATACTTCCTGGAATACGAACGCATGATGGATCACTGGCACTCGGTCCTGCCCGGCAAGGTGATCACGATGCAGTACGAGGAAGTCGTGAGGGATTTCGAGCCCCAGGTGAGGCGCCTGCTCGAGCATTGCGGATTGCCGTTCGAGGAAGCCTGCCTGAAATTTTACGAAACAGACCGGCCGGTACGCACCGCAAGTTCGGAACAGGTGCGCCAGCCGATCTACGACAGCTCGATCGGCTTTTACAGGAACTATGAGGATAAGCTCGACGAGTTGAAGGAGGTGCTGGCGCCTTCGCTCGCGCGCTACGAGCGATTCCTTTAGCTTTCGTCGAAGGGGTCGCCCGTCGGCTCCTACAGCGGCCTATTCCGTGATGGCGGGCTCGCGTCGGGCTCCTGCGGCGGACAATTCCGTGATCGCGGGCTCGCGTCGGGCTCCTGCCGCAGCTGTTTCGTGCTGATCGTGGGCTGACGTCGGACTCCTGCGGCAGCCTTATTCGCGGGCTGTAGGAGCCCGTCCCACGGGCGACCTCGTTGAACCTAAGCCCCGACCTCTCACGCAAACGGCCAAACCTCCAGCCCGTGAATCGCATTCCGCACGTCGAACGACAGGGTCACCTGGAGCGTGCTCTTGCCAAGGTCGAGGTCGTGCAGCGTGATCGTCGACGGCGACGACCCGCCCGCCACGACGCCCGCATCCACCACGCAAAGCCCCCGCGCAAACGCCTGCCGGGCGATCCGCGAGTCGCCGAACGCCGTGTGCGTCAACTGTTCCGCCTCGTACCGTGGTACCGGGAACGCCTGCCCGGCATCAGGCGAGACGAAGCGCAGGACATCGGCCTTGCTGTCGTTGAACAGCACACCGTCCCGAAACGGCATCGCGTTGTGAGTACCTTCCGGCAGCGTTACGACCGGACTGACCTTCCGTCCATCGAACTTCAGCAGTCCGCCGGTCCTGAGTCCGCTGAAATACATGCCCCTGTCGAGACAGCACACGCTGTTCAAGTGCAGGTTGTTCGACTGTGCGGGACCGTTGCTGCCGCCGGGATCGAAAGCCGTGCATTGCAAGCTGCCGATGCCACCGGAGACATGCAGGCCCCAGGAAAACCGGTTCTGGTCCAGATCGAACCCCAACAGCGAATCGAAGCCGGTCGACGTGAGATAAAGCCGCCTGCCGAAGCGGCTGATCTCGTGACAATGCTTGAGGTAAGGCGAACGGTAGGAAGCGAGCCGCGCGAAGTTGCTGTCGTACACGAACAATTCGTCGCTGGCGGCGATGAACACGCGCTCCCCATCGAATGCAATGCCCCGAAGCCCCCTGTCCCAGCCGCGACCCTGCCAGTCTATGTCGGCGGTGTTCCAGTCGATCGGCTGTGCGACTCGCCGGTTGTCGAGGTCGATGAGGTAAACGCCGCCGTGGCTTTCGCCCTGCTGGCTGCCGCGAACCACAGAGGTTGCGATCAATGTGGTCACTTTTGGCCCGCTGCGAATTCGCGATAAGTGAATGAATACATATTCAGAACTGCTCTGGCTTTGTAAACTGCGTCCGGATTAGAATCGAACCATAGTCAGAAGAAAGCCCGGTGTATTATCCACGACAGCCAAGTTCCACAATGTGACATCATCGAGTTGCTCAACCAGGGGGAGCATGATGCAAAGTAAGGAATCCTCGCCGTACTTTGGCCGCAGTGCACTGGCCGTTGCAGTGTCGGCCGCGTGCGGCGGCACCTCGGTGGCACAGGCCCAGCAGGCGCTCGAAGAGATCATCGTTACCGCCACCAAGCGCGAAGCGAGCGTGCAGGACGTACCGTTAGCCGTCACCGCCTTCAGCGAGCAGGACATCGTAAGGCAGGGCTTCAAATCCCTCGACGACTATATCGGGCAGATCCCGGGACTCTCCTTCAGTCGTCGTGAACCTGGTGGCACTACCGTCCTGATGCGCGGCTGCACGATCTCCGGCTTGTCCTTCGGCGGCAGCACCACGACTTCGATCTATCTCGACGAACAGCCGATCACGGCGGCAGGACGCAATCCGGATGCGCGGCTGATCGACATCGCGCGGGTCGAGGCATTGAGCGGGCCCCAGGGGACGCTGTTCGGCGACGCGTCGCAATGCGGCTCGTTGCGCATCATCACGAACAAGCCGGACAGCACGGAGTTCGCGAGCTGGGTTGACGTCGGTGCTACGAAAGTCACGGAAGGCGACACCGGGTACAACGTCAGCGGCATGGTCAACGTGCCGCTGGTCGAGGGGAAGGTTGCGTTGCGCCTGGTTGGTTTCGTCGAGGAGGAAGCAGGCTACATCGACAACATCCTGGCCGAGAGCCCGGGCGGTACGTTCGATAATTCTGAGTTCGTGGAAGAAGATATCAATTCCTCGACGAACAGCGGCGCCCGCGTCGCTTTGCGCTCGGTTTTCAACGACAACTGGATCGTCGATGGTTCGGTAATCTGGCAGCAGAAGGAATCGGACGGTTTCGGCGACGTCGACCTCAATGACCAGTTTTTTGCGGGACGGAACATCGGCGACCTGGAGCAGGTACGCTTCGGCAGGGACAGCTGGGACGACGAGTGGTACCAGCTCGCGCTGACGGCCGAAGGCAGCCTTGGGTTCGCCGACCTGATGGTAACGGGGTCGTTTTTCAGCCGCGAGACCGTCTACGAGGCTGACGCGACGTCCTATCACTTCGGCTTCAACCAGGTCGCGGAATATAACCAGGCGGTATACGGCCCTTACTATATTGCTTACGACTTTGGCGGCGATCCACAGGGGTTCGCCTTCAACAACGAAAAGGAAGACCGCTGGACCTTTGAAGCACGGCTCAGCACCCCGGCCGACTCGACCAGCCGGTGGAACGGCATCGTGGGCTTTTTCTACAACAAGGAAGAAGGCGATACGATTTTCTACGCCGGCAATCGGCAGTTCGACGGCTCGCCGGCATTCGTCTACCTGAACAACCTCGCTGTGTACTATGACCCCAACTTCCCGAACCCGGCGCCCCCTTCAGGCGGCAACTGGTTCACCGGAGTCTACGATTCGACCATCGAGCAGACGGCGCTGTTCGGCGAGGTCGGTTTCGAAGTCACGGAAAACTTCAATATCACGGTTGGCGGTCGCTTCTTCGATCTTGAACTTGATCGTACCCTGCGGCAGGGAGCGTTGTTCCCGCTGGGGGAAAGACCGGATTGCAGCGTCGATTTCTGTTTTGCCGATGCCGTCGGAACCTCGTCTGAGTCCGATTTCGTGCCGAAACTGACCCTCGACTATCATCTGAATGACGACACCATGGTGTACGGAACCTACTCCGAAGGTTTCCGCCGCGGTGGCGCCAATGCCGCCCGCGCGACATCGATCTTCGGTCCCGGACAGCCGTCCAATGCCTATCGTTCCGACACGATGACCAACTACGAGGTCGGTATCAAGACAACCGTGGCAGACGGACGATTCCGCCTGAACGCAACGGCTTACCACATGGTCTGGGACGGCATCCAGATGCAGGTGGAAGATCCGGATCCGCTGATTTTCACTCTCGGCATCGTCAACTTCCCCGAAGCCGAGCTTAATGGCCTCGAAGCGCATGCAAGCTGGCTGCCGCGCGAAGGCTGGGAGGTATCGGGGACCCTGGGCTGGAACGAAGCGGAGATTTCGCAGACCGCGGTTCTGTTTGCGGAGACGGACGAGTCGGTAGTCGTAACGGAAGGCACCGAGTTGCCGATCATGCCGGACTGGAAGGGCAGCCTGTCGGTTCAGTACACCTGGCAAAACGAGTTGCTGGGAGGTACGCCGTTCCTGCGACTGGACCACAACTACAACGGCGAGTCGACGAGTTCCCTCGAAGGCATCCAGTCCATCATTTTCGTCAACCCGGTTCGAGTACACGATGCCTACAGCATCACGGATCTCCGCTTCGGCATTGATGCGCCGGGTTGGAGCGCCGCCGCGTTCATCGACAACGTCTTCGACGAAAGGGCGGAACAGTTCTTCAACGATCGCTGGGCGCAAACTCGCCTGTCGATCAATCGCCCGATGTCTTTCGGTATTACATACCGCAAGTATTTCGAATAGTTCATGTTTCTTTGAGACGCGGTATTACATACCGCAAATACTTCGAATAGCCGACCGCCCGTGGATATCAAAAGGCCAATGCGCGAACTCGGTCCTGTGGACGTCGGCGCACTCGCCGAGACGATTCTTGCGCAAGAAGAAGTCGCCTGGCACGAGGAACAGAAGCGCCAGGTCTCCTACGAGGTGCATCGGCAGACGCAGTCGATCGTGATGGTGTTTACCGACGGCCACGGCTGGCCGAACATCGAAGTGCGCAAGGAACCAGGCTGGGACAGGCTGGCCGGCGCGGCGATCCCGCTGATGCACGATATCATCGATCGCTGCTACCCGAAGGGCGGCACGATCATCCGCGCCATGGCCGCGAAACTGCTGGTGAACGGAAAAATCCGGCCGCACCGCGACTCCCATCCCTCGTTTCA
>Ga0079224_100016540_pt1 | contig 10368 bp, 5 predicted proteins | sample Stecom2015_FD_80414 | JGI IMG/M metagenome (GOLD analysis project Ga0079224, IMG submission 80414) | Agricultural soil microbial communities from Utah to study Nitrogen management - Steer compost 2015 | ecosystem: Environmental > Terrestrial > Soil > Agricultural land | place: USA: Utah...
ACGTAAGCCGTCTCAAGACCGTGATTCCGGTACCGGAACGAGTGCTGCCGCAGATTCGCCTGGGGCTCCCTGCCGTAGTCAGAGTGGATGCATATCCCGATCAGCAGTACAGAGGAGCGATCACCAGGGTCAGTCCATTTTTGGAGACCGACACAAGAACGGCAGATGTTGAAATCGAGGTCGACAACAGTCAGGGAATATTAAAGCCCGGAATGTTTGCGCGGGTAGAGATCGAAGCGAGTGTCTCGCGAACTTCGATCAGTATTCCCAGGTCGGCTCTGCTGACGCGCGGAGACCAGAAGGGTGTTTACCTCCTCTCCGAGGATGACACCACCATTTACCGCCCAATTGAGATTGGACAGATAGAGGGGCAGGTTGTTGAGGTTTTGCAAGGATTGAGCGAAGGGACTCGAGTCGTAAGCACCGGTGCGCAGAGCCTCAATGAAGGTGACAAAGTGAGGACAGAATGAAGTTACCCGAGTTAGCGATACGCCGTCCGGTTTTTATCACGGTAGTGTTCCTGATCGTTACCTTGTTGGGGGCGATTTCTTTTCTCAGGCTGCCAATCGACTTGATGCCGGATGTGTCGCTTCCAACCATTTCGGTCCAGACCAGCTACCCGGGTGTCGGGCCGGAAGAAGTTGAGGAACTGGTGACGATCCCGATCGAACGAGCCCTGGCCTCTACGCCGGGGGTCATAGAAATGACCTCTACTTCGTCGGAGGGGACCAGTCAGGTTCGTCTTTCTTTCGAATGGGGCACCGACCTTGAAGCTGCTGCCGACGATGTGAGAACTCGAATTGATCGGGCACGAGGACAATTGCCGGTTGAAGCCGAGCCTCCCTCCATTTTCAAATTTGATGTCAGCACCTTTCCTATCGTTTTTCTCGGTGTTTCCGGCGACATGCCACCCCGAGAACTGCGTGAATTTGTGGAACGACAACTGCAGTATCGTTTTGAACGGATACCGGGAGTTGCACAGGCGGATATCTGGGGCGGCTTGAATCGAGAAATCCACGTGCTGATGGATTCCGAGAAGATGAACGCCCTCCGTATCAGTCCAGCACAGCTCATAGCAGCTCTACGGCGAGAGAATTTGAATGAGCCGGCAGGCAATGTCATAGAAGGAAATTTCGAACTGCTGCTCAGGACGGAGGGGGAGTACGCCTCCCTGGATGAAATTCGCCGCACGATGGTGACTCGTCGCGACGGCCGCGCCATTTTCGTTGAAGACCTTGCCAGGGTCGAGGACAGCCATCAAGAGGTTCGCAATCTTGTCCGGGTGAACGGGGTTCCGGGATTGAGAATGTCGATCCGCAAACAGTCGGGAGCCAACAGTGTGGAAGTCTCCCGGCAGGTGGAGCGTGAGATTGAACGGATCAACCGCGACTTTCCCGATATCAGGGTGACAGTGATCAATGACTCTTCGAAGTTCATTGAGCGAGCGATCGCGAATGTACGGGATGCGACCCTGTACGGTTCTTTCCTGGCCGTTTTCATTCTCCTCCTTTTCTTGAGAAATGTCCGGAGTATGCTGGTGGTGGCCATTTCTATTCCAATCTCTGTAGTCGCCACCTTCGGCTTGATGTATTTCTACGGATTCACGCTCAATACCGTTACTTTCGGAGGTCTGGCACTCGGGGTGGGGATGCTCGTTGACAATGCTATCGTCGTGCTTGAAAGCATCTTTCGACACCGGCAGGAAGGAAAGTCTAAGATTGATGCCGCGCGAATCGGAACTCAGGAAGTGGCTCTCGCAATCACCGCCTCCACTTTAACCACCGTTGTCGTCTTCATTCCCGTCATCTTCATGTCGGGTATGTCGGGCGTGATCTTTCAGCAGCTGGCCTGGGTCGTTTCTTTTTCGCTTTTCAGTTCGCTCCTGGTTTCCCTGACACTGGTTCCCCTGATGTCCAGCCGTTTTATACGTGTTCGAGAGCCCGATCCGAACAGCTGGTCTTATCCACTCATTCACGGAATGGCCTCATTGTTGGAGCGACTGGATGAAAGCTACGCAAGGGCTATTCAATGGTCGTTGCGGCACAAGTTCGTCGTCGTCTCCGTTTCGCTACTCCTTTTCCTTGGTGGTATCTATTTGGTTCGGTTCATTGGTTTCGAGTTACAGCCGGAAACCGATGAGGGAGAAGTGCGAATATCCCTCGAAATGCCCGAAGGGACCCGTCTAGAGGTGACTGATGAGATCGCACGCCGTGCTGAAGAAATTGTTCGGCGGGAAGTGCCGGAGATCAAGAACTTATTGACGGAAGTCGGGAATGCAGGAGGTTGGCGAGCCGCCAATACCAATACTGCCAGTTTGCGTCTGAGCCTGGTGCCACTCTCTGAGCGCGAGCGTTCAACGCAGGAAATTGCGATGGAGCTGCGGCGTCCATTGGACTCCTTTGTTGGAGTCATCAATAGGACTCGCGCCAGCGGAGGAAACTTCATCATGCGGATCGCGCAGGGTGATGGTGACCGCCTGCAACTCGACGTTCGTGGGTACGATCTAGAGCAAGCCTACGCAGTGGCCGTTGAATTGAAACGGCTCATGGAGAATACAGAAGGGGTCTCTGATGCATCGATCAGCCGCAGCTCCGGACGTGCCGAAAACCGTATCATCATCGATCGGGAAAAAGCTGCTTCGATGGGTCTCTCGGTGAGCGATATTGCCACTACGATCCGAGCCAGTCTTGGAGGCAGTCAAGCCGGTTACTTTCGTGAGCGGGGCGAGGAATACGACATTCTGGTCCGATTCAAGGAAGAGGACCGAATGACGGCCGATCAGGTCAGGTCGATACCTGTTCAAACGGCATCAGGTCAGGTCGTGCCACTCAGTTCGCTGGTGCGTTTCGAGCGGAGGGAAGGACCGGTCGCAATTTCACGCAAAGACCAGCAACGGATCATCAGTGTCAACGCCAATTTGACGGGAGAACGTGACATGGGCTCAATTGTCGCAGATCTCCAAGAGAAGCTTCCCGCCATATCGGTGCCTGACGATATGGCCATCGTGTTCTCAGGTGAATGGGAGGATCAACAGGAAGCCTTCTTTTATCTCAAGATGGGATTCGCCCTGGCAGTTGTCCTCGTATACCTGGTAATGGCGGCCCAGTTTGAATCGTTTAAGTACCCGTTCTTGATTATGTTCTCTATCCCGCTCGCCTTTATCGGAGTCGTCCTGGCGCTCTTTCTGACCTATACCACCTTCACGATGCAGGCTTTTATCGGTGTCATCATGCTGGTCGGCATTGTGGTCAACAACGCCATCGTTCTGGTTGACTATGTACTGCAACTGATCCGTGACCACGGAATGGCCGTTACTGACGCGCTGGTCGCAGGCGGGCGTCGCCGTTTGCGTCCCATTTTAATGACGACACTAACGACGGTTCTCGGCCTCGTGCCGATGGCGCTGGGACTCGGCGAGGGTGGCGAATTGCAGGCGCCGATGGCCCGGGTTTTGATCGGGGGATTAACCACAGCCACCTTTATCACTCTCTTCCTGATCCCTACCCTGTTCTTATTAATGGAGCAGGTTTGGGCTACGCGTAAAGAAGAGAGCCCGGTTGCGACCCCGGAACCAGCACTCGGTGGTGCCACTCGCGCGATCAATTGACTGAAATGGGTATCAGCGTATGGCCCAAGCCTTACTCGGTCTCTGGGGGTACATTGCCATATTCCCATGGCTCTGAGCCGATTGATCCTGCTTCACGCTTGAAAGGCTCGGCACGTGAGGGCTCAGGCAGGCTTCCGGGCTTCATCGCTTGAGCGAGTTCGATGCCGACGTCGACCATTTGTTGCCCGGCCGTGACTTCCAGATTGCTGTATCTTGTCAGTCGGGTTTCATAACCACCGCCGTTAGGCCCCAACGCTTCCTCGGTGGGGACGTAGCCAACACTGCCATTGGCCAGTTCCACGGGATAGGTGAATGGAAAGGGACTACGCTCCTTCAGTTGGAGCCCGAACTCACAGAAGAGCTCGGCCGGGTTCGAAATGAACACTGCGGGGCCTAGTTGTATCGCCTGGACTTCCACCTGTTGGATTGGATGTTTTTCAATCAGTGCATCCAGGAGGACGATTTCCTTTGCAAACGTCCATTCAGTTAATCCAACTTCTTCAGGATTCTTGGAAACGATGTCATAACTGCGTTTCACACGTTCCCTCGAAGGGATGCGACGCTTGACGTCAAAGGTCTTTGAAGTAGCACTAATCGGTGTCAGCGTTCCCGGGTAACTCTTAAGGAGTACCCGAACTGCCTCCGCTCCGACGCGGCCTCCGACAAAGATAGCTTCCTGCTTCCCGGAGGGGCGCTGGTAAGGGCTCAGATTGTCGACTTGAGTTACGTCTCCACTGGCTCCCTGGAGAAACACGACAGGGATATCTCTGCCTGTCATTCCTCGGATAACCTTTTCCATGTAATAGATCCAGTTAGCCGAAATACCTCCGGGATTGGTCGTCGCATGACAGGCATAGTTGACGATGCAGCCGATAAGCTCGCCCTGCTCGTCCCAGGCTCCTACGACACCGACCTCGGGATCGATCGGTCCGGCCACTTCGACAATATCAGGATTTCCCTGTCGCGGATGTGTATAAGTGCGTCCGTTCTTCATCCGGAAGCGCCTGTTGTACGCGACCTTGTCCTCTTTGCCACTGCCCACCGAGCACGCGGCGGGTTGGCGGTCTCTCCAGGCCCGTTCGACCCCTTTCACGATCTGCTCCTTGACTATTTCAACGTAGCGCGGATCGGCACAGGTGGTGTGTTCGTAAGCCAGCTTCTGAACAAATGCGGAAGCATGGTCATAGTCGCCGGGGTAGATTCCGTTGACAGGTCCTGAGGAATGAGAGTGGGAGGCGCCGATCATGACCGCATTTCCAGGAATCCCGCAAAACGACTCGATTTCCTTTCGGGCAGCCTCGATCAGCCGCCGCCCCACCGAGCCCGCGTCTACACCCACCAGAGCAACCGTCGACTTCCCATCGTCAAATACCGCTACGCGAACCTTACAGGGATCATGGAACCGATCCAGGTAAGATTTTCCGTAGCCTCCAGGTTGTTCCATTCCAAATTCGGGTGTGATGTCCCTCTCGGCGAAGCCGGCTTTAAACGTCTTGGAGACGTTGGTATTGCGGCGCATGGAGAACGCTGTCGCAGCAGCCGCCGGACTCCACGCCATCCCTGCTCGGAAAAAGTCTCTGCGTTTCATAAATCAACCACCCTTTTCTCACCGTCTTTCCTTGTCTCGCTCATCTGTCCTTTCCCCGGCCGGGTCACCTCTTTCCGCAGCATTACACGAGGTCACCGGACTAGGGACTGAGTGAGCTGTATCGCCTCGTCATTACTTAATGCTCGATCGAAAATGGCCACCTCGTCAACACGTCCTTCAAAGTTGCTGAAGCTGTCGTTGCGGCCTCCCACAAAGATTTGACCGACATTAGCGGCAACGCTGGATGGAACATTCCCCTCAGCTTCGAGTTGGCCGTTCAGATAAATACGCACCCTGGCGCCTTCGCGAACGAGCAGCAGATGATTCCAGGTCCAGCGCTCAATCACCTGTTTTCCGCTCACAGCGACTTCTTCCTTTCCGTCACTGGAGCTGAAGACGATTCTTCCCGTATTGCCGGAGTTGCCCCCAATCGCCAGGTGTTCACCCGCGCCACCGAAGGCGTAATCGTGACCGCGTGAAAAAAGGTAACCGGTCACCTCTCGTGCGTTGTTCGGCATGCCGTTCCAGAACCACAAAGAGATGGAGTAATTGGTTCCGAGTTCTTCGATGTACGCCCGCGCACGCCCACCGGCAAAATGCGGAGATCGGTTCAGCTTCCCATCGTCCCGATAGAGGTCTGATCGTGGGCCGTCCAGGTAGTAGACGACACCGGACTCATATACTCCGTCGGTGTGCCGAACCGAATCTTCGATTCGTGGCCCATTAAATTCGTCCATTCTCCAGTAGACCAGTGGCGAGAGCTTCTTTGTAGCCTGAACCGCAGGACCATCAGGAAGCTTAATCGGCCGCCGCGGCTTTCCGGCAACGGTTTCGAGAAGGCTGAGCACAGTCTCGACGATCTTTGGCTCAGCCTCTACCTCGAGTCCGGCGGAGCGGGCCGGCCAGGTATTGTAGCCTCCCAGCAGGTGCTGTTCGGGAGGAGGGATGTAACCCTCGGCTCCATTAGCCAGTTCGATATTCACCGTCGTTGAAAAGGGGCTCCATGCCTTGAGTTTCAGCCCGGTAAGAGCATACACCTCATTGGGCATTGCCGTGATGCCCAGATCTCCAATGCGGAGAGCTTGCAGAATAATCTCTGTCTCTTGCAACTTGTCGAGAATAATCGCCTCGCGCGCATAAACTTGTGTACGGTCCTTCGACGTATCGCCTCCGATCTGTGAAACGACGCTCCAGGCCCAGTGAAGGCGTTGTTTGTCGGGTATGCGATAGCGAAGCGGAAGTTTGGCCTCGGCCATGGCGACGGGGGGATTCTCTTGGTATTCGATCCGCCGATAGGTACCAAGAGCAATCTCGACCAGGGCGTCCGTGTAGCTGGAAATGTCATGGGGTGGCTCGTCAGGCTCGGGTTTCAAGTAGTCTCGCAGGTAAATATCTCCGCTGGTTCCCTGGGACATTGCTGCCACGAAGCCGGTCTGACTACTCTTCTGGCCGGTAATCTTTTCAGTAATTTTTTCCGAAAAGAGCCCAAAGTAATCAGCACCCACGGAAGGTGCACCATAGTAGTGCATAGAGAAATTAGCCAGCAGTGCAAGTGGCTCTCCGCTAAGTGACTGGAAGGCAATGACGGAAAGGTCGGGATCGATTGGTCCCGCCGGACCCGTAGCATCGAGACTGCGATATCCAGGATGCATATTCGCCCGGGCAGTTCGGTTGCCGAAAGGATCCAGTTGCATTCGGTCGGGCCGGCGCACCCAGCGTCGAACAGCCGTATAGTCGGCGGCATCCCCCACAGCCCATCCCACTCTGGCCGGTACCATCCTCTCGGCTGCCTTTGTGATAGCGTCAGCCAGCTTCTCGATGAGGAAGGGAACGTAATTGGCATCGGCCTCGGTTCCCAGGACGGCAAATGTGGACGGAACAGAATGGGCATGGGTAGCCGAAATCAGCATATTCTCGATGGGAATGCCGGTCCGTTCCGATGCCCTACGCTTGGCCTCATCTAACAGGTCCCGAGGCATCATGCAGGAATCAACGATGACGATTGCCATACGCTCGTCTTCGTTTCCAATTACGAACGTTCTTGCATGTATCGGAGTATGGATTTCGTCGGCACTTCTCGAGAGCATACCACCATTGATAAGGACGGGAAGCACTTCTGGAGTGATGTCTTCAACTATCGCGCCCAGTCGAAACTCCGCCCAAAGAGGACTGATAGAAGAAAAGATCAAAACAACAGTAATCAGGTTGATTGAAAATCGAAACATTGAATCCACACCAATTGTTATAAATATTTCATGGACACAGGCTCTTACTTGGGGGTGAGTTTGATATTGTCCTCCCCTGAAAATGGAACAGGACCAGAGCGGCCCGCCCGCCGGAAGCATACCACAGGCGCGGGATAATCCAGAGGGGTGAATATGATCTTGTGCTGAGAAGGACCGATTTCGAACGATGATCCCGTCTAAAATCCAGGCAAGTTTCGTCGATGGCTGAGGCGGGTGCCCCGCTCGGCCTCCTGAATCCGGGTGATTTCTCTCCCAATCGCTCTCAAGATCACTTCCTGTACCTTCATTGCCCGTCTCATTTCCGAGCTCGGATAGAGTCCCAACGAAACCTCCTTCCATGGTTCTCGTTAAAGGACGCATCCTAAACTCCTCATTGCGACCGGACACTTCACCTGTCAAACTTGCCGGACAGTTCACATGCTACTGACACATGTAAGCGTGGCGTCTTTCACGGGTTCGAATGTTCGGGTAAAATAGAGAATTCCACGAAGGCGGCGTACCCAAGTGGCTAAGGGAGAGGTCTGCAAAACCTTTATTCGCCGGTTCGAATCCGGCCGCCGCCTCCACGCCTATTTTCCTGTAAACCCTCTGAAATCAACGACGTTCGAATTCGGGGAGTGACACTGGCTTTGCCCGAGTGCTGGCCCCTTCGGGTCGCTGCCTCCCGTCTGCCTCCCATCTGCTTCCCTTCTCTCCAGGGCTTCTCGCGCTCGGGGGATGGCAAACCCGGAGAAAAGTGGGCATAGAATTGCTCAGTCGTTCGAATGGAGGAATGGTCCAGTTGGACCCGGGCGACGTGCGAAGGCCGCCCCTTTTCTACAACTGCAATCATTGGCTCTGCATGCTGTCGCTAGACGGCGCACTCTGCCACATGCTAAGGCTTCCGCGCGGTGACCAGATGCACTGACAAATGGAACACGGCTCGTCCATCGGCGGTAGCGCAGGAAGTGAGAGCCTGTTCAGCTTCCTCGAGTATGCGGTCAATCTGGCCTTCGGTCAGGCTCACTCCCGCCAACGGTAACCAGCCCCTAAGGTCGGCTTCGACCATGGTGCGAATGCTAGGGAACTGCGCCGTCCCATGATGGGTGGTGATCTTGGCTGAAGCCATCCCGGCTTCCAAAAACAACGTGGCTAGATCTTTCCGCTTGCCGAGTACGAATGGCGCACGCAAAGCATCGGCCGCCGGGCGCCCCGCCACTCGTTCTAAAAGCGCCACTTCGGATGCGTACGCGGGGATGTTATCCAGGGAGTCCCAGACCGCAACAGCCAACCGTCCTCCGGGAGCCAGGACTCGAAGCATCTCGCGAAGAGCTTGGCGCCGATCCGTGAAGAACATCAGGCCAAACTGGCTCACGACAGCATCAAAGGATTGATCCGGGAATGGTAGGGACTCGGCGAGTCCCTCTCGCCACTCGACGGTCGGTGCCAGCTGTCTGGCTACCGCAATCATTCCCGGACTCCGATCGATCCCCACAATATGCCGGGCCATTCCGATTCGCGAGGCAATTTCACGTGCAAGAACCCCGGTGCCGCAGGCAACATCGAGCACTCGTTGACCAGGCTGGATTTGCGCAGCGTCTGCGACTTTAGGTGCCCATTGCTGGAAGAGCGCCGGCACGAACAACACATCGTACGCGCGCGCCGAATCAATCTGAGCCTGTAGCGTCGGTTCGGTCATGTCGTGTTCTCCTCTTGGCACAATGCCGGGGAGTTAGCTGGATCATGCGGGCGGAAAGGGCTTGGCCGGCGGCGTCGCCAGAGTGATGAGGTTGCCATCGGGATCGCGCAGCTGAGCCATTGTCGAATAGTCGCCAGGAATGTCGTTTGAAGGCGAGATCCCCTGACCTTCCAACCTGCGGCGCTCGGCTGCGAGATCATCAACGTAAAGGAACATCACGCCTTTGCCGGCGATCTCGCCGCTACTCGAGAGCATCAACCCGCCCTGGCCGAAGAGCTCCCATTGCACCAAAGATTCCATCGGCCGGTGATCTGGCCCGCGTCCAAGTAGTTTCGTATACCAACCTTCGGCCGCAGCCAGGTCTGTGGTGAACAAAGCGGTGTATATCTTTTGCAGTTTCATTTCTCTCCTCGGAGCCCCGGCGGTATATGTCCGATGCTCGCAGTGACAAAGAAGACTCTAATCCTCCGGGATATGGGTGAAGGCGCCTAACTACTGTTTATCTAGTTTCCAGGTAAAACCGCCTCCTGGTTTCCTTCCAGCTAACACGCTGCGCCCAAAGCCGCCTCAAGTGCTTCGCCCGGGCCAATCGCGCATTCAGCGGTGACGTAGCGGATCCTTCCCATTGCTGCTGGCCGAATGCCTTCCGGGGGGAGACTAGATTGCCAACAGTTTAGCCGATGTCTCGGGTGGCGTCATCGAATAAGCTTGAACTGGCCGGTGTGGAAAGAGCTGTCCGCTTTCTCCAATTGCAATCGCCACCGCACGTCAGAAGTCCTTCAGCTGCAGCCAAACCCTGCCGCGCCAAAGTTCATTTCAGCTGTCGGGTTCTGACGGACCAGCATCGGGGAAAATAGCCTGCACACCTTCTGGGACCGCTTTTACTTTTATCTTTGGTTGTCTCCGGCCACGCCACTACAGCGGCCTAACGGCCCGCGCCTCACCGGCCTGCGACACGCCAGCATTTAGACCAGGCTCCTGCGCCCAACGTAGCGCTCCTGGTAGTTTCAGGCAACCCTGCCAGGTCCGTGCAAGCGCCGGTTATGCGTCTCTGGTGTTATTCTTCAACTTGTAGGTCAAGATCGCCACCCCATTTGCGGTTATAGCTGAATCCGATAGTTGCAGGTGTTTAGTTTCCTGCCCGTCCTGAAACAAACGCGCGCCACTTCCGGCAACCACCGGGTAGATTTCTAGGCGGAGCTCATCGAGCAGGTCTGCTTGCAGTAAGGATTCAACCAACGTGGGACTG
>Ga0079224_100016541_pt1 | contig 10368 bp, 10 predicted proteins | sample Stecom2015_FD_80414 | JGI IMG/M metagenome (GOLD analysis project Ga0079224, IMG submission 80414) | Agricultural soil microbial communities from Utah to study Nitrogen management - Steer compost 2015 | ecosystem: Environmental > Terrestrial > Soil > Agricultural land | place: USA: Utah...
ATGCCGGTATGGTCACCCCGTGCAGCAGCTTCGCGAACAGGATAGCCCGCCGTTCGCCCAGCCGCACCACCGCGCTGTGGAGTCCCTGGCTGCGATCGAAGTTCTCGTCGGGCAGCGCGTAGAAGATGTCGAATCCTGCCACCCACGTCATCACGGCCAGGGCGATCACCAGCAGCAGCCACCACGGTTCGCTCCACGCCCCGGTGATCGCCAGCCAGCCACCCACGGGAGCCATCGCCAGCGACAGTCCGAGCCAGAGGTGCGGCCATGCGGTGAATCGCTTCGAGTAGGAGTAGCCCAGTATCCAGGCCAGCGCCAGCGGTGACAGGTACAGGCACAGTCGATTGAGCCGTGCGCTGGCGAGGAAGAACAGCAGCGAAGCGACCACCACCGCGATCCCTGCGGCACCAACGCTGATCTTGCCGGTGGGAATCTCCCGTGCAGCGGTGCGCGGGTTCATCGCGTCCCAGCGGCGATCCGCGATCCGATTGAATCCCATCGCCGCGAACCTGGCGGCCGTGAACGCCAGCACCACCCAGGCCACCTTCTCCAGGGTGACCGGCGCCACCATTCCCGCGGCCAGCACGCCGAGCAGTGCGAACGGCAGTGCGAACAGGGTGTGCGGCAGCTTGACGAAGTTGACCCAGTCAACCGCGTGCGAGCGGGCCTCGAAGGTCTGGCCCTCGCGGCTCACAGGCCCAGCTCTCCCCACATCTCGTCGATCCGGCGGCGGGTTTCCTCGTCCATCCTGATCATCTCGGGCCACTCGCGATGGAATCCCTCCTCGGGCCACTTGCGGGTGGCGTCGATTCCCATCTTGCTGCCGAAGGTGAACTCCTGCGATGCGTGGTCGAGCACGTCCACCGGCCCGCGCGCGAACTCGATGTCGCGCCTGGGGTCGATGTTGTTGAGCGCCACCCACCACACCTGGTCGGGATCCTGCACGTCGACATCCTTGTCGACGATCACCAGCACCTTGCTGAGCGACATCAGTCCGGTGCCCCATAGCGCGTGCATCACCTTGTACGCCTGGCCGGGATACTGCTTGTCGATGCTGACGAAGACCAGGTTGTGGAAGATGCCGACCGCCGGCATGTGGTAGTCGACGATCTCCGGTACCGTGAGCTTGAGCAGCGGCAGGAAGATCCGCTCGGTGGCGTGACCGAGCCAGTAGTCCTCCATCGGCGGGCGACCCACCAGCGTGGCTGGATAGATCGGGTTCCGCTTCATCGTGATCGCGGTCACGTGCACGCGCGGGTAGTAGTCTGCCAGGGAGTAGAAACCGGTGTGATCGCCGAACGGGCCTTCCAGCACCAGTTCCTCCGACGGATCGATCTCACCCTCGATCACGATCTCCGCCTCGGCGGGGACCTCGAGATCGCTGGTGAGTGCCTTCACCAGTTCGACCGGTTCCTTGCGCAGGAATCCTGCGAACAGGAACTCGTCGATACCCGGCGGCAGTGGCGCAGAGCCGGAATAGATCGACGCCGGATCGCCGCCCAGTGCGATCGCCACCGGCATCTTCTCGCCGCGCTGCGCCAGCTCGCGCCAATGCGCGGCACCGGTCTTGTGGCGCTGCCAGTGCATCGCGAGGTCGCGCTTGCCGAGTTGCTGCACTCGGTACATTCCGACGTTGCGGGTGCCGCGGCCAGGGTCGCGCGTGATCACCATTGGCAGGGTGAGGTAGTTGCCGCCGTCACCCGGCCAGGTCTTGAGCATCGGGATCAGGTCGAGGTCGATCTCGTCTCCGCGCAGCACGACTTCCTGGCAGGGCGCGCGGCCGCCCTTCGTGCGCGGCGGGAACTTCGCCATCTCTGCGAGCCGCGGCAGCATCGACAGCTTGCCCATGATTCCGGCCGGCATCTTGAGGTCGAGCATCGCGGCGATCCGATCGCCGACATCGTCGAGTCGGTCGACACCCAGCGCGAGCTGCATCCGGCGGCGCGAACCGAACAGGTTGATCGCGACCGGGATCGACGAGACTCGGCCATCATCCTGCACTGGCCTGGTGAACAGCAGTGCCGGCCCGCCGTTGGGCGACTTCATCACCCGATCGGCGATCTCGGCGACCTCGAGTTGGGTGCGAACCGGCCGGTCGATCCGGACCAGCTCGCCGATCCGGTCGATTGCATCGATGAACTGCTGCAACGTGTCCAGGGTCATTCGGGGCTCCGGATCCCGGTGTGCAGGGCGACGATGCCGCCCCAGAGTGTCTTCCAGGTCACCTGCTCGAAACCGGCCGCGGCGAGTCGGCTCGCGAGCTCGGGCGGCTCGGGAAAGGCGAGCACCGACGCTGGTAGCCAGTCGTAGGCGCTCCTATGTTTCGACACGAACCGTCCGATCAACGGCAGCACCCGGCGGAAGTAACCCAGGTACAGTGCCCTGAGCGGCTGCCACCTGGGCGTGGTGAATTCGAGCACCACCAGTCGGCCACCGGGACGCAGCACGCGGGCAGCTTCGCGGAACCCTGCATCGAGGTCCACGAGATTGCGCACCCCGAATCCGACCATCGCGCCATCGAAGGCTGCCGCCGCGAACGGCATCTGCAGTGCATCGGCTGCGACCGGGGCCGCACGGTCGGTCTTGCCGGCACCCAGCTTGAGCATTTCCGGCACGAAGTCAGCAGCGACGATCCTGCCACGGAAGTCATCGCGGTTGCCCAGCTCGGCGGCCAGGTCCTGCGTACCGGCGCACAGGTCGAGGAACAGCCCCTCCGGAGAGTCCCCATACCGCAGCGCATCGACAGCGCGCCTGCGCCAGCGGCGATCGACCCTCAAGCTCAGCAACCTGTTGAGCAGGTCGTAACGCGGTGCGATGCTGGTGAACACCTCGCGCACATACCGACGCTTGGCCTCGCCGCCGTCCACGGGGAGTGTCGTTTCGGTGGGAGTCATCGCCATCAAAGCTAACGGCGACGGCGGCCCCCGGCCTCGAGGGGAGCCGCGTTGACCTCGCCCACCCCGGTCGATTGGCGGATGCTCACCGACCAGGAGGTGGTCCGCCACGCGGTGATCGGCCGGGAGGCCGCCTACCGCGAGCTGATCCGCCGCTACCAGCGACCGGTCTACTCGCTGATCTTCCGGATGGTTCGCAATCGCGAACTCGCCGAGGACCTCGCGCAGGACACCTTTGTGAAGGTGCTCAACGCGATCGAGTCCTATCGCCCCGAGTACAAGTTCTCGAGCTGGATCTTCAAGATCGCCAACAACGCCGCGATCGATCACCTGCGTCGCCGCAGTCTCGACACGCTGTCACTCGACGGTTCACCACACGCCGAGAACTCCGAGGCGATCGAGGCGACCACGCTGCAGGTGAGCGATACCGCAGAGAGCCCGCTCGACGAAGTCGCAAATCGTGAACTCGGAACCTCGATCGAGGCCGCCATCGCATCGCTGCGGCCCGAATACCGCAGTTGCATCCTGCTGCGTCACGTCGAGGGGCGTTCATACGAGGAGATCGCGGAGATCCTCGAGCTGCCGCTCGGCACCGTGAAGACCTACATCCACAGGGCCCGAAACGAGCTCAGGATCCTGCTCGCCGATACCCGTGATTGATGAAACCTTGAGCCACCTTTTCCGTACGAGTCCAGCAAGATGAAGCCGCACGCAGAAGGTCACCTCAGCGTCGATGAACTCGACGATTTTCATGCCGGCCGGACGACAGTCCGGGCGACGTCTCATATTGAGACCTGCGCCGAGTGTCGCGCGCTGGTGTCCGAGGACTTCCGCCTGGTCGCGGCCCTGGAGCAACTCAGGACCTGGGACCCCGGAGTCGAGTTCACCGACCAGGTGATGGCACGGGTGGCACCGCGGACGCCGCGCGTGGCGGGTCCGGTCGCGGCGCCCGCCCACTCCGACCGCGAGCGCTCTGCCCGCCGTCGGGTCCTGGTGGGTGGCACCCTGGTGGGCGGCCTGGTCACCGGCGCCTTCGCGTGGGCCAGCATCAATCCCGAACTCGCCCTGGGCCTGGCGGAGCCGGCCTGGCGCGACCTCACCGGATCGCTCTGGGTAACCGTGCAGGCCATCTCGGCCAACACGATGGAGCAGCCGTGGTTCGCAGCGGTCAGCGACGCGGTCGCCACCCCTGCCCGGGCCCTGCCGCTGATCGGAGCGGCCGCCGCGCTCTACACGGCGGCGTTGTTCGGCCTGCGCCGTCTGCTCACCCGGCCGGCGATCGATGCGAGTTGGTAAGCCACTAGCGGCACTCTTCGCAGCGTCCCTTGTCGGCCTGGCTCCGCTCAGCCAGGCTCACGCAACCCCGCTGCCGGTTGAGGAACTGATCCACTGGGCCCGCGAGGCCCTGCCGCTCCTCGCGGTCGAGCCAACCATCGCCCCGCAAGCCGTGCAGCAGGCAGGCCCCGACGGCCCCAGGGTCGATCCGACCCGACTCGACGTCCCCGAGCGAATCGAGCTCGAACTCCGCAGCGCACTCGCAGAACCGATCGGCAACACTCGCCTCACCGTGCACAACGGCGTAGCCCGCATCGGCACCTACACACTCGGCACCACCGAGCGTCACCAGGGCCACGTTGTGGTGCTCAAGGGCAACGCAGAGGTGCACGGCGAGGTGATCGGCAACGTTGTCACTCTCGATGGTGACATCGTGGTGCATCCCGGTGCGCGCGTGCAGGGCGACGTGCTGGCCATCGGCGGTCGCGTGCGCGACCCCGGCGGTGGCATCACCGGAACAGTCCAGTCGATCGAGGCCTACACGCCGCCCGTCGCTGCGTCTCCCATCCCGGTTGTCGTGGCGCGGCGAGTCGCCGGCCTGCTCGGCGTGTTCATCACGCTCACTGTCCTCGGCTTTGGCCTGGTGACATTCGGGAGGCCCAACCTCGAGATCGTCTCCGACACCGCGACCCACTCATTCGGTCGCGCGCTGCTAGCGGGCGTGCTGGGACAGGTATTGCTGCTGCCGACATTCGGGATGCTTGTTGTCGGGCTGATACTCACCGTAGCGGGTGCGCTGCTGGTTCCGTTCGCGGTGATAGTGTACGCTCTGCTCGCAATCGTCGCGGTGCTGGGTGGCGTGCTTGCAGTGGCGCACGCGATGGGCGAGACAATCACGCGTCGGAGGATGGCGCGCGGACTGGCTGTGTCGCCCAATTCGTATCGCTACGTGCTCACCGGGCTCATCGCCATCGGGTCGAGTTGGCTGGCGTGGGCGGTCTTCGGCTGGGTGCCGGTCGCGGGTGCGATCATCTTCATTGCAGCTGCCATCGGTAGCTGGTTCATCGCCACGGTCGGATTCGGCGCAGCGCTGCTCTCGCGCGGTGGCATCCGCGAGGAATTCACCGGTCGACTGCTGCCGGCAGTGATGATGACCGACGAGTATCTCTGGGCCACGCCACAGCTCGGCGTCCCCGCCGTCAAGCGACCGCCCAGGGACAACCAGTGAGAACCAGGACGCTCGCAGCGGTGCTGCTGCTCGCAGGCGCCGCGGCTGGCGAGCTGCCTGCGCAGACCCTCCGCAACTATTCGGTGTCGCGCCAGGTCGGTCAGGCGCAACCACCGCTTCGCGCCTCGCTGGAGTTTGGTGCTGGTCGGGTGTTGCTCCGCGCCGGCACTGCCGGCACGCTCTACGACGCCCGCCTCCGCTACGACGCCGATCGATTCACCCCGATCCACCAGTATGACCAGCGCACCGGTGTGCTGCGGCTCGGCCTGGAGTCGGTTGGCCGCGGTGGCATCAGGGTCACCAACAAGGGCCAGCTCGAGCAGGTCGCGCGATTCGAGTTCTCGCCCGACGTCCCACTCTCGCTCGAGGCCTCACTCGGCGCCAGCGACGCGGTGCTCGACCTCGGGGGCCTGACCCTCGAGGCGCTCACCGTGCGTTCCGGTGCGTCGCGCGGCACGATCGACTTCGCTCGCCCGACCCGCGGCGATTGTCGTCAGGCAACGTTTGTGGTGGGTGCGGCCGAGCTGCTGGCGATCGGACTCGCCAATGCCGGTTGCGAACTGGTTCGGGTGGAGGGCGGTGTGGGTCGCGCGCTGCTCGACCTGAGTGGCGAGTGGCGCAGCAACCTGCGGATCGAGGCATCACTTGCGATGGGTTCGCTCACCCTTCGCGTCCCGCGCGGCACGGGGGTCCAGGTGAGTGCGGAGAAGTTCCTCACCCGTCTATCGATCGAGGGACTGGAACGCGACGGCGATGGCTGGCGCACCGCAGGATTCAAGCAGGCGGCACAGAAGGTCACCCTCGACATCAAGGCCAACGTGGCCGGGATCGACATCGAGTGGATTGACTAGGCGGCGGGCCTACTCGACGTCGCCGCTCACCAGGTCTTCCAGCGTCTCCGAATCGCTCTCCTCACGCGGCTGACGTCCGCCGATCGGACCGGGCTGGCGCGGTCCACCCAGCAACCAGCTCAGCCACGGCGGCGACACGAAGGTGGTGCCGATCACCATCAGCATCAGCGCGCCGAAGTGCTGCGGGGTGAGCACCATCGTCGCCAGACCCATCCGCGCGAAGATCAGGCCCACCTCGCCGCGCGGCACCATCGCGGCACCGACCACGGCGTGACGGATCGGGACCCAGAAGGCGGCGTAGCCCGCGACGAACTTGGTGGCGATTCCCGCAACCAGCAGGGCTATTCCGAGGCCGAGCGCATCGGGATCGAACATCGCGCCGACCTGGACGGCCGCACCCACCGATGCGAAGAACAGCGGCACGAAGAAATGACCGAGCTGGCCGGTGAATTCCTCGATCTCCTGGCGCTGGGGAGTGTGATGCAGCGAGAGTCCGGCCGCGAACGCACCAACAATCAGCGCTGAACCGGCCAGGTCGGCCAGTGCCGCGAGGAGCAGCGCGAACGCCAGTGCGAAGGTCCCGGTGCTGCCTCGCAGCGGGATCCTGTCGATCAGGTTGAAGATCCGTGGTGCCAGGAGGCTGCCGATCACCAGGGCGACCACGAGAAAACCGACCGCGATCCCGGTGGTCCTCGCGATCCCGGCCCCCGACACGTCGCCGCCGGCAGCCATCGTCGCCACCACTGCGAGGATCACCAGTCCCGCGACATCGTCGAGCACTGCGGCACCCAGCACGGTCTGCCCTTCCCGCGACTTGAGCGCGCCGAGGTCGCCCAGCAATCGCGCCGAGACTCCTATGCTGGTGGCGGTCATCGCGGCACCGCAGACAATCGCCGCCATCATGGGCACGCCGAGGAGCGATGCGATCCAGTATCCCACAATGAACGGGAGCGTCACGCCCACCGCGCCAATCGTGGCGGCAGCGGGTCCGACCTTGAGCAGCGAGGCGAGGTTTGTGTGCAGGCCGATCTGGAACAGCAGGATCACCACGCCGAATTCGGCGAGCAGGTGGATCGTATCGGAGTTGGGATCGACGATGCCCAGCAGGGACGGACCGACCAGGATACCGGCGAGCAGCTCGCCGAGCACTGCCGGCTGGCCGATGCGCCCCGCGAGATAGCCCCCGAGGCGGGCTACGCTCACCAGCGCAGCCAGCATCAGGAAGATGGAGGTGACCGATTCGGCGTGAGTCGCGTCCATCAGCGGAAATTAACACGCGCAGAAGGGTGAGGCATCACTCCAGCGTGGGCAGTGCCACGCCCACTTCGCGTGCACGGTTCTCGATCCGCTCGGCGACTTCGCCCAGCATCACGGCGGCTGCGCTGCCGGGGGCCTCAACCACGATCGGACGGCCGCGATCGGCGGCATCTGCGAGGCCGAGCTGCAGCGGAACCTGGCCCAGCAGCGGGGCACCCAGCTCGTGGGCGAGCCGCTCGCCGCCGCCTTCGCCAAACAGGTCGTGCCGCATCCCGGTGGTCGGGTCGATGAAACCGCTCATGTTCTCCACCACGCCCAGCAGCGGCACGTTGACGCGATCAAACATCCGCGCGCCACGCAGTGCGTCGCCGACCGCGACCTCCTGCGGCGTGGTCACGATCACCGCACCACTCACCATCACCTGCTGCACCAGCGAGAGTTGTGCATCGCCGGTGCCGGGAGGCATATCGACCAGCAAGTAGTCGAGTTCGCCCCACGCGACATCGTGCAGGAACTGCTGCAGCACCTTGGTGATGATCGGACCGCGCCAGATCGCCGGTGCGTCGCGATCGACCAGGAACCCGATCGACATCAGCTTCACGCCGTACGCCTCGAGCGGAATGATCCGCTTGTCGGCGTCGATGCCGGGCCGCTCGAACACCCCCATCATCCGCGGCACGTCGGGTCCATAGAAGTCAGAGTCGATGAGGCCGACGCGATGACCGCGATTGGCCAGTGCGATCGCGACATTCACCGACACGGTCGACTTGCCCACCCCGCCCTTGCCCGACGAGATCGCGACCACCTTGTCGATGCCCGGGACGGCCATCGGAGTCGGCGCGGGAATGCCGGCCTGCGCGCTCTGCGGCGGGCGATGCGTGGTGGGCGCCGGGCCCTCGGGGTCGACCACGTTGATCCGGGGATTGGCGAGACCCGCATCCTTGAACGCTTGGCGCGCCTGGCGGACCAGCGTGGCGGGATCCTGCTTGCGCAGGTGGAAGGTGAAAGCCGCCGTGTCTTCCTCGACCCGCAGGTCGTGGATCATTCCCGACTCGACCAGGCCCTTGCCGGTGCGAGGGTTGACGACGTTGTCGAGCGCGGCCCGTGCCGCATCCAGCATCGAATCACTCATCAGACTGCATCCACGTGCTTGACCTCGGGAACCGCCTCGCGGAGCCGAAGCTCGATCCCGTGTCGCAATGTTATGGTCGCTGCGCTGCATCCCTGGCAGGTCCCGCCGAGACGCACCAGGAGCCGCCCCTCGTCGGGGTCGAAGTCCACGATCTCGACGCTGCCGCGATGCGACGCGATGTATGGACGGATGCCATCGAGGCCGCGCTCGATGCGCTCCATCAGGTCGGTGGTGGTGTCGTTCACGGCGCAACTCCCGCCTGCGCGACGTATTCGCGCGCCGCCGCGATCACCTGCTGCTGCACCGATTCCATCTCGCCCGGTATCGCGACTCCAGCCGCCTTGGTGTGACCGCCGCCGCCGAAGCGACGCGCCAGTTCCGCGACGTCGACGGTGCCCACCGAGCGGAACGAGATCTTGATCCGGCCACCGGACACTTCGCGGAACAGCATCGCGAGCTTGACGCCTCGCACCGCCCGGGCGTGCTCGACCACGCCGTCGAGGTCATCCGCCTCGACACCGTGTCGCTCGAGAGCACCCGGCGGCACCGTCATCCACGCGATGCCGTGTTCCTCCTCGATCACCAGTGTCTGCAGCGCCTCTGCGAGCAGGCGCGGGCGACCGGGCGGCGCGGACGCATAGACCTCGAGGTAGACCTCCTCGGGGTCGGCGCCCAGCTCGAGCAGTTCGGCTGCAACCCGCAGGGTGCGCGGGGTGGTGTTGGAGAAACGGAATGAACCGGTGTCGGTTACGATCGCGACATAGATCGCGTGGGCCACCTCGCGGGTGACTTCCCAGCCCAGTTCGCGCGCCAGCAGGAATACCAGCTCGCCGGTGGCGGCGGCGGTGGCGTCGATCAGTCGCGGACCCGGGGGCAGCACACCCGAGCCGGTGTGATGGTCGATGCACGCCACCGGGACGCCGCGCTCGCGCACCGCGTCTGCCAGTTGTCCCAGCCGGGAGAGGTCGGCGATGTCGAGCACGAGGATCACGTCGGCTCGACGAATCTCCTTGACCGCCTGCTGAGTGCGGTCGACCCCGGCCAGGTCAGCCAGCAGGAAATGGAAGCGGTCGGGAGTGGGCGTGGGATTGGTGATCACCACTTCCAGCCCGCGGGCCCGGAGCAGGTGCGCCATGGCCACTTCACTGCCCATCCCGTCACCATCGGGGTGGACGTGGGTGATGAGGCAGACCCGGCTCCCGGGAACAAGGAGCGCCGCAAGCTCCTGGGCCGCGGCGCTCCTGGGGACAGATGTCACGGACATGCCCGTAAGGTAATCGGGTCTCTAGGCCTCGGGTCCCTTGGCGAGCTTGCTGTGGCGGATGCCGTAGGTGAAGTAGATCGCGAGGCCGATGGCCAGCCAGATGCCCAGCCGCTCCCACGCAACCGTCGGCAGGTACCACATCAGGTAGACCGACGCGAACACCCCCATCGGGGCCACGAACCACACCAGTGGAGTGCGGAACGGGCGGTGCAGTCCCGGTTCACGGATCCGAAGCACCAGCACCCCGGCGGACACGATCGCGAAGGCCAGCAGGGTGCCGATCGACACCAGGTGAGCCGCCTCGGATACGGTCAGGAATCCGGCCGGGATCGTCACCGCGATGCCCACCACGATCGTGGTGATCCACGGAGTACGGAAGCGTGGGTGCACCTTGTTGACCCACGCCGGCAGCAGGCCGTCGCGCGACATCGAGTAGAACACGCGGGTCTGGCCCATCATCTGGACCA